>Ga0315336_1003221_pt1 | contig 22385 bp, 32 predicted proteins | sample ASW5metaG_FD_204512 | JGI IMG/M metagenome (GOLD analysis project Ga0315336, IMG submission 204512) | Ammonia-oxidizing marine archaeal communities from Monterey Bay, California, United States - ASW #5 | ecosystem: Environmental > Aquatic > Marine > Intertidal zone | place: USA: California... | reverse complement strand
TTAGAATTATCATGCTTAGAATTATCATTAAATATACCATACATATATGTTTGAGCCTCTTCATATGATACTTTATTTTCATCCATATATACTCGAATACTGAATTCAAGTAATTGAGAGGATTGTTGGATATATTTCTTAAGAAGTTTCTTTGTTTTCTTTTTATTATTATTTGTTTGAACGAGCAGTTTTTGTTCGAGAGAATCTATTTTGTCGGAATGCTCTACTTTTAGCATACATTCATGTTCTTTCAAATATTCAATTGTGAGTGCTTCTTCTTCCTTATATGATTCATAACTTTCATTCAAATGTTCTTTATGTTCTTTTTCTTGTCCTTCTTTCATTTTCTTATTGTGAAGAATAGTAGACCGTTTCTTTTCCTTTTCCTTAGAACGTTTGATTTGATCTTTTTGATATTTTTCCTTTGATTGTTTTTCTTTAAAGAGTTGTTTATTTTCCTTTTGATATTGATCTATGAACTCATCATCAGTCATATTCTTTTTTTGACTCTTTTCTAGTTTGATCGCTTTATTCTTTTCATTTGCTTCCCGACATTTATAGTATTTATTGAGTTCGCCTTGAATCTTTAGAGACTTTTCTTTGTCTCCTTTAGAATGTGCTTGACGTTGTTTCTTCATAAGTTTGCGTTCTACGTTCTTTGTAGGAGGCATTGTAAGACTAATATTTGTAATTTATATTGTAGACATTTAAATCAAATTTACTGGATTAAGGGTGTGTATTATGTTCTACTTTTTTACAAGGATCATAATTATGGACTCCTACTATAATTACAATTATGACTGATAAAGGGATTAAAATCCATATACCTAGATTTATGTCTGATCCTGTTTCATCTATGAATTCTACATTATCAATAGATTCTACATTTGACCAACTATTTGATTCATCAATTACTAAGTCATTTGACCAACTATTTGATCCACTCATGTTTATTATTAATATACTAGGATATTGTTTAAATCAAAATTTGTTTACACATTTATAGATTCATCATCACTAGGTGTTTCATCTCTTTGTGTTTTATTTGTTCTAGGAGTTTTATCCTTCCTTATATTAGATTCTATATCAGATGTAGTTTTTCTAAATTTTGCATTTGTATTTGCATTTGTATTTGCATTTGTATGACTTTTATAATACTCCTTTTCATATTTTAAATCTTGACATTTATAAAATTCTTTTTCATGTGTTAATTTATCTTTGTATTTAAAATAATCTATTTCTTTCAAATATTTATCTAAGTAAGCATTCCCATCACAATATGAGTTGAATGCACTATTTAAATAAATTTTTTTTATTTTTATTAATTCTTCAGGTGATTTACAAAACATTAAATGTTCTTGAACTGTTTTAAGATTTACTCTAGCTACACTCACTTTTTCACGAGTTAAATGAATATTATCACTTTTTTCCTGATATTTTTTTAATTTAATTATGGATGCTGTACATGTTATAATTCCTGAAAGAAAAATAGGAATTAAATTTACAGTTATATCAATGGGATGAGATTTTATAATATTATCTATTTTTGCTCGAAATGTTTCATAAATACCTAATACAGAAGAAACAATAATAATTGCCATATTCAAATGTTCATGTTTTTTTTGATAATTAGACAATTTTATTTGAAGGATTTTATCTCTCCTTGAAAGAATTTTTAATTTGATAGCAATATTGTGATAAATTAATTTAGGATTATATAAAATACCTTCATTAAATTCTATTTGATGTTTTATTTGATTATAATCAATGTCATCGGTTTGCATATCGTCTAATTGTATATCGTCTAATTGTATATCGTCTAATTGTATATCGTCTAATTGTGTGTCTTCTTTCGGATCTTGGTCTTCTGGTATCTGGTCTTGATTTTCTTTTTTTCCCTTTTCAGATTGTTTAGTTTTCATATATTATAGTTTATTTAATTATTGTTCTTTGTCCTATTAATGTCCGTTGCTCGTTTTTTATGTTGTTCGTTTTTTATGTTGTTCGTTTTTATGTTGTTCGTTTTTATGTTGTTCATCCCAAGGCGTATCTTCATCCCACCCACATTCGTCTTCAGGTCTTCCACAACACGAATTTAATATATTACTCTTAGTTTGTTTTGGTTTAACTTGAATTACTTCGGGTTTTATTTTATTGCCGCATATTTTATTACCACACATTTTATTATAGAATATATTTAAAAATATTATATTTTATACTATAATAATGAGAAAAACACAAGCAACCTTGAATGATCCCTTGAATGATCCTATAAATGATTCTATATTTACTACAGGTAATTCTATTGGTAGAGATTCTACAGTTATACAAACATTTAATGATGGATCTAAAAGACGTTGTCGTTGTTTAACGCTACTATGGTTAATGAGTAATATTTTAACATTTACTGCCGGATATTATGTAAAAACAACCTATTTTATAGATGATTGTTCTACAGATGGTAGTTTATAAAAAATATAAACTATAGTATATGAACCTTCAATTAGTATTTATCACCTTTTTAATTTGGTTTTCTAGTTGGACATTATTAGAATCTATCATGAAACATTATAAATTAACGAATGGGTCAATTATGAAATTATGTTTTGTGGGTATAATTAGTAGTATCTATCTTTATCAAGAGAGGAGGGATACTAATGAGTCTAATGAATGATTTCTTAGTTTATCGATCCTGTAATTTTTACCATCATATTTCATATAAATGTTATGAGGACCTATATGAAGCATTACATCTTTATCTACATGTTGACCTACTGTTTTAGGATATTGAATGATTATTCGAATATCTTCTTCAGTTAGTTCATCTAGTTTTTTTTTTGTCATTGTTAAATAATTTTTTAAACCATAACTAGTTCCATCTATACTAATATATGGACCGTATGTACCTTGTTTTATATCATATGAGCCAATTTTACCCATAGGTTTCTTATAATCTATGATAGTTTTGATATCTTCTTCTGTTAATTCATCTAGTTTTTTTTTTGTCATAGTTAAATAGGTTGATAATCCATAGTTCTTACCAGAAACATTCATATATGGACCAAATTTACCTGATTTAATTTCATAGTCCCCTACATAAACAGCATCTTTGGTCAAACGCTTTTCTTTCATTTGTATCATAATTATAGGATTAAAAGCATCATATACTTTTTTCATGATTGTATGAAAGTCTGTTTGACCTGTTGAAATTAAATCAAGATCAGATTCAACTTGGGCGGTGAAATCTATACAAATCATATTTGAAAAATGTTTGAGTAGATAGTCTAAAACTGTGATTCCTAAATCAGTTAAGACAATACGTTCCTTTTGTTTTACAGGTTTTGTTTTATTAATTCCTTTTGTAATCTTATTTGATCCATGTAATTTGTGATAAGGTTCTTCTTTTGATTTACTTTCTACATCTTTCGTTACTGTGTATTTACGATTGTATAAAGTATTGACTATGGATGCATAGGTTGAAGGACGTCCTACACCCGAAGATTCTAATTTCTTAACAATGGTTGATTCATTATAGTATTGAGGTGGATTCGATTCTGTTTCCTTGATTTCAGATTCTATGAGTTGACATTGTTGAATATCATCAAAAGACCTCTTTTTTTCTGCTTCTTGACCTGAATATTTTAGGAATCCTTCAAAGGATAATGATTTTGTTAAGCCTTGGTAATATCCTATATGTTTTATTGGATCGTTTGTTAAGTTAATTTTACATACATCGTAGACCGCAGGTTTCATGTGAGATGTAATGGTTCGTTTTAAAATCAATTGATATAACTTCTTATCAGCATCTGAATAAGAATCTGATAGAACTGTTGCTAGATCGGTAGGTCGGATACATTCATGTGCTTCTTGGGCACCTTTCACTTTTCTAGGTTTATGGGATTTATAATAGTTTGAACCATAATCCTCATTTACCTTTCGTTTAATTTGTTCTTTGAAGTCAGGAGCAACAAACGTTGAATCTGTCCTCATATAAGTAATTTTACCATTTTCATAAAGTTTTTGTGCGATATCCATTGTCATTTTAATAGGAAATCCACATTCATTTTGTCCAGATTGTTGAAGGGATGATGTAATGAATGGTTGAGGTGGTGATCTCTTTTCTTGTGTTTCTTTTCTATCTGTAACCTGAAATACACGATTATCTTTGAACAAAGTTAAAATTTCATTACAATCTAATGCATCGATTAATTCATAATATTCATCTGATATGTAGAATTCACAATCCACTAGTCTATCTTTATCATTGATGTCATGTAGTTTACCTGTGAAATCATATGAATAATCAGGTTCATAATTTTTAATTGAGTTTTCATGATCTTGTAGCATTCTTAAAAGAGTGCTCTGAACTCTGCCTGCTGATAAACCTTTCACAGATGATTGAATGTGTCGCCATAATAGAGGTGATAGTTTAAATCCTATCATTAAATCTAAAAGTTGTCTACAACGTTGAGCATTGACTGAATCCATATTGATGGTATGTCTATTCTCTAAAGAATTTAATATTGCTTTTTTTGATATTTCATTAAATGTGATTCGATTTTGTTTGGTATAATCCACTTTTAAAAGATTTCCACAGTGCCATGCTATCGCATCACCTTCCCTATCATCATCTGCTGCTAAAATGATATCCTTCCCTTTACCTAGACTTTTTAATTCTTTAATAACTTTTGCTTTGTCTTTAGAGTTTAAGTAAATAGGTGTGAAATTAGTATCTATCATTTTATCTAATTGTTTTGTGTCTAGACTATTGATATGACCGAAACTAGATGTTACTGTTATATCTGTTCCTTGTAAAAATTTTTGGATCTTTCTGCCTTTTGCAGGGGATTCAACAATTAATAAACTCATTTGTAATGTATGATATAATTGTATTACTTTACTAATCAAATTTATATATATATATATATATATATATATATAATGGATGATTTATATCTCAGTCCACCACGACAGGGCGAAGGGTTGATAAAAGGACAAAATAGAGTTATCCATGTTAAAAATTATACCATAGATAAAATACTCAAAGAACCATTGCTAAAAAAAATTTCTTCATATATGGAATCAACCGGGGGACTTATCACTAATTTAATAACGTGGTACCCTACTATTACTGCTTTAACAGGGGCTGCGATAGGTTTTCCAATACAGCAATTATCTAATTATATTAAGGGAATATTCACATCACATTTTCCTTTTTTAGAGGAAGATGAGTTTCTTTTATCTTTGAGAAGTTCGTATAATACGAACGTAAGGGAAATGGCGGGGGTATCTGCGGGGGTAACGGCGGGCACAGAGGTGACTCTCGACGAGAAGATGGAAGTCCAGACGGAATTTGTTTTAGGATATTTAACTATAAATAAATTAGGTAAAAATTGCTTAGATCACTTAAATAAGATGTTAAGCGATTTGGATAGTGATGCACAAAAAAATATCCAAGTTGCCTATCTCGAACAAATGGGATATTTAGTATTATTAAATAATGATGAGGATGCGCAGCAGAAAAAACTACAACGAGCTGAAGATCTCAAAACTTATCGCATTGAACAATTAAGAGAAGTCGAACAACAGGTATCGGTTCTGTTGGAGATAAGTTCAAACCCGGCAGCGAAAAAGGCAGCAATCCAAGGGCTCGTATCAAAACGCAAAAATGCGAAAAAGGTAAAATCACCATCGTCATCGTCATCAGGAGAATCACCATCGTCAACGTCATCAGGAGAATCACCAGTTACAACTGTGGGTTCACCAGTTACAACTGTGGGTTCACCAGATACAACTGTGGGTTCACTAGATACAACTGTGGGTTTACCGAGTTTATTAGAACTGGGGGGAGAGGTAGAAGAGGGTTTAGATGAAGTGAGAGACCACCGCCTACTTAAATCTTTTACATTACATGTAAAGGGTGTAAAAGAATATTTACGATACAATGGTATACGGGTGATAAAAAATGGTACGGAAATTACTCATGAAACGGCTGATATGTATATGAAAGGTTACGCCTCAACAAAGCTATTTACGGGGAATCCTCTAACAAAATATATGAAGAAGCTTGCGGCACCGAAGGGTGTGAAATGGGCATATAATAAATTTAAAGCTGAAATCGGTGAATTTCTAGATGATATATTAGAAAAAGATAAAGAGTTATATCAGATGCAATTACAGGAGGCATGGGATAATGGTGATAAAACATCATTAGATTTTGGTCTTAAATTTGAATTAACTAAAACTAGTGATGACAGTTGTATCTTAAAAGTATTATTTATTAAAGGTGGTGATCCTCTTATAAAAGAAGAAGCATTGTCGGTTGAGGCGGCGGCGGTCCTCAAGAGCGAGCGCACGGAAGCCACGGAAGACACGGAAGTCACGGAGGATCAATCTACTGAAATACAAGGTGCGGAAAATCGGGTAGAAATGGCGAAACGTGCTGTCGAAGATTCGGTTAAAAAAAATGAACTAAGAATAGTAGATTTTACACTAAGTCAAGATATATCTTTATATATGGAAATAACAGACATGATTAATAGTCCATCGCTTGATGATCACCTAAAGGAAGAAGCATTGGGATTACCAAGTTATAGAGATTATGAGGAACTCTTAAAGAATAGTGGACAAGATCTTCTAAATGAAATTATTTCACCCGCGCTCGATGACGACGAAAACTTCTATGACGTGTTATCACATGGCGAGGAAGTTGCTGGTGGATATATTAAAACAAAACGCAAGACTAGGAAACGTAAGACTAGGAAACGTAAGACTAATATACGTAAGACTAGGAAACGTAAGACTAATATACGTAAGACTAGGAAACGTAAGACTAAGAAACGTGGACTATCTAAGAAACGTAAACTATCCAAGGGACGTAGACTATCTAAGAAAACTAAACGTAGAAGAAATTAAAATCTATGTTTAAAATAAGTAGATTTTTAAATGAATCCACAACAATTTTTACCATTGATCGGAGGATGTATATCGATAGGTGGAATCATTTTTCAAACAGGAAAACATGCGGAAAAAATAGATTTCTTATGGGGAAAGGTTCATGCTCAAGAAAAGAAAGAAGAATATAATAATAAAACATTATATGAAATTAAAAGTGATATCAAAACATTGAGTCATGATATTATTGCAATTAAAGAAGATATTCATGAAATTAAAGATTGTTGGAAGAAAAAATAAAATAATTACTATTATATAATGAAAGGTATTTGTCCGTTTAAACAGTTTAATGATATCTTTGGCTTAGCCAAGCAAGGCGTCCATCAACATAAAGTATTGAATGTAATTATGATAGATAATTTGATGACTATTGCGGGTGCTATATTTGTAACCTATCAATTTGATGTCCCATTTCCACTGTCTATAATAAGTTTATATGTTATCGGTATACTATTTCATATGTTATTTGGTGTTCAAACAGAGACTCTAACCTATCTAGGTATTAAATGTTAATATTTAAAATTATCTTATACTATTATAATAACTATGTATTCTCCTTTTTATAAATTTTTAATTAAGCAACACTTACTTAATAGACGATGTCCTACTACTATTCGTAATACTGTATTAGGATTAACGATTAAATCAAAGCGTAATATTAAAATACCTTTACATGAAAAGTATGAAACGATTGATTTCACGCCAAAGGTTGATTTCACACCAAAGGTTGATTTCACACCAAAGGTTGATTTCACGCCAAAGGTTGATTTCACGCCAAAGGTTGATTTCACGCCAAAGGTTGATTTCACACCAAAGGTTGATTTCCCGCACGGAAGATTTCCCGCACGGAAGATTTCCCACCAAAGGTTGATTTCCCGCACGGAAGATTTCCCACCAAAGGTTGATTTCACACCAAAGGTTGATTTCCCACCAAAGGTTGATTTCCCGCACGGAAGATTTCACGCCTAAGTCTAATAATAAAGATTTAAAAAAATGATAACATATAATAAAATAGTATGATTCGTTGTTGTATTTTTGATTTAGGTGGAACAATTGTAGATAGATATTCTTTAACACCCTTTATCTCTTTAATGAATGCTTTTGGTAAACGAAGTATTACTATTCCAGATCATATATTATCTAAGGATATGGGTAAAAAGAAATTAGATCACATTAAATTATTATGTAACGAACCTGTCGTACAAAAACAATGTCCTACGATAGATCCTTTAGATGTTTATGAAGATTTTAATCGATTACAAATGAATAATATGAATGAATATTTAGATATTATACCCGAAACAAAAAGATGTATTCAGTATTTAGATGATAAATCTATTAGAACCGGTATCACTACTGGGTTTAATAAAGAACAAATGGATATTGCTATTGAAAAATTACGTTTAGATGGTATTGTTCTAGAAAGTGCTGTATCATCTTCTTGTATTTATAATGGATCGAGACCCTATCCTCATATGATAAATAAAAATATGGAAAATTTAAATATATCCCATCCCAAAGAGGTTATTAAAATCGATGATACAGAAGTAGGGATACAAGAGGGTATTAATGCGGGTTGTTATACTGTTGGTGTAGCGGGTTGGTCAATCAATATGAATGTATTTACGTTTGCAGAAAAAACTTTTTTAGATAAACATGATACAGACATAGAGGGTATATTATATTATAAATTAAAAGAATCACGTAAAAAACTTAGTGATGCGGGTGCAGATGTTGTAATCGATACATTAGATGAATTACCTGAAGTTATAGATTCTATTTAAAAATGATACTATTAGTATAATAATAATGCAAAGTGATACTTATTTACCGGATACAGATTCTGAAGATGATGAATATGCTTCTGATTCAAGTGGTGATCTACCTAAAACAAATAATATAGGTGTGAAATATGATTTTCCTACTAGAGAAATAGAAGGTCAAAGATTTTTAGATCAGTCAGTTCAATCTAAATACCTTCAACTTAGAAATGAATTATTTACTCCCCAAATTGAAACTATGAGAATCGTATTATATAGTCACCACGCACCTGATGGTGATGTGTTTAAATCATCATTTGATTTGGTTGATCAATTAAAACTGGGTAATGTAAAGAATGTGATAGGATTTGAATTAATTACAGCAGAAATTCAAAATGTAAGACATAGTGTTACCGGAGAAATTCACACATATCCGTATATGGATTTAGTTATACCCGAAATACCTCATAAAGCATGTAAACAAACCGAAATGGGAATCCCTATTATATCTAGATTAAAGACTGCTCCTTTAACTGATCTAGATACCTTTTATTTAAATGAACCTCAGAGATCTTATACAAATTATTTTACACCTATACAACTAAGTACACTAACTATTAAATTATTTGACAAAAAGGGTGGTGAAATAACGGATAATTTACCAACGATTATGTTTGAATTTGAAATATCTGTATTAAAAGATTCATTATCAAAGAGGTAAATATTATATATATAATATTTACTATATGGAAGATATAATTACATATGAAAATTTTACAGTAATTCATAATGTTTTATCAGAAGAAGAAATAGAAGAAATACATGATCATTTTAAACCGATAGAGGTTGGTCATCAATCATCCACTAGTCAATGGGTAGTTGATTCAGATAAAAAAACTAAGATTGATGCTCCTAATAGAAATGTAACTATTATAGGTATTAAAGAAGGTTCTTTATCGTTTATCTCTGATAAAATTAAAAAATGTTTTCATAAATTATTAGAAAAAGAGGTAACACTTGAATATCCCCATTATTACACTCATTATGGTGTGGGTGGATTTCACAGTTTACATGTTGATGCTGGGATAGAAGAATTTGATAGACAACATGTGATTATTATACATTTATCTGATCCAAGTGAGTATGAAGGCGGAGATTTAATTATTAATAAAGAAGTTACACCTAAGGGGAAAGGTATGACTATACTATTTAATGGTCAAAAACCTCATAAAGTTACTAAGGTAACTAAGGGTGAAAGGGTTATATTATCTGAATGTATTTATTAACGACGACCACCATTAACGACGACCACCACCACCACCACCAGATCCAAATGTTTTCCCGCAAAAATGTGTCCCTATGGATAATGCTGGTGATCCATCGGCATCAATAGTATCACCTGATGTAAATGTAGCACCATGAAAATTAGATAATGAAATTTGACTTTCTGTTGTATCTTGGGCATCACCACTTGACCAGGCACCACCAGGGTGACTATTATTTTTATATGATAATCTAATATCATTTAACGTAATATTATTTCCAGCCGTTGCTGCTGGTATTGCTACTCCTGTTGCTGGAAAACTCATTTATATTCTATCATTTATTTTTTTTCTAACAATTCAACTCTTTCTTGTAAAGCGTTAATTTGTTGTTGTTGTTCTTTAATGGATTCTATAAGAAGAGGAACTATTTTATCATATTGAACGGTTAAATAATTATCACCTGATTTAGATCCACCTTGACCATCTGAATCAAAAGGAGCCGGTTTGACTGCTTGGGGTATCACTGATTGAACATCCTGAGCAAAGACACCTATTTGTTCTTCATTCTTAGGTTCAAATCCAGCTTCTTTACATTTATCTAGGTCCCAATGATATGTAAATCCGGATAAGGAATGAAGTTTAGTTAAGGGGGTTTCGATAGGTACAATATCTTTTTTAAGACGTTTATCGGATGAATATGCTGTGATATTATCTGTTACATTACATGCGCCCGTGATAGTCGCTACTTTTGACGCATCTGTATCATGACTTGCCAGACTTAGTATTGTTTCATTATAAGTCCCCGATGAATTGTGGTCCGAGGAAATTTTCAAAACTTTACGGTCACATTTAATACTATAACCATCTCCTGCGGCTGTCTCATCATCACCTATAAGAACAACTGATGCTGTACCATCAGATGTATTGGTAGATTTAATCTTCATAAGTGCATTAGACGAATTTTCAACATTAATATCTCCGTTTGATGTCATATTTCTAAAACCAGTAATATCATTATTACTATCGGTTATAAGTGCCTTGTTCGCCTTTGCAGTTCCTTTAGTTACATTCTCTATCGCTGAAGGTTTTTGTGTGAAAGAGGGCATTTTATACTAATCTAGTATATTTTATTTTTAGATTAAACTAATATTTTTATATACCTTATAGTATTATGAAGAATAAAAGAAATACAAAACTATTTATAGGATGGTCCCCAAAAACAAAACAACGTATATTTGTAGGAGGTAATTTACTTGTATTCTGTGGTCTAGTTTATATATTGTATACATTTACAGAACCATTGAAAGAAGGAATTACGAATATGGGATGTTGTGGTGGTGTTGAAGCAGGTGTCCATTATCAAGAAACAGATACTAGACCCCCTGAATATATTAGACGGTGTTTCCGTTCTGAAAGAGATTCTGGTACAAGTCATATAGAATATGATTGGTCAGGGTTTCCTTGTTCATCAGAAGATGGTGGTCAATGTTGTAAAACTAAGGAAGGTCGAGATAAAGGGGAATGTGTTCCTACAACTGGTGGTGGATATTGTAAAAGTGATTCAGGTAACACAGTATTTAAAAGAGGAGATTCAGATCCTTCATCTTATATCAAATTAGGTAGTGATAAATTATTAGATATTAATGATACATTGGATATGGAAGATTATTTCTTTGATAGAAGTGGTAGTCAATTAGGTCAAGGTATGTCTACTGATATGTTGGCCTTTATGGAAAGAAGAGATCAAAATAATGAATTTTTACAATCTCATATTATAGATAAAAATAGGGCAAAAATTAAAGATTTAACTGAGAAAAAATTAAAAGCAGGAACAGAAAAAAAAGAACTTCAGATCAAATCTACAATTACATTTGTTCATATACTTTGTGTATTAGCATTCTCGTTAGTGATTAAAGATTTAATTATAAAATATATAGATGATTTTTATACACTTATCTATACAAGATATCTAGAATTTAGTGGGAGAACAGTTAAATCCGTGAAAGAGGTATAATAGATAAATGAATCTTAACTTTCTAATTCTGTATCGATAGTTAAATGAACTTTGTAATGATTGATATTCCCTTTTTTAAACTTTTTCTTAATAGTATATAAATCATCCACATTAGATAAACCGTTATCTTTCCATGATGATTTATCTTCATCTAATTTTTCCCATTTTCTCATCTCTTTAACTTTATCTTCTTTTAATTTAGTTAATTTTTCTTGGAGGGTTAGTCTTTCTAAATCTATAACTGGATTCTCTGATTTATCTATCTTAATTTTATTATCATAGAAACGTCTATTAAGTGCATTATCTTCTCCACCCCATCCCCAGAAATTATTAGGATATCCATTTACTTTTCTAAAGTCTTTTTCAGATACTGATACTACACCTCCTAAAAAGGATTGATCTTTACCATCTTTATTGTATCGTGTCCCTTTATTTCCTAAATGAATAGGTTGATCTGGATATCTTAAATAATCTGTGACAAGGTTAATGCTTGGTAATAAATCAACATCTGATAAGATATAATAAGACTGCTTCTTTCCTTTCATATCTTTTGATGCTAATGAAAATCCTATATTCTTTAAGATTCCTAAATTAAATTTTGCCATTTCAGAATTAGGTTGTTGAATTAATTCAGGTAATAAAGCATAATCATCCCTATTCCCCTCTTGTTCAATAATATAAATATTTACATTGGTTTGATCTTTAAAAATTAGGTTCATTTGTTCTTTGAATAGTTTAAGTTGTTCTTTTCTAGTTCCATCTCCCGGATCCCGATAAGCAACAATAAGATTCATATTCATATCGTTCATATCTTGTTTAACTAATTCTTGTAATTCTGGCATCAAATTTTTATCTAATTTTACACCTAATGTTTTAGATTCCTTAACAGGTTCTTTATCAGTGTCTAGACCTTTTTTAACAGAACCTTCTTCAACAACTAAGAAATTATTAGTAGAATGACAAAAATCATGTAAGTTATAATATTCTTTAGTTATTTCTTGATTCAAGGATAGATATTCATTCATCATAGAATATTTTTTAGATGGATCGTCTTCTTTATTTATTTTATTCATTAATAAATTTTGCTCTTTTTTTAAATTAATACGATCCTTATGTGTTTTTTCAATTAATGTTTGTCTTTCTGTAAGTTTATTCTGTTTAGAAAAAGATGATTCACATTTTTTAAGTATATCTTTGTTAATTTGAATAAATTCTTCTTGTTCTTTGATTTCCTCAGCAGAATATAGATCTGTATGTTTGCTTAAGTCTATATAAGATTGTAGAATAGATTCAGTTGTTTGTTTCATATCAGGATAATACATATATTGTGTCAAATTAATGATCATTTGTGCGCCACATTTTCCTCTTTCAGAACCGCATGTATAAATGAGTTTACCAGGTTCATCGATAAATTGTTTTCTATTAGAACAATCTTTACAATGACTAAATTTCTTTTTAATTTGACTACGTAAGCGTTCTTCATAATATAGTTTAACTGAATCAAGATAATCTTTATCACTCATTATATATTAGTATTGAATATTATTTTGTTGTTTCAACTTATTTTCTTCTAATAAATCATTGATATAATGTTCATTCAAATAAGTATCAAATTGTTTGATAGATTCTATTGCTTGTTTCTGTCTAAGTTCTTTGTATTTGTGGCGATGATATAGATAATATACACCTATTAAAATGAATAATAATACACAAATATTCAAATAAAAATTAATAGTAGTTTGAATTTCATATTTTGTTTTAAGAATGACTGGTTTTGGTTTTTCGATAAAATCAGTAAAATTTGTTAAACTAGGTTTATTCATTACTATAAGGGTAAAAAAAGATATCATTAAACATACTTACCATAGATATCATTAAACATACTTACCATAGGTTGTATTAAACATACTTACCATAGGTTGTATTAAACATACTTACCTCCTTTCAAAAGTAACCCGTAATAAGTAGTGAATCCTATAACAGTAATAACTATCGTAAAAGAAAAAGGTGTTTCATCTTGTTTTAGGCCGAAGTTTTTAAATTCACCATTATCTTTAAACATACAAGACGGTTTCGCATCATATATAAGATAACTTGAAAGTAGAACAATTACAATTGATAATTTTAAGTTATCATTTAATTGAATCATATATTACTAATAGATATTTTATATCATAATAAAATCTTCTTCATCGATTAATATCCAATCTTTGTATACATTGATTATACTTTGATTGATAAATTTATTATTAGTAAGTTCATTATCAAATAATTTAACTTGAATAACGGAACCCTTATGTATGATACCATAAATAGTAAAATTATCTAAGAAATTAATTATATTCCCATACGTGCATCTCATATATACAGTCATGGGTTTTTTCTTAGAATGATTAATAAATTTTATATGTTTGGTTCTTTGATTCAATAAAATACTAAGTTCGGAAAGGGAAATTATATTATGTTTAGAATCTTGTAAGATTTCAATAATATATCTGTGTGCGATTTCTTCCCCCCTTTCTTTCGAAATATTCCACTTAGTATTTTTTTGAGTCATTTTGCCTTAACTTATATTAAAATATTTTGTTAAAATATTGATAATTTAATTTATGAATTATTTTCTACATTTATTTAATATTCATGCCTCCAAAAAATAAAACTAAACGAAAAAGAAAAATGAAAATGAAAATTTCTCGAACAAAGTATAAACAATTACTTTCTTTAAAGAAAACTAAAAAAAAGATGTCTTTAAAAAATAAACAATTATTAGATGATGCTTTATATGTAAATTATTGTAAATGTTTATCCAAGTTTGAATATAATAAAGATACAAGGGGATATCCGATTTGTATGAATTCTATATATAAGAAAAGAAGGATCAAACCTCCTAAAAATGCTTCTAGAAATTGTAACAAAGTCTTTAAGAAAAAAATATAACACAATACTATAATGGTCAAAACAAAAAAGAGAATGAAAGGTGGTCAAGAATCTACTTCTGTTGAAGTTAAAAACCCAGATACTGCTCCTACACCTACACCTACACCTACACCTATTAAAGAAGTTCCTAATCCTGCTCAAACTGCTCAAACTACTACTCAAACGGAAGTTCCAAATCCTTCCTATACTGTAAATAGAAATACATTAGGTGAAAGTAGTGGAACTATTAGTTCTCATCATTTTTATCAACCTTTAATAGATTATAAATATCAAATTATGATATGTATTTTACTTGTACTAGTTAGTTATCTACTGTATCATTATTTAAATGCTGAAAAAGAAGCAGAAAAAACAGATGAAGATACTGATGCTAGCGCGGCAGATGATGATGAAGATGATGCTAGCGCCACAGATGAAGAAGAAGAAGGTGCTAGTGCAGCAGAGGATGCTAGCGCAGCAGAAGGATTTGAGAATTATCAACAACAAATTTGGATTGAAGGAAGACCCGATTTAACGTCTAATAATCCGTTACACTTATTACCTGGATATAATTATATTGTTGTATAATATAATGCCTACTAGAAAAAGAATATTTGGAGGTGAAGGATCAGTGCCTGCTGCTACTCCTGCTGTTCCTGCTACTGCTGCTGCTGCTGCTGCTCCTTCTGCTGCTCCGGAAGAAGTATCAATTAAAGGTGATTTAAATAAAATAGAACAATTACTTAATAGTATCCGGTATAGTACTCCTGTATTATTTCTTTGGACACATAAATTATATTTAATACTTGTATTAATATGGTTATCAGTTTTATTCTTTGGTGGTCCATCAGAGGATATTGATGAAGCAGAAAGGGGATTTTTAGGATGGGGGGATTGTGATTTGAAAAGTGAATGTAATGGGAATTTAGAATGTGGTAATAGGAATTGTGGTCAATTTAAAGAAGGAGGTTCAAGTGGATCAATATCATGGTCTGCAAATCCTTTAGCAACGCAATTAGTAGAAGATGATGCAGATTGTTGCTGTATAAAGGATGATACAGATGGTGATGATGCAACATGTAATGAAGCACCCCTTCTAGAAGGTGAGGGTGATTGCGAAAATTATTCTCTAGGTGGTCTCCGTGGTGATACATGTGGGGAAAACCTTGTCTGTGGTAATAGTAATTGCATGAATTATAGTGATGCTGTTGATGATAATGGAAATGTTGTTCAGGGACATCAACCTTGGATGAATTACGATAAACTAATAGAAGATGAAGCAGATTGCTGTTGTCCTGATACTGATATTGATGAAGATGAAAATCCTAAATGTAGGGATCCAAATGTTGCAGCAACACACCTACTATATGATGAAGTTAACGTAGGAGGTCAGTGCACAACCACGAGTATGTGTTCAGGTGATAATAAATGTGGTAATAATAATTGCGGACGTTTTGATGAATTTCCGGACGATTCTACATTAGATTGCTGTTGTGATCCAAATATTTGGGGACAATGTGATGGTTCTGAAGACACACTATCTTGTGATGGTGAACGGTTCGGTCGTTTTTTTGATTATTCTTTGGAAGACCATACTCTGTACCCATGCCCCAGTACGAATTATAAAGATGATGATGTAACATTATCGCAAATTGAGTATGAAAACAATCCTAAAAGTGCTAGCAATTCTAGTGGATATGATTTTCAAGATAAATGTTGTGAACCTGGTCCTGCTCCTACATGTGAAACATATATAGATGAATGTGGTAATGATCCATATCATATGGATCCAATAAATGATTATCAAACTATTGAATGTCCTGAAGGTGGATGTAATCCTAACCTATGTTGTCAAGTTAAAACGTGTGAATCATATGATTGCCTTGCAGGGACAGAAAAAATAGCAGGTATTACTGATTGTTTAACTTCTGGTTGTGAGAATTGTTGTCAGGAAGTTCAAGGAAGTTAACAATGATCACATACATAAAATATACTTTCTTTATCAGATAAAATGATATCTTCAAATGTATAATCATGGATATGAAATTTACATAATTTGACTTGTTCAACTAAATAGTAGAATTTATAATGTAGTAAACAATTATATAAGTTATCATAAAAACTATTCACAATATCATTTACTGAATTACAATAATTTAAATCTATAGAAACTTCATATCCACTAAATAATTCGCTCGATGCGATAAATTTTCTACTATTTGTTTTATTCATGGTATTATTTAAGTAATATTTATATTTTATATAGTAAAATGGACCGTCTAGATGTCAATTCTTTATATGGTGGTGGAAATCCTAAACAATCTAAACAATCTAAACCTGAGAAGAAGGTTACGACTTACTCTCCTAAGGATATTGATCCTGAAACTGAGACATCTATGTCTAAATTATTTAAGGTGAATCGTGACTTACAAAGAGAAGTAGATACTTTAAAAGAACAATCAAAGGAACAATCAAAAAAAGATAACTTACTAATTAAAAAATTAGAAAGTGTTATCAAAGCACATAACATTCAATTTTAAATTTGATTTAAACATTATTTATAAAGTAATCATAAAATGATAACTTTGATTTATGATTTTGAAACATCAGGTCTTAATCCATATCACGAAGACGTTACAGAAATAGGTTGTAAATGTTTAGAAACAAATGATATTTTCACTTGTTTAGTTCAACCTTTATCAGATAGAATGTTATCGGATGAAAATCAAGCAATTACGGGGATAACAAATAAAATGTTAAAAAAAGAAGGTTTGAAACCTATTGAAGCGTATAAACAGTTTTTTGACTATTTATTAGGAAAATTTACAGCAGATACTTCTATAACAATGGTTGCTCATAATGGAAGTATATTTGATGATATCTTTTTAAAACGTATACATAGGTATCTTCAAGGAGAAGGATACTCAGACTATGATGAAATGATATCTAAAATTCAATTTGTAGATTCATTATTAGTGTCTCGATTACTTCATCCTGAAAGAAGATCACATAGCATGAAATCCATGTGTCTATTATATAATATTACGAATGAAGCAGAGCATCGTGCTATGGGAGATGTATATGCCTTAGCATCAGTATGGATTAACTTAATTACTAAAGTTAAAAGTAACAATGTGGAAACTAGTGGATCTTATTTGAGATATCTTACTTATTGTTAACTTATTTAAAATTATAAGACGAATTATAGTATAAGTCTAATGACACAATTATTATTATATACAATTACTCCAACATTAGGTCTCCTTAGAAATTACATTAAGTATAAACGTTATAAATTTATCACATTTATGAGGACTCCCTTAGTTTATTTTTTCTTTCATTCATTATTTTGTTTAATGGGTTATCGTAATGTAGTCTGGAGAACACTTATTTTTGAACGATGGTATTTTTTTATAGATAAATCTATTATTTCGTTATGGAATAATGATTATATGAAAAAGAAAGATAAATATATTAAGAAGTATGGATTAAAATATGATAATGATGAAGTATTAGATGTAGATGAAATATTAAATATAGATACTTTATGATAATAATTTTTCTACACCAGATATATCTTTTGTAATCTTTGATAAATTTTTATGACCTTTAGAAGTAATTACAATTGTATCTTCTATGCGTATACCTCCTATACTTTCATATTGTTTCCATACCTTTGTATTTACATGAGGAGTTAATCCTTTATCAGTTTGAAAATATATTCCAGGTTCTACAGCAACGACCATATTTTCTTTTAATATATCAATAGGTCCGCAATCATGATTATCGAGACCTACATGATGTCCTAAACCATGAGGCATTAGAGTAGATATAACTTGAAGTTTATCAGATTCATTTGTTAATTTATCAACTAATTTTATTTGTAAACATTCATCATATAATTTTAATTTGACTTGATTTGTTATATTTTGCCAACTTTGACCTGGTTTCATTAAGGATAAAGCATATTTAAGTGATTGTAATACAACATTGTAAATATCCTTTTGTAACTTTGTAAATTTCCCTGATATAGGAAAACATCGCGAAATATCACTGCAATAATGTTTATATTTACATCCTAGGTCTAATAGTACCATAGATCCTTTTGTAACCGGTCTGTCTTTTGCTTCATAATGTAGATATTGATTATATTTTCCATGAGCAGTTATAGGATTAAATGATAACTCTTGTATTCCATGTTTTGAAATAGACTGTTTAAATAATCCTATTAGTTCTATTTGTGACATCTTTGGATAAGCGTGTTTCATGATATGTTTAATACCTTTACTAGTATATTTACACGCTTGTTCAATGGCAGATATTTCATCAATGAATTTAAGTTGTCTTTTTTTAGACAGTTTAGAAGAAATAGTTGACATATCCATGGGAAATTTACGAAGTTTATTCCACAAGGGATGAGATTCAATATTCGGTAAAGTTTCAATCATTTTACTTTTTTCTAATAATTGTAATAATTTTTTTAATTCTATTATTTCAGCGTTGAAGCAGTGTTTTAAAGTTGTCTTAAATTGTTCTGCATCATAATTAGATATATCAGGTATTTCGGTTAGTACATAGTTTTGTTTATTATGGGTTAATAAGGTTATATTTGGAATATCACATGCAGTTAAATAATAAAAAAAAGGATCAACTTCAAATGGATATTTATCATTGTCAAAATCATGGTAACCTGAATAGAGTAATGTTGTCATATTAATTAATTAGATATAAATTTTGTGCTTTTCACATGAGGATTCTATTGCTGATTTGAATTTATCAGATAAGGGATCTGAACAATCATGATTATGGTAATTAAGTAAACATAGACGTCCTTTCATACAAATGGAACAATTACAGACAGGGTGTCTTACTTTTCTAGAACCGAATTCAATCTTCTTATCTAATTCTTCTTCTGATTCTTCTCCTTCTCCTTCTGATCCAGTTTCATCTAGTTTATCTAGTATTTGTTCTGCAGAATCTAGTGCTGAAGTCACTTCTTCATTAGTCATGGGAACCATTAAACGATAGACTAAACCAGTGATTAAATGATCAACCGTGATTTCTTCAGAATTATCATGTTTTGCTAAAATATCAGATACTTTCATCGCAGAAGACATTTGTCCTAAAAAAGCTTTGATGAGAGGTTCAAATATTTGTTCATTTATACTTTGTTCATTTATACTTTGTTCATTTATACTTTGTTCATTCATAGTTTGTTTATTTATAGTTTTTATTTTTAAATTACTAACTTAATCAAATTTTTATACAGATGAAGGAACAGATAAGCGATATGGTTTCAATCATGGATGGTGAAATAATCCCTATAAAAAGTAATAAAAGAGAAATTAGGAATTAATTGGGGAAGAGTTGAATAAAAGTTACACCAACCGGGAATTGAACCCGGACCTCTTGCTTGGAAGGCAAGAATCCTAACCACTGGACCATTGGTGTGCATAAAATTTAATAAAAAAGACTATTATTTATCTATAACATACGTCTAGTTTTTTGAAAAAGTTGTTCTGATCTAACAATTTTAGTTGCTGCTTCTTCTTTACCATTGAGTAATTGTTCGGCCAGAATTTCGGATTCTCTTCCTAACCAATATTGTCCTGAATTATTCCATACCCTAGCCTCTTTGAGTAACTCATGATATCTATGATGTAAATCAGGACGACTTAAAAATAGATGAGGACCTGTATTATGTCTTTGTTTACTTTTCACCATTTTATATTTAACGTGATATAACTTTATATACTAATTATATATATGTTATCTAATACTTCCTCTACAATAACTTGTTCCATATGTTTAGGAGATATAGTAGAAGACAATTTCTGTAAAACTAATTGTAATCACGAATTTTGTAAATCTTGCTTAGATTTATGGTTTGATAAGAATAAATTATCATGTCCAATGTGTAGAACTGAAATACAATATTTTAATTATAATGGAATTGATAATAGGGTTGTAAGTGTTTATAAACCTAGAAGACTGAGACAATCTAATCCGGTCAATACAACATCTATTGTTCTCACTAAAAAAGTTTTTATTATAATGAATATTAGTTTAACTTTTTCTTTGGTTACCAATTGTATAGTATTCGGATTATGGGGACCATGTTGAGGTTATATATGATTTTATGAGTTATACCCTAGGCGTAGAGTAAGCAGAGGGTCCCGATGGTCCCCATTTATTCCAAGGAACGTAGAGTATCAAGACTATAAACCAAATTATTAATGCGATAGGTGTAATAAAACTTTTCATAATTCTTTCTTGTAATGTTAAATTAGGTGAGTCAACATGATTATATGAATTCATAAAAAAATAAACAACTGCAACCAAATAACTAATAAATAGTATCTTTAAAAATGTAAGTAAATAGTTAACAAATTTAGACGTGGATTTCATTTATAGTATTATGTATATAATAAATCCTCTTATTTATGGTCTACCTGAAAGGTCATCCATCTACCTAAAAGGTCACCCATCTACCTAAAAGGTCACCCATCTACATTCTACTTGCCATAAACTTCGTTTAATTGCTGTGTGACTCGAATAAAAGTAGTTCTTTTTGACAGATGTTTAAGTTGGTCTGCTCCTACATACGTACAGGTTGAACGCAATCCACCCAAAATATCTAAGATAGTATTTTCTACAGGTCCTTTGTAGGGTATAAGGACTTTTTTACCTTCGCTTGTCCTGTATTTAGCAACACCCCCCGAATGTTTCTCCATTGCTTCAGAAGAACTCATACCATAAAATTCTTTAAACTTTCTCCCATTCTCTTCTATGAGAGACCCACCTGATTCAGCATGACCGCTGAATATACCACCACTCATAATAAAATCTGATCCTGCACCAAATGCTTTACCAAAATCACCGGGAACAGAACATCCTCCGTCACATAAAATGTGACCATTTAATCCATGAGCAGCATCAGCACACTCAATTAGAGCACTTAATTGTGGATATCCTACACCCGTTTTCTTTCGTGTCGTACAAACCGATCCAGGTCCTATCCCTACTTTAATGATATCAGCACCTTTTAAAAGAAGTTCTTCAGTCATTTCTCTCGTAACAACAGATCCTGCAATAATTACTTTATCAGGATATAACATCCTAACACGAGTTACGAAGGTGACAAACTGTTCCGTATAACCATTAGCAACATCTAAACAAATAAACTGAATTTGTGGGATTTCTTGTAAAATAGATTGTAATTTATCTAAATCTTCTTCTTTTGATCCAGAACTAACAGCAACATAGTTTAATATTTTTTTATCATAATGATTTGAAAAATGTTTCCAATCATCTAGTGAATAATATTTATGAATACATGTAAAAATATTATGTTTATGAACTGCTTCTGCCATTTCAAACGTTCCTGTTGTATCCATATTCGCGACCATGATTGGAACACCTGACCATTTAAATGGTGAATGTTTAAATGTGAAATCACGTTCCACTTTAACTTCA
>Ga0315336_1003220_pt1 | contig 22389 bp, 16 predicted proteins | sample ASW5metaG_FD_204512 | JGI IMG/M metagenome (GOLD analysis project Ga0315336, IMG submission 204512) | Ammonia-oxidizing marine archaeal communities from Monterey Bay, California, United States - ASW #5 | ecosystem: Environmental > Aquatic > Marine > Intertidal zone | place: USA: California... | reverse complement strand
GTCCGCGCCAGCGAGCTCGCCGACCTCCGCGAAGAGGTCTCACGCGTCCGCAGAGCCAGCGAGTCCGGCGGCGGCGCCGACACGTCCGCCCTCGAGAAGGAGGTCGCCGCACTCAAGAAGAAGCTGAACATGGCAATGGGTTCGCTCCAGGCCGCAGCAGCTTCCTCGATGACCGCCAAGCAGACCGCGGACGAGGCACACAAGCTCGCCACCCGGGCCGACCAGCGCGCCAACTCGGCCAATGCGGCCGCAGAGGCCGCCACCGATGGCGTCTCCGGAGTCGAAGAACGGGTCGCCGCACTCGTCGAAAAGCTCGGAGCGAAGCCCGCCCCGAAGGCCAAGGCAAAGAAGGCCGCCCCGAAGAAGGCCAAGAAGATCGAGTCCTGCTCGGTAAAGGGCTGCAACAACAAGCACCGCGCCAAGGGCTTCTGCGCGAAGCACTACCAGCAGCACAAGCGCGGGACCTTGTAAGGACCGGAGCACCGGGGCCATCACTACTCCGGCCGATCGAACCTTAGAAGTCGAACTTCACGCCCTGCGCCAGAGGCAGATCCTTGCTCCAGTTGAGCGTGCACGTCTGCCTGCGCATGTAGGCCTTCCAGCTGTCGGAGCCTGCCTCCCGTCCACCGCCGGTGTCTTTCTCTCCGCCGAACGCACCACCGATCTCGGCACCTGAAGTGCCGATGTTCACGTTGGCGATGCCACAGTCGCTACCGCGATGGGAGAGGAAGGTCTCCGAGGTACGAAAGCTATCGGTGAAGATGGCCGAAGAAAGGCCTTGATCGACATCGTTGTTCGCCCGGATGGCGTCTTCGATGTCGCTGTAGGTGAACACGTACAGAATCGGCGCGAAGGTCTCGTGCTTGGTGATCGGCATGTCGTTGTGGGCTTTGATGACGGTCGGCCTCACATAGCTGCCGGGACGATCAACGACGGTTCCGCCGGCGAGGACCTCACCACCCTGCTCTTTGATGGTCTCGATGGCCTCGGAGAACTGTCGAACGGCGTCGTCATCGATGAGCGGACCGAGGAGAGTGCCCTCGTCCATTGGATTTCCGGCCTCGATCGAATCGTATGCCGTGACGACTTTGTCTGTGAAGCCCGCGGCGATGTCCTCGTGGAGGTAGAGACGACGCGTCGATGTGCAGCGCTGGCCAGCGGTGCCGACAGCTCCGAAGACGACTCCGCCGAGCGCGATGTCGAGCGGCGCGTCCTTGTGCACGATGATGGCGTTGTTCCCACCGAGTTCGAGCAGGCAGCGGCCAAGGCGACCCGCGACAACCTTGCCTACGTGTCGACCCATTCGGCAGGATCCGGTCGCTGAGACCAGGGGAATCCGCCGATCGTTGATCATGGTCTCGCCGACATCTCTGTCGTCGCCGATGACCAGGCCAAACACGCCTCCCCAACCGTGTTTCTGCATGACCTCGTCGCAGACCCGATGCGTCGCGATCGCGGTCAGCGACGCCTTCAGTGAAGGCTTCCAAAGCACGGTATTGCCGCACACCGCCGAAACCATTGCGTTCCAGGCCCACACCGCATTGGGGAAGTTGAATGCGGTGATCACGCCAGTGACACCCAACGGATGCCACTGCTCATACATGCGGTGACCGGGACGCTCACTGTGCATGGACAAGCCGTACAGCTGGCGGGAGAGACCGACACAGAAGTCGGCCATGTCGACGGATTCCTGGACCTCGCCCAGACCCTCGGAGAGGATCTTGCCGACCTCGAGGCTGATCAGGCGACCGAGATCGTCTTTGTGATCCCGCAAGGCCTGCCCCATCTCCCGAACGATCTCGCCGCGCTTGGGTGCCGGGAGCATCCGCCACTCGGCAAAGGCGCGTTGGCATTCTGAGACGACCTTTTCGTAGTCGTCGGCTGTCGCGAGCTGAACATTGGCGACGGGCTCGCCGTTGATCGGACTGACCACGGTATGGGTTCGTCCGCCAACATCCAGGAATCCACTGCTCGCGGCGCCCGAGTTGTTCTCTTCGATGCCGAGTCGGGTCAGAAACGCGTCCACTTGAATCTCCGGTGAGTGAGAGGGTTGCCCGACTATCCCGGTTGTCCACCGCCGCCCAGATCCCGTATTCTACTACTCCGGCCGATAAATCGGCCTCCGCCCTACGCTTCGCTCCGGTTGGCTCTTCGAATCCATTCACGATCGAACCTCAAAACGGAGGGCGCAAGCGCCCTATTTTCCGTTTTGAACTCCGACCGCGAACGGATTGTGGTCGGCCACGTGCAGAATCGGTACACTGCGGGCCGATCTCTACGGAGTGGAGCAGGCATGCGTTGGATTTTTGGGTTCGCTTTGGCGACGATGTTGGCGTGCAGCGGTGACAAGACGACCGACACCGACCCCGGTGCAGACACGGACACGGACACCGACGCCGACAGCGATGCCGATGTCGATACCGCCCTCGCCGTGATGGGCTACCTCGGCGATTTCGACGTCGTCGTCGACCCCAGCGACACCGACAACGGCGGCAGCTATTCCGGCACCGAGACCTACTACGTCACGAGCATCGGGCAGGGCACCGAGCTCTGCAAGTTCGTCTTCCAGGTCAACGACAACGGCGCCCGGACCTGGCCCGAATGCGCCGATCCCATGGGTAACCCCTGTGAATTCGGATTCGAAGTCGAGTTCACCGGCGGAGAACAGACTGTGGGCGATTGCGACTCGTTCTTCGGCACGTTGTCCACCAGTTGGGACGGCGCCACCGGCTACGGCTACATCGAGGACTACTTCTGGGAGGGCTACTCCTATGGGCCGTCGCTGATGTACTACTTCGAGGACTACTACACCTCGACGACCACCTACGACTACTACTACGGATGGGGCGGTCTCGACCTCGAATCCTACGGCGGCTACGTCAGCTGGGACGCCGGCACCGGCGAGTTCAACTACGACTGGATCGGCGACACCGTCAGCTACTTCCCCTGATTTCTGGAAGCCTTTGCCGCCTTGGCTTGCTCGGCCCTCGCGACCGCTTTCTCTCGGTGGCCCTCTTGGTTGAGGAGGTTCGCGTCGAGCATCAGTAGATCCGGGTTCTCGGCGTCGAGTTTCAGGCCGCCGTCAACCGTGACCCTGGCAGCGGCATAGTCCTGCAGGTTGTACTGCGCCTGGGCCTTCAGGTGCCAGAACGGAGCGAGGACCTTGGGTTTCATGCCCTTGCCCATGCCCTCGAGGAACGGATCGATGCGGTCGATCTGGGACTTCCACTCCCCGTCGGATCCCATCAGGCGCACGAGGGTGATCAGAGCCTCTGGGTGTACCGGGTGGTTCTGGAGCTCGATCACCAACAATCGCCGGGCCTCCGGCCGATCTTTGCGTCCGGTAGCGACCGCGGCCATGTGGAAAGCCACGTCTCTCGTGGGCTTGTCGGCGAGGATCCCGCGCTCCAGGTACTCGAGGCCGAGCTTCATCTGGCGCTGATCCACCAAGGCCACCCCCACCAGGCCGGCGACGGTGTAGTCGTCGGCGTAGTCCTGCAGATAGGCCAAACCGAGCTCGATCCCTTTGGTCGCCGACACCTCGAGCATGGCCGAGACCGCCTGCCCTCGAATCTGGGGCGCGTAGGGCATGACTCGCGCGACCTCTTGAAAGGCAATGGCGGCCTCCTCGAAGCGGCGAGCTCCCATGAGCAGGGTCCCTCGGGTGTGTTTGATCATCGGGTTGTCCGGATCCTTGAGAATCAGGGAATCCACCGCATCGAGGGCGTCGGAATGCCTGCCCTTGCCCGCGAGCAGGTTCACGCGTCGATGCTGAAATTCGAGGATGTCGGGGTACTCGACGACCAACTCTTCGGCCAGAGCGAGGAGCTCGTCCTTGCGATCCTCCAGCGAGAGACGCTCTGCGAATTGGATCTTGCGAATGAGCTCGTCCCGATCCTTCGGATCGGGGAGGTCGCCTTCGAGATCGCCCGCAAAACCGCCTTCTGCGTACCCGAGCGCCTGCAGCTGAAGCTCGAGATCCGGCGCGACTCGACGCTCGTTCTCTGGCTTGTCGAACCCAAAGCCCCCCAACAGACCCTGAAGCCTGGCGAGATCGTCGGGCCGATCCGTCGCCTTACCGGCCAGGTAGAGCTCCGGCTTCGGCACGTCGATCAACTGCAGCTCGGCGTCGATGACCGACACATGGGGAGCGATGCCAAAGCGCTCCATCAGCTGGTAGCTCTCCATGTAGATGGGTGCTGGAGGGTCTCCTGGCGCGACGCGACCCGCTGCCTCGGTGAGCGGAGGCAACTTCAGGTGGGACAGCAGCGTGGGCGCAACGTCGACCAGAGACACCGGCTCCCGAACCACGGACGATTCGATACCGGGCCCGGCCATGATCCACGGCACCCGTTGGGTCGATTCGTAGACGAACAGACCGTGGGTGAACTCGCCGTGGTCTCCCAGGGCCTCGCCGTGATCTGACAGAATCAAGTACAAGGCGTCATCGCCAAAGCCACCGACCAACCTGCCTATCTGATCGTCCACATAGGCGAGTTCTCCGTCGTAGGGGCGGCCGTCCGCCTCGTCGTAGTACCGCTTGGGCGGATGATAGGGAAAGTGCGGATCGTAGAGGTGAACCCAGGCGAAGAGGGGCCGTGGACCCGTCTGTTCCCGCTTCCATTCGAGGATGTCGTCGACCACCTCGGCACCCGGGCGCTCGGAACGCCAGAAGTGGCGCGCGGTCGGAACGTCGTCTCTGAAGCTGTCGAAGCCCTGATCAAAACCCCACACCGAGGTGGTCACGAACGCGCCCACCGATGCGCCCGTCGCGTATCCCGCGGCCCACATGGACTCGGCGAGGGTCTCCTCGGCGTCCTCGAGCTTGCCCGAGCCGTTGGAACGGATGCCCAGAGAAGGAGGGTACTTCCCGGTAAACAACGACGCGTGGGAGGGAATCGTCAGGGGGAGCGTAGACCAGGCCTGATCGTATCGGCGACCGCGGGCAGCAAGGGCGTCGATGTGCTCAGTATGGGCTTTGTCGTAACCATATGCACCGATCCGATCCGCGCGGGTGGTGTCTATGGTGATCAACACGACATCGGGCAGATCGGTGCGAGCTTGTGCCCGTTCGGGCTTCGGTTCGACATCGGGCTTCGGCTCGGGGGCCGACTGGAAGCAGGACAGGAGGAGGAGCCAGATCAACGAACGACCCGGAGATGAAGGGGGATGAGCTGCACGAGAGACCGATCGCGAGCCCGTACCCGATCGGACCAGCTCGACGCGAGGCGCTTCATAGCGTCCTGGTCACCGACAGCACGCGCCAGATACCATCGAGTCGCGAGGCCCTCCTCATCGGTGGGTAGTTCGGCGGTCATCAGCCTTGCCCCATCCAAATCGCCCCGGTCGACGGCCATTCTGGCACGGACGGAACGACCCATTGCCACCTCGTTTGCATGGCGGACCATCGGCCGCGAGAGCACCGAATCGGCATCGGCGAGCTGCCCGGATCGACGCAGGGCTTCCGCGCGCCAGACCACAGATTGCACATGGGACATGTTGCTGCGAAGGCCAGCGAGAAGAACGGCAGCTGCCTCGGCGGGGTGGTCGACATCCATCCAGCGACGGGCGTCGAGAAGGTGCACAGCTGGGCCGCGATCCATTGGCAAGAGCGTGTCCGTCTCGAGCAAATGCACGTCAAAGCTCTCCAAACCTCGTCGCAACGCAACGTCGGCGCGAACCATCGGAACGATGTGCTCTCCCCCGCGCTCGAGAACGAGGAAGTCCAGCGCCTCCTCCAGGGCCTCCAAACGGCCCTCTTCACCCCGAACGTATGCAACTTGAACGGCGGTATTGAACGCTGGATCCAGCAGGAAGGCATCCTCGAAGGCGGCCGAGGCGGCGGATCGATTCCCGACGCGCAAGTGGCAGTTGCCCTCGGCAAGCAATGCGCGTCCGCCCCAGACCTTCCTCCCGCGGAGTTCGGTGAGGATGTCCAGAGACCGATCGCAGCGGGAGATTTCACCGAGAGCGACCGCGAGCCCCAAACGCGCCTTTGCCGACGTTGGATGCTCCACGAGGATCGTCTCGAAGGCCTCGATCGCCATCCGCCAACGACGGGTTTCCAGCATGCGGTTCGCCTGAGCCAATGCCGTCGCTCGACCGACATCGGCGGCGATCAGGAATCCTGTCGCCAGTAGGAGCAGTAATCGTCGCATGAATCCCTGGGCCGTGATCTATCCTGCGACGCTCGGAGGGAGAAGCAGATGTCGGGTGGACTTTCACTGGAGCCAGGTGCCATAGCCGAGCGCGTCGCCGGCTTCGATAGCGAGGGCGCGGCGGGGCGTCTCGAGTGGCTCGTTCCCGAGTTGAACCGGCACAACCGGCTGTATCACGAGCACGATGCCGCGGAGATCGACGACCGCACCTACGACCTCATGTACCGGGAACTCGAGCGCATCGAGGAGCGGTTTCCCAGCCTCGTACGAGACGACTCCCCTACCCTTCGTGTGGGCGGCGCCCCGGTTTCCGGGCTGTCTCCGTTCCCCCATCGGACCCCCATGTTGTCCCTGTCCAACGCCTTTTCCGCGGAGGAGATGCGAGAGTTCGACGCGCGCTGCCGGCGCTTCCTCGGCGATACGGCCCCGGAACAGATCACCTACGCCGTCGAGGGCAAACTCGACGGCCTCGCCTGCGAATTGATCTACGAAGACGGCACTTTGACCGGCGCCGGAACCCGAGGGGACGGGCGCACCGGAGAGGACATCCTCCACAACGTGCGAACGATTCGCGCCATCCCCCGCAACCTCGTGGGTAACGGCACCCCAACTCGCATCTCGGTGCGCGGGGAGATCTTCTACCCGCTGGCCGGCTTCGACAACATGAATGAGCGCCGTGTGAAGCGCGGCGAGAAAGCGTTCGAGAATCCACGAAACGCGGCAGCTGGCACGGTTCGCCAATTGGATCCGGGTGTGGCCGCCGCTCGACCGCTGACCTTCTATGCGCACTCACTGGGCGAGTTCGAGGGGGCCGACATGCCTGGCGAGCACTTCCACCAGCTCGAGCGTCTCGCTCAATGGGGCATGCCGGTCAACTCCGCTCTGAATGTGCGAGTAACCGGGATTGAAGCCGTAATCGAGGCGATCGCCAACCTCGGAGAAAAGCGCAACAGCCTCTCCTACGAGATCGATGGGGCGGTCGTCAAAGTCGACGACCTCGGCATGCAACAGACCCTGGGATTCATCACCCGCTCGCCCCGTTGGGCCATCGCCTACAAGTATCCACCCCCCAGAGTCCAGACCGTGCTCGAGGACGTGGGCTTCCAGGTCGGACGAACCGGCGCCATCACCCCGGTCGCCAGACTGCGCCCTGTTCGAGTCGGTGGCGTGACCGTCACCAACGCGACGCTCCACAACGCGGACCTCATCGTCGAGCTCGATCTCCGCTACGGATGTCGGGTCGCCGTCGAACGAGCTGGCGACGTCATCCCAAAAGTCGTGCACGCGGTGGTCGACGACGCCCACCAGATGCTCAACCCCATCGTCTTCGCCACCGAATGTCCAGAGTGCCAGACACCGCTGGTGCGCGTCGAGGACGAGGCGGTGACCCGCTGCCCCAACAGTCTCTCCTGCCCAGCGCAATTGCGGGCCGCAGTCCGACACTTCGCCTCGCGGAACGCCATGGACATCGACGGACTCGGGCACAAGCTCATCGACCAATTGGTCGGCAATGGCCTTGTGGGGCGGCTCTCGGACCTGTACCACCTGGACCGATTCGCGCTCCTGACGCTCGAGCGCATGGGCGCAAAATCCGCCGACGGCCTCATCGAAGCCCTCGAAAAATCCAAGGGCCAATCCCTGGAGCGAGCCATCGCGTCCCTGGGCATCCCAGAGGTCGGCGAAGCGACGGCTAGAGACCTCGCAAACCACTTCGGCAATCTCGACGCATTGATGGCTGCTGAAGAGGAGGCGCTCGTCGCGGTGCACGGCATTGGCGACAAGGTGGCAACCCGGATCAGGACATTCTTCGAGGATCCTCGCTTCTCAGCAGAGGTCGCGCGGCTGCGCGAGGCCGGCGTGTTGTTTCCGCCCATCGAGGTCTCGGACCAGGAGGACGCGGGCGCGAGTGCGGTCGCCGACCTGACCTTCGTCCTCACGGGCACACTCCCGACGATGAAGCGCGGGGACGCCAAGAAACTCATCCTCGCAGCGGGCGGTAAAGTGGTCGGTTCCGTGTCGAAGAAGACGGACTTCCTGGTGGCTGGAGAGGCCGCGGGCAGCAAGCTCACCAAGGCGCAGGCACTCGGGGTCCCGGTCATCGACGAGGACGCCCTGATGCAGATGCTGGACGCCGGGTGAAGGCCATCGGCTTTCGAGTGACCGGGCGCGTTCAGGGTGTGGGCTATCGCCTCTTTGCGGCGCAGATGGCCAAGGAGCTGCAGCTCTGCGGCCACGTGCGCAACGAGCGAGATGGTTCGGTCTCGGGCCACGCGCAGGGCGACGACGAGGGCATCGAGCGCCTCATCGCGGCGCTGCAGAGGGGACCGCCATCCGCCATTGTGATGGACGTGACAGTGGATCGCGCTGAACCAGCCGAGGTCGTCATCTTCGAGATCTCAGGCTGAAAAGCGGCGATAGACCAGGGGATTCCGGGCCATTGACAGGCCGGTTTCAATCCGCAATACTGGGCGTCCCCGCGGATCGCTTCCCGGCGACCCCAATAAGGACTCTCTCCCCCGAAAATGTCCGTGAATTTTCCAAAGCTATACGACACACCGACGGCGGAGCTGCGCGAGCGCGCGACGACCCTCGGCATCGCCAACGCAGACAAAGTGCGGCGGCTCGATCTCGTGTTTGCCATCGGCGAGTCCGAAGGCCAACGCGCCAACCTGAACTACGGCCACGGCGTGCTCGAGGTCCACAGTGAGGGCTTCGGTTTTCTCCGCTCCGCCGGGGACAACTTCTTGCCTGGCACCGCAGACATCTACGTCTCGCAGAGTCAGATCAGGAGGTTCAAGCTCCAAACCGGAGACACAGTCATCGGGCTGGTGCGACCTCCCAAAGAGGGCGAGCGCTACCTGGCGCTACTCCGCGTCGAGAGCGTCAACGGCGAACAGCCGGGCTCCGACCCGCCCTCCTTCGACGCCCTGACGGCCATCTACCCCGACGATCGACTATCGCTGGAGTTGGACCCATTACTTCGGCCAGTCGACATTGCGGCGCCCATGGGTCTCGGTCAACGCGGCATCCTGGTTGCGCCGGCGCGCACCGGTCGCGTCGAACTCCTGCGCGCCCTGGCCGAACAGCTCGGGACCGACGACGACCTTCACGTCACGGTGTTGTTGGTCGGAGAGCGACCCGAAGAAATCCACGAGTGGCGCAAGCAGAGCATTGCCGAGATCATCGCCACGCCTTTCGACGAGACGCCTGCACGCCACGTACAGGTGGCCGACATTGTGTTCGAGCGTGCACGCCGTATGGTCGAGCATGGCGACGACGCGGTGGTGCTGGTCGACTCGCTCTCCCGACTCCTGCGCTTCTGCCAGGCCGAGCTCCCGCCGAGTGGGCGTGACTTCAACGGCGTCGACACCGCCGCTCTCCACCGCATCAGACGCTATCTGGGCGCCGCTAGAGCCCTCGAAGAAGGTGGGTCGCTGACCGTGATTGGAGCCGTGAGCGGAGACCCGGACAACCGCATGGATCAGGTACTACTCGACGACCTGCGCGACGTGGTGAACTGGGAGCTCACGCTGTCCAGGGACCTGGCCGACCGAGGCCAGCGCCCCCCGATCGACGTCCACCGGTCTGGCACACGACGCGAGGAGCGCCTGCTCGATGCCGATGCCCTCGCCGCTCGTGCGGAGTGGCGGGCCACCTTGACCGGTGACTCCGTCGAGGACGGGGCCAAGCTGTCATCCTACGCTGCACTGACGACTCTGGCTCCGCCCACGACCGAATGAGATTGTTGGCATCGGCCCCACAAAGGGCTAAGCGGTCTTCCCTACGCCATTACGAGTGAGATTCGCCATGCGCCCCAACATCCACCCCGAGTACCGATTCGTTGTTTTCCGGGATGTTTCCTGCGATTTCCAGTTCCTCGGAAAATCGACGATGACTTCCAAGGACACGATCGAGTTCGAGGGCGCCGAATATCCTCTCGTGAAGATCGACATCTCCTCTGAGTCTCACCCGTTCTACACCGGCACCCAGAAGATCATGGATATCGAAGGCCGCGTGGACCGCTTCTACCGCAAGTACGGGTTCAAGCAGACTGTGGGTGGTGAAGAGGAGGCCGAGGCCGTGGAGCCAGAGCCGGAGGTCGCGCCCGAGCCGGAGCCCGCTCCAGAGCCGGAGCCCGCTCCAGAGCCGGAGCCCGCTCCAGAGCCGGAGCCCGCCCCAGAGCCGGAGCCCGCTCCAGAGCCGGAGCCGGAGCCCGCACCTGAGCCCGAAGTGGTCGAAGAGGTGGTCGAGAAAGCGCCGGAAGCGTCAGCCGCCTCCGAAGAGTAGGGAGATTCGCCAACAGGCGAGTTAGCTGGTCCCCATGTTCGACAAGCTCAACGCCTTTGAGCAGCGCCTCGACGCGCTGAATCGCCAACTCATGGACCCCGATGTCGTGAAGGTCCCCGGTAGGCTTCGGGATCTCTCTCGCGAACACAATCGGGTGAGCGCCATCGTCGAGGCCTATCAGGCGTACAAGGGCATGCAGGAAGAACTCGACGGCGCCAAGGAAATGCTGGTCGAGGAGGACGATCCGGAGCTCAAGGAAATGGCTCGCGAGGAGATCGCCGATCTCACAGTCCGGATCGACGCCAGCACAGCGAAGATCAGGCTCATGCTCTTGCCGGTCGATCCCTACGAAGGCCGCCCACTCCTACTCGAGATCCGCGCCGGCACCGGCGGTGACGAGGCAGCGCTCTTCGCGGGCGATTTGTTTCGCATGTACGCCAAGTTCGGCGAAAGCCACCGCCTCAAATTCGAGCAGATCTCGTCGAACTCCATCAACGTCGGTGGCTCCAGCGGCGGGTTCAAAGAGATCATCGTCTCCGTCAAAGGCGACAAAGCGTACAGCCTGTTGCGCTTCGAGGCTGGCGTGCACCGGGTTCAGCGCGTTCCAGTCACGGAGTCTCAAGGTCGAATCCACACCTCGGCGGCGACCGTTGCGGTGTTGCCCGAGCCAGACGAGGTCGAGCTCAACATCGAGGCGAAAGATCTCCGCATCGACACCATGCGTGCAGGGGGGCCGGGCGGCCAGTCCGTCAACACGACCGACTCCGCAGTCCGAATCGTGCACATCCCGACCGGCCTCATTGTTCAGTGCCAGGACGAGAAGTCACAGCACAAGAACCGCGAGAAGGCGATGCGCGTTCTCAAGGCTCGCCTCCTCGAGATGAAGCAGCAAGAGGCAGCGGCTGAAGCGTCTGCGGCTCGCAAGGCCATGGTCGGCTCGGGAGATCGATCCGAGCGGATCCGGACCTACAACTACCCCCAGAATCGAGTCACAGATCATCGCATCAACCTGACGCTCTACAAGCTCGATGCGATCGTCAACGGCGGCATGACCGAGCTGGTGGATTCTCTGACTGCCGCGCACCAGGCCGAGCTTCTCGATGAAACGAACCCTGCCTGAGGCATCCGGTGCGGCCCCGGGCAAGCTGTTCAAGCTCGTGGACATTCTGACGCGCACGGAGACCTGGCTCCGCAAGCGGGAGATCGACTCCCCGCGGCTGGAGGCCGAACTCCTGTTGTGCAAGGTCCTCGATATGGAGCGCCTACAGCTGTACCTCGCTCACGACCGCCCGATGTCCAACGAAGAGCTGGCTGACCTTCGGCCCTTGGTCGCCCGCCGCGGAGAGCGCGAACCCCTGGCCTGGATCCTGGGAAATCAACCGTTTCACGCAATTGACCTCAAGGTCGTCCCCGGCGTTCTCGTGCCGCGACCGGACACTGAAACGCTGGTGGACGCGGCGCTGGAGTGGATGAACGCCGAGGAGGTCACTTACGTCGCCGATGTCGGTTGCGGACCCGGAACGGTGGGTCTTGCCGTCGCGGCCGCCCGGCCGAATACCCGGGTCTATGCCACCGACATCTCCGACGTGGCCATCGAAACCACGCGAACCAACGTCGCCGCTCTCGGTCTGTCCGATCGCGTCGCAGTACTCAAGGGCGACCTGCTCAAGCCCATCCCGAACGATCGGCCGATCCACTGGGTACTCTCGAATCCACCCTACATCCCGACCAAGGACATCGCCGGCCTGCAACCCGAGGTGTCCGAGCACGAGCCCCGCCTGGCCCTCGATGGAGGCCGCGACGGACTCGACATCTATCGACGGCTGATTCCAGAGGCCGCCAGCCGCGCCCGCGACGGTGTGATCGTGGAAGTGGGTATCCACCAGGCGGCTCGGGTGGCCGATCTGCTGCGTCGGGAGGGACTCGCCGACATCACGACCTGGGACGACCTGGGGGGCATCACGAGGGTGGTTGGCGCCCGCCACACCGGTAAAGGAACGTAATTCCACCGAGCATTTGCACGGGCCGGTTGCCACGACACCCGAACGACTGGTAGGAAAGCGGGTCCCTGGGAGGTTTCATGTTCGCCCGTTCCCTGTCCCTCTTGTCTGCTGTCGCGCTGATTTCTTGCGGCGGCGCGGACCCGACTACTGAAAAACCCGAGGGACCCGCCAGTGCACAGGAGACCCGCGACACGCTGGTTGTCGGGTACATGGCCGACATGGGAAATCTCATTTCCATTGTCAACGACAGCGCATCGACCACGAACATCCTAAGCAATCTCTCGTACCCCTTGATTAAGAGCGATTTCGACTGCTCGCTCAAGAAGCTACCCGGCCTGGCCACCGACTGGAAGTGGTCTGACGACGGCAAGACGCTGTCCATGACCTTGCGCGACGACCTCACTTACCAGGATGGCACCAAGGTCACCGCCGACGACGTCGCGTTCACCTGGGAGCTGATCTCCGACCCAGAGGTCGCGAGCCCGCGCATCTCCTACGTGGAGCGGATGACCAAGGATGGGCGACCGAAGGTCATCGACGACACCCACCTCGAGTGGCACTTCACAGAGGCGTATGACCGCGACAGCCAGATGTCCCACGCCTCATCGATGCCTCTGTTGCCTCGCGCCAAGCTCGGCACGGCCGATCGCAAGACGCTGCGCGGTCATCAGATGAGCAAAGAGCCGCTCGCATATGGGCCTTGGAAGCTGGCGAAGTGGGAACCCAATACCCGTATCGTATTGGAGCCCAACGACAAATTCACCGGTCCAGCTGAGGACCGCGCCCACCTGAATCGGGTCATCTTCAAGATCCTCCCCGAATACACCACCCGGCTCATCGAGCTCCAGGGTGGCAAGATCGACATGATGGAGGACATCAACGTCCCCGACGTGGACAAACTCCGCAAAGAGAACCCAGAAATTAAGCTCGTACGCCGTGGATGGCGCAACAACGACTACATCGCCTGGAACATGACGAAGCCCATGTTTGCAGACAAGCGAGTTCGAACGGCACTGGCCCACGCGGTCGATGTGAACGGCATGATCGAGAAGATGCTGACGTCGGAGACCGGTGAGGCCTTTGCCAGGCCGGGTGTCGGCACCATTACACCCGCCTTGTGCGGCGTGCACAACGACGACATCGTCCCGCTTTCCCACAATCTGGAGAAGGCAAAGGAACTGTTGGCGGAGGCCGGTTGGGTCGACACCGACGCCGACGGAATCCTGGACAAGGACGGCGAGAGGTTCGAGTTCCTGCTCTCGACGAACAACGGGAACAAGCGACGCGCCGACATCCAGATTCGCGTCCAAGCCCAGCTCGCCAAGATCGGAGTGAAGGTCAACCTCGAGAAGCAGGAGATGAATACCTTCTACGAGAACCTGCGCAAGAAGGACTACGACGCTGGCGTCGCCGGATGGTCTTCGTCGCTGTTCATCGACCCCGAATCGATCTGGCACTGTGACACCGACACGAGAAAGTACGAATTCAACTTTGTCGGTTACTGCAACCCCGAGGTCGACAAGCTGATCGAGAAGGGTCTGACGACCGCCGACCCCAAGGAAGCAGCGCCGATCTGGAAAGAGATGCAGGCGAAGATCTACGAGGATCAACCCTACCTCTTCCTGTGGTGGATGGACGAAATCGTCGGCATCCACGAGCGCTTTGAAAGCGTCGAGATCGACGTGCTCTCTCCCTTCCACAATCTGCACGCTTGGGAAGTTCCACCCGAGAAGGTGAAGTACAAGCGATAAGCGACGCAAACCATGAAGAAGCGCTCGCGCGACGGCCATTATCAACATAGAGACGCCGGCGAGGGCTTGCCCTCTGAACCAGGACACCCCGCCTGTGATCAAGTACATCGCCAGGAAGTTGGTCCTCGCCATCCCGCTGGTGATCGGGGTGGTGACGCTGATCTTCTTTCTGATCGAGGCCTCGCCGGGAAACGTCGCCGACAAGTTCTTCAACTCCGAGACCCCACCAGAGGTCCGCGAGATGATCGTCGCCAAATACGGTCTCGATCAGCCGGCCATGGTTCGCTATGTGTTGATGCTCAAGAACCTCGTTTTCATGGACTTCGGGGTCTCGATGGCGACGGGTAAGCCCGTATTCGAGTTGGTTGCCGACGCGTTGCCGAACACGTTGATTCTCTCCGCAGTAACGCTGGCAATCATCTACCCGGTCGGCATTGTGCTCGGCAGCATTCAAGCCACGCGTCAGAACAGCTTCACCGACACCGGCATCAGCGTCGGCAGCCTGTTTCTGTATTCCATGCCCGGCTTCTGGCTGGCGATGATGTTGCAGCTGAACATCTCCTACCATTTCTCGATGTGGATCGAGGGAATGGCCGCCGCTGGCACGATCAGCGACACACTCGGCGCGATCCTGTCGATACCCGGTTCGGGCATGTACGACGCCATCCAGTACGACTACATGTCCCCGTCGGAACAATTCCTGAACCGTTGCAAACACCTGCTCCTACCTGGGCTTGCGATGGCCGTGGCCTCAGCCGCTGGGACCGCTCGCTACATGCGCTCGTCTCTGCTGGAGGTCATCCGTCAGGACTATGTTCGAACTGCGCGCGCCAAAGGCCTCCTGGAAAGACAGGTCCTCGTCAAGCACGGCATGCGCAATGCCATGCTGCCCATTGTCACGCTCTTCGGACTATCCATCCCCTTCCTGTTCTCCGGCTCCGTCCTCATCGAGATGATCTTCGCCTGGCCCGGCATGGGCAGATTGATCGTCAACGCGATCTACGCGCAGGACACGCCGCTCATCATCGCCTGCTTCTTCGTCTCCACGCTCCTGGTCGTCGCCGGCAATCTGGTCGCCGATGTCACGTACGCCATCGTCGATCCACGCATCACCTACGACTGAGTCTTCTTGACCGCAACTGCGCCGAACCGAAACCGCAAACAGCCGCCCCAGACAAGGATCGGACTGCTGTTGCCTGGGCTTGGCCACCTGGCAGTCGGAGAGTGGACCTTCGGTTTGGGCCTGCTGTCCCTCGACGTGCTCCTCGTCTGGAGTGCGGTGGCCGGCTTTCCGCGGCTCTCCGAGGTCGTGTTCTCCCGTGGAGCGGGCAACGTGGCCCTGCATCCGGTTATCGCCCTTGTGTCTTGGGTTGTCCTTGGGTCTGGCCTTTGGTGGGCGGCCTATCGTCGCGCCTGGCCGCGCGAGCTCTCAGTGGACGAGTTCCAGAGCAACCGCCAGTATTTTCTGCGCAGTGTGCGCGCGCATCGCACGGGCATGTTCGGATTCTTCGGTGTCCTGTTCTTGATGGCAATGACGTTCCTGACGCCGCTGATCGCACCGTTCGATCCCGACGCTATCGATATGGGTCCCAAAAACGTCGCGCCGACCTGGCTTTCGCTGGCGCCGACCTTCGACTATCTAATGGGGACCGACGAATTCGGCCGAGACGTGTTCAGTCGGCTCCTGTACGGCGGTCGCATCTCCCTCTCCATCGGCTTTGTCGCCGTTGGCATTACGGCCACCCTTGGCACCACTCTGGGGGCTACCGCGGCATTCTTCGGCGGGATCATCGACAACGTCATCATGTGGTTCACCGACATGCTGCTGTCGCTCCCGCGCCTGGTTTTGCTTCTCACGATCGTGGGCCTCTTCCGAGTGCAGGGAACAAAGGGCATTTTCCTGATCATTGTCATCCTCGGCCTGACCGGCTGGATGGGGGTGGCCCGCATCGTGCGCAGCCAGGTGCTCTCGCTCAAACAAGAGGAGTTCATCCAGGCGGCCCAGGCCCTCGGACTCTCCGATCAACGAATCGTCTTCCGTCACCTGATCCCCAACGCGATGGCCCCAGTCATCGTGTACTGCTCACTGGCGATCGGCTCGACCATGCTTGTCGAAGCTGGGCTCTCGTTCCTTGGCCTCGGCGTCCCTCCCCCTACCTCCACGTGGGGGGTGATGGTGAACGATGGGCGCGAGCCGTTGCGAATCGCCCCGTGGATCGCTACCTTCCCAGGCCTTGCAATTGTCGCGGCGGTGATGTCGTTCAACTTGCTCGGTGACGGGCTTCGAGACGCCCTCGACCCCAGACTCAGGTGAGGGAGGAAACATCATGATGTTCTACGTGTGGTTGCTGCTCAAGGTCGGCGCTATCGTCTTTCTCGGAGGCGTAGTCGGCAGCTGGTTGTCCGGCATCGTCGGCGTTGCCATGGAGCGCCGCGGCGCCGATCCGGCCATTCGTCGGCTGGTGGGCAACGCGATGCAGCCCCTGGCGCTGGTGATTGCCGTCGTAGCCGCCGCCCAGTATCTCGGAATCGACCTGACCGCGGTCGTCGCCGTACTCGGCGCCGGTTCGTTGGCTGTCGGCCTGGCCCTGAAGAGCACGCTCTCAAATGTAGCCAGCGGCGGAATCCTGCTCACGACGCGCCCTTTTCGCGAGGGCGATTTCGTTCAGGTGGCTGGCCAGAGCGGCACGGTCACAGACCAAGGTCTCTACACGACCACCCTCAGGGCACCCGACGGCGTGTTGACCACCATCCCCAATGATCTCGTTCTCGGTGCACCCGTACACAACTATTCCCGAAACGGAAAACGTCGTGTCAACCTGACCTTCTTGGTTACGCATCACTCTGATCTCGAAGCGGCGAGCGCGGCGATCCGCGCGGTACTCGACGAAGACGATCGCGTGCTCGACGACCCGGCAGCCGAGGTCATCACCGGTGCCCTGACATCTCACGGCGTAGAGATCATCGGACGCGGATGGGTCGACACCGGAGACTACGTCTCCGCGACTTCGGACCTCACCCGAGCGGCTGTCGAAGCCGTGCGCGCCGTCGACGTGACTCTGTCTACCTGGCCAAAGCTCTCCGAGGCCTGAAAATGCCGGCACCCCGGGAGGTTCTCCACGCCTCCTCCTTCAAGTCCGTTCCCGATATGTGGCACCACCGCGTCGACTCGACCCCGGGTGCCGAAGCGTTGATGTTCCGGAGCGGTGGCGACTGGCAGACGTTGACCTGGCGCAAGGCCGCTGAGCGGGTCGAACGCATCGCCAATGCACTGCTGGCCTTTGGCCTGGAGAACGAGCAGCGGTGCGCGATAATCGCCGGCACCAGTGCAGAGTGGATCCTCGCTGACGTGGCCATCTCCTGTGCGGGCGGCGCGACGACGACGATCTACCCCTCCTCGACAGCTGAAGAATGTGCCTACATCCTCCGAGACAGCGAAACGCGTCTGATCTTTTGCGATAGCCTCGAGCAGGTGCACAAGCTCCAGTCCGTCGCCAAACAGACCCCGCGACTCGAGCGGATTGTGCTCCTCGCGGGCGAAGGGGACGGCGCCACCACTCTCGAGGCGTTCGAAAACGAGGGCGCAGCCTGGCGGAAGGAACACCCCGACGACTATGGCGAGCGCGTGGCGTCTATCGAGCTCGATCACCTCGCAACCTTGATGTACACGTCCGGCACGACCGGCCTGCCAAAGGGCGTCATGCTGACGCACGACTCATGGGTCTACGAAGGCGAGGCGATCGACGCGCTGGGCATGATGAACCCCGCCGACCGACAGTACCTGTTCCTGCCCCTGTCTCACGTGTTCGCGAAGGTCATGCAGGTCACCTTCATCCGGCTCGGTATTCCGACAGTGGTCGACGGGTCCGTAGACGACCTCATCGTCAACCTCGTCGAAACTCAGCCCACCTGGATGGCTGCGGTTCCCCGGGTCTTCGAGAGAGCTTTCAACGGCATTGTCGCAGAGGCCCGTCGTGCGGGCGGCGTGCGCTATGCAACGTTCAAATGGGCACTCAAAGTCGGCACCGCGATGAGCGAGGCACGGCAGCGGGGCCAGGCCCCCTCGCCGGGGCTCCGCGTGCAGTGGGCCATCGCCGATCGGCTGGTCTTTCAGAAGATCAAACAGCGTTTCGGCGGGAAGATGAGATTCTTCATCAGCGGTGGGGCCCCGTTGTCGCCCGACATCGCCCGGTTCTTCCACGCCTGCGATCTGCTCGTCCTGGAGGGATATGGCCTGACGGAGTCATCGGCCGCCAGCTGCGTCAACCGTCTGGACGACTACCGCTTCGGCACGGTCGGGCCCCCGATGCCGGGCTGCCAGATTCGAATCGCCGACGACGGCGAGATCCTCATCAAGGGACGCGGGGTGATGAAGGGCTACCACAACCAACCCGCCGAGACGACTGCGGCTCTCACTGAGGACGGCTGGCTGCGAACGGGGGACGTCGGGCAGATTCTCGAATCCGGGCACCTGCGAATTACCGATCGCAAGAAGGACCTCATCGTCACGGCAGGCGGAAAGAACATCGCTCCAGCCCACTTCGAACAACTGCTGGCTGGGCAGTCCGCTTCGATCGCGCACGTCGTCATGCACGGAGATCGGCGGCCCTTCTGCTCAGCGCTGGTCGCCATCGACGAGGAGGCCGTGGGGCGCTGGGCACGCGCCCGCAGCTTGTCCTTCGCCAATTACGCCGACCTCACCACCAAGCCCGAAGTCGTCTCCTATGTGCAAGGGCTGGTCGACATCGTGAACTCCACGTTGCCGCCGTTTGAGCAGGTTCGCGCGTTCCGCCTCATCGACGAGCCGCTCAGCCAGGACAACGGCTCGCTCACGCCCACACTCAAGGTCAAGCGCCGCGTCGTCGAAGAGCGCTACATCGACCTGTTGGACGCTATCTACACTGGAACGCTGGCGCAGGTCTAAGGCGAACCGCCAGGGCCACCGTAGTAGCCAATATCGCAGCGAGATCCGTCAATATCATCAAACGCTGGATCTGGATCGCCGGCATCGATCAAGGTCGACCCAACGTCCAGGTGAAGGTCCCAGGTCAGAGAGTTGCCGGTGTCGTTCACGAAAACCGGACTGACGGCGATGTTGCCGTTGATCCCGGTCTCGTCGACGCTGCTGTAGCCATCGACGCCATTGTTGAACACGTTGCAGAACGACACCGTTGGCGGCACGTCACCATTGGTGATCCCATAGCCCCCGTTGTCCGACGAGGTGACGTTCTTCACGGTGATGCCGAATGCGGTGCCGGTCACGATACGCAGTCCGTCGCCGTCATTTCCGACGAATGTGCTGTTGACCACACTGTGATCGGCCGGCGCTGGAGGGCCTGGCAACACCTGCTCTTCGTCGAGCATGATCCCATAGAATCCGGTGTTGTCGAAGACCAGGGCGTTGCTCACATCCGAGTAGCCCTCGAGGGCGGCGCCCCCTCCAAAGAACGCTGCCTGGTGCCCGTAGTTGCGCGCAATCACCACACCATTCATCACAGTGCCGAAGGTCGATGAACCCTTGACCAGGACCGCATAGCCGTTGCCAACGAGCGTGTTGTTGGTGAATTCGCAGTCTGTGAAGGCGATGTCGCCTGTCAGATCTTCACCCTGGAACGCGGAGAGTGTTCCGCCTGTGGTGTTCGAATCGAAGGTCACTCCATCGAACAGAGCCGGCGCGAACTCAACAAATGCGCCGCCTATCTTCGCCACACCGTCATTGTTGGAGATGTTGGTGTCGTAGACCTCGATGGCGTTGGCTGTGCGAACGCCCAGTCCTCCGGTGTCGAAACCCTCGTTGTTGGTGATCTCCGAGTCCTGGATGATCACGGTGATGGGAGACAACCCCAGGGCAATCCGCACGCCGCCGTCCTGGTTCCCTGCCGTGTTCCCGTCGACGATGACATTGTCCATGAGGATGGTGCCGCCACCGGCACCACCAACGGCCTTGATGCGGATACCACCACCGTTCTGACCGAGACCGGTGTCCGCGTTGTTGTCGCGAATCTCGGTGTCGATGATCTGCACATCTCGTGGGTTGTTGATGTCGATTCCACCGGCCACTTCAGCCACGTTGTTCTCGACGATCAGATCTCGAAGAATGACATCGGTGCCATAGAACACCCGAATGCCTCCACCCTCTTGCAACGCCACCTCGACCGTCGCGTCGCCACCCGTGACGGTGAAGCCCTCGAGTGTTGCGCTGGTTCGCTCCATGTTGACGGTTCGGCCCAGACTATTGCCGTGAATTGTGGTCGCGCCCGGGCCGACGACACCGATGATTCTCGGTGACACATCGAGCACCTGAAGGTTCTCGTTGTAGGTGCCAGGTGTGACTTGGATGATGTCGCCATCGCACAGTGAACCCGGAGAACCGACGGGGTCATTCAGGACGTCGTCGACCGCGGCCTGAATCGAGGTGAAGTCGGCGTCGGGGTTCGCGGAGGGGTAGACCCGGACCATCGAGTCACCACAGATGTAGTCGAAACCGTCGCAGTTCAAGTCGCCATCGCCCGGACGATCGAGCACGTCGGGACGCACATCTGCCCCATCGGGGAGCGTGTCGTCACAGTCGGTGTTGTCCACCACCCACCCCGACGGCGCCTCGCATGAGGTGACGGGGTACGCGCCCAGGTCCCCAAAGCCATCGCCATCGACATCGGGATACCAATCGGTTTGCGTGGACACATCGAGTGTTGGATCCGGATCTTCGGCGGTGAGATTACAGTTTTCGTCGACATCGTTGGGGTCACAGATCTCCATGGCGCCCGGGTTGACGAGCACATCGGTGTCGTCGCAATCGGTGAGGTCCAGGACCAGACCCGGCTCCGGATCGCATTGGGTCACGGTATCGACGCCGACAACCGCGTTCATGTCGCCATAGGTGTCGCCGTCAGTGTCGGGATAAAACGTCTGCTGACCTGTCGCCGCCGGATCGTCATTGTCGGCGTCGCCGCTGCAGTCTTCATCGATGTCGTCTGGATCGCAGACCTCGATCTCGCCGGGGTTCACGCCAGCCTCTGAATCGTCGCAGTCGGTGTTGTCTGCAACGTGATCCGCCGGTTGTTCGCATTGTCCTTCGGGACCGTTGTCGTCGGAATCGCCGAACCCGTCGCCATCCGAGTCGTCGTACCAGATGGGGAGCACGTCGATGCCTGCCTGATCGTCGTCGTCGGCCGCGCCGTTGCAGTCCTCGTCGACGTTCAGCTCGTCGCAGACCTCGTCTGCCATGGGATTGACACTCGCCTCGCTGTCATCGCAATCGGTGTGGTCGGTGACGTAGTTCGACGGTGGATCACAATAGGCCTCGCCAGTCGCGCCCATGTCTCCGAAGCCGTCGCCATCGAGGTCGGGGTAATAGACGACCTTCCCTTCGGCGTCGTCGTCGGCGTCGTCGGCAAACCCGTTGCAGTTCTCGTCGGTGTCGGTGTTGTCGCAGACCTCGGAGCCAGTCACGTTGGTCTCTTTCGACGCATCGTCGCAGTCGGTGTTGTCCGTGACGAAACCCTGGTCCTGGTCGCCCTCACACCAGGTGGCGGCCTGGGCGTTGGCATCTCCAAACCCGTCCCCGTCGACATCTGGAAAATACTCCAGCTCACCCATGACCTTTCCGTTGTTGTCGTCGCAGTCCTGTCGAAAGATCAGGCCGTCGCCATCGCGGTCGTTGAAAGCGGAGAGATCCGCCTCAGTGATCCAGATACAACTAGGCAAGAACACCGCGGCGAAGCACCAACGCAAAGCGTCTCCCCTCTGTTTACTTGACGCTACATCGAATCATGATGCTCACGCAGTTGATAGTCACATCTTCCCCATTGCGAACCGTCAGGGTGCCAGCCTGGACACTGTCCGCGTTGCCTGGGAAGATCGCCATCACCCGGTAGGTACCGATAGGTACGTTGCCGGCGCCGAAAGAGCCACCGCTGGAAACGAGCTGTACTGAGGTCGCGTCCCCGGTGACGGTGACTGTTCCTCCCGAGACCCTTGGAGCGGGAACCGGGTTCGCCGGCCCCGGCACTGGAACGGGATTTGGCGCCGCGACCGCGTCGTCATCGTCCCCAGCGGCCTCGTCGTCGTCATCGCCAGCGTCCGGCTCGTCGGTGTCGGGCTTGGGTTCTGGCGCATCAGGAACCGGAGTCGGCTCCTCAACGGGAACGGGTTCCGGGGCTGGCACGACCTCTTCGAGCGTGCCTACAA
>Ga0315336_1003219_pt1 | contig 22391 bp, 25 predicted proteins | sample ASW5metaG_FD_204512 | JGI IMG/M metagenome (GOLD analysis project Ga0315336, IMG submission 204512) | Ammonia-oxidizing marine archaeal communities from Monterey Bay, California, United States - ASW #5 | ecosystem: Environmental > Aquatic > Marine > Intertidal zone | place: USA: California... | reverse complement strand
GTCAGATCAGATGGGATTAGATTAGGAGTACAACCATGTCTGACTTCCAATCCTTCCGTAATACCGTCCTTGAAGATGAAGACCTTCAAGATGAGGTGATGTCTATCGTCAATGCGGCAACCGCTAACGGTTCTGGTCTTGGCGATGGCATTGCCACATTAGGGATGAAGCACAATTACTTCTTCACCTCAGAAGAGGTCTATGCTCATACTGACTTTCTTGGTCAGGGCGGTGACTTGACTGACTTTGAGTTGGAGATGATTAGTGGTGGAAGTTCGAAGGGCGAGGGCGGTTGCTAACCACCAACCAGACTAGGAGAAAAACGAGGTTAATAAGGCTTCAAGTTTAGTCATTTCCTTTCCCCTCTTCTTTCTCCACCAAACCTCTAGCCAACTCCTCCATCACCTCGGCTGCTGCCGCGATCTCCCCATTAGCGTGATTGAGTCGCTCATTCTCATCCAACACCTGATTTACGCACTCGCCCATAGAGGCCACAGCTTGCTCTAGGGATTGGATGTAACCAGAAGCCAGTATCCGCAACTGCCGCAAAGACTCCGTTGAATCCTTACCTGAGAGCCACTGATCGCCTACACGCTCTACTTCATCACGCAGTGTGTTGGTCTAGTCTACCAGGGCGTCGTGATTGAATTCTTGGTCAGTCACTAATCTTTCATTTCTGCCTCATAGCAAATCGGATTTTTCACGGAAGCAGGTTCCTCTACGATTGTGCAGAAGTAGACCTCATCGCTGATGACGACCCAAGTGATGCGGGGATGGGCCGAAGAAACTGCAACATCATCAGCCATCACAGGCGACGCCAGTAGTAACGCAGCAAGCAGTAGCACCTTGTTCATTTTCTAACTCCAGTAGTAGCCAATCCTGGCTACCACTCTGCCATCGCACTGATGGCATCTCAACTGGCGGTAGCAATTACCGTCGCAACCATCCACTAAAGGAAACCAACTCAATCGCAGAAACCTTAACTCGCCGAATCGAAAAGCAGATAGGCGCCCGAACGTTATCTTCTAGGAATAGGTATCAAGTTCCTTTTTGACTACTCTTAGGGATTAGTTATTGGCGGGAGACGATTACTTGACAGACAATGACGCGCCACCTTTAGTTGCCTGACGTTCCAAAAAGGGCGTACTTAATCGTAAGTTGATGAGCGCCGGCAGGTACGGTGAGCGTTATGGGATCGTCGTCTTGTTCAATAACGGGTAGTCTTATACTCAGTGGGGTACTCCCTGGCGCATGTCTAACCAACTGGCCCAAGCCCATTGCGTAGACATTCGTAAACTCTGAGGAGTATGGCTGGCCGTCTAACACCCATTTCATCTTAAACGGTTGCCATTGTTGGTCCGGCAAGGAAGATAAATCGATCTCCATCCAACCAAGAATCTTGTCATCCGGGTTTGCGTCTTCCTGGTAGCGAAATGTTGTCGAAATGGTATCGGGTCCAACCACCTCAGCATTGACGAGTTCGCCTCCCACATCAGAGCTGAACATAACGACACCGCCATCAATTGTTCCAAGATAGTCCCGCGAGGCTGCATCGGTCGGGCTTGCGGACACACGTAGACCACCTGAAAAATCCCAGGCAGTTGAGGAATCGTTTACAGAACTGGGACGAAATGCCAGTGATATATCTATAAAACCTTCTATCGTGGGGGGGTTTTTACATATGTCAACCATAAAAAACGAAATGTCTCTCAGCGGAATGGTTCTATTGAACTTGGTTTTCATTCGGGAGATCTCGCCATTCGCTTTAACCTGCACAATCTGGTTGGCAGCAACCCGCAGTCGCTTGTTCTTTATTTCCTTGGTAGGGGATAAGCCGACTTCTTTACACTCCCCGAGATCGGGGAGGGGCATGTTTTCATACATTTCGAGAGAAAATGCGGGGAGGCGGAATGTGCCCTTCACCGGCGAAGGGTGTCCCATTACCTGACCCGAATAACTGAAACCTAACTCGTCTGGCTCAAATTCTGGCTTGAGCGGAAGCCAGAAATTAACATGTGTCTCCACCTTGCCTGGAGCCGGGAAACTGAGCTCAGCCGGCAAGTTGTTCACCACTTGGGATGGGAAGCTGAGCGGGACACTCATGGGAGTGTTGCAGTCGCTCAGTCCGCAGAGTGGCATCAACCCTGTATCATCAACGCCACTAAAACACATCCACAAGGGATTGCTGCTGTCCTCGCAACGCAGGCGGATCTCCTTAAAGGTTACAGTGTAGCTCTGGGCAAAACTGTTGCCCGAGACCAAGACAAAAAGTAACAACGCTAAAGTTTTTAGGAGCTGCACAGAGCAGATATTACAAGAGCGGATAGGAAGAACAAACACCAAATTGCAGAAAAAGCAGAAGCGTTTATGGTGTAGTGGGATGTTGGGAGTGAAGAGGTGAAGTACGTCTTGCTTGAAGTTGTCTTAAACCTGATTAACTTTAGAGCAAAAGACTATAACTATGCCGTTCAAGATTGAATTCTTCGTCTCTCTACAAAGCCCTTACTGCTATTTCGCTCTAGACCGAATTGAAGCCTTGATGTGCGATCTGAGGGTTCAGGTTGTAATGCATCCTGTCTTGCCGGGGGTAATTCGTATACCTGATACATTTGCAGATCGTTCAGAAATAGAACTGGCGTATTTTCAGAAAGATGTTGCTAGAACTGCCAGATTTCTCAACCTGCCTTACGACGAACCAGTCCCTTCACCGGTAAATTGGATTAGTGGGCCGTCACAAGGGGTAGGATGGATTGCTGGCCCGGATCAGGGAAGGATAAATCACCTTTACAACCTTCTGTACCAAGCTCACCTTTTATCCAAAGAATACACGCTGTACGCAGCAATGATGCGTCTCATCTGGTCGGGACACACGCCTAATTGGGATGATGAACAGCATTTGATTGGGTGCCTAGCTTCATGTGACCTGCCTGCTAATATGATAGACCAGCCAAACATGCTGTTGCCGGAAGCTGAGCATTATTTCGCCTCCAATCAGCAGATTATGTTTGATTGCGGTCACTGGGGGGTGTCTATGGTTGCCTTTCATGGAGAACCATTTTACGGTCAGGATCGCCTTGACCAGCTTCGCTGGCGAATTGAGAATTCGTAAGGGTGTGCGTGGAAGTTTCATGTCGCCTGTTGATGGAAATACGTTAAGTTCTGTAGGACGCCAAAAGGTAATTGCCACTTACCCGAAATTATTTGATCCACTTAACCCAACCTCTTAACCAAATCCTCCGTCCTCAGATGCGTATAGCGCCTCTCTAAGCAACAGCGTGTACCTTACCTACGTTGATTCCTGTCTTACCTCTTATGTGATCCCCATCACATTCTGAAGTTGAGTCACCCGTAAGACAGGCGTATTCTTGAGCCATAACTCAAGGAGACTCCCATGTCTGACTTCCAATCCTTCCGTAACGCCGTCCTTGAAGACGATGACCTACAGGATGAAGTGATGTCTGTGGTAATGACTGCAACCCGTAATGGTTCTGGTCTGGGTGATGGCATTGCCACACTGGCAAAGAACCACGGATACACGATTACTCCAGATGAGGTCTACGCTCATCAAGACTTCCTTGGACAAGGCGGCGACTTGACCGACTTTGAGTTAGAGATGATTAGCGGGGGTCATAAAAAACCATGTTGTTGATGGACACCGAACATTGAACCAGTAGGAGAATCCAATGACCGACTTCCAATCCTTCCGTAACGCTGTCCTACAAGACGATGACCTGCAGGAGCAGGTTATATCCATCGTCAACACAGCAACTGCCAATGGGTCAGGTCTGGGTGATGGTATTGCGATTCTTGCCAAGAACCACGGGTACAGCATTACGTCAGAGGAGGTCTATGCCCATCAGGACTTCTTGGGTCAGGATGGTGATTTGACCGACTTTGAGTTGGAGATGATTAGTGGGGGTGGTGCAGGTAAGGGCCCTTGTTGAGATGGTAGAGGCGGCAGCAGTTAACCACCAGAGTGTTGCTGAGGAAATTGAACATTGAACCAATAGGAGAACACCATGAGCAAGAAGACGAAGAAAATAGTTCGCCTGATGGAGGTCTGTCATAGTGCAGCGAATCGAAAACGCCAATGCGATATTTGAGCTGGGGTATTGGGCCATAAGAGGGCTGGCTCAGCCAATACGCCTTCTCCTGGCCCATGCCGGGGTTGAAATCTCGGAAGTACGCTTTGGTATTAATCAGGATGGCAGCGTCATAGAAGATGAGTCACCAGATTGGCAGGACCAAAAAGATGCACTGTCCCTGCCGTTTCCGAATGTTCCCTATCTCATTGATTTGGACCGCCCTGATGAGATTCGATTGACACAAAGCAACACAATCATGCGCTTTCTTGCAAGAAGGTATGATTACTATGGTGATTCAGTGACAGACCAGACGTGGATCGATCTATTGCAGGACGAAGCATACGATTTTCGTAATTCAATTGTTGAGACTGCGTATACGCTGGACCCTGATTACGAGAAGGCCTTCGAGGAATTCAAAGCGACCTCGGTACCAAGGTATCTCGATAGCTTTGAATACCATCTATCAAGTCGTAAGCTTCAAACCTGCTTTGTTGGAAGCCGTATTTCCTTGGTCGACTTTATTTTCTATGAACTTATATGGCAGGTTCGGCTGATGTTGCCAGGATCCATTACAGTTACCAACCGCCCAACCCTTGGGCTCTTTCTTGAGTCATTTGAAAAGATGCCCCGGATCACGGCATATATGGCAGGTGATGACTATATTGAGCGGCCCATCAACAGTCCATGGGCATCCTTTTGTTGAAGCCAAAGCCTCGGCCTTCTCCTGATCCCAGTCGTAAAGGTTGTAGCGAGGCTCACACCACCAGTGTAGGGCTGGGCTAGCGTGTCGCACATTACCTTGAAAAGGTTTTGACGCTAGAACCTCTCGCAGTCGCCTACTGAGTTTATTGTGTGAGGCCTTTGACGCGTCCCCATGGTCCCGGTCTTGCCCCTCTCAAGATTCGATACATTTGGGCTTTGCTTACTCCGGACACCTCTATAGTGTCATTGACAGATTCAAATTGTTCCCCGGTTTCAATATTAATCACGGCCCGCTTTAGGTTCTTCCAGCTTCCTTGGCTCGTCAGTGGTTTCGGCTCTCGAAGAATCTGCCAAGCTCCACCATCACACCTTTGATCAGCTATAGAAGACACAACAAAGCCCCCGACAACCGCTAAGGGTCATCGAGGGCTAGAGGAAGAGTGGAGGTCACTACCACCCTACCGACCCCCCATTGTCGACGGTCACAAATGTATATATCTACGTGGTTTTTAACCGTCGCCGTGCGTCCAGGGGCCAAAATCTTTGTCGTCCATTGAGAACTCCACACCGACCGCCGGCTCTTCTCCAACGACCCAGGCATCATGGCCCGGAGCGAGACAGTAGGCGTCTCCTGCCTTGACTGTCACTTCGGATCCATCGTCGGATACAACGTGAATCTGACCCTGGATCAGGACCCCGACGTGCCCTGCCTGGCAACTATCGGTGCCAACGTGAGGCTTAATGCACTCTGACCATTTCCAGCCCGGTTGCATATTGGCTTTGGTTAGCGTAACCCCTCCGAAACTTATCGTTGCAGCATGAGTCTTGTCAGGGGTCATCGAGCCATCTGGGCTCGACCAGGATTTTGTTTCTACTGAAGCCATGTTTTTCCTCCACAGTGATTTAACTTCTATTGATGTGCCTCTTTCTTATAGCATACCTGATCTAGTTGGCGCACCTCACGACATAACAGAATTTGAGGAGAGATAAAGTGAACTCTCGATATGTGGAAGACTACAGTGCGGGAGACATATTTGATCTTGGAACGTACGAGGTTTCGCGCGAAGAGATCATAGAGTTTTCCCAAAAGTACGACCCTTTCCCATTCCACGTCGATGACCGGGCGGCTGAAGAAACCGTTTTTGGAGGCCTGATCTCCAGTGGTTGGCTGACAGCCCTGGTCTGGCTTCGACTGATGCACAAGGCGTTCCTATGTTACGAGACAACGTTGGGTTCGCCTGGCCATGAAGAAATGGTCTGGCCGACCCCCGTTCGCCCTGGTGATCGTTTGAAAGGGCGGGTTGAAATTAAGGAAAGTCGCGTGTCGGCGAGCAAACCAGACTTGGGGTTTGTCCGCTACACTGCTACATTAACTAATCAGGAGGGCAAGGAGGTCTTCGTAACGACAAGCACTATGATTGTTAAACCGCGCCCCGCACCAGCGGGCGACAAGTTCTAAGAAATCTTTGCGAGAAGTTCTGAACGGCTACACTCTAGTCCACCATGAAACGAAACCTACTTCTACTCCTACGGGGGAAAAAGGAAGCACCGACAGATTTTCGAAGACTCGGCATCGGCATTGCCGTGCTGATTGTTCTCTATTTCGGGATGGAATTTCTGGGCGTGTGGGGAATTTCACCTGAGGATTAGGTGAAACGTTTGCTCACCAATCCCTACATAGCGCACACTTCAGATGAGAAGATTAGGAGATTCCCATGTCCGACTTCCGATCTTTCCGTAATGCCGTCCTAGAAGACGATGACCTGCAGGAGCATGTGATATCTATCGTCAACACAGCAACCGCTAACGGTGCGGGTCTCGGCGATGGCATTGCAACTCTTGCCAAGAACCATGGTTACACGATCACATCAGATGAGGTCTATGCCCATACTGACTTCCTTGGGCAAGGTGCTGACCTTACGGATTTTGAGTTGGCGATGATTAGTGGTGGGGGCGTGAGGGGCGAGGGCGGTTGCTAACCACCAGTGTGTTGATTGACGCCGAACATTGAACCGACAGGAGGGCACCATGAGCAAGAAGACCAAGAAATCAAGGTGGTACTTCTCAAGGGCCGCCTGCTTGCCAGTGCCTAGCGGTGCCCATTTAGTTTTGCCGTCAACCGTGGGTGTGAAATAATACCCGTCACGGTTTTTCGGCTTTGTGAAACACGGTAATTTGCTCATTCGTTCTCTCCTTTCTGTGGTGGCTACAGTCTTCCAACCACTTCCTAAAGGGGCCGGTTTGATTATCTGTATGTCCATTCCTAGACAAACCTAGACAGACAGAGATCGACCCACGTAAGTGCCTGATTCCAAAACACTACTGAGAGGGTAATAAAATTGAGAGAATATCTGAATATTCAGCTTGCAGGCCAGGAGGTAGAACGGCAGACCTTTACCGGCGAGCAGATTGCCCGGTCAGGGCGCTATTTCATTGCTCGCGAGCTTGTTGCGTGTGGTGCGGCCAAGGTTGAGCCGCTGTCCGGAGATAATCCTTTAATCTTCTCGGCCGGTCCTTTCGCGGGAACCAATTTCTCCAACGCGAACCGCGTCAGTGTAGGCTGTCGCAGCCCGCTCACCGGTGGAATCAAGGAGGCAAACGCGGGCGGGACCTTTGGATTTGCGCTCGGACAGTTGGGTCTCGCGGGCTTTACGTTGCATGGCGCCGCAAGCGACTGGACAGTAATGCATGTCTCTCTTGAAGGCGAGGTCAGTTTTTCCCCAGCTGACGACCTCATGGGACTTTCTAATTTCGAATGCGCCGCAAAGCTGCACGAGCAATTCGGCAAAAAAGTGAGCCTCGGTATTTGCGGGCCGGTAGGTGAATACCTTGGCTTGCTTTCAGGAATCTCCTTTAGCGATACCGATCTTCGGCCCTCACGTCTTGCTGCCCGTGGTGGAGTGGGAGCCGTCATGGGTGCCAAAAAAGTAAAAGCGATTGTGTTGGATCTCAACAAAATGCCCAAACTGCACGACCGGAAGAAAGTGATTGGTGCCGTCAAGCAGTACAACGCGCTTCTCAAGGAGGATGAGATTGCGCAGAACATGAAGACTTTTGGCACTGCGCTGATGGCCGATACCCAGAACTATCTTGGAGGACTGCCGGTCAGGAACTTCTCAAGTGGTCAGTTGGTCGATCCGGATCAGGAGGTCATGCGGATGGGGGGTGAATTTATCCGCGAGCAGAATCTGGAACGCGGCGGTGAAACTGCCCACGCCTGTATGCCGGGCTGCACCATTGAATGTAGTAACGTTTACGTGGACAGCGACGGCAAGGAAATTGTCTCGCCTGTCGAGTACGAAACTATTGGACTCATGGGCACCAACTGTGGGTTGACAGATCCTGATGAACTGGCGCGAGTCAATTTTGTAGCCAATGACCTTGGTATCGATACGATTGAAGCTGGTGCCATGATCGCAGTGCTGATGGAGGTTGGTCAGGGTAAGTTCGGCGACGTGAACTTCATGCTTGAGGTCCTCGAGGAGATCCGCAAAGGGTCTAAAAACGGACGGCTCTGGGCACAGGGTACTGCCCGGGTCGGCGAGCACTACGGTGCAGCGCGGATACCGGTAATCAAGCAGCAGGCGATCAGTGCCTACGATCCCAGGGTTGTCGAGGGTACGGGCATCACCATGATGATGACCGCGCAGGGGGCCGACCATACTGCCGGGAACCTTCCAAAACTTGACTGCCAGGGGATGGATGCATCACAAATCGTGGCGGCGAGTTTTGAGGCGCAACGTGTCATGGCAGCATCGGATTCGCTGGGTCTTTGCATCTTCGGACGTGGCGTTACCGATACCAACGTGGAATTTATTATCGACGCTATCAACAACGCGCTTGGGACCGATCTTCCGATCTCTTTCTATCGGGACCTGGGCAGCGAGACGCTGGAACTGGAGCATGAGTTCAACCGCGCGGCCGGGTTCAAAGATGCCGATGATGACCTACCGGCGTTTTTCTATGAAGAGCCGCTGCCCCCGATGGACCGGGTGGCACGCTTTCACGGCGAAGAGGTTAATCAGTTCCGGGAATGAAATCCGCCTGCGGGGTTGACGCCTCCGTGAGAGAGAAACTTGATTAGATCCCGATAATCGGGTTGATATGGGAGCCGTCACTGAATCTTGAAAAGCGAAACGGCTCGGGATCCACCAACGGCGTTTCACTCATGACGAGGTCTGCAGCAAGTTCTCCGGCCGCAGGCCCGATGCCAAATCCGTGCCCAGAAAATCCGGTAGCGATAAAAAAGCCCGGCCGCTGATTGACTTCTGAAATAACGGGTACGGCATCCGGTGTCACGTCGATCATGCCGGCCCATTGCTCGGCGACCTCCACTTCCCGGAAAACCGGAAAATCCCGGACCAGTTCCCGTCGGGCTGAGTCCAGCGCCTTCTGAAGTGGTGCTGGATCGAGGATGCGATGCGCAGTAAAGGGTTCACCGGCCCCGACCAAAGCCATCTTCTGGTGGCGCCATTCGTCGGCAAAGGCGCTTCCGACACGGGGACGCAGATGTGCCTTGGTCATCCAGGCGAGTTTTGCGAAGAGCCCCAAGAAGCGGAAGGCGTCCGGGGTGGGTTCAAAGGAGATTGGGCTGTTGGCGCCACCTGCCACGGTGTAACCACCGTCTGCCCGCAGGCGTATCGAGAAGCCGGGGGCACTGATACAGGATTTCAGCCCGGCAGTCACCGGCTGGGTGCGCAGCACTGAGGAACGCACTTTCAGTTGCGGCAGGAGTAAACGTTCATGCGCGCAAAATAGCCGCGACCATGCACCCGCTGCCAGTAGTACGGCGTCGGCCCGGATAAGCCCTTTTTCGGTGAGTACGCCGGAAACGCGTCCACCGGTGACATCAAGGCCGAGCGCCGCCGTTCCGGTCAGGATAACCGCACCTTTACTTTGAGCACACCGCGCAATTGTCGGGGCGGCGATAAACGGCTCGGCCTTACCGTCGGTCGGGCAATAGAGCGCGCCATGCCAGTCGCGTGAGCTGCCCGGCAGATGTCGGGCGACTTCTTCCGCGGTAATCAGGCCCGCGTCGATACCAAAAGGCTCTGCGAATTCGAGCCATTGTCCGTGTCTTGCCAGACTTGCTTCAGAGCCAGCGAGATACAGGGTGCCGCAGCGTTTGAAACCGGTATCCGCACCCACGCGTTCGTTCATCGCGCCCCATCTTTTCATCGATTCCATAATGAGAGGAATTTCACGAGGGTCGCGGCCCTGCTGGCGGCACCAACCCCAGTTGCGGGAGGATTGCTCCGCACCGATTTCGCCTTTCTCACACAGCGTGACCGCGATACCTCTCTCGGCGAGGGTAAGGGCTGCAGTGACACCGATAATGCCGCCGCCTATGATGACAACTTCGGTGGGGACCGAGGGAAACGCATCGGGAAACAGGGATTCAACGAGAATCGGCATCGGGAACGGGAATTACCTTTCCCGGGTTGAAGAGATTGTCAGGATCAAGCGCGTTTTTAATTGCGGCCATCACCTTGAGGGCAGTGGGATCTTTGTACTTATGCATTTCATGGATTTTGGCAATGCCCACGCCGTGTTCCGCGCTGAAGGAGCCGCCGAGAGCTGCGACCAGATCGTGCACTACGTCGTTGACTTCTTCCCATAAGTCGAGAAATGTCTGCCCGTCCATTCCGACCGGCTGCGATAGGTTGAAATGGATATTGCCGTCGCCGACGTGACCGAAGGGGCAGGGTCGGATACCAGGCACGTGCTCTACGACTGCTGCCGACGCGTTAACGATGAATTGGGGAACCTTTGAAACAGGTACGGAGACGTCATGTTTGATGCTTGCGCCCTCAATGCGTTGCCCCTCAACAATTCCCTCGCGGAGTTTCCAGAGACTCTGTGCCTGGTGCTCGCTTGCGGCGACAACTGCATCGGCGATCTCGCCTGCGTCGAATGCCGTCTCAAGGATCTGTGAAAGCAGAGCCTCAACGTTAATAGCGTCACCGCTGGCCTGAAGCGACAGCAGTACATACCATTCATGCGGGGCTGTCATGGGGTCGGAACACCCCGTGACATGGCGACAGGCAAATTCCAGGCCGATCCGGGGCATAAGTTCGAAACTGCACAGGGTCCCGCCGCTGCCCGACTGCGCCTGTCCCAAAAACGCAATGCTGGCGGGTAGATCGGACAATGCCACGAGCGCGGTGGCGCTTTGATCGGGGTGAGGATAGAGCTTCAGGGTCGCCGCGGTAATGATGCCGAGTGTTCCTTCCGAGCCAATAAGCAGTTGCTTGAGATCATATCCGGTGTTGTTCTTTCGAAGGCCGTTAAGGTCTGAAAGGATCTCGCCGCTCGGCATCACCGCCTCAAGACCCAGCACCTGGTCCCTCGCATTGCCGTAACGCAACACGTTGACACCGCCGGCATTGGTCGCGAGATTGCCGCCGATCTGACAGCTGCCTTCTGCGGCGAGGCTGAGCGGGAAGAAGCGGCCGGCCTCACGCGCATGCGCCTGAAGGTCCGCAAGGATGCATCCGGCGTCGACCGTCATCGTATTGTTGGCGGAATCGAGGTTGCGGATCTGTTTGAGACGGTCAAGGCTCAGGATAACCTGATCGGGTCCCGCCACAGCACCTCCGCATAGACCCGTATTGCCTCCCTGGGGGACAAGCGAAACCTTTTCGGCGATGCAGGCACGCACTACTGCCTGGACTTCAGCGGGGTCGCGGGGCCGGGCAACGACACTGGATTCACTCCGGAACCGTCCGCGTCGCTCCTCAAGATAAGGCGCGGCCTCGGGGGCGCTGGTGATAAGGCCCCGATGATCGAGAATGCCACAAAGGCGCGCGAGTAGAGTTTCCATCGGTAAATTCCTGGGGGCGTTTACCCAATAACCTCGGTACTTCAGGGTGATTCGCCCGCAGCCAGATTATAGGGTTGTGCAGCAGCGACCGTTGTCACAACGACATTCTTTTTTGGTACAGTGTCGGGTCTTCGGGATGGCAAATTTCTAAAAACACGAAGGAGAGTCGGGTAATGCATCGAATGCTTCACATTGAGCCCAGTCTTTGTACCGGGTGTCTGCAGTGCGAAATGGCATGCAGTTTCGAGCACGAAGGGGAGTTCAACCCGGCGCGGTCGCGCATCCGGGTTTTTGAGTTTGAGCACGGCAGGACATCCGTGCCGTATACCTGTACGCAGTGCGTCGAAGCCTGGTGCATGAAAGCGTGCCCGACAGCGGCGATCTCGGTTAATACGGAACTCGGCGCAAAGCTTGTCAGCCCGGAGGCTTGTGTGGGCTGTAAAGCCTGTGTAGCGGCCTGTCCATTTGGAACGATCGAATTCAATCCCACCAGCGGCAAGGTCGATAAATGTGACCTTTGCGGTGGTGATCCGAAGTGCGTATCGGCGTGTCCTACCGATGCGATCACCTACGTGGACGCAGGTGCATCCGGGGTAGGGCGTATGCAGGCCTCTGCGGAACTGGCGGCACAAGGGGGTGCATCATGAGCTGGCAGGGAAAAATACTTCGGGTGAACTTGACCTCAGGAGAGATCACTCCTGAGCCCCTGAATACGGAGTGGGCCAACGATTACATCGGTGAACGGGGTTTGGGTACCAAGTATCTCTGGGAGAGCATGGATCCCAAGGCCGATGCCATGAGTCCGGACAACGTGCTGATCTTCGCCACCGGGCCGCTCACCGGAACCGGCGCTTCGACGAGTGGGCGCTACGCGGTGATCACCAAAGGGCCTCTCACCGGCGCCATCGCTTGCTCCAATAGCGGCGGCAAGTTCGGCGCCGAACTCAAGTACGCAGGTTTTGATCTTCTACTTATCGAGGGACGCTCAGAAACACCCGTCTACCTTCTAATCGAGGGAGACGAGATCAGTCTTGCCAGCGCGGACAAGATCTGGGGTAAGACTGTCTGGGAGACCGACGAGTGGATCAAAAAGCAGCACCACAATCCCATGCTGAAGATCGCCACTATCGGGGTTGCTGGAGAGCGGGGCGTGCGCTACGCGGCAGTGGTCAACGATCTGCACCGCGCAGCCGGCCGGTCCGGTGTCGGCACGGTGATGGGATCCAAGAATCTTAAAGCGATAGCGGTGCGTGGCACGGGCGGTGTGCGGGTCAAGGATCCGAAGCGATTCATGGAAGTCACCGACGAGATGAAGAATCTCCTGGCCAAGGAGACCGGCGGGCTGACCAAGTATGGCACCAATGCCATGATGGATACGATGCAGGAGTTCGGGGGTTTGCCGACCAACAACTTCCAGCAGGTCCAGTTTGATGGTTATGACAAGGTCGATGCCAAAGCCATGCTCAAGACCGATGAGACGGGTCATACCAACCTGCTCGCCAACAAGGCCTGCTTCGGCTGCACCATCGCTTGCGGCAGGATCGCCCATATCAGGAAGGATCACTTTACCATCCAGAACCGGAAAGAGTATTGGCACGCCTCGGGCGGGCTGGAGTACGAAACCGCGTTTGCGTTCGGTCCGGTGGTGGGAGTTGATGATATCGACGCCTGCACCTTTGCCGGGTACCTCATGAACGAGCACGGGATGGATCCCATTTCCTTTGGGGTGACCCTGGCGGCCGCCATGGAACTTTATGAGATGGGCGTGATTACGACCGAAGACACCGACGGCGTCGCCCTGAATTTCGGTAACGCGGAGGCCCTGACGATCATGGCTGAGAAGACCGGTAAACAGGAGGGCTTCGGTGAAATCCTGGGCATGGGTTCACGGTTGATGTGCGAGAAGTACGGCCATCCGGAATTGTCGATGACGGTCAAAGGTCAGGAGTTTGCAGGGTACGACTCGAGAGCTTTGCAGGGCATGGGCCTGGGTTATGCCACCGGCAACCGCGGGGCCTGCCATCTTAAGCACGACACCTTTGACGTGGATATGGACGACCAGACCGGAGAAGGCAAGGCCGAGCCATGTAAAACCTCTCAGGATTGGACGGCTGCGGTCGATTCAAGCGGCTTGTGCATGTTCACCATGGCTGCTTGGGGTGCACCCGAGTTTGCGGCCCAGCTCGATGCCGATAGCGAGGGTGAATGGACGGCAGAGCGGCTCATTCAGAGCGGAGAGCGGATCTGGAACCTTGAGAGGATGTTTAACCTCGCGGCCGGTCTGACCCGCGCGGATGATACGCTCCCTGAGCGCCTCCTGAAAGATCCCGCGCCAAGCGGAACAGCCAAGGGCAGGGTCAATGAACTTGACCGGATGTTGCCCGAGTACTACGACTTAAGAGGCTGGAACGAGGCGGGTGAACCGACCGAGGATACGCTCGGCCGGTTGGGACTCAGCTAGACGTCGATGCGCATCCAGGTCCGGGTGACCGGGCATCTCATCGATCTTTGTTCGGTTGATGCTGTCGAGTTGCCCGAGGGTGCCAGCGTCGACGATGCGTTGGTGGCGCTCGGTATTCCCTCAGACCAGGTCGGGTTGGTGTCGGTCGATGGCGAGGCGGTCCCTAAGGCGAAAAGAGGCGGTACCACGCTTACCGACGGCAACGAAATGGTGGTGATGGCGCCGCTGACGGGTGGCTGACCTTGTTCCGTCCGGGCCGCAGCTTGGTGTTTTCCTTGGCGCGGTGTTTATCCTAGGGGTAACGCCGGGGCCCGGTATTTTTTATATTCTGGCAACCAGCGTCGCTCAGGGCACCCGCTCAGGGTTGGTGTCGGTGCTGGGGATTGCGATGGGCACTTTTGTTCATGTCCTGCTGGCAGTCTTTGGTCTGACACTGCTTCTCGCCTCGTCGCTCGTTGTCTTCCAGTTCGTCAAATATGCAGGCGCGGTTTATCTTGTTGCCCTGGGAATCTATCTTCTGATCCAGCGTGGCGTTCGACGAGAAACCCTTCCGAGGCAACCGCCACGAGAGACGTGGCGGGTTTTCGGGCAGGCGGTGATGGTGAACGTTTTGAATCCCAAGGTAGGGATTTTCTTTCTTGCCTTCTTTCCCCAGTTTGTAGACCCGGTACGGGGCGACCCCGGAGCGCAATTCCTGGCTCTGGGGGTCCTGCTGATTGGGGTGGTTCTCGTGAGCGATACGCTGTTCGTCCTCGCGGCCGGAGCTGTGACCCGCTATTTCAAGGGTCGAGGCAGTCGCAAGCGCTGGCCTCAAATGGTGGGAGGCTTGACGTATATCGGGCTGGGCATCTTCAGCGCTACCATTGACCCGCCGGCACGGGGATAAAACTACATTTCCGAAAACCGCTTATTAAGGACGATAGATCAGGTCCGGGGACAGTCCACATCGGGAGCGCTTTCATACCAGAAGCGCCCGGTGAGCTCACCGCGCCAGACCCATAACGCCAGCAATGGCGCGTTAGCGGTTTCCATCGCATGAATAGCGCATGGCAGGTGGTGAATTAGATCACCCGGTTGGGCCGTGAACTCCTGCGTGTCGATGCGCCAGTGCGCCTCGCCGCTGAGAATAAAATAAAACTCTTCGGCATCGTGCGCGTGGCCCGGATAAGCGATGTCGGCACGCTGAAGCAGAAGACCCATTCGGATCGGGCCATCGTCCGCGGGTGGTGTTTCGTCAACCAGGACGGCATAGGCATAGCCCCCTGAGAAAAATTGCGGCACACCCCGGCTGGACTCCTGCCAGGGAGAACGAGCGGCCGCAGCGGAAACTATTTCACCAAGCTCATGTTCGGGCGGGATCGCCATGATCGCATCATTAAGGCACTGATCGACCGTGAGACAGCTTGTCGGAGATTTCTCGGCCTTGCCCTTCGGTACTCGGTCGATCTGGGTGGAGAGGGCTTTAAACGCCGTATTGCGGCTCTCGCGGCATAACTGTGACACACCGTCCAGAAGCGTTGGAAGATAAGCACCCATTGGCATCGTGTCTCCGGTATTACTCACTTGATTGAGAACGTGAGTCGATACTTTGTTGGTGAACCCGAATAGGGTAATCTCTCGGTCTGGGTTATATCAGAACGAAAGACCCTTTGTGAAGGTGCCCAGCGCCTAGAGCCCCGGAGCCAAGTCCCAAATGAGTCCTAAACCCCTGCGGAGGAGTTCCCGTGAGTGAATTGTTACTCAGCATGCGCGATCTGGTGATCGAGGCCGACATCGACGGTCAATGGAAACCGATCGTCAATGGACTCAGCATGAATCTGCACAAGGGAGAGATCGTCGGCCTCATCGGTGAGTCGGGGGCGGGTAAGTCCACGTTTGGCCTTGCGGGCATGGGTTATACCAAGCCAGGCTGCCGGATCATTTCCGGATCCATCATGCTGGAAGGCGAGGAACTCGTCGGCGCCCCATCTTCACGCCTTCGGGAGATCCGCGGAAACAGCGTGTCTTATGTTGCACAAAGCGCAGCCGCCGCTTTCAATCCGGCCCACCGCCTGATCGAGCAGTTTGTCGAATCGCCGGTGCAGCACGGCAAGATGCGTAGTGAAGAAGCCGCTCGCCGGGGGCGGGACCTTTACCGGCAACTCGATCTTCCTGATCCGGACCATATCGGAAACCGGTTTCCGCATCAGGTCTCGGGCGGTCAGCTACAGCGCGCGATGACTGCGATGGCCATGGGCTGCGATCCGCGTCTCATTGTCTTCGATGAACCCACCACGGCGCTTGATGTGACCACCCAGATCGAAGTGCTCTCGACCATCAAGGAGGCGGTCAGGGCAAGAGGGGTCGCAGCTATCTATATTACCCATGATCTCGCTGTGGTCGCGCAGCTTGCAGACAGGATCATGGTGCTGCGTTACGGTGATCTGGTCGAGGAGGGCAATGCGCGCGATCTGCTGGAAAGTCCCCAGCAGGACTACACCCGCCGCCTTCTGGCAGTACGCTCGCTGAGGGAGGAGAAGGGTGCATCGGAAAAAGATGACACTGTGCTTGAGGTTTCCGGTGTCAGCGCCCGCTATCCACGAGCAGAGGAAGTGGTGCTGTCTGATATCTCGGTCAAGGTGCAAAAAGGCAAAACGGTTGCGGTGGTTGGCGAGTCAGGAAGCGGCAAGAGCACGCTCGCCCGGGTGATTACGGGATTGTTGCCACCCTTTGAGGGCAACGTCGGTTTTCGCGGTGAGTTGCTGAGCCCGGCGCTCGCCAACCGTGGCCGCGAGCAGCTGCGCTCGATTCAGATGATCTACCAGATGCCCGATGTCGCGCTGAATCCCCGCCAGAAGATTTCCGAGATTGTCGGCAGACCGCTGGAGTTTTATCTAGGCCTTAAGGGTGATAAGAGGACAACGGCCGTCAACCGGCTTCTCGAGCAGATTGAACTGCCGACGGATTACGCAGACCGCTACCCGGCGCAGCTTTCCGGTGGTGAGAAGCAGCGGATCTGTATTGCGCGGGCCCTTGCTGCTGAACCCGATCTCATCATCTGCGATGAGGTGACGTCAGCGCTTGATCAGCTGGTTGCCGAGGGCATCCTGGAACTCCTGCAGAACCTGCAAAATCAGCTAGGGGTTTCCTATCTTTTCATCACCCACGATCTCGCTACGGTAAAGGCGATCGCAGACAGTATTGTTGTGATGTATCAGGGCCGAATTGTCGAGCAGGGCGCCAAGGCCGAGATTCTTTCGCCTCCGCACGCGCCCTACACAGAGTTGTTGCTGTCGTCCGTCCCCGAGATGGACCCTGACTGGCTGGATACGCTGGTGGAGCGCCGCAAGCGCGGCGAACTGCCCACCGCGGAATCGATCAACTAGCGCCGGTTCGGGGTTGCGCTCAGCCCGGCTTTACTTTCACCAGTACATCCCTCAGGTCCTGTGGGTTTTCCAATCGGTGCCGTGATACAGAATTTGTCGCCGAACTTCTTCGGATTCCCCATGAAACTCCACGGCAACAGGGTCAAAGTCGCAACGGGGTTCAGGTTCTGACTTGAAGTTGCCGAAGCGGTCATTGCCACGGACCAGTGCAGCACTGTCCTGATCTGAATAGGCCTGCCGAGTATGCGGGGGAATATACCGAATGGCGAGACCAATTCGCCGGTCATCGGTCTGATTTGGATGGGACGCATGGGCGATGCGGTAGGCAAACAGCGTTGCTTCTCCAGTGTCGACTTCAAGGTTTACGACGCGACTTTCATCTATGTCGGTGATCTGTTGACCGCGTGTCAACATATTGTCATCGTGATAGGTCTCTTCATGCGCCAGATCAGGGCCAGTGTGACTACCTGGTAAAACCCGCATGCAGCCACTTCTTTGTGTGGATGGCGAGAGCGCAACCCACACAGTCACGAGTTTGTCTGTATCCAGACCCCAATACTGGCTATCCTGATGCCAAGAGACAAACTGTGGTGAGTGGGGTTCCTTGATCCACCAGTCGGTCGACCAGACGAGAATATCAGGTCCGATGAGGTCTTCGACAGTATCCAGAATCCTCGGCGTACGAATAAAGTCTGATAACCACTTGAAAAGCAGATGATTCTTAAATCGATGTGACCCGCGTAAGGTTCCGCCCTGGTCTTTCTCAAATGCTTCCAGCCTGGATCGCATCTCTTTGACCTGCCCGGGTGATGCGACGGGAAAGGGCGGCAGGTAACCATCTTTGCGAAAAAGACAGACCTGTTTGTCGGTGAGGTATTTGCCCATAAGTCCGATTCCCTGTTTTGATTATGTATCCAATCTGGCCGCAGGCGCTACATACAAAGCCGACAGCGGGCCGAGGGTTAGAGCCGAAAGCCAGTCACCGCCGGCTGATCTGTCCTAGGAGATGGTTTTACTGACAAGCCCTCCCAGTTCAGTTCAAGGACCGGTTTTTTTGTCCTGGACTCTATTTCAGTCGGATTCGGGGAGGGATTACACAGTCACCGGGCGATGCAGCAGCAATTGTCGACTGTTGGATCTGGGTTAAAAGAATGGTTGTTCTTCCTAAATTCCCTGTAGATCTTCCGCTTAATTTCCCTTAGCTTAACCCCCTAATCGAATACCTGTTTCGCATCGGTACCCGTTTCAGGTGACCCCGGTCACATAACCCTCGCCAACACCCCCTGAAAGGTGACCCGGCGCACAGACGCCTCTGCCGATGTTCATCACAATGGCTGCACTGGAATTAACCAGATCAACTTCAAATAGGAGACAGGAAATGAGTGACCAGATGAAATTAGACAAAACGGAAGAATTGGGTAACCAAGAGCTAAGTCTTGAACAACTGGATGACATCGATGGTGGAATCGCCCCCATAGGCGGGGCTATTGTTATAGGCGGACTAGCCTACGGTGGATATAAACTGGGCAAATGGCTCGTCAAGAAAGTTGGTGGGGCCACCGCCAATCTTGATAGTGATTCGGGTTGTGGTGGAGATCAGGACAGTTGTGGCGGCGCTAACAAACTAAGCTATTATGAAATGAGAAAGGCTTTTACTCCGATAGTTTGATCGCGCCTGACCGCTAACAAGTTACGCCCTCTATATCTAGAGAGAATAGGCAAGAAAGTCAGATGCATTTGATGGGGCCCTGCTTCGGCGGGGTTCTCTTTTTCTACTTCGACCTTTCAACCAATTACTCTGTCCTTAAATGTGATCGCCACCATATCCCCTGAGTGAGTCGTCACTAGTGTTTCGGGGGTGTCTCAACGTCCACACCCCCTTTTACATGTCGTTCCTCGATGGGGCGTCCGCTGTGCGTTCTAACGGTCAATCCGGCTCTGTTGGCGCAAAGCGCCCACCGGCCAGAAACTGACCCAACTGGCGGCTCGCCTCGCCTGCCGGGTCGGCTGCTTTCTGGAACGTCAGGACCTACTGACCCTTAAGGCGGTCGAGTCCGTTGTAGCGTTGGGTAATGTCAAGGTTTCATTTCCGGTAGTGGTATTCCACCTCCGACCAGGTATCTGTCGGGAATGTCCAGATAAAAACGAGCGGCTCAGACCCGGTATTGGTAATGCCGTGCAGGTGTGCGCGGGGGATATAGATCACAGACCCCGGGCCTACCTCTTGCTCGGCATCATTGAGGTGCATGAGGGCCTCACCCTCAAGAATAAAGTAACTCTCCTGCGGATCGTGATGATGCGGGCAAAGCACAGCACCGGGCGCAAGCTTCAGTATTCCGAAACTGAAACCGTCGGTGTCCTGACGTGACGCGTCAATCAGGAGCTTGTACTGAAGTCCCGGATTATGTTCTGAGACGGTCCAGGGCACGTCTTCGAGTACGGTGATAAAGGCTTTCTGATTCATCTTGTTTTACTCATTCAGGTGCCCTCGCCGAGATCAGCCAGCAGGCGCCATTCATGTAGACGCCGTCTGCCTGCTTGTAATCCTTAAGGCCATCAAGCATGTGCTGCCGAACGCGCTCTTTTGAGGCGCCATCCGTCTCGCGCAGCAGTTTCTGGATCGAGTGCATTGCCGTAAAAAGCCTCGCGGCCACGGTCACTGTGCTGCCCACGAAGAGATTCGGCCTGTGCAGGGTGAGGCCGATATCCATAAAGCCAGCTGCCGTCAGGATATCCCGTACCCGGGACTCCTTAGCCAGGGTGAAAGCGCCAGGGGCATCGTAGTCATGATCCGGGTGCACCCCTGAAAACCTCGCCACACAGCCCATCGGAAACTGATACCACTCGTTTTCCTCTGGCGCACACCATACCGTGAGCAGCAGCCGGCCCCCGGGGCAAAGCCCCTTGCGAAGGTTTGAAAACGCCCCCACCAGATCCCCGAAGAACATCACGCCGCAGCGCGAGACCATTAGATCCTGGGGCTCGTCAAAAACAAAACGTGCCGCATCGGCTTCAATAAAGGTAACGTTTGCAACCCCTGCACTTTTGGCAGCGTTTAGAGCACCGGCAATGAGTTTCTGTGAAACGTCTATGCCCGTGACATGACTGCCAGCACCGAGCTTTGATGCAAACTCAAGCGCTGTGGCCCCGGTGCCACAGCCGATATCGGCGACCTGCTTTGCACCGGAAAGATCAGCCGCCTCGATGAGAAGGTCGGTCAGGGGTCCGAGCAGTCCGTCCAGCGCTGATTTGTGGCTCACCCAGTAATCCGCCGTCTGGGTATTCCACAACTCATGCTGCTCGGCATCAATGGAAGCGGTGTTATCGACCATAAGGATTGAGGTATTGCGCGGGCCGCATCAGTGTAGCAGTTCCTTGCACGCGCCCGTAACGGCCTGCGTCTGAAAAAATAGGAAACAAGATCGCACTGCAGCAAGCGTTAATCACAGCCAGCCTGTGGCGGGGTTTGTGGGGATATTCTGAAGCTTAGGAAGTCAGCAAAAGGGCCCATACCGGAGCATCGGCGGTGTATCAGGGGATAAGTCCGTTTGTTGTCTCTATACTTGAAGACGGGAAGTCCGACGAGTAACCGTGGTTAAGGTGCTGAGCATGTCCAAACCGAACCGGCTCAATAACACATCGCGCCGATTCTGTCCTGCAACTCCCCCTGGGACTTCAGAACAACCGCCAACATGGATTGTTGTAGCGCTCAGCCTCGCTTGGCTCTTGGCGGTTTCCGGGCCGCTCCTCGCAGCAGGGCGGGCAGGGGATGAGGATATGAGTACGCCGACCACCATCTCGGTCGAAGCGGCCAGCACAATCACAGCAGACCTTGCCGATACGGGATTGGTACCACCACCCCGGACTATCCGGGACATCACGGCTGTACTTGACGGCAGGCGCGAAGAAAGCCTGGTTGCGATCGAGGGACTTCGGGCAGACGCCGATGCGCCGTCTCCGAATACAACCGATCCGGGCGTACTTTTCGATTTCTATCGGCTGCGGGCTGATGCCGCGCAGTTGGTCGGCCGCTCAGGCCAGCAGATTGCAGATCTTCAGATCGCCGTTGCCCGGGGCCGGGAAAGCTTTGACGCCGGAAACACCCGCGCGGAGGCATTCGGCCGGATTTTGACCAGTGCCGCAAGTATTGAGTGGCAGATCGGTTCCCTGCCAAGGGCCAAGGCGCTGCTCGACGAGGCGATAACCGTCGCGGCGCAGTCGGAATTCCCCGAATCAGAGCAGCTGATCAATCACATCCTCCTCACCGATTATCACCTTTTCCGGGACGACCTCGACAAAGCCGGGCAGTCGCTGCAAAAAGCAAAAACAAGCTGGGCGCTGGAGGCTGAAAATCGCAGGTTCTGGCCAGTCGCGGTATGGGACGAGATACAGAGTCAGATCTATTCCTCCGAAGCGATGCTGCTGTCGACTTCAGGGAAACTCGAAGAAGCAGAGGTTCTGCACCGCAAGGCCATCGAGAATTTTCGCCGGCACAAGGATGCGCCGAACCAGGAGAGTCATCTGATTCCCAAGCTCAATCTCAGAGTTTATCTCTGGTACCTGCAGAAGCTGGGTAACAACCTGATCCGCCAGGGGCGGCCGGTAGAGGCCGAGATCAACTGGCGGGAGATGATTGCAGAGTCAGTGCGCGGCTTCGGGCGCTATTCGAATGTGACCGCTGATGCGACCACTGGGCTTGCGCGGGCACTGTTGGAGCAGGGCCGTTTTGACGATGCCGCGACGCTGGCGCAAACGACCCTTGAGATCTGGCAGGCCATTGCGGCGCCGCCTGGCTCAGTATCACTCCAGGCCACACGGCGGTTGCTGGTCGATGTCGCAATCCTGCAGCGCGACTGGGACGAGGCAAGCCGGATGTACACCATGATCGAGGCCGGGCTCGCCGACGACACGGCATCCCGGTTGCACTTGCTTGAACAGGACCCGGGTTATGCGTT
>Ga0315336_1003218_pt1 | contig 22400 bp, 16 predicted proteins | sample ASW5metaG_FD_204512 | JGI IMG/M metagenome (GOLD analysis project Ga0315336, IMG submission 204512) | Ammonia-oxidizing marine archaeal communities from Monterey Bay, California, United States - ASW #5 | ecosystem: Environmental > Aquatic > Marine > Intertidal zone | place: USA: California... | reverse complement strand
GTACTTAGCTTCTCCAGGGATTCCGTGAGAGCCTCAACTGAGCCCTGGACATCGGCTTTGATAATGACGTTCAAGGTCTTCGCCTGGCCTTCTCCCATTTCACTGAACATGCTCTCGAGTTTGGCTTTTTGCTGCCTGGCGAGCTTGACTTCTTTGAATTTCGCCTGACGGTAACTCGTAATCTCTCTTGCCCGACGCTCATCCGTGACAACCGAAAATTCGTCGCCTGAATCCGGCACCCCGGCCAGTCCCTGAATCTCGACTGGCGTTGAAGGCCCGGCTACCTTTGCAACCTCGCCTGAATCACTGATGATTGCACGAACACGACCAAACTCACGGCCGGCGACCACGATGTCGCCTTTTCGGAGTGAACCTTTCTGGACCAGAAGCGTAGCGACCACACCCTTGCCCCGATCAAGGCGCGCCTCGACCACCGTTCCTGACGCCAGACCTTGATCCGGTGCGGTGAGAGCCAGCATCTCCGACTGCAGCAGTACAGAGTCGAGCAACGTGTCGATACCCTCTCCCGTTATCGCTGACACCTTATTCATGAGCGTGTCACCGCCCCAATCCTCTGGGATAACCTCCTGCGTCGCAAGCTCCTGCTTGACCCGGTCCGGATCCGCGTCCTCCTTATCCATCTTGTTGATCGCAACGATCAGCGGCACCGAAGCCTGCCGTGCATGACTGATCGCCTCGATGGTTTGGGGTTTCACGCCATCGTCGGCGGCTACCACAAGAATCACCAGATCCGTCACCTGAGCACCCCGTGAACGCATCGCGCTGAAAGCCTCATGGCCAGGAGTATCAAGAAATGTAATCGTTCCTTTTTCCGTAGCTACGCGGTAAGCGCCGATGTGTTGCGTAATGCCCCCGGCCTCCCCCTCAGTGACCTTGGTTTTTCTGAGATAGTCAAGAAGCGACGTCTTGCCGTGGTCAACGTGGCCCATCACCGTGACGACCGGTGCACGGGCAACAGTCGGCCGATCATCGGTGTCTTCATCGGCACTCAGCATCGCCTCCGGATCATCGAGATCCGCGGCCAGCGCTTTATGGCCCATCTCTTCGACGACCAGCATTGCCGTGTCCTGATCCAGCACCTGATTAATGGTCACCATACTTCCCATTTCCATCAGAACCCGAATCACCTCAGCTGCCTTCACCGACATCGACTGAGCGAGGTCCGCAACGCTGATCGTCTCCGGTACCGAAATCTCGCGACTGACAGGTTCTGTTGGCTTTTCGAAGGCGTGTTGGCCTGCCGTGGTGGAGGTCAGCCTGCGAGGCTTGATCGGCTGCCTCGGCCTACGCCGCCCGCGCTTACCCTCTGCAAGGTGCAGTTCTCCGCCGCTGTCAGACCGGCCTTTTGCTTTCCGCTTTTTGGGTTTCTCCTCGCGGCGCCCGGCACCTTTCCCGTCTTCCGGTGAAACCGGCGGGGGTACCGGCATCTCGGGCGCCGGGGTTCCTATCGGTGCGGTCTGCCCGCCCGCTTTCGCGGCTTCTTCGGCTTCACGCTGCGCCTGCGCCTCGGCTTCAGCTGCCGCCACGGCCTCCTGCTTTGCTCTCTCCTCCGCCTCTAGCTGTACCTGCTCTTCGCGCGCCCGGGCCTCTTCCGCCTCCCGGGCCGCCTGTTCGGCCTCTTCCTGCTGGCGCTGCAGCTCGCCCCGACGAACATAAGTGCGGCGCTTCTTGACTTCGACGTGGACGGTTCTGGATCCGCCGGTACGTGAACTCTGCTTCACCGCGGTAGTGGTCCGGCGGTTCAACGTCACTTTTCCCTGAGGCTTCGGTGCTGGAGTTACCGCCTTTTCGCCACGGAGATACGCCAGCAGGGTACTTCTCTCGTCATCGTCGAGGACGCCCTCGGCGTCCTTACCGGACACCCCGGCAGCAGAGAGCTGCTGAAGGAGTTTCTCCGGTGGGATGCCGATTTGTTCTGCCAGTTTTTTGATAGGTACGACAGGCATAGATTTTTACCGTTGAAGATTAGGTAGAGGCCGCGCCGTCCAAAGTTTCCGGATCCGCTTCAAACCAGGGTTTTCGCGCTGTCATGATCAACTCGCCCGCCCGTTCCGGATCAATTCCCGTCATTTCGACCAATTCGTCGGTTGCACACTCCGCCAAATCCTCCATTGAACGGATTCCATTGCTCGCAAACAAGGTTGCGGTCTCATCATCCATTCCTTCCATGGATTGAAGATCCGCTTCAGGACGCGACTTTTCAAGTTCAGCGATCTCACGGATATCGAGAAAATCCCGGGCGCGAACCCGAAGCTGCTCGACCAGATCTTCATCAAAGCCCTCGACATCCAGCAGCTCCTGAACCGGTACATAGGCGACTTCCTCTGGCGTCACAAAGCCTTCCTCGACCAAAACCCCAGCCACCTCGGAATCGATATTGAGCTGAGTCATCAGCCGTTCACAGGCCTGTTGCGCCTCCTGCTCCGCCTTTTCCGCAGCGGCCTCGTCCGTCATGATATTGAGTTCCCAACCGCTCAACTCAGACGCGAGCCGGACGTTCTGGCCACCGCGGCCAATTGCGAGTGACAACTGGCTTTCCTCGACGACCACATCCATCGAGCGGGACTCTTCATCGACCAGAATGGAGTCCACCTCTGCGGGCTGAAGCGCCTTAATGACAAATTCTGCAGGGCTGTCGACCCACGTGATGATGTCGATCCGCTCAAGGTTGATTTCATTGGAAACGCTTTGGACCCGGGCTCCCCGGATTCCGACACACGCTCCCACCGGGTCGATTCGTTTGTCCTGCGAACGTACCGAGATTTTGGCTCTTGATCCCGGATCCCGTGCAGCGCCCAGAATCTCAATGACGCCCTGGCCGACCTCCGGAACCTCCAGCTGGAAAAGCTTAATCACAAGTTCCGGGCAGCGACGGTCCAAAACGAGCTGAGGTCCGCGCGGCTCCGTACGGACCTCTGTCAAAATCGACTTGATGCGGTCTCCGCTTCGAAGAATCTCGCGGTCAATCCAGTTCGAGCGCGGCAGGGAGGATTCTACGCCCTCGAGATCGATAATAGCCTCCCGGTTACCTACCCGCTTGACTACTCCCTGTACCATCTGACCCACTCGATCCTTGAACTCCTCATAGACCCGCGCCCGCTCCGCTTCGCGCACCTTCTGGCTGATGACCTGCTTGGCAGCCTGGGCTTCAATCCGTCCAAAGGTCGCGACCGCTTCCAGGGGCTCCTCAACGACCCCGCCGATCTCATGACTATCATCCGGGTAACTGATCTCTGCGCCTGCAAAGGTCATCTGGCGCGCTGGATTCTCGACCGCCGCATCGTCCTCGACGATCTCCCACTGACGAAAAGCATCGTAGTCGCCGGTGGTTCGGTCAATTTCCACACGCACCTCGATATCCTCGCGGTTTCGTTTACGGGTTGCCGTGGCGAGCGCGGCCTCGATAGCCTCAAATACAATTTCCCGATCGATCTCTTTCTCGCGCGACAGTACATCCGCCATCATTAAAACGTCATCTTTTGTCATCTCTTAATACTCCGAGGCACTGCGACTCTATTGCTCAACAGCTGCTGCCAGCCGGTCATGTCCCCTTGGCTCAATCCAATCCGACCAGCTTCGCTTTCTCCATTCCTTTATATGGAAGCTCGTAGGCTTCACCATCCAACTCGATCACCGCACACTCAGGGCCCGCCTCGGCTAAGAGGCCGGTAAAGCGCCGCCGCCCCAGGTGTGCCTCTCGCATGAGCACCTTGACCTGGCTACCCTCAAACCGAAGGAAGTGTTCAGGCGTTACCAACGGGCGATCAATACCGGGTGATGACACCTCCAGGGTGTACTCCCCCTTGATCGGGTCCTCCACATCCAGAATGGCGCTGATCTGCCGACTCACCTGCTCGCAATCCTCCAGCAATATCCCGCCGGGCGCATCGATATAGGCTCGCAAGACTTGATCGCCCGCCGGCGACCCCGCGAACTCGACCATGACCAGCTCATACCCCATATCTTCAACGACGGGTTCCAGTAGCGTCCGGATCGCACTGTTATTCACGAGCAAAACTCTGTCCCTATCCAACCCGCGTCGCCTGCTTCCGTGATCCCAAAAACAAACCCCGCTGCTGCGGGGTCCCTGATCACAACATTTGGTAGCGGGGGTAGGATTCGAACCTACGACCTTCGGGTTATGAGCCCGTCGAGCTGCCAGACTGCTCCACCCCGCACCGCAACCCGGTATTTTAACGAGATTCCTTCAGAGAAACAAGAAAACAGGATGTCGACAGAGCCAGTCGCGGGACTATGACAATCCCCTGACTCATCCGGAACTTGACGATCTGTTACACATCCGGAGCTACAATTCACATCTGCTACCGGTGCTTTTATGCAAAACACGGATCCTCAGGAACTCCTCAAGTTTGAATCCCTGGCCTCGCGATGGTGGGATCCGCAAAGTGAGTTCGCGCCTCTACATGAGATCAACCCGCTACGGCTTGGCTACATTGCCGAGCGAGTGGCGCTTGACGGGGTCCGCGCCCTCGACGTGGGTTGCGGCGGGGGAATCCTGACCGAGAGTCTCGCAGCCCAGGGGGCGTGTGTTGTCGGCATCGATGCCGGTGTCGCTCCTATCCATGTGGCTCGATTACATGCACTGGCCAACGGCATCTCGATTGACTACAGACACACTACCGTCGAATCATTAATCGATAAAAATGAAGCTCGTTTTGACGTGATCTGCTGTCTTGAGATGCTGGAGCATGTCCCCGATCCTTCGGCAACAGTCGCTGCCTGCGCCAAACTCCTCACGCCGGGTGGTAGCATCTTTTTCTCAACCATCAACCGTAACCTGAAAGCGTTTCTCTTAGCCATTGTCGGGGCGGAGTACGTCCTTTCGCTGCTTCCCCGCGGCACCCATGACTACAATAAATTTATCCGTCCCTCCGAACTTGATTTCTGGGCGCGTCGCGCCTCGCTCACGATTCAAGATATCACCGGGCTGCACTACAACCCGCTTTCCCGGCGTTACGCACTGGGCGAAGGCGTGGCGGTTAATTATATTTGTCATTATCGACAGGCCTTGCCGGCCTGATCCTTGCGGTGCCCCTTCCCCGGACAGTTTCCGTGCCGCATTGTGCGTTGTTTGATCTCGATGGAACCCTCGCTGACACGGCGCCCGACCTCGTGTCGGCATTGAATGCAGTCCTGGTGTCTGAAGGCCGAGCTGCAGTGCCCTTGAGCACCGCGCGCTGGTGGGTTGCCCAAGGCAGTATCGGCCTGATTCAGAACGGATTTGATATCGCGCGCGAAGCAGCTATCCACAGCCCTCTGCGGCAACAACTCCTCGAGGAGTACCACACCAATCTATGTGTCAAGACTCGCCTGTTTCCCGGGGTCAATGAACTCCTCCGCACCCTTGATCACAGAGACATTCCCTGGGGGATCGTCACCAACAAGCCTGCGCGCTTCACTATCCCCTTATTGTCTCAGCTTAAGCTTGATACCAGTGTCAGATCCGTGGTGAGTGGTGACAGCCTCAGCCGAGCCAAGCCGGATCCGCTGCCTCTGCTGCACGCCTGCAATGAAATCGGGGTGGCTCCATCGAACACAATATTCGTCGGCGATGACCGCCGGGATGTCGTTGCCGGGAAGGCGGCTAAGACAGTAACCGTCGCAGTTACCTGGGGCTATGGTGCCCCACAGGACGCCAAGACATGGGGGGCGGACCACGTTGTCTCGAGCGCTGGGGAGATCCCGCCGGTCCTTGGGCTGGAAGATCTCAACGCCCGATAACGTTTGCGTTTCGCACTCCTGTGATCTTGTTCACGGAACAAACGGGCCGTTCCCGGGATACTCACCTTGTCATTGACAAACGTGCGTCCGATACAGGGAAGTATTAGGCATCAACGTGAGGCTCGACTACAGAGCCGGCTCGATGGCACGCGCCCCGGCTCGGCCGGGGCGCACTCATCCTACGTGGCGGGCGCTTCCAGTGCCTTATCCAACTCGGGTATCGCCTCAAACAGGTCAGCCACCCAGCCGTAATCTGCCACCTGGAAAATGGGCGCTTCTTCGTCCTTGTTAATCGCCACAATCACCTTGGAGTCCTTCATGCCCGCGAGGTGCTGAATCGCCCCGGAAATACCTACCGCGATATAGACACTCGGGGCCACAACCTTACCCGTCTGCCCCACCTGGTAATCATTCGGCACATAGCCTGCGTCGACCGCCGCGCGCGACGCGCCCACCGCCGCTCCGAGCTTGTCTGCGAGGGCTTCGAGCATCGCGAAGTTCTCTGAACTCTGCATACCTCGGCCACCAGAAACAATAATATCTGCCGTGGTCAGTTCCGGACGTTCCGAGCGCGTGAGTTCCTCGCCGGCAAACGTCGACAGTTGAGCATCAACACCTCCTGAAACCGGCTCCACCGGCGCCGAGCCTGTCTGCTCTGCCGGCTCGAAAGAGGTTGTACGCACCGTAATGAGTTTCAAAGCGTCACCTGAGCGGACGGTAGCCATTGCGTTACCCGCGTAAATGGGGCGAATGAAGGTATCCCCGCTCTCGATGCCACTGATGTCTGAGATCTGCTGGACATCAAGCAGTGCCGCTGCGCGCGGGAGGAGGTTCTTCCCGTAGGTCGTGGCCGGCGCCAGCACGTGCGTATAGTTCTGTGCCAGAGACTGGATCAGCGGTGCGAGATTTTCCGCAAGACCATCGGCAAGCGCTGGCTCATCAGCAGCAAGAACCCGCTCAATGCCTGTAATCGTTGCTGCCTCATGCACGGCACCCTGGCATTCGCTGCCGGCGATCAGGACGTCAATTGAGTCGCCCAATGCTTTGGCCGCAGTGACTACATTCAGCGTCGAAGGGCGAAGACTGGAGTTATCGTGTTCTCCAATAACCAAAATACTCATCAGATGACCTTTGCCTCGTTTCTAAGTTTGTCCACAAGTTCGTCAGCGCTATTGACCAGAACACCGGCTGCGCGCGCCGGGGGTTCCACGACTTGCAACACTTCAAGCCGGGGACTGACATCGACGTTGAGATCTTCAGGGGTGTGTGTGTCGAGCGGCTTTTTCTTGGCTTTCATAATATTGGGCAGCGAAGCGTAACGGGGCTCGTTCAGGCGCAGATCGACGGTGATCACGGCCGGCGCGGCAAGTTCGATATTCTCAAGGCCGCCATCCACCTCTCGGGTAACCTTGACCGACGCGCCCGTGGCATCCAATTTCGACACAAACGAACCAATCGACCAGTTGAGTAGACCCGCAAGCATTTGACCGGTCTGGTTGTTGTCGCCGTCAATGGCCTGCTTCCCAAGAATGATCATGCCCGGGTTTTCTTTTTCGGCGACCGCTTTGAGTAGTTTTGCGATCGCGAGCGGCTCCGGAATAGGGTCTGTCTCCACCAGGATTGCGCGGTCCGCGCCCATCGCCAGCCCGGTACGCAAGGTTTCCTGGCTTTGGCTAGGCCCTACTGCGACGACGATCACTTCCTCTGCGGTGCCCCCCTCTCGTAGCCGGATCGCCTCTTCCACCGCGATCTCACAGAAAGGATTCATTGCCATCTTGACATTGTTCAGTTCGACCCCGCTGTGGTCGGCTTTGACGCGTACCTTGATATTGGCATCGATTACGCGCTTAATTGGGACAAGTACTTTCATGCTTTGACATCTCGTGGTTATCGTTGCAAATACACCTACTGCACCTGCCGAGGTGGTTGCCGCCGTCGGGTGGCCTGACCGGCAATGGGTGCAAGACCGCGTATTGTATTTTCGGTGTGTCACGGAGTCTATGGTCCTTCGACAGACAATCACTCTGAATGCGCCGGATTTGTGCGCTAGACCGTCCTCGCTGACTCCCAGTTCGCGCCGGCCGGCCCCTCTGGCGATTGCGGCTATTTGAGTGTCGCTCTCCTAGCACCTGTCTTCACAGGCGGACTTGATAATTGGCTAGATGAAAATCGGTAGAAATCCATGAGTCAGGAAAAGCGTCGTTCCAGAGGCAGTGCCCGCTCCGAGAAACGGGCAAAACGGGTCAACTCGATCCGCTCCGGTATTCCGTACATTACCCGGCGGGTTCCACCATACGAAATGGCCAGCGAAGAACTGCTGATCCTGATCGAAAACAATGCAGAGACCCTGCTTGAGGAGATCGGTATCGATTTCCGGGACGATCCCGAGGCGTTGGTGCTGTTTCGCGAGGCGGGGGCAAACATCGATGGTGAACGGGTCAGATTTCCCCGCGGCATGTGCCGGAACATCATTGGGCAGAGTACCCCCGCTGAATACACCCAGTTTGCCCGTAATCCGGACCGAAATGTCCGTATCGGTGGCAACCACTGCGTGCTTGTTCCCGCGTATGGCCCGCCTTTTGTTCACGATCTCGACCAGGGCCGACGTTACGCCACGCTCGCAGACTTTGAAAACTTTGTCCGACTGGCCTACCTCAGTCCCTCACTGCATCATTCCGGAGGAACGGTCTGCGAACCGGTTGATATTCCGGTGAACAAGCGGCATCTCGACATGATCTACAGCCATCTCAGGCTCTCTGATAAACCCTTTATGGGGTCCGTCACCGAGCCTTCCCGGGCACAGGATACGGTGGATATGGCCAAGATCGTATTCGGCGCAGACTTTGTCGATCAGAACTGCGTGGTCACGAGTCTCATCAATGCCAACTCTCCAATGACCTTCGACGCAACCATGCTTGGCGCTGCCCGAGTGTATGCGCAAAACAATCAGGCGACTGTCATTTCTCCTTTCATACTCGCCGGCGCAATGTCTCCGGTAACGATCGTTGGGACCTGCACTCAGATTCTCGCAGAAGCGATGGCCGGTATCTGTTTTATCCAACTGGTGAGGCCGGGTGCCCCCGTCATTTTCGGAACCTTCTCCAGTGCCGTCTCGATGCAGTCGGGAGCACCCACATTCGGCACGCCTGAACCGAGCATGGTGATCTTTATCTGCGCGGCCCTGGCGCGGCGCCTGGGTGTTCCCTTCCGCAGCGGTGGGGGATTGTGCGCTTCGAAACTCCCGGATGCCCAGGCAGCCTATGAATCCGCCAACACCCTGCAGAGCGCTATGCTGGCGGGAGTTAATTTCATGCTGCACACCGCCGGTTGGCTCGAGGGCGGGCTCGCCATGGGTTACGAGAAGTTCATTCTCGATGCGGACCAGGCCGGGATGATTGAGGTGTTTCTGGCCGGTGTCGATGATTCGGTTAACGCTCAGGCGATGGATGCGCTTGCCGAGGTAGGGCCCGGCAGTCATTTTCTTGGGTGCGCACATACCCAAGCGAACTTTGAAACCGCGTTCTACCGGTCCACAACGGCCGACAGCAACAGCTTTGAGCAGTGGCAGGCAGAAGGTGCTCTCGACGCTGCACAACGCGCCAACGTGACCTGGAAACGTATGCTGGCAGATTACGAACCGCCAGCGATAGACGAAGGCGTCGACGAGGGGCTTCGCGACTTCATTACCGAAAAGAAAAACGCCGTCCCGGATTCCAACATCTGAACACGGTCGCGGGCGTGCTCTGTCGCCAGTGCTGAATTTTGCCGTCAGGCAAACTCCACGATGACCCGGCGGTTCTGTTTCCCCTTTTTCTCGATCTTGGACACACGTACTTCGCCGATTTCCCCCGATCGCGCAACATGGGTTCCACCACACGGCTGCAGGTCGATCCCCTCAAATTCAACCAGGCGTACCCTACCCTGACCGCTTGGCGGGCTAACCGACATGGTGCGAACCAGTTCGGGCTGGGCTTCCATTTCGGCATCCGTTATCCATCGAAAGTGTCTCGGCCGGTCCCGTCGAATCATCTCGTTCAGAGCCTCGGTGACTTCAGTCTTGTCGACCGGGTCCGGGAGATCGAAATCCAGCCGGGCACGGCCATCGCTCACAGATCCCCCGGTAACGGGTGCGTCTATGACGGCACAGAGCATGTGCATACAGCTGTGCATCCGCATAAATCGGTAGCGCCTGTCCCAGTCGATACGGGCAAGCACTTCTTCCCCGACTTCGGGCAGTGCCTCCCCCTCAGCGATCATATGTAGCTGTTCCCCCGTTTCGGCCTGTACGACGGTATCGGCAACTTTCACCGAACGCCCGCCCGGCAGCGTGAACTCTCCGGTATCCCCTGGCTGACCGCCGCCTTGGCAGTAAAAGATACTCCGATCGAGGATGACGGCTTGACCGGTTACCCCCGTTACCCTTGCGGTGCATTCGCGCAGATACGGATCCTCCTGATACAGCTTTTCAGTGCTGGACATGTCAGGACTTCACCCGCTCGGCGCGGGGATCGTACATCGGCGAAAGACTCGCCGCTGCACCAAGGCGTTCGCCCGCAACCTCAATCTCCCACTTCCCTTCAGAGACAAAAGCACGGTCGATCGCCTCATCACTTTCAACATAACCCAGGCCCACACAGCCGCCAAGTGAATGCCCATACATACCAGACGTGGTTCTGCCGACGCGCACACCATCGCGCCATATGGGCTCTTCGTGATAAAGCATCGACATCGGGTCATCCAGGAGAAACTGGACCAACCGGCGCTTCAGCGGCGCTTCGGCCGCCCGCAGCAAGGCGTCACGACCTCTGAAACCGCCAGGCTTATCGAGGTCGACCGCAAAACTGAGTCCTGCATGAAAAGGATTGTCATCCGGTCCGATATCATGGCCCCAGTGGCGGTACGCCTTTTCAATTCTCAAACTGTTAAGGGCGTGCAGACCCGCGGGCTGAAGCCCAAATGCCTGCCCGGCATCGACAAGGCGATCGAATACCCCGAGTGCGAACTCGCTGGGGGCGTAGATTTCCCAACCCAACTCGCCTACATAAGAGATCCGGGTGGCCCTGACGAGCGCATAACCCATTTCAATCTCCTGGGAGGTGCCAAAGGGAAATCCCTCGTTCGATAGTTGTGCCGGAGTTAGCTTCTGCAGGAGTTCCCTCGATCTTGGGCCCATGACACTCAGAACGCTGTACGCACCCGTCACGTCGGTCGCGAACACATGTTCATCCGGCCGGATACTGCTTTTCAGCCAGTGAAGATCCCGGGTCTGGGATGCGGCGGCCGTAACAACGAGATATTCCTGTTCGCTGAGCCGAGTGACTGTGAGATCCGCTTCGATTCCGCCATCGTCGTTTAGCCACTGGGTGTAGACCACCCGCCCGGGTTGTACGTCCATACGGTTCGCACTCACCCGCTCCAGTAACTGGCAGGCATCGCGGCCCTGCACGAGGTACTTGCCGAAAGAACTCATGTCAAAGACGCCGACAGTTTCACGGACCGCGCGGTGCTCCTGTGCTGAAAAGTCAAACCAGTTCTGGCGTCCGTAGGTGTATTCATAGACCGGCTCGACCCCTTCTGGGGCGAACCAGTTAGCCCGCTCCCACCCAGCGGTCTCGCCAAAACATGCGCCAAGGTCAGTCAATCGCTGATGCAGGACAGAGGTCCGCACACCGCGGGCACTTTCGGGTTGCCGAAACGGCCAATGCATTGCGTAGAGAAGACCGAGCGCCTCTACTGTTCGATCATGCAGGTATTGGCGGTTTACCTGAAACGGCATCATCCGGCGGACGTCAACGTCCCAAAGATCCATCGGTGGATGCCCGTTGACAATCCACTCCGCGAGCACTTTCCCCGCGCCGCCTGCTGATTGGATGCCGATGGAGTTAAAACCCGCGGCAACGAAAAAGTTTGGAACCTCAATCGAGGGCCCCAGCCAATACCGGTTATCGGGAGTGAAACTTTCCGGCCCGTTAAAGAAAATCTTGATTCCGGTTTCGCCAAGCACCGGAATACGGGCAATTGCGCTGTTAAGTTGCTCTTCTATATGTTCGACATCCTCTGGCAGCGTGCCAAACTCGAAATCCTCCGGGATGCCGTCCATTCCCCACGGCTTGGCCGCAGGTTCGAACATCCCCACCATCATCTTGCCTGCATCTTCCTTGTAGTAATTACAGGCTGAAGGCTCACGCACGACGGGCAGGTCTCTGGGTAGATCAGGAATAGGTTCCGTGACCACATAAAAGTGCTCTGCCGCGTGCAGCGGGACCGAGACGCCGGCCATCTGTCCGAGCTCCCGTCCCCACATCCCGCCACAGTTGACTACCGTCTCGCAGGCGATTCGCCCACGATTGGTTAACACCGCGCTGATCTGTCCCCCTTCTTTCTCAAAAGATTCGACGCGGGCTCGTTCAATAATCTGCACGCCCTTGCCTCGCGCGCCCCGGGCCAATGCCTGTGTCGTATCCGTCGGGTTGGTCTGTCCGTCCCTAGGAAGAAACACCGCTCCCACGAGATCTTCGGTTGCCATAATCGGGTACAGGTCGAGGGCCTCTTTCGGACTAACAACCTCGACCTCGAGTCCAAAACAACTCGCCATGGAGGCCCCGCGCTTGAGTTCTTCAAACCGCTCCTCATCCGTCGCGAGGCTAAGAGAACCGTTCTGTCGGAATCCCGTCGCTTGCCCAGTAAGTCCTTCAAGCTGGGCATAAAGATCCGTCGTGTACTGAGCGAGTCGCGTCAGGTTCTGGGTTGCCCGCAACTGTCCGACCAATCCGGCCGCATGCCAGGTGGTACCGCTGGTGAGGGCTTTGCGTTCCAGCAGTACCACGTCACTCACGCCCAACTCGGCAAGGTGATAAGCGACACTGCATCCCACGACACCACCGCCGATGATGACAATTTGCGCCCGATCCGGAAAGTCACTCGCCATGCCGCCTCCGAAATATCCCGATCTACCAATGGGTATGTGGTTGTTTCATATCTCAACGGCCGCTTAGTTTTTCCTGGCCATTTTCCCTGCCGAGTTTATCAAAGGCGGACGGCCTTCGGCCATTGAGAACGCCGCAAGAATCGGGTTGCATGGCACCTTCGGGAAATCTATTCTCCACGATCATGACCGGAGCAAAGTACCATCCAGACTCTGATTACGAACGGGCGGCCAAAGCGCTCGCTTTTCTCCGGGCACACTTTCGCGAACAGCCGACCCTGTCGCAGACAGCCAATGCGGTTGGACTGAGTCCCCATCACTTTCAGCGGCTGTTCAAGCGATGGGTCGGGATCAGCCCCAAGAAATATCTGCAGTCGTTGACGTTGAGTCACGCGCAACAGCAGTTACGGGGCGGGGAGAGCGTTCTGGACTCGGCGCTCGACAGCGGGTTGTCGGGCCCTGGCCGCCTTCACGATCTCTTTGTGACCTTCCAGAGCATGACGCCCGCGGAGTACCGCAACCACGGACAGAACCTCGACATCGGCTATGGGATCCATCCCAGTCCATTCGGCGACTGCCTGCTCGGTATTACGAAACGCGGAATATGCTGGTTATCCTTTGTCTCAGGATCCGAAGCGGCTGCCCTTGCGCCATTAAAAGCCACATGGCCCGGGGCGTATTTTTATCCGGCGGGCGGGGAAGCGGGCAAGATCATCACGCAAATTTTCCCTGGGGCGGGGGCGCTTCCAGAAGCGTCCTTGCAGGTACTGGTACAGGGCACCGAGTTTCAACTTCAGGTCTGGCGGGCCCTGCTGGGCATTCCTATCGGGACCACAATCACTTATGGAGACCTCGCAACGCGGATCCGCAAGCCTCGCGCGGTGCGTGCCGTCGGCACAGCAGTTGGGCGCAATGCCGTGTCTTTCCTGATTCCATGCCACCGGATAATCCGCTCAGGCGGCGAAGTCGGGGGCTACCGCTGGGGCAGCGCCCGCAAGGAGATCATGCTTGAGTGGGAGCAGATCCACCTGCTCAAGGATTGATGCCGGTCGGGCCAGTCGCCAGCCTACTAAAAAATCAAGTTGAGCATCAGCATCATAATCACCAGGAACAAAATGGTCATAATGCCACCGGCGCGCATGAAGTCCACGACCCGGTAGCCACCCGGCCCCATGATTAGCGCATTGACCTGATGAGTTGGAATCAGGAACGAGTTCGAGGTGGCGATGGCGACGGTCAGGGCGAATACCGCCGGATCGGCACCCGCCCCTATCGCAATATTTACCGCGAGCGGCACGAGAAGGACTGTCGCGCCAACATTTGACATCAACAACGTGAAAATTGTGGCGAGCACCGCAATGCTGGCCTGAAGCACCCAAATAGGGACCTCTCCAAGCACGATCAGAGTCTGCTGAGCAATCCAGGCGGCTGTGCCGGTCGATTCCACCGCGAGCCCCAGCGGAATAAGGCTCGCCAGCAGAAAAACACTCTGCCATCCTATCGACTGGTACGCTTCGTCAACCCGAATGACGCCGCTGATAATCATGCCAAGAGCCCCGGTCATCAGCGCAACAGAAAGTCGCAGGTCTGTAAAAAGGATCAGCCCAAGCGCAATCAGGAAAAAGACCAGCGCATGGGGCAACTTCTCGGGGCGCGTATCTTCCCGAGGAAAGTCCGTTACCACGGCAAAATCCCTGTTCCTAGCAATCGGCGCAACATCCTGCCAGCGGGCGTGCAGTACCAGGGTATCACCGGCTTGAAGAACAAACTCGGGAAGATCCCGGTCAATCACCTGATCGATCCGGAATATCGCGAGCACGGTCGCCCCGTAACGTTGCCGAAGTGATATCTCCTTTATGGATTTACCAATCAGGTTCGAATCAGGCGGCACCACAACCTCAACGATCCCGGCCGCCGTAGGACTCAATAACTCTGAAAAGACATCCATCTCTTTCTTGAGATCAAGGGCGTTCTCAGCGCAGAAATACTGCACAGAATCCATCGGCCCCATGATGGCAAGATCGCTCCCAGGCCAAAGCTCGACTTCACCAGATGGTGCGACCGTAAATTTGTCGCCGGTGCGCACGGCGACGATCCACCCGCCCCGGCCGGCGCTGTCGATATCTGACAGCGTTCCCCCGGCAAGCGGACTGTCCTCACCCACGTGGACCTCAAAGACCTCGCCTGAAATTCCGTAAACTTCCGAGAAATACTGAAGGGTGCTCCCCGATTCCTGCGGTTTATCTTTCACCACAGGAAGCACCAGGCGGCCCAGTAGCACGAAATAAATAATGCCGCTAAGCAACATAACAATTCCGATCGGGGACACCGAGAATAAAGAGAACGTCTGCATGGGCTCAACCGAACTTGGCAGACTCCGGTTTGATGTCTCGATGAGATCGTTCAGCAGAATCAGGGGGCTGGATCCCACCATGGTCATGGTGCCCCCCAAAATGGCGCAAAACCCCATCGGCATCAGCAGTCGTGAGATCGGCAGATTGCCCCTGCGGGCAATCCGGGTGACTACAGGAAGAAATAGGGCCGCAGCACCGATGTTCTGCATGAAACTGGAAATGATGCCCACGGTAGCAGAGATAACCGCGATAATCCGGCTCTCGGTCCGGCCTCCGTATTTCAGAATCTTTCCCGCAAGTTGACTCATGATCCCGGTCTTATCGAGGCCGGAACCGATGATCATGACCGCGATAATCGAAATCACGGCATTACTCGAGAAGCCGTCAAACAGGTTTCCGATAGGGACCAGTCCAGAATATCCGGGTAGCATGCTCGTCAATCCGAGCAGTACCATGATCGCGACCGCGGCGACATCAACGCGGACGATCTCAAAGGCGAAAAGGAAGATGGTAAGAGCCAGTATCGCCATCACCGCAACCATCTCGGCGGTGAGTACAATAGTCTCTGTCAAAGAGCCTCCCGAAACTGGTTTTCTGGAGCCGGTGGCTTGAAGGAGCCCGGCGATACAGTGAAAACACTATAACACACGGCCAGTCACTCCCCCGAGAGCGGGTCATCCAAGGTATTTATACCGGTTGCAGATGCAGTCTACATTTTCTCTAACGCGGTTGACCCGCTGTGAAATTGCGCAGCGGTCCGCATTCCCCAATCAAGATGCCCAGACCCGTTAACAGTCCCTTCCACATTCGGTATGCTGGCAGTTGGCTTGCACTTGGGCTGCTGCGCCTTTTGAGCCTGATTCCGATGCCGGCACTATTCCATGCCGGAACCGTTCTGGGGGATCTGCTGGCCGCGATAGTGCCATCCCGACGACGAATCGCAGAGCGTAATCTCGCATTATGTTTTCCTGACTGCTCCGCGGGTGAAATCAGGGCCCTCGCTAGAGAAAACATCCGGAATACCGCAAGAATGCTCTTGTATTCAGGCTTTGTCTGGTGGGCGCCGGAATCGAAACTGCGCGAACGAGTGACCGTCAAGAATGAGGCGATCCTCGACCGAATCCAGCAACAGGGAAGAGGATTCATTCTGCTGGCGCCCCATTTTCTTGCTCTCGAACTCGGTGGTGTTTTTCTTTCCTTACGATCCCCCGGAGTCAGCGTGTACCAGCGGACCCGGAACCCGGTGTTCGACCGGGCTATGTTGCGCGCCCGTCAGCGCTTCGGCAGCAGACTGTATGAGCGCAAGGACGACCTTCGGCAAATGTTGAAGGCGATCCGGGGCGGCAAGGTCTGCTACTACCTACCCGATCAGGATCCCGGCAAAAGAAGGGCCGTCTTCGCCCCTTTCTTTAATATTCCAACGGCGACCTGGCCGGTGCTCGGGCGGATCTCAAAGATATGCGCAGCACCGGTGTTGCCTTGCGCCACCTATCTCCTTCCCCGTGGCGCGGGGTTTGAGATCGTGATTGAAGAGCCGCTGGAGGACTTTCCCTCTAGCACGCAAGAGGGGGATGCAGCGAAGATGAACGCGGCCATTGAACGCTGCGTGGAACGGGTCCCGAGCCAGTACTTCTGGGTCCACAAGCGCTTCAAGACCCGCCCTCCCGGCATGCCTGCCGTCTATGACTGATCCGGCCCCCGCGGATGTCGGTTGCAACCATCACCCCTCTCGCAATTCTCGCCGCTAGAGGCACATCAGCCGTGAGCCAGATGATCTCCTAGGGGCTTTATGGTGCCGGCACATCCCGATCGATCTGATAACCGCTTCGACAAAAGAGACAGTCCAACTTCCGTCCTGAAAAGGCCCTGAATCATCAGAAACGCGCCGCTGCCGCCGATAATGCTCGTACATAAGCCAAGGGCCATCAGTTCAGGCCCATTAAGACCTGCAACGTACACACCACCCCATTTAGTGAACCCCGCTGCTGAAACCAGGGTGAATCCAAACCACAAAAGAAAATCAATGAAATCCCGCATTTTCTTACTCCCAATCAATGAACACGGGGGCGATTGTGGCGGGTGTGCAGGCTCAGGGGCTGAGCCTGGACGGACTTTTCGCTACAGCGATCGGCTCAGCTCAGGCGTGAACGTTTATCACATCCCGGAAGTAGGTGACAGTTCGGGCGAGACCCTCCTTAAGTTCAACCTGCGGACGCCAATCCAGCATTTCCTGCGCGAGGCTGATATCGGGCCGGCGTTGCATGGGATCATCCTCGGGCAAGGGTTTGAATACCGTCACTGAGCCGGAGTCCGTTTCCCTGATCACCGCATCTGCCAGGGCCAGCATCGAAAACTCTCCAGGATTACCAAGGTTGACCGGCCCCGTGAATTCAGGCTCAGAGTCCATCAGGCGGATAAGCCCTTCCACAAGATCGTCCACAAAACAAAAAGAGCGAGTCTGGGATCCGTCCCCGTAGATCGTCAGCGATTCGTTGCGCAAGGCTTGCACGATGAAATTGGAAACCACCCTGCCGTCATCCGGACGCATGCGCGGCCCATAGGTATTGAAGATCCGCGCGACCTTGATTTCCAGCTGGTGCTGGCGCCAGTAGTCGAAGAACAGGGTCTCCGCGCAGCGCTTGCCTTCGTCGTAGCAGGATCGGATACCCACCGGATTCACCCTGCCCCAGTAACTTTCCTCCTGCGGATGTACCTCGGGGTCACCATAGACCTCACTGGTAGAGGCCTGAAGAATTCTTGCCCCGGTGCGCTTGGCGAGGCCCAGCATATTGATGGCGCCATGAACGCTCGTCTTCGTTGTCTGGACCGGATCGTGCTGGTAGTGCACCGGGGACGCGGGGCACGCCAGGTTATAAATCTGATCCACCTCAAGATAGAGCGGAAAGGTCACGTCATGGCGGATCAGCTCAAAATTCGGCTGATCAAGCAAGTGTGAGATGTTGCGTTTGTCACCGGTATAGAAATTGTCGACGCAGACTACGTCATCGTCGGCGGCGACAAGCCGGTCACAAAGATGGGAACCGAGAAATCCGGCACCGCCGGTAACGAGAATTCGCTTGCGACCTGACGTTTTCTTCATCTTCAAGGCTCGGCGCCGACGGCTAGCAGCAGAGGTGACTGGTGCCGGAGATAGGATTCGAACCTACGACCTTCGCATTACGAATGCGCTGCTCTACCAACTGAGCTACACCGGCAGAGGTTGTACTGTAGGGCGTGGATTATACGATCATTCCAGGCTGCAGTGACCCATTGCTGAGGGGCGACTCACACCGCCCGCACACATTCCTACTTTCTCGTCCAGACGCCAACGTGGGCCACGCTCATAAAAAACTTCCGTTCATGCTGGCGAATCAGGAATGGTTCATCACCAATTACTGGTGGGAAAAAATTGTCATTCAGTAACTGCGTAATCGTATCCATAGAAGTCACTTCTTTGCCTTCACTTACGAATCCTCCGAGACGCTGATCGGGATCAGTGAAGTCATCCCACCATGTAAAAGGCGAGCAGATAACAACTTGCGCTCCAGGGCACGTGAGCTCGGGAAGTTTTTCCAACACTTTCCTCGGACACGCTACACGGTCAAGAAGGTTAGCGAGAATCACTACGTCGAATTTTCCCAGCGAACCTGGTAGGTTTTCCGCATCTCCCTGCAAGAACGACACGCGATCGTGTGCGAGGTCGGAAGCAAGCCGAACTTCAGCCGGTGTCGCTAGGCTCCCTTCCCGTGTTAAACGGAGGGAGGCCGTTCCGCTCGCCTTTATGAGATTCGCAGCCTTGATAAAGCTTTCCGAGTAGTCAATTCCGATAACAGACTCACAAAACTTGCTAAGTTCAAAAGTGATACGCCCGACTGCACACCCAAGATCCAGCGCACGACTACCCGATGGCAGTCTATCTGCATCAATCCGCCCTACGAGTCTTTTATGAAATCCAAGTGCTTGCACTGGGCCGAAATCCCATTGCAAAACCTGGGCATCATCTCCGTAATGGAACACCAGATACTCATTAAGTTGGGTCCCGGTATCGTAGTAATCTGGCACGGTAGGCAGGCTCCTAAACTCGATTATCGGCCGTAAACACAGTCGTCTCCACTTGCTGCTGTAAGCCAAGCTCTGGCGTAGTCCGCATAACTGGACTCTACGAAAAGATCGTAATGCTGCCTTTCATCGATAACATGAAGCGTCCCACCACAACGAGCGAAACTACCGCGCGTGCACTGACCACTACGCAAGTTCCGAAGATCCAAACTCAGGCCTTGACGGAGCACGAGAAGCGCCTCTGTACCCACAATGGAAAAGCCTGCGAAGTGATCAGTCACGATGGTGACCGCCGCGTGCTCTGTGGTGATCGCCTCAGACAAGGCTTTGAACGTCTGCTCCTCACTTTGCGAAGACGTTCGGACCCACCAATGATCCGGCGCCAGACTCAAAACAGAAATACCTTCTTTCGCACAAACAGCATTGGCTCTTCTTGGAAGCGCCAGTTCCAACACCGATTCAAAGCGTGAAACGGCCCCTTCGGTACCTCGAAGGTTAATCAGAGCGACATCATTGAGCCTCGAGATTTCAACCTGATAACTCATCCGCGCATCCTGTGGCCTTCTGGGTCAAAAAATGCGGGCTCAGTCACGGTAGCAAGACAACTGTGTTCAAGCCCGGAAATCAACACCTTATCGCCGCGACGGTGATGGCCATCTTTCAGTAAGGCTAACGCAATGGCTCTCTCCAGCGTTGGACTGAAGCACGCAGCGGTTACGTGACCCTGAAAGCCGGATCGGCCACTTTTCCCGGGATCTGGAAGCAGCGCAGAACCATCCGCGACGGATGCATGGTGCTCATCGGGCAAAAGTCCAACGACGTGCTGGCGTTCGCCTCCGAGGTCCAGATCTCTCCTCAGGCTTCGCTTGCCGATGAAATCCGGCTTTTCCATGTCAACAATCCAATCCATTCCCGCGTCAAAGGGGTTGGTGATGTTGTCACCCTCGTGCCCCGGCGAGACAAAACCCTTCTCGATACGCAATACCCCACTGGTTTCCGAGCCGATCGGCGTGATCCCATACTCCTCACCGGCCGCCATCAGCATGGTCCATATCTTGAGCGCGTGCCTTCTCGCCACATTAATTTCAAAACTTAGCTCACCGGTATAACTGACCCGAGCAATACGCACCGGAACCCCTGCAAGGCGTCCTTCACGAAAGTCCAGAAACCTGAAACTCTCGTCAAATTCGACATCGGTTTCGACATTACCCAGGACTTCGCGCGCCCGTGGTCCACATACACACATCGTCGCCCAGCCTGCAGACACGTTCACAAGATAAACCTTCAGATCCGTCCATTCCGTTTGCAGCAGTCGGTCAATGTGGGCATATACCGTCCCCGCAGCACCGGTTCCGCAGGACATCAGATATTGGTGGGGGCCTACCCGGAAGGTCACACCGTCATCGAGAAGTCGACCGTCCTCACGAAGCATCAGGCCAAAGCGCCCTCGTCCGACAGCCAGGTTGTCAAACCGGTTGGTGTAGATCCGGTTCAGCAGTTCCGGAGTATCCGGCCCCTGAAGTTCAAACGTACCCAAGGGCGTACCGTCATAGATCGCACAGGCCTGGCGGGTAGCAAGGGCCTCGCGAGTCACCGCATCGTGCATGGACTCCCCTTCGCGGGGAAAATAAAACGGACGACGGAAATTCGCCCCGGCCTCGTCCATGGCGGCGCCCTGCGCAATGTTCCACTGTGTGATTGGGGTGGTTCTTGCGGGAATGATCAACTGACCGCGTTCGCTGCCCCCGACCACCCCGAAACTCACGGGGGCAAAAGGCGGCCGAAAGGTCGTGGTGCCGGTTGCGCTTTGCGCTTGGCCCAGTTCCCGGGAGACAAGGCCGATCACGTTGGCGTTGCCCATTCTGCCCTGATCCACTGCCATCCCGGCGGTCGTATATCGTTTGACATGTTCGATCGACTGGAAGTTCTCGCGCACGGCCAGCGCAATGTCCGAGGTGGTCACGTCATTCTGGAAGTCGACAAAGGCCTTGCCCGTTAAATCCTTTTGTGGCCAGACAACCTCAATGCCATAGTCGATTTCATCCGCCACAACGTCAGCAGGGCGCAGCGCACCGCCCTGCCCAATCAGACTGCGAACAACTTGCTGGGCCGTCCTGGTGGCGTCAATAAGGGTCCTTGCTAACGAGAAAAGCCCCTTGGCACCGCCAATACAGCTTTCCTGCTGTGCCGACTCGCCTGGAACGAAAGCCGCGGTGCCCTGATCGAATACCGGCTTTCCGCCCGCATGGGAATGCAGGTGGACCAGCGGGCTCCAGCCGCCCGAATGGCAAACGAGGTCGCAGGCGATATTCGTCGTCCCCGGGTCCGTCCCAACTAAGACCGAGGAGACCGAGTGACGCCCCCTGACACCCAGAATCTGGGCTCCTGTCAGGACCGGCACCGCATGAGCGCGTGCGAGTTCCCGTTCGGCCTCACTGATCTTTTTCCGCAGGTCCACAATCCGCTCGATTACTATTCCCGCCCCACTGAGCGTGGCAAGGTGTGCGTAGGCGCTCGCGTTGTTGGTATAGATCACCGCCCGATGGCCGGGCACAGCGGCGTAGCGGGTGATATACCGTGCGGCTGCATCAGCCAGCATGACCCCCGGCCGGTCATTGCCGGGGAAGACCAGTGGTCGCTCGACCGCGCCGGTCGCGATCAGCACCTTTTTTGCCCGGATGTGCCAGAGCCGCTCACGGACCCATTGCTCACAGGGTTCACGCTCCACGGCGATGACCATGTTGTGATCGTAATAACCCGTTGCGATCGTGTCCTGCAGCCAGGTGACGTTTTCCCGGTCCTTCAGATCCTGTGCAATTTGATCTACCCACCGGGGGGCCGGCTTGTCATTGATGGTGGCAGCGCCGAACAGCAGGTGTCCGCCCGGTGCTGTTTGTGAATCCACCAGCATCACATCAACCCCCGAGAAGGCAATCACCTGCGCCGCCTGTAACCCGGCCGGCCCAGCACCGATGATGAGCACATCGGTGTGATGAAATACCCGCTCGTAATGTCCCGGATCCTTCTCTTCGGGCGTTGTGCCCAGGCCTGCCACCCGACGGATGAACCGGCTGTAGAAATCCCAGGGCCGAGCCATAAAGGTCTTGTAGTAAAAACCCGCCGGAAAGAGCGGTGACAACAGGCCGTTGACCGCGCCTACATCAAAACCGACACTGGGCCAGCAGTTGACGCTTTTCGCCTCAAGGCCGTCGGTCAGTGGGATTTCCGTTGCCCGCAGATTGGGCTGATCGCCATCGCTCAGCAACTGCACCAGGGCGCTCGGCTCCTCCGGGCCACAG
>Ga0315336_1003217_pt1 | contig 22401 bp, 17 predicted proteins | sample ASW5metaG_FD_204512 | JGI IMG/M metagenome (GOLD analysis project Ga0315336, IMG submission 204512) | Ammonia-oxidizing marine archaeal communities from Monterey Bay, California, United States - ASW #5 | ecosystem: Environmental > Aquatic > Marine > Intertidal zone | place: USA: California... | reverse complement strand
TGAAAATTATCCCTGCTCATATCTCCCGGTTCTGTCTGGACATCAGCCCCGAGGAGTACCTGCCGAACCTCTTGGAAGCGGTGGGCGCTTCCGGCTTGTCTTCCGATAAACTCGCTGATGACATTCGCGGCGGGATCGCGATGCAGCTTAGCAGCAAGTCCGTTTCCCTGCCGGAGCGGATTCGTGAGTTTTTTCACTTTGCCAGGGCCCGGAATATCGAGCTTGCCGCCCTCTCCGGCCTGCCCCAGGCATCCGCCATGGCGCTGATGGACAGTCTCGGATTGAACGAGTTGGGGATTCAACTCGTCGTGATGGAGCACGAAAATGCCGACCATTTTCCCCGCGCGGACAGCTGGCTGAAACTGTCCCGCAGCATGAAGAAGAGTCCGAAAGAGTGCGCAGTGATCGCCGGCAGCAGGGTGGAAGTAAAGGCCGCAATGTCAGCCGGAATGCGGTGCGTTGCCATTCCTGATCAATTCACGGCATTCGAAGATTTCAGCGGATCCAATGCAATCATCGAGGAAATCTCAGAATACTCCCTCGAGCAACTCCTTGACGTTCTCTGTCCGCATATCGGCGAATAGGTTTCCGGAAGGGACGGATCTTCCGACCGTAGAGGACGCCAGGTGCGCGGAGAGCAAGGACTCCGCGAGTTACGTTCAATCGCTTAGCCTGAAACCGTAACCTGTTTCATCGTGCCATCTCCTCCCGCAGAGAGTCTGCCCTCCATCGATCAGCTGTTGGAAGTGATGTCCACCTTGCGGTCGCCCGGGGGATGCCCCTGGGATCGCGAGCAGAATCTGAACACGCTGAAGCGGTTCCTGATCGAGGAGACCTATGAAGTCATCGACGCGATCGAAGAGGGCGATCGAGACAAGCTCTGCGAAGAACTGGGGGATTTGCTCCTTCAGATCGTGTTCCAGGCCCAGATCTGCTCGGAGGAAGGCTCTTTTAACTTTTCCGATGTCGCGCGTGGAATCGTTGCCAAGCTTGTTCGCCGGCACCCTCATGTGTTCGGCTCCGTCAAGGTGGAGAACTCTGACGAGGTATTGCAGAACTGGGACGACATCAAGAGGACCGAAAAAGGAGAGGCCGTTCCCCGGTCCGCCCTTGAAGGGTTGTCCCGGCAACTGCCCGCCCTGCAGCGCGCTTTTGAAATGCAGAAACGCGCCGCCCGGCAAGGGTTCGACTGGGCGCGAACCGAAGAGGTTCTCGATAAACTCGACGAGGAAGTGCGGGAGCTGCGGGAAGCACGGGAGTCGGCGGATCGGGATCGGACCGTGTCCGAATTCGGGGACGTCCTGTTCTCCATGGTAAACCTGGCCCGCTTCATGGACGTGGACCCCGAGGAGGCGTTGCGCGGTTCCGGCCGGAAATTCGCAGCCAGATTTCAGGAAGTGGAGCGGCGGTTGGAATCAATGGGCCGTACAATGAAAGAGTGCACGCTTTCGGAACTGGACGAGATCTGGGATGCGGTGAAGATCGAGGAAGAGGGGGCGGGGAGTGAGTGACGCCCGAACTCTACTCACGCTCAGAGACCTCGGAAAGCGATACGATTCGCCCGATCATCCCGGGGGCCTGGCAATTCTCGACGGCCTGTCATTAGAAGTCGCGTCCGGATCCACGGTTGCCATCATGGGGCCCTCCGGATCCGGCAAGAGCACGCTGCTCCACCTGATGGGAGGCCTGGACCGGCCCGATCACGGCGAGGTTATTCTCGACGGAATGGATCTATACCGCTTGTCTGATCACGAATTGGCTCTGCTGCGAAATCGCGACATCGGTTTCGTATTTCAGCATCATCATCTGCTACCTCAGTGCACGGTACTCGAAAATGCGCTGCTTCCCGCCCTGGTGGAAAACCGGAACACGGCCGGGTATCAGGACCGGGCCCTGGATCTGTTGGAGCGGGTCGGACTGGCCGATCGCATCTCCCACCGCCCCGGTGAGCTGTCCGGCGGCGAGAGGCAGCGGGTGGCCGCCGTCCGAGCGATGCTCCTGGGGCCGAAAATGATCCTGGCGGACGAGCCATCCGGCTCCCTCGACGCGGATGCGGCAAGGAACCTTGCCGCCCTGCTTCTCTCCCTGAATGAAGAGCACGGCGTCACCCTGATCACTGCCACGCACTCCCCAGACTTTGCCTCCATGATGCAGCGAGTATTCAAGCTGCGGGACGGATCCCTGGAAGAGCATCATGAATCGGTGGAAGCTTAGTCTCCGCGCCAACTTCTACTTTCGGCGCACCAACGCCGCCGTCGCCGCGGGCATTGTCATCGCAACCGCGGTGTGCGTAGGGTCGCTTGCCGTCGGCGACTCCGTTCGAAATATGTTGCGCAAGATTGCGGATGCAAGACTTGGCGCCATTCAAACCGTCGTGACCGGCGGGGAACGATTTTTCAGACAAGCGCTCCACGAGAGGGTTGAGAGTGACCGCGGCGGGGTCGCGGCGCCGGTGATCATGTTGCGGGGAAGTGCAACGGTTGCCGGTAAGCCGGGCAGAGTCAACCAGGTCCGGATACTAGGCGTAACCGATGCCTTCTGGGGCCTTCAGCCATCTGGACGGAAAACCCTTCGCGCGCCGGAAGCCGGGAACGCGGTCGTCAATGAGCACTTTGCGGATCGCCTCGGCGTTGAACCCGGAGATACAATTGTTCTTCGCTTTCGGAACCCGGGATCAATACCCGCCGATGCACCCCTGTCGGACGATCGAACCGAGTCCGTTGCCCTACGGCAGGAGGTTGCGCGAGTCGCCGGGATCGAGGACTTTGGCCGGTTCAGCCTTCGGGCCGATCAGGTGCCGCCGATTACGGTGTTTCTTCCTTTGTCCGAATTGCAGGATGCGATCGGGCGGCCCGGGCAGATCAATCTCCTCCTGGTGGGAGATACGGGCAGAACCCCGGCGGAAATTCGGGACACCCTTCGTCAACATTGGAGACTGAGCGACAGCGAGCTCCAGTTGGAATGGATTGAATCCGCCGGTCACTATGCGCTCACCAGTCCTCGCGTGTTTCTTGACATGCCGATCGAGCGGGCCGCCATCGAAGTTTCGGAGAAATCCATTCCGATTCTCACGTACTTTGCCAATGAAATCTCCATCGGGACGAATGCCACGCCCTATTCAATGGTCAGTGGAATGCCTTGTGACGCAATTCCCGGGATGGATAAGGATGAGACGGCATCCGAAGGAAATCCTCCCATGGTTGTGAATCAGTGGTTGGCGGACGATATTGGCGCCGCCACCGGCGATGCCGTTCATCTGCGTTATTTCGTCGTCGGACCCCGGCGGACACTCCTGGAGACGTCGACTACATTTCGGGTCTCGGCGGTGGTGCCTCTCCGCGGCCCTGCCCTCGATCCCGATCTGATGCCGCCGTTTCCGGGTTTGAGCGACGCCGACAACTGCAGCGACTGGGATCCGTCTTTTCCCGTGGACCTGTCACGTATTCGGGACCGGGACGAAGAGTACTGGGATGAATACCGTGGCACCCCCAAGGCATTCATTCGCTATGGGGTAGCGGCCGAACTCTGGTCCAATCGGTTCGGCCGAACCACATCGATCCGATATCCCGCCGACGCGGTCGAATCCAATGAGTTGGTGCGAGCCCTGGAACAGAACATAGATCCGTTTTCCCTGGGAATCGAGGTGCAGGACGTTCGCGCAGCCGCGGACGCCGCACGCACCGGGGGCATGGATTTCGGATCGCTTGTCCTCAGTTTCAGCTCGTTCCTGGTGATTGCCTCGCTCCTGTTGAGCGGTCTCCTTTTTGTTTTCGGAGTGGAATCCCGTGCCGCGGAAATCGGACTGTTACGCTCCCTCGGATTCTCTCCCGGGGCGGTCGGGCGGTGTTTTCTGCGCGAGGGGTGCGTGACGGCTGCTCTCGCCTGCGCTGCCGGCGTTCCTGTGGGTATCGCCTATACCCGGGTACTTTTGGCCGGGCTATCCTCCGCCTGGACCGATGCAGTGGGCGGATCCGTCGTTGCATATGACGTGGGTCCCGCCGCAATGGTTACCGGCGCACTGAGCGGGTTTCTGCTCGCCATGATCGTCATGTTTCTCTGCGCAAACAGACTCGCCAGGCGTGCCCCGGTGGAGTTGCTGTCAGGCTCAACGGTTCGTAAGATCCCTGCCGGATCCGGAGGACGAATATCCCGCCGCGCGGAGCTCCTGGCACTACTCTGCTCGATTGCGGCCATCGTCACCGTGACCAAAGGGTTGGGCTCGGAAGGCGCGGCCCAGGGTCAGACTTTTTTCGCAGCCGGCATGCTCATGCTCACGGCAGGCATTGCGGCCACTGCGATTCTCTTGAGGCCGGACCCCGTTTCCGGACGAACAGTTTCTCTCTCGAGGCGCTGGTTGAGCTGGTCCGGCATGCGCCGCCACCGGGGAAGAAGCCTGACCACGGTGGGGTTGCTGGCTTGCGGGTGTTTCATGGTTGTCGCGGTAACCGCTCATCGCCTTGATGTGCAGGACGATGCGCTTTCCCGCGCTTCCGGAACAGGTGGATTCACGCACATCATGGAGTTGTCCCGCCCCTTCACGCGCGATCTCTCCGATCCCGCCGTCTGGGAGGATCTCGGCGCAGATCCCGCGGCGTTGGCGGACGCGATTTTCGTGCCGGCTCGTGTGAAGTCCGGCGATGACGCCAGCTGCCTGAACCTCAATCGTGCGCAACAGCCCCGACTGCTGGGAATCGACCCATCGGAGCTACCGGGACGATTCACGTTTGCCGCCAGCATGGAAACCGACTTTCCCGTGGCTGAATCCGCGGACACTGTTGCAGATCCATGGAACTGGTTGACGATGCGGCCGCCGGCTGATTGGGTTCCGGCCGTAGCGGACAACAATTCCATTCTCTGGGCGATGGGAAAAAAGGTTGGAGATTCCCTTTCATTCAACGACGAGCGTGGCCGGCCGTTCGAAGTGAGGCTGATCGGCGGCCTGGCAAATTCCATGTTGCAGGGCAGTGTGTTGATCCCGGAGAACGAATTCATCCGGCGATATCCTTCGGCCAGCGGATACGAAATGTACCTGGTGGAAGCGGGTGGCGCCGGCCCGGGAGACTTTGCCGGGGAGATCGAGTTCGCTCTTGCCGATTACGGAGTCGAGTTGCTTCCTGCGGCACGCAGGCTGGCGGAATTCAATTCGGTCCAGAACACCTACCTATCGATGTTCCAGATCCTCGGAGCCTTCGGGGTTCTGATTGGAAGTGTCGGACTCGGTATCGTGGTTTTACGCAACGTCCTTGAACGGCGATCCGAATTCGGCCTCATGCGTGCCCTTGGATGGAGCCGGTCCGGCCTCATTCGAATCGTTGTATCCGAACACACATTTCTCCTGTTGTTGGGGTGTGTAGTGGGGCTCGTTTCCGCACTCGTCGGGGTCCTTCCGTCGTTGCTTTCGCAAGCTTCTTCTTTTCCTTTCCGATTTACCGCCGTGACGATGACGGGGATTTTCTTGAATGGGCTGTTGTGGACCATCGCGGCCGCGAGAATCTCCGTATCGGGATCGTTTCTCGCAGCACTCAGAGAGGAGTAATTCAAATGAGAGATTCACTTCGAATTGGCATCGTCGGATCTAGATTTGCCGCATCTTTTCACATGAAATGCTACGCGCGCCTGGGGCAGGGGGCAGCCAGGGTATGCGGCGTCTATTCCGAGACCCCCGGCAACCGGGACGCATTTGCCGAAACGTTCGGCATCGGTTCTTTCGGCAGCTTTGAGGAACTGCTCGGGTCCGTGGATGTCGTAGATGTTTGTGCGCCGGGCTATGTCCATGAAGAGTATGCCGTCAAGGCGGCCTGCGCAGGCAAACACGTGATTGTCGAGAAGCCATTCACCGGGTATTTCGGGCCGCCCGGAGCAGGATCGGACTGGAGAGGAGACACGTTTTCGAAGGAGACAATGCTGCTGGGCGCGATGGAAAGCGCCCGTCGCATGGTCCGGGCGGCGCGGGATCACGACGTAAAGCTTTGCTATGCGGAAAACTGGGTGTACGCGCCCTCCATTCAGAAAGAGGTGGAGATTCTTCGAGCGACGGGCGGTCAGATTCTCTGGATTCAGGGGGAAGAATCCCATAGCGGGTCCCATTCTCCCGCATACGGAATCTGGCAGAAAGCGGGGGGCGGATCTCTCGTGGGAAAAGGGTGCCATCCGCTCACGGCCGCGCTGTATCTCAAGAGAGTCGAAGGGGAAGCAAGGGACGGCCGGCCCTTGCGACCGGTTTCGGTCAGCGCCCGTACTCATGACCTGACGCGCAATGCCGCCTATCGCGATGAGCGGAGGCTGCGAACGGACTACCGGGATGTCGAAGACTTTTGCCAGGTGCACGTGGTGTTTGAGGACGGATACGTTGCCGACATTTTATCCACCGAAATCGTCATGGGAGGGGTACACAACTGGCTCGAAGTTTTCGCGAACAACCATCGAATGCGCTGCAATATCAATCCGACCGATGCCTGCGTGCTGTACAATCCAGAGGAGAAACAGCTTGAGGACGTATACGTGGTGGAGAAAATCGGAACGAAACAGGGCTGGTCCTTTCCGTCTCCGGACGAGGATTGGATGACGGGCTATCCGCAGGAACTTGCGGACTTTGTGGATGCGATCCGGGAAGACAAGGAACCGCAAAGCGGTGCGGGTCTGGCAATCGACACGGTGGCTACCATGTACGCCGCGTATTGTTCCGCAGAAAAGCGCGGCGCCGAGGTCGAAATACCCGCGGAATGACAAGGATCACCGGAGGCGAAGCGCGAAAATACGCGGGTCGGCTGCTTCTCAACCTTCCGCGTCCTCATTCCAGGCTGGTTGCGTGAAATGTACGAAATACGCATGCTTGGGCACAACGACGACCGCCGCGGTGCCCTTCTCAATGTGCCCCAGGTCACCGGCGCAAAAGGTCAGTGGATCACGATCTTCCGTGTGAATCTCGAGCTCGCCTTCCAGCATGTAGAACACCTCGTTGTATTCGAATGTCCACTCGAGTCTGCTTGTTTCCAGGTACTCGGTGAATCCCGCCGAAAGATTCTTGTCGGCGCTCACGACCGGATCGGACACTTGCACTGTGGCACCCTCGATCGGATATCGCTTCAAAACCCTCTCATTCCGCCTGACGATATGAATCATGGTTTCTCTTTCCCTGAAGTGTGCTTTCGGATTATTTGCTTGTCGGCCGTTGCCTGGGCTCAGAGGGTTTTCTCCGTTTCGGCTCGATAGAACATCCGCATGGTAGCCATGGCGTCTATGGATTCGCTCAAGGGATTGGAATACCCGGTACGGATTTCATATTCATGATCGTGGTAAAGGATCAGACCTTCGGTACTGCTGTAGTGGTCGATGTGTCGAATGTACCGGAGGTCAGAATCCGTGACGGCTTGACCGCGCCAAATGGTTTGCCCCGTAGTGAGGTCGTGCAGTTCGACCCATTCGCCGAAGGCGTGGAGGTGTATCGCGATGAAGTGAACGCGGGCGCGATCCGGGAGGATGTCGAACAGCTTCTGGGTCTCCGGATCGGAGTTGTAGACATGGGTGCCGGGGGGAACGATCCAATGCATGCTCAAGGTATCCACGGGTTGGCTTCGGGCGGGTACGAGGGGTACCCATAGAACTTCGAGCGGTTGAATCGGCAGGTTCTTCGCGTCCCGGGCTTCCCAGTAATCGATATCGATTTCGTAACGAACTTTCTGATCTTCCCCCCTGGGATTGTTATTGAGAGCCATTCCCGTGATCCCGAGCGACTGATTCGAATTGTAAACCACGGCGAAACCCTCCGGAAGAGTGATCCCCGACGTGCCCTGGATAGCCGAGAACGATTTACTCACAGCGAGATCGGGGCAGAGGTCCTTGGTGCAACAGGCGGGACCCTGAACGACCGGACCCAGGTGGGCATGACAGACAAACTGCCGGTCTACTTCGTCGGTGGCTAGATTACGGGTTGAGGCCCGGAACCTGTGGACGTAGATGTCCCCGTTGCCGAAATCAAGAGCTCGCCCGCTCGCCGGGCCAACCATGGCAGCGGTGTGGGCCGGGACAAGCAGCGGAGGCAGGGTCAGCGTCGTGGTACGAAGCCTCCCCGCAGGAACATCAGTGACCGTCGTTTCCGAGCAGCCGGCGACGGACAGGCCAATACTGATCGCGCACAGAGCGCCCAACGTTGGGTTATCGAGGTTCACTCTCGATGGGATCTTGAGTCGCCGGGCCGGGCGATTGCGATCCACCATCGGCAGGGACCTCAGCTTCCGTACCCGAAGACTCGGGGTCGGTTTCGGCCGGATTTTCACCGGTCGAAGCAGAAGTGGCGCCCGAGCGTCTTCGCTGGCGCTGTGCCCGCTTCTCTTCTGCTTTTCTCTTTTTTTCGATCTCGCGCTGTCTTTTCGCGAAGGTATGTTTGCTTTTAGCCACAGTTCTCCATTAATGCCGGTTACGAGGTCTCCCCAAAGCAATGCCGACGGGTTATCGCGACGATTGCCGAGGGCGGATTATTAGCAAAGCGACCCAGTTGGATCGCCCCGAACAAGCGAGACGGGCGGACCGCGATCCGCCTTTTCGCTTTCTCAAGCCGGTTTCAGATTGCCGGCGGCCGATTTTCCACGTTCGCTGACAACTTCATAGCTGACGCGCTGTCCTTCAGACAGTGCATCCATGCCCGCCTGTTCTACTGCGCTGACATGAACGAACACGTCCTTGTCACCGTTTTCCGGCTGTATAAACCCAAACCCCTTGGTGGGGTTAAACCATTTCACTGTTCCAATCGCCATTCGCAGTCTCCATCCTGTAGTTTTCGCGCGCAATTCGGGCGCTTGCTGCATGTAATCAACGCATTGTAAGTGCCTTGAAGAGAGCACCCGACAATACCCGGCGGGTAACTCAAAGAACACAGAAACACAGATTGTACGCGGACGCTACTTTATTCTTTTCGGAAGCGAAAACAAAATCCCCGATCCCTTGCAGGGGGCGGGGAGACTCGATGGGGCAGGCAGAGAGAGTTCTGACCCCGCCCGTCCCCTTTTTCGGGAATGCGTCCCGGCTGCCACTTCATCCCGCGGGGGCTGATCGGCTCTCAATCGAATGGCCCCACATATGCCCATTCCGGATTTCGAAATTCACACCTTCCTCCCTTTCCCCTATCTTGGTGATATGAGCCGTTCACCCCAGGGGATCAAGCAATATGCCGGATAAACTATTTCTTCTCGACGGAATGGCGCTGGTGTACAGGGCCCATTTTGCCTTTATGCGGAATCCAATCGTGACCTCCACCGGGTTCAACACTTCCGCGGTCTACGGTTTCGCAAATACCCTGCTGAGTATCATGGAGAGCGAAGCGCCAAGTCATATTGCGGTCGCATTCGATACCCCCGAGCCTACGGAACGACACGAAAAATTTGAAGCGTACAAGGCAACTCGGGAAGCCCTGCCGGAAGACATCGAGGAAGCGCTTCCGTATATCGACCGACTGATCAAGGGATTCAATATCGTCACGTTGGAAGCTCCCGGCTACGAGGCGGACGACATCATCGGAACCATCGCGCGGGTCGCGAAGGACGGGAACGTGCAGACCTACATGGTGACGCCTGACAAGGATTTTGCGCAGCTCGTCGATGACCGCACCTTCATTTACCGACCCTCCCGAAAGGGGGGCGGCTTCGATACGCTCGGGGTGACGGAAGTCCTGGAGACATGGGAGGTCGAGCGGATCGACCAGGTCATCGACGTGCTGGCGCTCATGGGCGATTCGGTTGACAACGTTCCCGGAATTCCCGGAATCGGAGAGAAGACCGCCAAGAAGCTGGTGGCAAAATTCGGCAGCGTAGAGAAGTTGCTCGACAGCACTTCGGAATTGAAGGGAAAGCAGAAGGAGAATGTCGAAACCTATGCAGAGCAGGGACGGCTCTCCAAGGAACTGGTTACGATCAATTGCGAGGTCCCGATTCCCTTGGATCTGGACGGGTTTCGTATCGGAGAGCGGGACGAAGCCGCGTTAAAGAATCTTTTTGTGGAACTCGAATTCAATTCCCTGGGTCAACGACTTTTCGGGGAGCAGTTCAATGCAGGGCGGGGCAAGGGGTCTTCGGGCACGCAGGATGCGTCATCTCCGGCCGCGGAGCAGGGAGAGTTGTTCGGCGCGACACTCAAAACGATCGCGGATGTCGAGCATGAATACACACTCATCGAAGGGGATCAGGCGATCGCCGACCTGCTGCAAACGCTGAATGAGGAAGGCGCTTTCTGTTTCGATACCGAAACTTCGAGCCTGGATCCACGAACGACGGAACTGGTGGGGATCGCGTTCTCATGGAAATTGCATCACGCTGTATACGTTCCCTTTCCATCCGGTCAGGAAGCCTCCGGCGCGCTCCTGGAAAAATTTCGAGCCCTTTTTGAAAACGATTCACTTGAAAAGACCGGTCACAACCTGAAGTTCGACCTGAAGGTTTTACGCTGGCACGGCCTCGAAGTGGCAGGCCCCTTCTTCGACACCATGATTGCCCATGCGCTGGTAGAGCCCGATCAGCGCCACAACATGGATTTTCTCGCCGAAGCCCGGCTCGGGTATTCGCCGGTTTCGATTACGTCGCTGATCGGCGAAAAGAAGGAGGAGCAGCGTTCCATGCGGGACCTCGCGCCGGCAGAGATTTCGGACTATGCCGCCGAGGACGCGGATATCACGCTGCAGTTGCGACATTCCATCGAGCCGGAGATGAAAGAGGTCAATGCCGGGCGGGTATTCAATGAGATTGAAGTTCAGCTCATGCCTGTTCTCGCGGACATGGAGTTCGAAGGGATCGGGCTCGATACGGAGGCCCTGTCCGAATTCTCCGTTACGCTGGGAAATTCCATCGAATCGTTGCGGGCGACGATTTTCGAAGAGGCAGGATGCGAATTTAATCTCAATTCGCCCAAACAACTCGGCGAGGTTCTGTTCGACTCCCTGAAGCTGGAGGAGAAACCGAAAAAGACAAAAACCGGACAGTACCAGACGAACGAGCAGGTCCTGACCCGGCTTGCGGTTCGTTTTGACATCGCCCGGCATATTCTCGAGTACCGGGAAGCGACAAAATTGAAAAACACATATGTTGACGTTCTGCCGTCTTACGTGCTGGACAAAACGGGACGCATCCATACCACCTACGCCCAAGTTGCCACCGCCACCGGCCGTCTTGCTTCCAATGGTCCCAACCTGCAGAACATCCCAATCCGCTCGGCGCAGGGACAGGAAATCCGCAAAGCATTCATCCCGCGTTCGCCGGATCGCCTGCTGGTGTCGGCGGACTACTCGCAGATCGAACTTCGGATCATGGCGGAGCTCAGCGGAGATCCGGGGATGCTGGAGGCATTCGAAAAGGGCCAGGATATACACTCCGCGACCGCGTCGCGCGTATACGGAGTGGAGCTTACCGAGGTTTCAGCCGAAATGAGGCGACAGGCGAAGATGATCAACTTCGGCCTGATGTATGGGATGTCGGTGTTCGGTCTCTCACAGCGGTTGGGAATTCCCCGGAAGGAAGCGCAGGAGATCGTTGAGAACTATTTTGAGCAGTTTCCTGGAATCAAAACTTACATCGACCGGACGATCGAATTTGCGCACGAGAACGGTTTCGTGGAAACGATTACCGGTCGCCGGCGCTACCTTCGGGACATCAACAGCCGGAACAACACGATCCGTATGTCGATGGAACGAAACGCGATCAATACCCCGATTCAGGGATCCGGCGCGGACATGATCAAGATGGCAATGGTGCGGATCCACCGGGCGATGCGTGAAGCGAGGTTGGAATCGAGAATGGTCCTGCAGATTCATGACGAGTTGGTGTTCGATGTTGTGAAATCCGAATTGGACCCGATTCGCGAAATCGCAGAGTCAAACATGATTCAGGCCATCCCCATGAAAGTGCCGATCGAAGTGGATATCGGGGTAGGGGAGAATTGGCTGGAAGCGCATTGAACGGGTTCATCCCAATCTGCGAAACGGAAAGCGATGAAGCTTTCCGCGCTTTTTGCCGATAGCATGGGTTTGCAGGGGGGGCTACGCGGGTGTTGGGTTGGGACGATCCCGGTCGGACCGCGCGAGATGAGCGTTTGCGGGACCGAAGATATTGTATCAATCCCGCTTGGGGTCCGATTTTAGGAAACGATACACGAGGAAGCAGGCGAGGGCTCCCGTGAGGAGATTTGCCGCGCTGATTCCAACAAAGACTCCCGTGACTCCCCAGTATACACCGCCGAAGTATCCCAGGGGCAGGGAGAACAGCAGGGTCCGCGCCAGTGAAACCAGGGTGGAGTGGAGGGGCCGGTTTGTCGCGTTGAATGTGGCCGCAATCTGCATGATCATTCCGATCGCGCCATAACTGAGCGGCACAATCCAAAGGTAATGTGTGGCGGTGGCGACAACCAGGGGATCTTCGTTGAACAGCCGGGCCACCGGTGCGGCGAGCGGGAGAATGAGCAGAAAGAATACTGCCCCGGTCCCTGCGCAGAATCCCAGGCTGAATCGCAAGGCCTTTCGAATACGGGCGTAGTTTCCAGCGCCGAAATTCTGGCCGATGAACGGGGCCATTGCCGCGGACATGGACATGCCGGTGATTAATGCAAGGGACTCGATGCGCGTGCCCACGCCGTATCCGGCGACCGCCACGGTGCCGAAGGACGATACGATTCGAGTAAGAATCGCGCCGGTAATGGGAATGAGCATGTTGGTTGCCGAAGCGGGAATCCCAACGTAGAGCGTCCCTCTCCATGATTCCAGGATCTGCTTCCACGGGGATAGGCGCAGCACCAGCAGCTTTTCCCTGACGGCCAGGATTCTCATGCTGATTGCGAAAGTTACGATCCATGAAATAACGGTAGCAATCGCGGCGCCCTGGAGTTCAAGCCGGGGAAACGGTCCGATCCCGAATATCAGAAACGGGTCGAGAACAATGTTTACCACCCCGGCGATGATCATGATCATTGCCGGGGTCCTGGTGTCACCGGTTGCCCGCAGCGCGCTGTTGCCGACCATGGGGATAATCAAGAATCCCACGCCCAGGTACCAGGGGACCATGTAGGAAGCAATGAGCGGAATGAGCTCTTCGTCGGCTCCCTGGATGCGAAAGAGGGGTCCAATCGAGGCAAGCCCTGCAAGGCAGACCAGGATCTGCAGCAAGACGGCGAGAAGGACTCCATCTGTGGCCAGCCGGCACACGAGATTCCGGTTTCCGCTCCCGATTGCGCGCGAGACAACGGAAGAGAGTCCGATGCCTATTCCGATCGGAATATTCATGATCAGGTAGGTCACCGGAAAGGTGAAACTCATGGCCGCGAGTTCTCTTACCCCGAGCCGGCCGACATACAGCGTATCGATGACACCGAAGAGCATAACCGCAACGATGCCGGCCAGCATGGGGGCGGCGAGCCGGATCAGGGTGCGGCCGATCGGGCCCTCGGTCAGCGTGCCGTTCGATTCATCCGTCATAGGATCTCAAACCTCGAATCTCGATCGTGAACCATGCCGGCAATATCGAAATCTCAAGCTGACCGGAGCGTTCGAGGTAATGCTTCTCGCTAAAGTGAAGTACGCGTTTAGGGGCGCCACCGCCGGGCTTGCCCGGTGGAGCGTATGATTGTGCACTACAGCCGGAAATTGATATGTTGGAGCCCGAAGCGAGCGAGAGGTGAGCCAAGCTCCCCTCTCGCTCATCCTGGGCTCTTGATTTTTTGCTATTGAGTTTCGTAGTGCAGAATCCTGTTCACCACTGAACAAGTTCGGTGGGGGCCGGCTCATGGGAATCACGTACTAAATGAGCAGTATCGGGTCTAGCCGGCATTGATCGAGTCCTCGAGCGCTTGCTTCAGCGGATCCAGGCCCTCGCCGATCTCGGCAGCCATTTCCATGGGTGCCTCCCCGGTTCTGTCGCGAAATTCCTTGAGGAGGTGGGTGGAGTCCGGGGCATCCATCTTGTTTGCCACCACCATGTATCTCCGGGAAACGAGATTTTCGTTGTACGTCTTGAGTTCGTGGCGGAGGTTTTCAAAATCGTCGGCGGGATGTCGCCCGTCACTTCCCGCCATATCAATTACGAAAACCAGGAGATTCGTCCGTTCGATATGTCGCAGGAAATCGTGACCCAGGCCGACGCCCTTCGCGGCACCGTCAATCAGGCCGGGAATGTCGGCAATCTTTATCTGGGAGTAGTCTTCAAAGATCAAGGTCCCGATCATTGGATGGAGGGTGGTAAAAGGATAAGAAGCCACCTTGGGGTGTGCGGCGGTAAGCGCGCGAAGAAGAGTTGATTTTCCGGCGTTGGGATATCCGACCAATCCCACGTCAGCCACCAGTTTCAATTCGAGTCGCAACACGTTCTCTTCGCCCGGTTCACCTTCCGTGAAATCGGTGGGCGCCTGGTTTGTCGACGAGGCAAAGTGGCAATTGCCGATTCCTCCTTTTCCCCCCTTCGCCACCGCAAGTTCCTCCCCGTCAGCGACGACTTCTCCGATCTGATCGCCGGTCGAAAAATTGAAGACCTCCGTCCCGCAGGGGACGACCACGATGAGATCTTCCCCGTTTTTGCCGTGGCACCGCTGTTTTCCGCCCCGCCCCCCGTGACCGGCGCGTTGCAGAGGCTTGAAATATAGGGGCTGCAGGGAGTCAACGTTCACGTCGGCGCGTATCAGAACGTGACCACCCCGTCCGCCGTCGCCGCCATCCGGTCCACCGAACGGCACGAATTTTTCACGCCGGAATGAAGAGAGCCCGTTGCCGCCGTCTCCGGCATACGCGGTGATCTTTACCCGGTCACGAAACGTGGAGAGTTTGGACATGTCGGTGGGATTCCTCTTTCAATCCATCGCAGGGGGTCTTCCAAGCCGATCCGGAGCAGCGAACTGCCGGGAACTGCGAGGGGTACTGGCCCATCCACCCGTTCGCCGGACCATGATCTTCCCCGGCTCAATCCGGCAAAATAAAAAGTCCGTTGGAGAATGCAGGTGGGCTCTCAAGGCCGAACCGGCGGCGGATTCTGCGTTGGGTTGCGAAACGTAGAGCGGCCGCCAACGCTTCGATGCCAAAGAAGGTTCCTCATCAACCCGGGAGGAATGCCCGGGCTTCAAATCGGCCTCAGGTCGCGGCAGTTTCCTCGATGTTTACGCGTCGGCCTTCTCTGTCGAATTTCACGACCCCTTCTTTCAAAGCGAAGATTGTGAAGTCGCGGCCCATGCCCACGTTTCTTCCGGGGTGAAATTTCGTGCCGAGTTGGCGCACGATGATGCTGCCGGCTGTAACGCGTTGTCCGCCGAAAACTTTCACGCCGCGACGTTGCGATTTGCTGTCGCGCCCGTTCTTGCTGGATCCCTGTCCTTTTTTATGTGCCATGAAGTAATCTCCCCGATCAGGCTTCGGTTGCGGCGGCTTCCGCAGGTTCTGCCGCCTCTTGTTCCGGCGCAGGTTGTGACGCGCTTGCCACCTGCTGAATCTTCAGGCGGGTCTGTTCCTGTCTGTGCCCCTGCTTTTTCTCGTATCCCTTGCGCTTCTTATACTTATAGGACACGACTTTCGGACCACGGTAGTGTTCCATCACGATCGCGGTAACTGTGGTCCCGTCGAGGACGGGTGTTCCAACGTTCAAGGTGGAACCATCGGAAAAGGCAAGCACCTGGTCAAAAGTAACGGTGCTACCGGTTTCCGCATTGAGTTTTTCAACGCTGACCAGTTCGTTGTGACGGACCAGGTATTGCTTTCCTCCGGTCTGAATCACGGCATACGCTTCCATTAAATACCTCTGGATCCGGAATCTACCGCCCCGGACTGCGGCTCCGAACAATCGGAGAAACCGCGCAACCTACAGCAAGGAGGGGATGGAAGTCAATTCCTGCGATGAAATCAGCGAATAATAAAGGGTTTTTGGCCGTTTCTTCCAGGCCGGTTTGGATGGATCCGCCAGGTTGCGCTTTCAATTCCGGCGAATATTGCAGGAAGGCCGGTTGCGGCTTTGGTGCTCTGTACTACGTCGCGGCCATCGCCGCATCCACATTCCGCGCGATGCCGTCGAGAAATTGCTGGATCCCGAATCTCTCTGCGTGCTCCCGGATGGATCCGGTGTTCCAGGTCTGCCCTGCGGCTTCCTCAATCCCCGCCAGGAGATCTTCCGGCGCCTGCTTTCGGAAATGGATCCCGGTTTTTCCGTGAACCACGGACTCAAGCGCACCACCCCGGCCAAATGCCACCACCGGCCTCCCGCATGCCTGGGCTTCCAAAGGCACAATTCCGAAATCTTCCTCACCCGGGAATATGAGGAACCGGCAGTTGCGATACAGATCCAGAATCTCTTCGTCCTCTCTCCAGCCAAGAAACTCAACCGAAGGCCCCGCCATCTTCTGCAGTTTCCTCTGCTGACTCCCGGATCCGACGACTTTCAGTGGATACCCGAGACGGTTGTAGGCTTCCACCGCCAGGTCGACCCGCTTGTAGGGAACCAGGGCGGAAACAATGAGATCAAAATCATGTGCGCCGCAACGGCCCGGTGTACAGCGATCCAGATCCACCGGCGGGTATACCACGTCCGATTCACGACCGTAAAAGTATCGAATCCGTCGCCTCACGTGTTCGCTGATGGCGATAAAGCGGTCTACCCGGTCCGACACCTTCGTATCCCAGTCCCGTAAACGCGACAGCATCGGACGCACGAGAACCTCCTTGGCCGGATTAATACCGAAGTATTCGTGGTAGAACATGCCGTATCGCATGGGAGTGAAGCAGTAGCAGATGTGCCGTGTCTCTTTCTGCGGCTTCAAGCCCTTGATGACGCTGTGGCTGGTGCTGATCATCACCTTCGCGCCGTCCGGTTTCATGGCTTCCACGAATCGGGGAAACAGTGGAAGCAGAACGCGGAAGCGATTTCGTATCCAGGGCAACCGGTTCATGGTGGAGGTCTGAATGGAATGCTGATTGATTACGTCGCTGACGTGTTCGGCGTTGTGAATCAGCGTGTAGATCGTCGCGTCGGGGAACCCCTCGCACAAGAGTTCCAGGCATCGTTCGCCCCCGCGCATGCCCGTCAGCCAATCGTGCGCCAGGATTACATCCAGGTTTTGCCAGGAAGCTGGGAAGGTATACGGCATCTCAGGGTTTTCTGGAGTTGAGTGAGGTGTAAACCGCCGAGGTTTCCATTGCGGTTCGGTCCCACGAGAAGGACCGTGACTGCCTGAGCCCGGCCTCGCGCAGCCGTTCCGCCTCGTCGGCTTCGGTCAGGACGCGACGGAGCGCCGATGCCATGCCATCGGGGTCTTCGGGGTTCACATAAATCGCTGCGTCACCCGCGACTTCGGGCAGTGATCCGGCGTCGGAGCAGACAACGGGGGTACCGGAGGCCATGGCTTCGAGCACGGGGAGCCCGAATCCTTCGTATCGCGACGGCATGATGAACACATTCGCGGATTGATAAGCCTCGAGAAGAGCTTTCGGTTTCAGATGTCCATCCCATTGAATCGCGTCGTCCAGTTTCAGGTCCCTGGCCCGGTCTTTCGCTTCGGGATATCGAGGATCGTCGGGACCGACAATTCTCAGAATTATATCGGTCATCCCTGTTTGTCGGAGTTTTGCGAACGCTTCGATCAGGGTCAGTTGATTTTTGTACGGATCCTGCCGGCCGACGCACAAGATGGTCTTTAGCGCACCGTCCGGTCGTGGTGAGCCGGGAACATAGCGGCCGGAGACTCCATTGTAGACAACTTTCACCTTGTCGATCTCGTCGTCGGGAACCTTCAAATGTTCCACCAGGTCAACCTTTGACGCATTGCTGACGGTAAGTATCGCATCGGCGAGTCTCCCGATCCTTCGCATCATCCCCCGGTATACGGGAAGTATTCTGCCTTTTCTGGATCGCGGGGTGAACTCTGGAAATTTCAGAGGGATCACGTCATGAATCGTTACCACCGTCATGATGTTCGAAGGAATGCCTGCCGTCATGGGAAGCATGGGGATCATGTAATTCGGGGAGTGGAACAGATCCGCGCCGAGGGTCCGGAGGAGCCGGGGGAGCGCGAACTGGCTTCCGGGCGAGAAGATCCCGTGGCGGAACAGGTATCCTTCCATCCTGCCCGTCCGGCTGAAGCCCGTCCGCTGATCCGTGCGCTCCAACAGGTCGGGGTCATTGAAAAGAAGGACGTAGCGATGCTCTGACTCGAGTTTCCCCAGGTGGGTAATCAACTCCGTGGTATAGGACGGAACCCCCGAGATCTCTTCGAAGATCCACCTTGCGTCCAGAACGATTTTCACGCGCACAGATTCCTGTACAATTCCCACGTTTTCATCGCGACCCGGTCCCACGTGAATTGACGGGCATGGGCGAGACCTTTCTCCCGGAATCCTGCCAGGCGCTCCGAATTGGCCAGCAGGGATTCGATCCCGGCGACCCAGGAATCGCGGTCGAAACCATCGATGATCAGTGCCGCATCGCCCAACACTTCCGGTAAGGAGCCTCCGGTGGAGGAAACCACCGGAGTGCCGCACGCCATCGATTCCACAGGGGTGAAACCGAATCCTTCGTACAGGGAAGGAAAGACAAACAGCTCCGCGCCGGCGTACAACGAGGAAAGATCTTCATCGCCCACGAAGTCCAGGCGTCGGATAGACTTCGCCCGCCGCGCGTTACGAATATGGTCGAAGATCGACTCCGTCTTCCATCCCTGCATTCCAACCAGAATAAGCTCCCCATCGAATTTATCCAGAGCATCGAAAACATCGACGAGAAATTTTATGTTCTTTCGCGGTTCGATGGTCCCGACAAACAAGAGGTAGGGCCGGTCGAGTCCGTGACGGGTGCGAACTTCGTTGATTCGAGCTTCTTCAGGGGGTTGCAGAGTGGGATCCAGACCGGGATGAACCGCGAGGATTCGGTCCGCCGATATCGGAAGCAAGTCCGCGATCTCCGCTCGCGAAAACTCGGAAATCGTGATCACCGAGTCGACATGTTTCACGGTCTGCTCAATGTGGGACGTGAGGAACCGCAGGTTCTTGGGTTCGGTTGTGTCCGGAAATCGGTAGAACGATGTATCGTAAATATTTACCACCGATTTGCCGCGTCGTAGGGGAGGGCGAATAAAGTTTGTAAAGTGGAACAGGTCCGCGGGCCCGGAAAGCAGGTCGTAGGGCGGCCACCCCAGGTATTTCCAGCTTTGCTGCACGATTCGTCCGGGGACCCATCGAATCGTTTTTCGCGATCCGCCACCCAACTCGAGCGGAGCGCCGTTCCTTTTGAAATCGAACGATACGAGACGCAACTCGTCGTTGTCGCGATGGCACCCCAGGTTCTCCGCCAGGCATTTGACGTACCGACCCACCCCGGTCCGCCTGCCGACTGCCGCCTGAATGTCAACACAGGCAATCATGCAATATATTCCCTCCTAAATGAATGAACTGTAAGCCGAACCCCGGCGGAGGTAAATGTTTTACGAAGGATTGGGGGCCCGGTAGCCTATGGTGCCGAGGCTGTCGTCTTGAGATTCCGGTCGGGGGGCGTTTCTCACGCGCTCGATACTCTGGGCGGGAAGCCAGCATCGACGCTCGTCCATGAGTTCCACCTGTACCCAGGTATCGCGGTCTTCGATGATGTTGAATTCGGTTCCGGCGTGGAGTGGCTCCTTGAAACTTCGTTCGTACGAATCGCTGTTTCCCTTTCTGGCCGTGACGCCGGAATCCACGATCACACCGAGGTCGGAGCGCCGATGTGCGGTCGCTTCTATCGAAAGGGAGGCGAGAAACAGCACCGCCACCACGCCGCCTGCCCAGGCGGCCCGATTAAAGATGGGGCGCCGAAAGAACAGTTTTGCCACCAATGCGGTCCAGCACACCAGAAAGCCGGCAAGAAAAATCGAGGACCGGACCTTTGTGGAGATGTCGTAGTGCCAGAAAAACAAAGTTTGCAGAATTTTGCGGGTTTGCGGAACAGGAATATCGTCCAGGCGGCGGCTACGCGCGAACTCCAGATTCTGCCGCAGATCTTCGTTGTGCGGAGTGTAAAGTGCAGCGCGGTTATAGTTTAAAATTGCGCGCCCGATATCGTTCATTCTGAAATACGTATTCCCGATGTTGTAAAACAGTTTCCCGTTTCGAATCCCTCCTTCCTGCACGATCCTTTCGTATCTCAGAACCGCCTTGAGGTAGAGCATTTCGGCTGCAGTCCGATCTGTTTGGGCAGTTTCATTCCCTTCCCGGAACAGGTCGTTTCCCTCCTGGAAAATGGCTTCGATATCGATCTCGTCCGACGGGATCGCCGCGATGGAGCAGGGGAGCCAAAGAAGGAGAGCGGGAAGCCCATAAAGAAGGCAACGCATCACAGGGCCCCCTCGAGATTTCGGGCGAGTTCTTTCGCGCGCCCGGCGACCCCGCGCAACTCTTCATCGGTTGCGCCCCCGTACCGACCGGCTTCGCAGGCATTGAAGACCGCGCGCAACTCGGACAGAATTTCTTTTTCGACGCCTCGATCGCGCAATGGCGTTTCGGCATCCGCGAACGTAAGCGCACGGGTGGTGATGTCGAGTTTGCACCCGAGGTATCCCTGTAGCGCCAGCAGGGTCTCGTCCGCGATGGAAGCGGGTTTTTTCCCCCCGGCTTCCGCCGCAATTTCGTCGAGACGGCGCAGGGCCCGCCGGGTACGGGTAGACTGGGATTCCCGCTTCCTCGTCTTCTGCATCAGGATCATCGCCGCGGCAAAAGCGTACAGGAGCGGGGGGAGAGTGAGTGCCGCGATCCAACCGGGAGATGAAATCCATGCGACGGGTCCGTACACCTGGTTGACCAGCACTCCCGGATCCTCGTAATTGTGGGCAATTCCGCCCGCCCATCCTTCGACCGCCGTTGACCCGTCCGTCAATTCGATTCCCTCCGCATCAAATGCGGTCAAAACGCGTGACTCCTTCACATTGATACGGATCGGCTCGGATCTTGCCACTTCGTACCTGCCCATTTTCGAGTCGAAATAGGGTAGTTCAATCGGCGGGATCCATTCGACATCGGGGCGCAACGCGCGAATGGTCTGGGTAAACACACGGGCTCCCGCCTGGGTTTCCCCTTCCGGTTGCTGAGAAGGCACCTTGAAGTCCCGTATCAGCGACTCTTGAGAACTCATCGGTGGGGGAGCAATGTGGTTGAGATACTCCGTGCCGGAAACCGCGACGACGAGTTGCACCGGGTCTCCCACGTTTACCTTTGCCGGCGTGGCGGACGCCTTGATCCGGTAGGTTCCTACATGTCCGGCGAATCCCTCGGGCCGTCCCTCCAGCGGGAGGGGGCTGACCTGCAGGACTACGGGTTCGGACGGCACCACCATTTTTTTGTATACAGGCCGCCTTCTGTTGCTTCCGAAAAAGTCATCAAAGATTCCTCGGCGGCCCTGCTGCTGCGGATTTCTGTAGCCTACCACGGCTTGAAAAGTCACGGTTGCCGGATCCAGTTCAAAGTCACCGCTCTGCCTGGGAATCAGAACTTTCTGAAATCGGACAGCGGTGTACTGTTTGCCGTCCAGGGTCGTTCTCATCTTTTCCGCAATTGCGTCCCCGGTGCCCACCGGCACCTCGAACAGATTCCTGCTCCGGTTCACGGTGCGATCCGCCACGTAAAACGATTCATCTTCCAATGCCGGCACGTTGAACAGAATGTCGTTGACGTCACTGCCTATGTACCAGGTCAAGGTGAGAAGCACCGGTTCACCCACGTACGGAGAGTCATTTGAAATCTCCATGTGAAGTTTGAAACCATCGACCTCCTGCGGCTTCTGAGCCTGGACCCGGAGCGCCTTCGTGTATACGGTTTTGCCGTCGGCGTCGACCGCGATTCGTGGAATTGTCAGCATCCCTGCCTGCTCCGCCACCATCAGGAAACTATGAATAAAGGAGCGCTGTTGAGTGGTCCTCATGTGCCCGTTTACGATGGTCACCTGCTGGCTTGAATTCGGTCGCCCGCCTCCGTATTGAACCTTCAATCCCTTGAGGGAGCCGAGGTCAGGTTTCTCCGAGCGCTCTACCCCCTGGACGTGGATCTCGAACCGGAAGGGTTCTCCGACGAATACCGAGTTACTTCCCAGTTTCGCCGTCGCGGAAACGGTCTCTGCAAAGCCGGCGCCGGATGCCACGCAGAGTCCTGCCGCAAATAGCGCTTTTACGATGGTACGGTCACGTAACATTGCTTCTACCAGTCTTTGTCTACCGTTCGCCCGTCACTTTTGAAGAAGACTTTACGAAGTTCCCGATTTTCGCTCTCTTCTTCAAGGATATCCTTTGCCTCGTCTTCGAGTTGCGCGAATTCCATTTCGTGCTGCTGGTCGGATTGCTCCCCATTCTCAGGTTCCTGCTGCGGGGGTGAATCCTGTTCCTGTTGCGGGTCTTGGGATTCGTCCCCCTCCTCCTGCTTGTTGGAGGCCTGCTGCTCGTCGGACT
>Ga0315336_1003216_pt1 | contig 22410 bp, 18 predicted proteins | sample ASW5metaG_FD_204512 | JGI IMG/M metagenome (GOLD analysis project Ga0315336, IMG submission 204512) | Ammonia-oxidizing marine archaeal communities from Monterey Bay, California, United States - ASW #5 | ecosystem: Environmental > Aquatic > Marine > Intertidal zone | place: USA: California... | reverse complement strand
GGCTGTGGCGATGCTTTCGGGTGTTGTTACGGCAGCCGAATCACAGAGCTTTGATTCGGCCGCGTCCGCAGCGGCCGGTGGTTGGACTGGTGCGGGTAACGACACTTGGGGTCCGTACGGCTTCAGCGACAGCAACAACACGGGCGGAGCTAGCGGTTCGGGCGAGGCAGGCGGTACTTTCGAGCGCACACCTACCCGCAGTTACTACGCCGACACCGATATTGGTACCGTCAACGGTGCCGATGGGTTCAGTGGCTCCGGCGAGTTGTACGTCAGTGCTCCCTTCGCCGACAACGACACGTTTGTCGGGCACATGGAAGCATCGACCGCAGTTGGATACGAGAACAATCATGGCGGATTCATGCTGCGAGAATCCAATACCAGCAACTTCCGGTTCATGGCTCGTGTCCGGGGCGATGGAGGTGGGCAGTACACTGGTGACCAGATCGTAACGCCAAACGGCGCTTACAATTTCAATTACGCCTACGATGCCGGTACACAGCAGTTGACAGCGACGTTGACTCATCCGCTTACCGGTGCGGTCGTATCCACCAGTACAACTCCGGCGATGACAGACCAGACGTTCACGGCCAATGCATTTGGCATCGGCGGTGGATTCAATGGCGCTGGAGATGCTCGGATGACCGCCTACATCGACGGCGTGACTTATTCGTCAGCAATCCCCGAGCCTTCGACGCTTATCCTGCTGGCCCTGTCAGTGGTCGGATTGGTAATGCGCCGCGGACGTTAACAACCGTGTAACGCACGAAGTCTTACTTGGTGCGACGCGACGAAAAAGAGGATGTGGTATAGGAGAGAGAGAATCGCCCGACGGCGTTTCTCGAACCCCTGTCCCATCCTCTTTTTCGCTTTCTATACCGCCCAATGAGCTTTCTATACCGCTCAATAAAAGGTTCCGGGGCACTTGCTCGCTCTCTGCCACGAGCACGACCATTCCCGCGATCGCTGGGTTGCTGGTTGCAATCGCCATGCTGCCGAGGGCGTCCAAGTGCGGTCAGTGGCCGTCCTGTGCCCGATTCCTGTCGAGAGCTGACAGGTGCAACTCTTCGTCGGCGTCTTGATCGTAGTCATCTACCGGGCTGCCAAGGGAGCCCCGGTTGGTACTTGCTCCTGGGTTTCTCGAGTTCTTGAGGCCCGTCCCCAGTTTTGCTACGTTATTCTGTGAGCGAGGAGCAACTCAATGAAAATCGAACGAATTGAAGTCCGCTCGGTTGCGCCCCCAACAGGCCAATTTACCTGGTCGGACGATCTCCCGGCGCAGTTCGCAACCAATACGGTGTTGCGCCTCTATACAGATGAAGGGATCGAAGGGGTCTCCGGGGTTTGGAATGGAACTTCTTACGGGTTCGAGAAATACACCGCCGAAGCCATCCGCCACATCTCACCGATACTCGTCGGGCGCGATCCGCTTCAGCGGGAGGAACTGTGGTACGACATCCGTCCCCGCGTATTTCCTGTACCGCCGCAGGCGCTCGCTTCGATCGACATCGCTCTTTGGGATCTGGCCGGAAAGGTGGCCGGGCTGCCACTCTATCAATTGCTGGGCGGAGCACGAGAGCGGATTCGTTCTTATGCCAGCACCCCGATGCTCGAAGACGTGCCGGCGTATTTGAAGTTCGTCGAGGATTTGCTGGACGAGGGCTACACGGCGGTCAAATTTCACACCTGGTGTATTCCGGAAAAAGACCTCGAACTTTCGCGCGCGATCAACCAGGAGTTCGACACGGCGAAAATTGACTTCATGCTCGATGTTGAGAACAACTACGACCGGGTAAGTGCCCTGAACGTTGCGCAGGAGATCGAGCAACTCGGATTCAGGTGGTTCGAGGCGCCATTGCCCGACTACGATCTGGACGGTTACCGAGAATTGACCCGCAAAACCTCCATCCCGGTATTGCCATCGGGTAACTGGTTCATGGATCTCATGACCTTCAACGAGGCGATCAAGACCAAAACCTGGCGGGCGACCCGCACCGACGTGCACATGATGGGTGGGATCACCCAGGCAAACAAGGCGATTGCCCTGACCGAGGCGGCCGACATCAACTGCGAAATCATGTCCTGGGGTTACAGCCTCAACGCCGCCGCCAACCTGCACTTGATGTTGGCTCACACCAACTGTTCTTTTTTTGAGCACTCGGTTCCCCAGAAGGCCTACGAGTATGGCATGCACGATGTCATTCGTTCGGACGCGAACGGGTACGTACATGCTCCAACCAAACCTGGTCTTGGGTTGGACGTCGATTGGGATCAGATGGAGGCGGCAACCTTCCACAACTTCACCATTGAATAGCGGTCTGTGAAGCCAGAAGGGCCGTTCTGGCACACGCACGAGATGGAAGAACGCCCCTCGGGATCAGCACACACGGTGTGTTGGTGAGCTGAAAGTCCTCTCGAATGTGGGGTGCCGCGATGGAAATGGCTACCCGTTCGCCAAAAGTCAGTACGGAGCTACTCAGCAACAGTGCAGCGAACTACCAGCGGCAACGATCAGCAGAGTTGGTCTTCACTTGGCATCCTCCATGCGTTCACCACCGGCTTAAGTCATCTTAAGTATGCTATAGGTGAAGAGGAACCTGCGAATTCACTTTCAAACTCAAAGGTTCCTGGCCACCCAAACTTGTAATTCTGCCCCTCAATATTATGCTGGTTATCGGGAGTACCTGCGATGTCACTATGCAGGGTAAAATCATGAAAACAGGTTGCCCACCTTCTTCCCTTTGATGGTCCGTCACCTCGGATCTCCGCGCTCCGCAACAACGGTTGTTCGAGTTGGTCAAGCAGTAAACCTATGGATTTGAAATCGCCGTTTACTCGAGATGAATTTGTCGATCGCATGAATCGAACCGCCGCTGCTTTACCGCAGAAAGGGATAGATGCGCTCGTAGGTTTTGCGAACAAAGTGATACCCGGTCATGTGCGTTATCTCACCGGCTATGAGACGCGCCATGGGATTCATGACGCCAGCTGGCTCTGGCCCCCCATTCTGCGAGAAAGGTAGACCATGCACCGACGCGAATTTCTCACTGCCGCAGGGGTTACGATGGCAGCTGGAGTGAACGCTTGCGGAGGAGCGGGCAGCAGGGAAGTCCAAGCTGCCCAGCCGGCCGGCGACGAGGCCAAACCGTTGCGTCAACGGGCGATGCAGTTGCACCGCGAGAACGTCGTGTGGGTCATCCACGATCACCGGCCGATTGCCCCCGATGTCCCTCTTATGCTCGCAGGGGGTGTCACCGGAAAAATCTACAATCTAGGTATTGATATCGACGTTGAGCAGGGGATCGCCGCCAGCGCTGCTCGGCGGGAAGGTTGGGCGCGCCAGACAATGGCCGCCTTAAAGGAGGCCGAAAGGTCCATCCAAGCAGACTCGAAACATCTCCTCTTGGCGTTATCTGTCGAAGACATTCTGCGCGCCAAACGCGAGGGCAAAGTTGCCATCCTTTTCGGGGTGGAAGGGGGCAAGCTTTTGGAGGGCAAGCTGGAACTCTTGAAGACATTCTACGATCGAGGTCTGCGAGAGCTTCAATTGTGCTGGGCGGTTCCCAACCAGATTGTCGAAGAACAGGACTTGACGGCTTTCGGACGGCAAGTCGTTCGTGAGTGTGATCGGCTGGGCATTATCGTCAGCCTGACTCATATCGCCGAACCGGCGTTTTTCCAGGTGATCGAGATGACCCGAAAGCCCCCGATCGTCTGTCACGGGATCGCGTCGATCCCGGGTTGGGAGGCGGGTGACCTGAGTGATCGCAAACTCAAAGCGATCGCCTCGCGGGACGGCCTGCTGGGCATTCACTTTTATCGCAGCTATCTGGGTTCCCAACCCTCGGTCGACCGCGTTGTGGACCAGGTCGACCACATTGCCAACCTGGTGGGAATTGACACGGTGGGATTGGGCATCGATTTTTTCCCCACCCATGGTCCATGGAAGAAAATGCAGCTGGACCAGAACACCACGGAGATTACCTGGGCAATTCCCCACATCGGTGAGGTAGTTCGCGTCACAGAGGCACTGTTGGCACGCAACTTCCCAGAAGATGACGTTATTAAAGTTCTCGGGGGCAATTTCCTAAGGGTCTGCAAATCGGTGTTCGGACCATGAAGCAGGTGACAAATTCGCACGTGCAACTTTGGTGAAACAGCTTTGCGAGGCAGGGGCCTGGTAACTGTTGCCGGGCTTTTACATGTTTGTCTGCCGGTCGATGAGTCGTAGTGTCGCTGTTTTGTCAGCCTGCGAGGTGCGGGAAACATTCTTTTTCGGGCAACACATTTCTGGGCGGTTCATTCTGCCGGTTTGCCACGTGTCATTCACCGAAAACTCCCGCATTGGGCTGGATTTTTGCCGACCCAGGTCGAGAACCCAGGTCGAGATTCACGTCGATCAACCGCCCATCCCACGACCCGTACCCGCTCGGGCGTCAGAGAGGTGCCAAGACCACGGTCGAAAAATACAATTTCCCCGAAAACCCGTTGAAGACAAGGGTGGAGAATGTGACAAAAACTGGGGTCTAAGGGTTGCCTTAGGGGTGATGCAGGATAAAAATTTCTATCAGTCGACGCTATAATGAATGTTTCTTCTCAGTGGTTCATGTCTCTTTTCAGTGGATGCTAGCCAGATGCCAAATTCGCGCATATTCCGAGTCGTCGTTGCTGCCGCGATGGTCTTTCTTTCGGGTGTCGTCGCGACATTCGCCGAGCAGCCCACTCCGCTCGGGCCCGAGATGCTCGAACAGCTATATGGGACCGGCGTTGATTTCAACACGTTCCTCAAAATTGCCGACAATCGTGGTGCGCTGACACAACTCGCCAACCCGTGGAACTCGAACTGGCGCAAGAGCGGTCCTTCCGATGACCAGGTCTCTCGGGCCCAGTCACTTGCCGGAAACTACCGCTTGCTCGCGGTTGTGTCCGAAACCTGCAGCGACTCAATCAACACGATCCCCTACATCGCCCGCCTGGTAGACCGGGTCGACCAGCTCGAGATGCAGGTCGTCCCCCCGGGAGCCGGCAGGCTGATTATCGAGGCCCACCGGACACCTGACGGTCGCATGGCCACCCCGACGGTGGCGATCCTCAACGACAACTTCGAGGTGGTTGGAACGTGGGTCGAACGGCCCCTGCCCCTGAAAGATTGGTGGGCCCGCAACTCGACGATTAGTGAACGTGAAATGAAGCAACGCAAGCAGTACTGGTACAACTGGGACGAAGGTAACCACACGATAGGCGAGATCGTCGACTTGCTCGAAGCCGCCGACGCGAATGCCGGGCGCTGAAGACGGCGAGGCCTTGAGGGCATGCGCGACGCTACGTGATTCTTGGCGCCAGGTGATTTTCGGCCAGCGACCACGTGCGATACGTTTGGCCGTGCCGCAGCCGCCCAGCAGTGCCGCAATGGCTGACCCAGGCGGTTGTGCCACTTGTTCATCGCGTGCAGGTCATCAGGTGAGGTGGGCGCCCCGCGTGTTCACGTAGACGGCATACAGGGACTGGCTGCCGGTCATGAACAGGCGATTGCGCTTGGTTCCACCAAAACAGACATTCGAGCAAATCTCGGGCAACAGGATCTGGCCGATACGATCCCCCTTCTCCGGCTCGAAAATGTGAACGCCATCGTAACCCTTGCCCACCCAGCCAGCGCTGGCCCAGACGTTACCATCGACGTCGGCGCGAATACCATCGGCAAATCCAGCCTTGATCACCTTCTCGCCTTTTTCGTCTTCCATCTCCAGGTCCATCGAGGTAAAGATTTTGCCGTTGGCCAGGTTCGACTCGTTGGCAACATCCCAGACCTTGATATTTCGCTTGGCCTCTGGGTAGTGACTGGCTCCCGTGTCGGCGACATAGAGTTTTTTGTAGTCGGGCGAAAAACAAAGACCATTGGGCTTGTAGATGTCGTCTGCCATCTTGTGGAGCTTGCCCGACTTCATGTCGATCCGGTAGATCGCTTCTTTTTGGTAAGGTTGTGGCCAGTTATCTTTCGTTTCGACCAGTCGACCTTCGTAGTCCATTACAGCTCCGTAGCCAGGGTCGGTAAACCAGACGTCCCCATTGGGGTGGACCACGGCGTCGTTGGGAGCATTGAGCGATTTGCCGCCATATTTGTCGGCCAGTACGGTCTTGGTGCCGTCGTACTCGTACCGGACAACCCGGCGGGTGAGATGTTTGCAGGAGATTTGCCGCCCGTGCCAGTCAAACGTGTTGCCATTGCTGTTTTCTGCCGGATTGCGGAACACGCTCACGGCACCATTTTCTTCCAGCCACCGCAGTTGCCTGTTGTTGGGGATGTCGCTCCAGAGCAGGTAGCGACCAACGCCATTCCAGGCCGGGCCTTCGGCCCAAATCATTCGCTTGTTGTGATACAGGCGCATGATGGCCGAGGTCCCCAGCTTGTATTCCTTGAACCGGTCATCGAGCACGACGATATCGGGGTCCGGGTAACGGATCGGTTGCTGGTTGTCACCGTAATCACGGGCAGTTGCCTTGCGGGCCAGTGCCGAAACGGCGGTAGCCGCGGCTGCGGTAGCAATAAAAGATCGACGGTTCACTGTCGACGGAGCAGACTTTGCGTTTTTGGTTTTCATGATTAGTAGGTCAGCAGAAGATGAAGGGAAGGAAGTGACCATATCGGAACGACCAGTATGATTGTACAACGATATTCCACCAAATGGGAGATTCGCAGAATATCGCCCGGCCCAACGGGTACCAGCAAAGCACCCAGTGGCTCCGACAGTGACGGCCGGCGTTTTGGACAAGTGGCCGAAACGTTGATCACCGCAGGCTCGACACACTTCTGAGGATTGGCGTGGTGCTATTAGGGCAGCTCTACCGTGTCACGCCCCGCTCGGGTGCCGAGGGATCGAAAGGTATACAAATCGATGTCGTCGTTGATGAATTGGCCCGAGGCATCCCCGAGCACAAAATTGGCACCCCCGGAGTGATGACTACGGAACGCACCGAAGCTTTCGTAGGGGTCATCCATTTGCCCGTTCGAATTATTGTCAATGCCCGGTTGATCGCGCCAGTTCTCGTGGTTAATCGGATAAGCGTTACTGGCAAAGTCGTGATCGGAGAAGAAGGCGGCTGAGCGACGGTTAAACTCTGGCAAATCCTCTCCAACGATCAGCGTATTTGTCATCCCGTCCTTGAAGTCGGCCTTCGAAAACGGACCTTCCCGGTAGTTGTTTCTCCAAAACAGACCCGCACATATCCGGGTTGAAGTTAAAACGCATTCGCCGAGCAAATTTTGATCCGATTCTGGGGCCACGGGACGAACTCCCACCATGGGATGTGGTCCCATCCCGGGCCTTGCAGCGGTTGGGCCGGCATCCACCAGTCCGATGGGGGCGGTTCGACCGGCGGTGGTGTGCCGCCAAAACAGCAATTCAAAAGACCCACACCGGTCTGGCCCGTTGCCTGGATTGTCTCGATTACATCCTCGACCCCCTGGTCATCGCCGGTAACCAGATCGCGCAGCACGACGAAGTTGCTCACCTGCAGACCGTGGTCAGTAGCAATCTGGCAGGCCAAACCAAACTGTTCGGAAAGCTAGTCTTGTCGAAAGGAGTCCCGCTTGAACTCGACCTGGCGGTAGCCAATCGCGGCCAGACAGTGCACGCACGACTCGATCTGTTGGTGTTCATGGAGTTCTTCCCACCAGAACGCATTGAAGCCGAATTGGTCTCGAGTGAGCATGGTCCGAGTGTCGCACTTTTGATGGTAGTGTCAACCGCGACTCGAATAGATCACAAATTTTCGCCAGACCATAGCTGGCAGCGACACGGTCAGGGGAGCGAAGTTGCAGCGACACCGCCGCTGCGGGTCCTTTGTTTGCGAACGGGCCAATCCAGGGCCGGCGCTTGAGGTTCAGTACAGGTCGCGGTAAGTTAAAGGAGATTGAGTTTCCTATCAGCATGAGTCGGCCAGGAGAAGTTTGGGTATGAAAACCAGGGGTCTGACAGACAATCAGGTTCAGCAGTATCGGCGTGACGGCTACGTGGTCTTGCCAGGTTTTTTGGATGCGATCGTCCTGGAGAAATTGGACCAGCGGATTGACCAGATCACCGAGGATGCGTTCGCCAGCGACGACTACGGCCAGATCCTCGAAGTGGAACCGGAAAAATCGGGCGGCGAAATGGTCGTGCGGCGAATTTACAACCCCTATGACCTGCATGACGATTTCAAGGATCTGGCCGGGGGTGCCCGGATCGTGGACTGTGTCGAATCCTTGATCGGACCCAATATCAACCTGCAGCACAGCAAGTTGAACATGAAGCCCCCGAGTGTTGGGTCGGTCGTGGAATGGCACCAGGATCTGGCGTACTTTCCACACACCAACGACGACCTGGTCACCTTGCTGATTTACCTGGACGACGCCACCGAACAAAACGGATGTCTGCGCGTCTTGCCTCGCCATCACACGCACTTTTTCGACCACGCGATGCCGGACGGGAAATTCGCGGGCATGATCACAGAAGATTTAGAAAGCGGAAAGTTTGGCCAGCCTGTTTCACTGGAAGCGCCGGCCGGAAGTGTGATCCTGATGCACTGCATCACACCGCACAGTTCGCATCCTAACCGATCGGACCAACCGCGCCGTACGCTCATTTTCGAGTACCGGGCCACCGATGCCCTTCCGATCTACTACGGCGATATGGCCCGGCTCGCCGAAGCCGTGGATCGGCCCATTCGGGGCAAGCCAGCGCAGTTCGCGCGTCTCGGCGGCCCGCCGCCGTACCTCCCGAACATAAGCGAATACACTTCTCTGTACCAATTGCAGGAAGATTCCAAAACGGTTCTGGCCGAAGCCAAGTGACGTGAACTGCGAGACTATTGAACAATAGGGCAACTGAACAGTCGATCAAAGGTCGTACATCGGTTTGGATCGGCAACCCTTTTTCGAGGACCATAAGGAATTAAAGAACCAAGGAATCAAGGTCGTACGGGATACCGAGTGAGGTGCCAGTCGCCATGGTTTGTTTCTCACAGATCAAAAGGAACAAGTGATGTTTTCAATTGGAATGACCTATAATCTGCGGCCCGGTTGTTATGCCAAGTACAAGCAGTACCACGATGACCTGTGGCCTGAAGTTGCCAAAAGTATGGATGACAACGAGGTTAGCATGGCTATTTTTGTGTACGGGGAGCAAATGTTTTTGCATGCCGTGGCTCCGTCAGAAGAGCATTGGAAACGCAGCCGGGAGGTTCCCATTCTGGAAGACTGGACGGCGCTTATGGGGCAGGTGCTAGCTACCGATGACGACGGAAATATTGCTTTTACAGCATTGGAATCGGCTTTTGCGTTTGGCATGTTTAAGAGCGAGTAAAGGAAAAGTGCAATGAATCGATGGTCACCGCGTCACACGGTTCTTCTTCTGCACTACTGTCTGTTGGTTGCGGGCGCTCAATCGGCGAGCCTTGGTGGGAATCTTGCCAATGCGAACAGTCTGCCTTCGACGTTCTGGCTTGATGAGTGCCCCCCTGCGCTGTCCAAAGCACGGACGGCACGAGCCGACAGGTGGATTCGGTTCATCGCAAAGAACGTTAAGGTTGGTCGCAATCGTTTGCCTGGACAAGCCACCGGATGCCCCGACGATTTCTCCTGGGGGCTGTAAGTTCGTCGAGTCTCTAATCGAGTCGAAGCTCACCAAGAAAACCATTACCGATTCCAAGAGCCGTTGTCCTGAAATACGCGTCTTGTTCCATGGGTCATCGTACGCGGCATGCCGGCGGTTAACTCCCGGTCAGCTTCGCCAACGCCGCACCCAGATGGGCCATCCCCTGCTCGATCGTCTCCAACGGAACAGCGTAAGCAAAGCGGAGGTGCCCCGGTCGCTGAAAGAGACTGCCCGGCGTTGCCACGACACGGGCGGTGTGTAGCAGATAACGTGCGAGGTCGTGGTCGCTTTCGATCGACTGCCCATCCGCAGTTTGCCGTCCCAGATAGGCATGCATGTCCGGGAAGAAGTAAAAAGCGCCCCTGGGAGTGTGCCAAACGGCATCTGGCGCGGCCCGCTCGAAGTGTTCCAGAAGGCAGGCGCGGCGGCGGCAAAGCTCACTGCAGATCTGGTGGCGCACCTGGAGATTCGAATCCTCTCGAAGAAAGCGCGCGTAACCCTTCTGCGTTGGAAGATTGACGCAGGAAGAGGCATTGCCTTCGATGATTTCGAGAGTTTTCATGACTTCCCGTGGCCCGGCTACGAATCCTAACCGTAGGCCAGTTCCGGAAACCTCTTTGGACATGCCACCCACAACGAAGACCTGCTCCGGAAGAAACGAGGCTATGCTGGCGTACTGGATTCCGTCGTAGTAGATCGTGCGGTAGACTTCATCAGAAAGTACGGCGACATCTGGGTGACGTCCGATGACTTCGGCCAATTCTTTAAGAAGCGAGCGGTCGTAAACCGCCCCGGTTGGGTTGTTCGGGGAATTGAGTACCACGGCCCCAATCGTGTTGTCCTTCTTCAGAAGATCGGCAAGCTTCTTGGGGTCGGGCAGAAACTGCCGATTTGTTTCAAGGAGGATCGGTGGTTTACCAGTCAGGAGCATAGGTATATTTTCAAACGACTCGTAGCCTGGCGCCAGCATCACAAGGCGGTGCCGCTTGGCAGTGGGATTGAGCAGCGCCAGAGCTGCCTTGAAGATGGCGTCCTTCGGACCGGGGCAGACGACGATTTGCTCACGAGAATAATCAAGTTGGAATCGCCCAAGATCCTCGACGATGGCGTCGACCAACTCGGGATCGCCGCGGGCCGGGGAGTAGTGCGTGGCGTTTTCCTTTAAGGCTTTTGAGATCCCCTCCTTGATGTTTGTGGGCACGGGAATCTCGGGGTTCATTTCGCCAATCCCGAAATCAAAAACATCCTCGCCCGTTTCCCGCATCGTATCGGCGACAGCTTTGATCTTTAAAGTCGGCGACGGCTTGAGCTTCTGAGCCCACTGGGAATGGGGAATGGACATAGGGTCTCCTTGATACGGCAAGTCAGCGACCGCCTTGAGCGGGCAATTTCATGCGAATTCGTCCCATCACCTCAAGCGAATACCCGGCCCGGTAGAACCGGTCATCTGCATCATCCCAAGTCATCATGTTTCTAAAGCTTGCAAGTCGAACTCTTAATTTCCAATCATGTCAGGGATCATTGAAAAAAAACTGGTAACCGGTCGGAATTTTAAACACCCTCGGACCGTTCCACAACGTTTCGACGGGGTTTTTTGAATGTCTTGCGAGGCGAATGTCCTTGTCTTTGGTGTTAAGATCGACAGGCCAACCGAGGTGACGACCAGGCCGGCCGGATAGACCGTCGGCAGAGGCTGGATTTCGATCGGCTTCTGCAATCAAATAGACCCGGGTAAAGAGCCCATCCAATGAAGGGCAGCACAATTGCGGTCGAAAACCACGACTTTCTTCCAAACGAGGCAGAGATAAGGGTGGAAAAATTTGTCAGAACGCCCTCCGCAGGGTTGCCTCGGGGGCGACGCGGGATGAGAATCCCTATCAGTCGTTTTCCCCGTCGGCATGACGTTACGAGCATTCATGCCACTGTGCTTTATCAGCTCGGGCCGATCCCTGCACCACGAGTTTGGCAAAGCATCGAGTTTGGCGAAGCATCCATTGCCATGGGTGTGTGTTCACCTCAACAAGGACAACATACCCGTTGACACCTTTTCGGGAAGTCGCGGCGACACCCTGGGCGTATCCGAATTCCCGCTCCCAGAGTGAGAGGGATTGAAGAAGGAACGAGTCATGGGTCAACAAGTCGCCAACGCCCTGGTTGCGTTACGTGAACTCGGCACGCCGGATGAAATCCGCGCGCTGACCGTTGACCGGTATGGGCCGGCCACACCGCCGCGCGTAAATGCTCACATTCATCTGCCGCCGAATTTTTCCGCGTTCGAAAGTGTGCAACAGGCAGTGAGCCTCGCGAAAGCACAAAACATCGGTGTGCTGGGAGTCAGCAATTACTATGACTACGAGGTCTACGGCGACTTCGTCCAGCGGGCCCGCGCAAGTGGCATCTTCCCGCTGTTTGGGCTCGAAATCATCTGCATGCAGAATGACCTCCGCTCCAGAGGTGTGAAGGTCAATGATCCAGGCAACCCCGGAAAAACGTACATCTGTGGCAAAGGCATCACGCGCTTCGACGAGATGACAGCGGAGGCTGCTCGATTGATCGATGTGATTCGACAGAACGATTCGCGACGCATGGTGTCGATGATCGATTCTGTGAGAGAGATCTTCGCCGCCCACGGTCTCGAAACTGGCATCGATGCAAAGGCAGTCATCGAAATGATTGTCCACCGGCACGGCAGCCCGCGCGAAACGGTGTACTTGCAGGAGCGGCACATTTCACAGGCTTTTCAGGAATCGCTTTTCGAGAAGGTCGCACCCGAAGGTCGCATCGAATGTTTGAATGCAATCCTCGGCACCGAAACAAAGGCAAAGGACACCGGCGATTATGTGGCGATGCAAAACGACATTCGCTCGTGCCTGATGAAGGCCGGCAAGCCCGCGTTTGTTGAAGAAGCGTTCGTGAGTTTTTCCGAAGCGCATCGACTGATTCTCGAACTCGGCGGTTTCCCCTGTTATCCGACGCTGGCCGACGGCGTTACGCCGATCTGCGATTATGAAGACAACATCGATGAACTAATCGGCAAGATCAAGGCGAACCACGTCTACGCAGCCGAGTTGATACCGATCCGCAACCAGGTGGCGGTGACGCGTGAGTACGTGACCAGGATGCGCAATGCGGGTCTCGCCGTGACCGCCGGTACCGAACACAACACGCTCGACCTGATCCAGATGGAACCGTTCTGCAAGGACGGTGACGTGCCCGAAGATGTTCGCACGATCTTCTGGGAGGGTGCGTGCGTCGTAGCTGCGCATCAGTTCCTGACGCTCAACGGCGAGACCGGTTTTGTGGACGGCGACGGGTGCCCGAACGCTGATTACGCGAGCGATGACCAGCGCATTAAGGCTTTTGCCAAAATCGGCGCAGCGGTGATGCACAAGTACTACGGATCTAACGAATGAGGAAGCGACAGTGACGACCGCAACAACAACAATCGACTGGCCCGCCTTTGCATCAACCGATGACGAACTCGACGTCATCTGCAAACTGTCTCGCTTCTACGGCTCCGACCCGTCCATCGTCCTGGCTGGCGGGGGGAATACCTCGTGCAAGATCGGGAACCGCCTGTACGTCAAGGCCAGTGGTACATCGCTGGCTACCATGGAACACGACAGCTTCGTGAAGATGGACCGCGACAAATTCAACGCACTGGCCAACGCAACCCTGGACGAGAACTCTGACACGCGGGAAGCACAATACAAGGCTGCCATTAACGATGCGCGATGTGAACCCCAACGCGGGCAGCGCCCATCGGTAGAAGTGCTGCTGCATCACCTCGTGCCTAGCACCTACGTCGTACACAGTCACGCAACGATTGTGAACACGCTGACGTGCCACAAGAATGGAAAACAACTCGCCCAAGAAATTTTCGGCGACGACATTGTGTGGCTTCCATACGTGGACCCCGGTTTCATTCTCGCGCAGACATTGAAGGAGGCGCTTGAAGAATACGCTGCTCGTGCCGGGGACAGAACTTCCAAAGGGATCCTGATGGCGAACCACGGCTTGATCGTGTTCGGCGATGATCCTGACACGATTCGTGCGAACACCGGTGAAGTGCTCGAGAAGATCGCCGCGCGACTCGGCGACAACTGGCAAACAAGTTCGTTCGGCCGTGTGAAGCACGTCGATGATGCCGCAGCGGTGGTGCGCGTCATCGGCCCGGCGTTACGCGGTTTGCTGGCCGAGGATCCCGACAGGCTCAAATTTGTCACCATCGACGATTCGGACATGGCCCTTGACATGGTTGGCACTGAATCGGGCAAGGCCATCGCCTGTGCCGGACCCATGACACCAGACCAGATTGTTTACTGCAACAGCTATCCGCTTTGGTTTCAGACCAAGGTCGATGAATCCGAAGATGACCTCATTGCGAGATTGCGCAAAGCGATCGACCAGCACACGAAAGAGACCCGCTATCCGCCCAAAGTCGTGTTGGTAGCCGGTGTTGGTTTGTTCGCGGTCGGTGATGATTTCAAGTCAGCCGACACAACCCGCGAGGTTTACCTCGACGCGATCAAGATAATGTCTGGCGCAACGCGACTGGGAGGCATCAGTTATCTTTCCGACCGCAATCGTTTGTTCATTGAAAACTGGGAAGTCGAGGCGTATCGCAAGAAAGTCGCTGCCGCCAGCGGCAGTGGTTCGGGACGCGCCAAGGGCAAGGTTGCCATCGTGACCGGCGCTGCGCAGGGATTTGGTCTCGAAATTTCCCAGGGACTCGCGCGGGAAGGCGCGCATGTTGCGTTAACCGATTTGAATGAACAGGCCGCGGTAAGTGAGGGAGATCAATTGTCGGTCGAATTGGGCAAGGGCTGCGGAGTCGGCATGTCAATCGATGTGACCGACAGCGAGTCGATTGGCAACTGCATCGATCAAGTCGTTCGAAAATATGGCGGATTCGACCTGTTGGTATCGAACGCGGGTGTGTTGAAGGCCGAATCGGTCAAGACGCAATCGGAACACGATTTTGATTTCGTGACGGATGTGAATTACAAGGGTTACTTCCTGTGCGTTCAGAGAGCTGCGCCAATCCTCGCGACGCAGCACAAGGCCAACCCGGCGTACATGAGCGACATCATTCAGATAAATTCGAAATCGGGCCTCGTCGGCTCGAACCGGAATTTTGCATATGCGGGCAGCAAGTTCGGTGGCATTGGCTTGACACAATCGTTCGCCATGGAACTGGTCAAAGACGGTGTGAAAGTCAATTCGATTTGCCCGGGCAACTTTTTCGATGGGCCACTGTGGTCCGATCCTCAAACAGGCTTGTTCATACAATACCTCAACGCAGGCAAAGTCCCCGGTGCAAAAACCGTCGAGGAAATCAGGCGGTTTTATGAATCCAAGGTCCCCATGCGCCGTGGATGCATATCGGCCGACGTGATGAAAGCGATTCTGTACCTGATCGATCAGCAGTATGAAACCGGCCAGGCTGTGCCGGTGACCGGCGGGCAGGAGATGCTTCGCTGACAAAGCAAAAAGGAAATGGTGATGACGACGCAAACAAGTGACATCCCCGAAACACAACACGCGGTACAACTCGTTGCGGCTGATGAATTGAAACTCAATACCGTAAAGCCCGTGATGAACCCGGGTCCGCACGAAATCCTTGTGAAGATCGAGGCGGTAGGATTGTGTTTTTCGGATCTGAAACTGCTCAAACAGTTTGACAACCATGTGCGCAAAAGCGAAGTGATTGGTGGCATTGATCCGGGGGCGCTCAACGCCATCCAAAGCTACGTGCCCGGCAATATGCCTGTGGTGCCCGGCCACGAAGTGGTGTGTCGTATCGTTGCGATTGGCAACGAGGTGAAGCATCACAAGATCGGCGAGCGGTGCCTGATGCAGACAGACTATCGACAATTGCCGACCGCGAATTCTAACGCAGCATTTGGTTACAACTTCGAAGGTGGTTTGCAGGAATACACGCTCCTTGACGAACGTGTTGTTATCGCCCCCAACCAGGATCGATTTCTGATTCCGGTCACCGAAGAACGGAGCGCATCGGCGGTCGCGCTGGTTGAACCATGGGCATGCGTTGAAGATTCCTATGTCACCCGTGAACGCAACACAATTAAGACAGGTGGCAAGCTGTTGATCGTTCTGGGCGATGGCCATGAACCAAAGGGGGTGGTCGAGAGTTATTCGCCCCAGGGTGAACCAGCCGAGGTTCAGACGGTTCAGCCTGCCGACGCGGCCCTCCTGCCCGATGAACACTTTGACGACATCGTTTACTTCGGTTCGGACAAGGCGACGATCGATATGCTCAATGACAAAATCGCATCGCTGGGCATCGTCAATGTCGTGCTGGCGGGTAAAAAGATAGGCGAGCCGGTCTCTGTGGGTGTTGGCCGAGTCCATTATGGCATGACGCGGTGGATTGGCACGGTTGGTACTGATGCATCTGCGTCTTACAACATGATTCCGGCCAACGGTGAAATCCGTGAAAACGACACCATCGTCATCGTCGGCGCGGGCGGGCCGATGGGACAGATGCACGTGATACGCAACGTGTGTCTTGGCGTTGATGGTGTGAGTGTTGTCGGCACGGACTTCGACGATTCCCGCATCGAATCATTGCGAGCCAAAGCCCAGCCGATGGCAGATGCCAATGGCGTGCCGCTCCGCCTGGTGAATCCGCAGCAGGAAAAAATGACTGGCAGTTTCAGCTACTTTGCCCTGATGGCGCCGATTGGAGCACTTGTTGCCAGTTCCATTGAACAGGCAACCGACGGTGCAATCATCAATATCTTCGCCGGAATTCCGGCGGTGACAAAGCAAGACCTTGATATGGACATGTACATCGAGAAGGGATGCTTTATGTTCGGCACGAGTGGTTCAACGATCGAGGACATGCGAATCGTGCTCAAGAAGGTTGAAGATGACCAACTCGATACCAACGCGTCGGTAGATGCCATCAGCGGGATGCTTGGTGCGACCGATGGGCTTGCTGCGGTCGAGAACCGTACGCTGGCCGGAAAGATCATCGTGTATCCGATGTTGCACGACGTTGGTTTGATCGCATTGGCAGAGTTGGATCAACATTACCCCTCAGTGGCCAGGAAACTTGACAACGGCAAGTGGACAGGTGAGGCAGAGCAGGAGTTGTTGCGCGTGGCGCGATCGTGAAGCCTGGTCGGCCTTTTGTGGCATGCGCTGGCCGGAAAAGAAGCCAGTGGAACCAGCGATAGCCGAGAGTTGCACGGCGTCTCAAGCAGCCAAGAAAATTGGGGGTGCGGAGCAGAGTGGCACTGCTGGCGTAAGGAGTACCGCACGAACGACGGGCGGGCATTTCGGCTGTTAACCATCATCGGTAAAACCACGCGGGAATGTTTGGCAATCGACGTGGCAAGGAGGTTGACCAGCGAGGATGGTTTCCTCTCTTGAATTGTTCTCGATTCGAATGTGCCTCGTTCTGGATTATGGTCTACCCTCGGGGTGAAACCTTTCATAAATCAATCTGCTGCTGCGAATTTCCCCTTCGAATCGCTGCACATTACTGTGCGCGTAGGCATCATTCGAAGTGTCGACCAGTGCCTGCTTGAAATGCGGCTCAAGGCGCATCCATAGTTGCGGAGAGTAAATCTCTCCGGGGCCTGACATCGTGTGATTCGCGGCTAATTCTCTCGCTGTTTGATCTATCTCTCGGTAAATCTCAACCATCGAATTGGCGGCGGGCCCGTATTTCGCTTCACAGTATTGGGAAACAATTTCCCAAAGGTTGCTGTCTGCGTCCCAGGCCAGTTGGGCCACCAGGTAGATGGTCAGTTCGTGCTGGCCTCGGACCCCAAACAGGGAGTGTCCTATACCTGGCCAGGCGTAAATGCCTGCGATGTTAGCGTCTCGGTAGTATTCAACATCTGCTGTGAGCCTCTGGGTCATCGGTTCGTATCCCGGGTGACGAAACCGGGCAGACCAGTCGGTATCATAAAACTCGAGAATCCCTACTCGCTCTGGACGAAACAGCCGAGTCCACTGCTCGAGATATTCTTTCACAGATTTGTTGATCTCGCAGTTAGGATCTGATATTGAATGTCCATAGCAGGCGCTTATAGGTGTAAACCAGAGGAAGAGGTTCTCCGCGGGTGTCACATCCTGCGGCGCTTCTGTGTCTTTCCAGGTGGAAGTAACAAAGATTGCGATCTTGCGATCTGGAAACTCCTTTGAGACCAACTTGGCAACTTGGTTAGTGAAAAGCAGGAATCGCCTGGCTGGGGGAGGCACGCCGCCGTCCATAGCAGTACATGCGTCGCACTGGCAGTAGTCCTCATTGTCATTTGACCAGAGTCCCAGAGTCTCAACTTCTGGGTTTCTCTTTAGAAAAGCAATCATCCGCTCGGTGATAATTCGCATAACATCTGGATTCGAGACACACAGGTGTGGGGGATCTGACCCGTAGGGGCGGTGACTCCGGTCGACCAACCTGTTTCCGTCGACAAGCGCAAAGTACTCTGGATGATCTCTTCCAAACTCGCGGGGAGAAATCCAGAATGGGTGCGAATGATCGGATACCTCGATTGACATGTCCCGCTTTTCAATCTCTTGCAGAAGGCCGTCTTTAAGCTTTTCCCAAATATCATAACGGTAGGTGAGATACGCTTCGAAATGGTTAAACTTTTGTTTAGCCATCCAGTCAACATCCAGAGATGTCGGAAGATCGTCGGTAATGAAGACATTGCGTCTTGCCAGGCTTGCGGTGTGACTCACATTTTGCGGAGGCAGGTGCAGGGTTTTAAAACCTGGCACCCTTTCGCCATGTGGGCCCGGTTCAATCCATCTACAGCCAATGCGTTGAAGAAGTTCATAGACGGCAAACAATGTACTCCGCGGGTTAGAGCCTACCAGCAGCAGCGCCTTGTCGAAGGATCGAATCAATATAGAATCTCTCTCTTTCGGAAAGACAGCCTTGTCAAGGAAGACCGCGCTCATACGGTTTCAGCCGATTGTGATAATCGGAACAGTTTCCCAACGGGACGACAGCTCCATTGTTTCAAGATCAGCGATTCTAAGTTCCACGCCGGTCATCTGTTTCAGGTACTTCTGCAGTTCTTCAGCGGCGAACCGTTCGACTGGATCAGCGCCGCTATCTACAACAATTGTGTAGTCACTCACGCCGTCCGAAACCAGTGCTAGAGATTGACCGCTTACCGCGAGTGGAGATTCGACAGCACACGAGGCGAGCAACACAAAAATGAGGCCCCACAGCCAGGTTGGCATAGCAGAAATCCTCACAGAAAAAGTCTGGACATTCATTTGCGTTTTCTCTCCGAGAGTGGTGACCGAAACCGGTCATCGCTATTTATAGTCGACGTGTATTTCGACGGAGTCAACGATTACTTGATTCTCAGACTTCGGATTGCGCTTGTTCAGCCACAGGCCGACTTCGTTGCGGCCCGCCTGTAGCTGATCGGGCCTCAGGTTCAACTTGACGATGCTACCCGCCTCAGGTTGAGGATCCGGTTTGAGGGAGTGTCCGTTCACGCTAAAGTCAATCACATCCCCCGAACCCAGATTCTTCAATTCGACCCAAAGCTGAAGTGACTCGACTTTTTGCGCGTTGTCGCTGCTGAAGTCGTCGGCTACTTCCAGCGGGATGACCGTCATTGAACTGGCGTTCCAAACCGGGTGCAGAGCAACAGGCAATGACGCAAACATCCAGTTGTGAAAGCGTGGGCTGGACGGGTGGTGTCGATTTTTTCCGGGACCAAACTCTGAGGAGTCTGCCGGAAATATCTTGTCCTTTGTGGCCAGCACCTGCGGGTCTCCGATTTCCTTGAGCAGCTGTGCTTGGGACGACAAATGGTCCGAATGGGGAAACAAATTGAAGGTGTACATGCCATCGGCTCCCTGCGACCAATAATTCATCGCAAGGCCGCGAAGCACCGTGGTCCCACCTCCGTGTGTATGATCAGCCCCATCGATGACTTTCGAAGGATGCGCCACGCAGACGTACAGCTGGACCGGTTTCCCCTCGGTCAATTCCCGAAAACGTTGGATGTCTTGACCTGAAGGGAAGGCATAGTCGCCGACGATAAGAATATCGATCAGGTCTTCATCGATCCAGGTTTCAACATCAAATCCGTTGAGGTGACAGGCCACCAGGTTCTCATCGACCCGCACTGCGATTTTAATCGCGCGGCCGCGTTGCCGGGCCCGCTCATTCAGCTTCTGCCGCACCGTACGCATAAAGTCTGTCAGGACGAACGAATTACGATATTCCAGAAACTCCACGAAAAATCGTGGGAAACGCATCAAGTCCAGTTCGATACCGTCAAAGTCGTACTTGTCAAATATCTCTTCGATCGTCCTTAACTTAAGTTCGCGCACTTCCGGTATGGCAAAGTTCAGAGAGGTGGTGAATTCTTCGAACTGATCACCCAGCATCCACTCTGGATGTTCCTGTTTGAAGGTGGGAAACTCCTTGGGTAAGTGACCGTCGTGGATATCATTGACCCGGAAAGAATAAAACACGTCCAGTTTTCGTTTGTGGGCTTCACGTACCACCACCTGCGGGGGATCATTGCCCTCCTCGATCCAGCGGCTAAGGGTGGGATCGACTTGATTGATGCGCGCCCCTGTACGTTCCAGAACCTCGCTATCGTAGCTTGCGGTGTTGCCCCCGGTGCCATCACACCAGAAGAGGGCATCTACGTGGCTGCCCTCCAGAGGGCCGAAGACGTTCTGGATATAGGCGTCGACGTTACCTTTTGCATCTGCAAAGACAGCGTACCCATCACAATTGAAAATGACGCGGTAAGGCTTACCGGCCGGGCGTTGCGCTGATACCGGAAGTCTGCCCACACTTAATAACAAACAAGTCGATGCCAATAGAAATAAATGAGGATGATCGTTCATGGTTGGCTACTTCCTGTCAGGTTGATAGTCCTGGAACCGCTCGAGGCTCGGCATATCGCTTATTGTAACAGTATGTGGATCCGCCCCGTGGTTAGCACCTGGGAAATTCTGCGCATTTTCGTCCTTGTGACCCTCGTTATTGGGTTCCTCTCACTGGAATCATGCTCGACAGTTTCTTGGTGGGGCAAGGACGCTCGTAGTGCGCAGACCTTTCCCCTCTCATCCACTGCTGTGGCCTCCTCACGCTCCTGCGCGTGAGCACCGGTCGAAGTGTGTCAACAATTTCAAGCAAATCGCGACAGCCATTCATCTCGTAGGAAGCAAGTTGAATTTACGAGTCTCATCCGGATGCGTTAGACGTTTTGATTTGCAGTAAAGTAAACGGGTAGATGGTTGTGGCGTAAATCGTGCCGTCGCGGGTCGTGATCATGGCCATAATGACGTGCAGCGGCGTGAGCGTGCCGTCGGGCAGGGTGTGATAGCCGTGGATCGGCCGCGCGCTGCCGTCGGGGTTCTTGGAACGGCCGGCGGTAAAGTTGAAGAAATCGGGGTTCTCAACAGCAAAGACGCCCAGGTCATCCATTGCACCGGTCGCCGGGGTGTAGCGAACCAGGTGGTGCAGGAGGCCCTCGCCGAAACCGGTGTTATTGTCGATACGGATTGCCGAATAGACACTGCCGTCCGGACCAATCGTAACTGAGCCGCGCGAGTCGGGATTTTCGCCTTTGAGACGGTCACCCAGGCTCGTGGCGACAACAGGTTCACCGGTCGCTTGCGTGAGATCGACGCGGAACATGCGGAGGTCGTTGAGCAACTGGAGGTAGGCGGTCTTGCCATCGGGCGTGATTCGCCAGTCAGGATGCACTCGGCTTGCACCGAGGTACTTTGCCAGCGGCTGGCCTTGGACAAGCAGCGGGTCGATGGTCACCTTGTCCGTTGCCGGGTCGTAGCGGGCGATTTGGAAGTCAGCCGTGATTGCCGTTCCGCGGCCCTGGGCGTCGATCAGCGTGTTGGGCTGGTCCCGCAGGATCGGGCCCAACTCGCGGTACTTTTTTGTCTTCATGTCGTAGAGCATCCAATGCTGCTCTTCGCAGGTGATGACGTAGATCAGGCCGCGCGATTCATCGGCAGTGACGTCAATCACGCCCTCGCCTTCCTTCTTGCCGGCTGCAATCTTCCGCTCATCCAGTGGCATGGGCATACCAAGGTTTTCGGCTTTGTTGGTTGCCGGGTCGTAAACCATTACGTACCCGCCTCGATAGACAGGAATTTTCTCGTCCCGTTTCAGTGCCTCGCGTTCCGCCGCCGTTGGATAGCCCTGCTTGGAGCCGATGTAAATCTTGCCCGACGGGCCAACGAAGTTGCGCGTGTGGATCTTGGATTGGGCGGCGTACCCCGTGGGTGTCAGCGGCAGGCCAACCAGCTTGTGGGTATCGAGGGCAATCCGCATCTTCTCTGTGGCGGGGTCGAACTCGACCAGATACGAGTTTCGCCCGTATGCGGCGGTGCCGATGTAGATTTTTCCGTTGTGCCCTTCGCAGAGTGAGAAGTAGCCCGACTCCTCGGTGGTTGTCTCGGGCGGGATGTGGAATGCCTTGGCCCAAACGTAGGTGAACGGCAGCTCTTGTGCGACAGCCGACGAGGCACAGACCGCTTGGATTGACATCCAGGTGATGACCAGAACTGCCACGAAACCTGGTTTCATGAATTTCTCCCTCGGTTCACGATGACTCCCAACGCGTTCGCAATTTCCCTTGCGCCGTTGGCAATGATACGACTTCATTCTATCGACGTGTGGTATCATTCTTCAATCAGAACTAGAAATGACTTTGTTTTGGCGAAGTGCATTACGGTTTCCAAATTACCACCGAGACACCGCTGGCGCCAACCAGGTAGCCGGCATCGGGCG
>Ga0315336_1003215_pt1 | contig 22414 bp, 16 predicted proteins | sample ASW5metaG_FD_204512 | JGI IMG/M metagenome (GOLD analysis project Ga0315336, IMG submission 204512) | Ammonia-oxidizing marine archaeal communities from Monterey Bay, California, United States - ASW #5 | ecosystem: Environmental > Aquatic > Marine > Intertidal zone | place: USA: California... | reverse complement strand
CGGTGGACAGCGATTATAGGTGCCGGAGGCTGATGGAGGAAAGCTGATGACCCTCGGCTTACCAAAGAAGGAGGATGGAGAACTGAACCGTCCCTCACTTGGGGCCTGCGTCTAGCGATTCCGGGCTCGCGCCCTACTCGACCGCCCCCAACCGACGCAGCAGTTCCGCTATCTCAGGTCGCGTGCCCCTCAGGCCATTGGTGCCCGGGATCGTCTGAGGAGTCTCGGCCAACACCAACGGCGTTTGGTCGCGCTCGTTGGCCGCGTTGACATCGGCGCCGCGTGCGACCAAGAACTCGACTACCGACCGAAAGTCCTTGAGCACCGCATCATGGAGCGCCGTGTTGCCACTCTGGCTGGCCGCGTTGACGTCTACGCCAAGGTCGATGAGGATGCGCGCCAGTTCCAGGGTCCGTCGCTCCTCTTCGGCCGGATCTCGAAGCGCGTTTCCTATGCGGTCGTGCCGATCTTCTAAGGACGAGCCCGAATTGCCCATCGCTACCTGAAGAATCGACGCGCCATTCGTGTGTACAACGAACGGGTCCGCTCCACGCTCGGTGAGCGTACGGAGGATCTCGACCTCGCCGTATTTCGCGGCCAGCCAAATCGAAGGCATGCCGATCAGCTGACGGCGGATGCTGTAGTCCGCGCTGAACCGACGACCGGATGTCCCGTACTCGACGACCGCGTTCAGATCGGCGCCGTGGTCGAGCAGCGCCTCCACCAACTCGACTTGGCCTCGAAGGACCGCCGCATGAAGCGCCGTGTACCCAGCGCCGGCACCATTCGGATCGGCGCCCTGCTCGAGCAATTGGATTCCGAGCTGCCCGTGCCCGCTATGCGTCGCGATGACGAGCGCGCTGGCGCGGGAAGCATCGACGTCGTTGACATCGGCGCCCGCGTCGACGAGCACTCGGGCAGTCTCGACGTCACCGTTACGCGCGGCGAAGAGCAGCGGTGTCGAGCCTCCGTGTGCCATCCGGAAATTGCCGGACGGGTTGGTATTGCCAGCCGTGTTCTCCAGTTGGTACCACACCTTGGTGCGGGCGTGCAGGTCTGCGTCACTCTCGATCAGCACGCGGGCGACATCAGGGTGCTGCTGGGCCACTGCCCACATCAGAGGGGTTTGTCCGCGTTCGTGCTCGGCCGCGTTGACGTCCGCGCCACGCTCGAGAAGCAACTCGACCGCCTGCACGTTTCCCGACCGAGCCGCAGTCATCAGCAGCGTTTCGCCCATTTCGAGCGATGCATTCGGGTTGCCACCGGCCTCGAGAAGCCGCTCGACCATCGGCGCGCTGCCGTTGATCGCCGCCAGCCACAACGGTGTGGCGCCGAGCTCGTTGGCCACGTTGACATCCGCGCCAGCCTCAATGAGCAGCGTCGCCGCTTCGAGATCGTTCCGATGGGCCGCCCAGTGGAGCGCCGTGGCGCCGTCGCCCTGGGGTGCATCCAGATCGGCTCCCTCGGCGACCAGGGTACGCGCCGCTTCGAGGTCCCCCGCCCTCAACGCCTCGATGATCGGAGGTGCCGACTGCGCATAAGCGGCAACGGGACCGGCGAGTACGGCGGCCAGCGCGGCAATCAGCGGTACCGTGGAACGAAGTCTCGTGCACATATCGCTTCATGCTACGGCATTGGGTTCGACATTGACACCCCAGGAAGGCTGGGCCACTCTAGGCCGTGGCTCAAGGAGGCCAACGTCGAGAGTCCCATTGAGTTTAGTCTAGAATCAGTAGGAGACTGACAGATGGTGTCACGCAACCTGTCGCTGGCGTCCGTCTTCCGAACAGCGGTGCTCGTGACCGGGGTCCCGTTCTCTGCCCCCCTCGCCCTTAGGGCCCAAGCGCAACCGGTCCCCGAAGCTGAGCTTCTTGAAGAGACCCTCGGCGAGTACTGCACCACCTGCCACAACGACCGAACCCGCAGGGGCGAACTCTCCTTAGAGGGTCTCGATCTTTCACGGGTCGGTGAACACGGGGGGATCCCGGAAAGGGTCCTTCGGCAGCTTCGTATGCGGAGGATGCCGCCCGTCGGCCGGCCGCGTCCCGCGGGCGAGACGTACGAGGCGCTTTCCGTGTGGCTCGAATCCGAGATCGACCGGTTCGCAGCGGCCAATCCAAATCCCGGACGGAACGAAGCGTTCCATCGCCTCAATCGTGCCGAATACGCCAACGCCGTTCGTGATTTGTTGGCGCTCGACGTCGATGTGCAGGCGCTGTTGCCGGCGGACGATATCGACGAGCACGGTCTCGACAACATGGCCGACGTGTTGACGGTCTCCCCCGCATTGATGGAGAGGTACTTGTCGGCGGCACGAAAGACCGCACGACTGGCCAGCGGCGAAACTCCGCTGGGACCGGCCAGCAAGACTTACGAGGTGCCGATTCTTCTTATACAGAACGACCGCATGGGCGACGACCTTCCGTTTGGCTCGCGCGGAGGGATCGGCGTGCGCCATTACTTCCCGGTCGACGGTGATTACGACCTCGCGGTCGGACTGCACCGGAACTATGTGAATTACGTACGTGGATTGGGATCGCGCCACGAGTTGGAGGTCAGACTCGATGGCGTGCTGGTCCGTACCTTCACCTTCGGTGGCGAGGAGCCGGACGTCCTGCAGGCGCCCGCGAGCTACGCCGGCAACCAATTCGGCGATCCGGCTTGGGAGGAATACATGCTCTTCGCCGACGCCAACCTGCGGGTGCGGTTCCCGGCTAAGGCGGGGCCGCACCTCGTCGGCGTCTCCTTCGTCCGGAGGTTTACCGAGCCGGAAGGAGTACTTCAGCCCCGACAGAGCGTGTTCGCAGCAGCGGTGAACGAGCTGAGAGACGGGGATGCAGCCGTCGAGCAGGTGTCGATCACGGGACCATATGGGAGCGGTGGCCCGGGTGATCCGCCGACCCGCCGGGCCGTGTTCACCTGCCGGCCGGCGAGCGACGCATCTTCGGACGAAGAAGCATGCGCCCGCGAAATCCTGTCGTCGCTGACGCGGCTGGCGTACCGACGGCCAGTCGATCAATCCGATCTCGACACGCTCATGGATTTCTACCGCGCGGGGCGGAGTGACGGCAGCTTCGATGCTGGCATCCAGCTCGCACTCGAACGACTGCTCATCTCGCCCGACTTCCTGTTCCGCGTAGAGCGCGATCCCACCGATGTGGCACCCGGGACAGTCTACGCGTTGAGCGATCTCGAGCTCGCTTCGCGGCTGTCGTTCTTTCTCTGGAGCAGCATCCCGGACGCCGAGCTACTGGACCAGGCCGAGCGCGGCATGCTCCAGGATCCCGCCGTGCTCGAGCAGCAGACCCGGCGCATGCTTGCCGATTCCCGTTCAAAGGCACTGGTGGAGAACTTTGCTGGCCAATGGCTCTACCTGCGGAACCTCCGCAGCGTGGTGCCTGACGCGGTCATCTTTCCCGAGTTCGACGAGAATCTGCGCGAGGCGTTCAAACAGGAGACCGAACTCTTCGTGGAGAGCTTGATTCGTGACGACCGAAGCGTGCTCGACCTACTCAGTGCCGACTACACCTTCGTCAACGAGCGGCTCGCGGAGCACTACGGGATTTCCGGTGTCTACGGCAGCCATTTTCGCCGGGTGTCGCTCGATGGCGAATTGGCCGAGCGACGAGGGGGCATCTTGGGACAAGGAAGTCTGCTCACGGTCACCTCCTATGCGAATCGGACGTCGCCGGTACTCCGCGGCAAGTGGGTGCTGACGAACATTCTCGGGACGCCACCCCCGGCGCCGCCGCCCGACGTGCCGGATCTTCCCGACCGCGGTGAGGGCGGTCAGCCGGCCACCGTTCGCGATCGCATGCTACGGCACCGCGAGGATCCCGTCTGCGCGGCGTGCCACGCACCGATGGACCCGCTGGGGTTGGCGCTGGAACACTATGACGCAATTGGCAGATGGCGGAGCACCGGGGAGGCCAATTTGGCGATCGACGCGTCGGGACAGCTGCCAGACGGGACCAACTTCTATGGGCCGCAGGGCCTCCGCACACTGCTCCTCGAGCGCCGTGAACAGTTCAGCGGCACTGTGATTGAGAAACTGCTGGCTTATGCGATCGGCCGGGGGCCCGAACATTATGACCAGCCGACTGTTCGGGGCATCACCCGCCAGGCGGCTTTGGAGAATTACGCCTGGTCATCTATCATTGTGGGAATCGTGCAGAGCACCCCCTTCCGCAAGCGGAGGTCGGAGTCATGATCATCACTAAGAAGGCAATTCCCCGTCGCACGATGCTCCGAGGGCTCGGCGCGTCGCTCGCTTTGCCGCTCTTCGACGGGATGGTGCCGGCCCTCACGGCACTCCGTGACACGGCTGCGGACCCCGTGCGCCGACTTGGCGTTGTCTACGTCCCCAACGGGATGATGATGGATCACTGGACCCCGAGCACCGAGGGAAGCGGCTTCGACTTCCCGGACATCCTCCAGCCACTCGAGACGTTCCGCGACAACGTACAGGTGCTCTCGGGCATGCGCGGTGTGGACGCCGAGGGGCCGCACGCACGAGCTTCCACACGCTTCCTGACCGGGGTTGCTTCACAACGGGATGACGGGTCGAATCTTCGGGCCGGCGTCTCCATGGATCAGATCGCGGGACGTGTCCTCGGTCGCGAGACGCAGCTTTCCACGCTCGAACTCGCCATCGACGGGCGTGACTTTGCCGGCTCGTGTGACGAGGGCTTCAGCTGCGCGTACACCAACACGATCTCCTGGGCGAACGAGACGACGCCGCTCCCCATGGAGAACAACCCGCGTGCCGTTTTCGAGCGGCTCTTCGGTGACAGCGGCAGCACGGACCCGGAGGTCCGCAGGGCACGGCTGGAGAGGGACGCAAGCCTGCTCGACTCCGTCACCGATCGCGCGCGCGCCCTTTCACGCCAGCTCGGGTCAAACGACCAAGCCAAGCTGGACCAGTACCTCGAGGCCGTTCGGGACATCGAGCGGCGAATCCAGATAGCCGAGGCGCAGAGCGACCGTGAGATTCCGGTGATCGATCAACCGGCCGGGATCCCCGGCACGTTCGGCGAGCACACGAGGCTGATGTTCGATCTCCTGGCCCTCGCATACGAAACGGATCTGACGCGCGTCGCGACGTTCATGATGGGACGGGAGATCACGGGCCGCACCTACGCCGAGATCGGCGTTCCAGACGCCCACCATCCCATCTCGCACCATCAGAGGGATCCGGTGAAGCTCGAGAAGCTGAAGAAAATAAACCGGTACCACGCGGAGCTGTTTGCCGAGTTCATCCAACGACTGAGTTCGACGCCCGATGGCGACGGGACACTGCTCGATCACTCGATGATCATCTACGGCGCTGGCATGGCCGACAGCAACTCGCATTACTCCGGGAACCTGCCGATCCTCCTCGCCGGCGGCGCGGCGGGCACCGGGGGGCGTCATGTGCAGTACGCTGCGGACACGCCGCTCGCGAACCTACATCTGAGCCTGCTCGACAAGATGGGTGTGCCCATCGAGTCGCTCGGAGACGCAACGGGTCGACTGCCGCTGGAGACGCTCAGCGGGGTGTAGCGACCCCATCTCTCGTCCTGCTACCGGGCCTCCGTGCTGGGCAGCCCAGTCGATCGTGAAGACGATCAGCGCAACGTCTCGTTGAAGAAGTCGACGGTCCTCCGCCATGCCAACGTGGCCGCTGCCTCGTCGTAACGGGGCGTCGTGTCGTTGTGGAATCCGTGATTAGCGCCCTCGTACATGTGCATCGTGTACGTCTTACCGTTGGCCTGTAGCGCGGCCTCATAGGCCGGCCATCCGGCGTTGATACGCTCGTCGAGACCCGCGTAATGGATGAGCAGGGGCGCGTTGATTCTGGGTACGTCCTCTACCGCGGGTTGACCTCCGTAGAAGGGAACGGAGGCGCCCAGGTCGGGGATGCGTACGGCCATCATGTTGCAGATCCCTCCACCGTAGCAGAAGCCCACCACGCCGACCGCCCCGCTGCATTCTTCGTGGGCTTTCAGGAAGCCCCCGGCCGCGACGAAATCCTCCTGCATCTCGGCGCGGTCCCGCTGGCCCTGGAGCGTCCGGCCGTCGTCGTCGTTGCCGGGGTAGCCGCCAAGCGGTGTAAGCGCATCGGGCGCGAACGCCAGGAATCCAGCGAGCGCCGTTCGGCGTGCGACGTCCTCTATGTGCGAGTTGAGGCCACGATTTTCATGAACCACGACGATACCGGGCAGGTCGCCACTCGAGCCCGCCGGTCGCACCAAGTATCCTCGCATCGTGCCGGCGCCCTGCGGCGAAGCGTACTCGACGTACTCTCCGACTACCTGCGCATCGTCACTCCTCACCTGCTGCAGTTCGTCGTACTTGGGGCTCAGAGCCTCCAGCAGGGCGGCGGCCGACATGCCACCGACGGCGAAGGACGACGCCCGATCAAGAAACTGACGTCGGTCGATGAAACCGTGGACGTACTTGTCGAAGAGATCGAGAAGTCCCTGATCGAAGTCGCTCGCCTTCTTGCGTGTCATGTCGTCCTCACTTTTCTGGTGTCATTGAGTCGGTCCTCACTTTTTTGCCGTTACTGAGACATCCCGGCGCTGAAGCGAGCACTCAGCGCATCCCGATCGACCGCTATACCGCGGAGATAGACCGAGTCGATGTCCCTCGTGTTCGTGATGTCTTCCAGGGGATTCGCATTCAGAACAACGAAGTCCGCGCTCTTACCCACCGCCACCGAACCAATGTCGTCCAGCGCCATCAACGCGGCAGAACTGCTCGTCGCCGCGACAATGACTTCGGCGGGGGTCATTCCGGACCTCACCATGTCCGCCATCTCCTGATGGACGGCCCACGGCGTGCTCCCGTCCGTGCCGAACGCGATCCTCACCCCCGCTTGATTGAGTCTCGCAAGGTTACGGGCCTGGATGCCGAACGCCTCCTGGGCCGCCGGCCGATCCGTCGACCTCTCCTCCATCTCCTGCAACTCGCCGGCGGGGACCGTCCCGCTCAGCCAACCGAACTCTTCGGCCACGCCCGGACCGGGGAGGTTGGGAACCAAGACCACATTCGGGCGCTCGTTCCAGAGCGCGACGAGCTCATCGTCGATGTCCCGATCGCGAATGCCGTGGGCGAACGCGTCGATCCCCGCCCGCAGAAGTCCCTTCGCGTCCTCCAGCCTGAAGATGTGGGCCGTGACACGGAGGCCGCGCGCGTGGGCCTCGTCGATGACCGCACCGTACAGTGCCGGGGAGAGCCTCTCGTATTGGCCGTTGCGATCGTCGACCCAGATCTTGACGAAGTCCGCCTCCTGGGCAGCCAATGCCTGCACGGCAGTCCGCGCCTCTTCCTCGCTGGTGATCCAGAAGGGGACTTCGGACCGCCCAGGCTCGGGGGAGGTGATCCCTCGCCCCGCGGTGCGTGATGAAGCTCCGTCGAGCACCGCCTCGTCGCGCATCTCGAATCCGACGTCGCCCTCGTCAAGACCCAGGCTCACGACCATGCCGGCTCCGTAGTACGCCATGTGCTGGAGTTGGCCGATCCGATCCTCACGGGTGGACGCCAAGTGTACGTGGGCATTGACGATCGCGGGAATGACGGTCTTACCACTGAGATCGACTCGGGTGGCTCCTCCCGGAACGTTCACGTCCGCCCTTCGCCCGACACTTGTGATGCGGTCCCCTTCGACGACGAACACTGCATCCTCGACCGCTGCGCTTCCGTCTCCAACAATGAGGCGAGCTCCTTCGAATGCGGTCACAGCACCCCCGCTGCCCACCTCCGGGCCGCTGCAGCCGGTCATCGGAATCCCAATCAAGGAGAGCACGGCAGACATCACGACCGCGTTACGCGACAAACTCTTATGCGAGTCAGTCGTAGCTTGGCGCATGGAAACCTCACATCGAAGGTGGCGACCTGAGATCAGATTAAGATTTCTCAGCTAGAGCCGATAGGTGTAGTTCAGCTTGACACTCGCGCCACGAGAGAGAGTCATGAACTCCCGGTTCTGGTTGAATAGCCCGTCATCCAGGTTCTGCCAGTTCTGCGTAAAGACGAGGAAGAGATCGTTCCCTGGCGCGATGATCCAGCGCATCCGCATGAAGAGGCCCACGATCTCGGAAACGTCGTCGTACTGGATGTTGCCAGTGACGTTTGCCAGCGGAGTGATGTTCCACTCGCCGGCCACTCGAACGAGGTTCGCGTCGAACGATCCTTCGGGTAGATCAACGTTGTTGTTTTCGACCGTGGCGGAGAGGAGAATCCCCGGTGACGGCCGGAGGTCCACGCCAAACGCCAACTGGGTCCGATCTCCGCTCCAGAAGCCGCCCCGACGGATCTCCACGCTCGCGGAGACGACTCGGCGACTCGCGGTTCTAGCCGGTAGACTCCACTCCCAGTTCTTGTAGATCCCCGGTTGAATGAGGACACCGTCGCTGATCTCGAATCCGTTGTCGAGGAACTCGAACTGGCGCTGCAGGTTGATGTCGAAGTTGTCCTGGCTCTCGAAATCGACTCCAAAGAGCTTGAACTGCCACTGTCGTTCTTCGGCTATGCCGGTCGTGATGCTCTCCAGGTGCCGGAACTGGGCGGAAAAGTCGAACCTGCGAATCCAGTCGATACCGGATCTCGGCTGCCAGCCGATCTGGGGCTCGACGCGCCGGAACCCGTTCCGCGTGACGAAGCCCACCGCGGGGTCGTATTCGTGCCCGAACTCGCGGTAGGAGATGTGCCCAGACCAGATGTCGTTCGGATAGTTGATCCGGACGCCGCGAGCGGAGAGATCCGACGTCGACCGTTCGACGCCGCGGTCAGGGTTGGAGTTCCAGGCTGCAAACGCTCGAAAGTCGAAGTTCTTGTCGCCGAAGAGTCGAGAGGTGGCGTAGTAGAGGTCGGCCCCAACGGTATGCTGGTCCTTGGGGGCCCGCGCAGTCGGATCGGTGGGGTCGACACCAGTGGAGCGACGCGTGTAGATGGCTCCGATGGTCGACTGCTCGAAGATGCTCCGCTTGACCCGGGCCACAGTGAACTGCTCTCCGGCGAAGGTCCCGCCACCCACGTCCGCAGACTCGCGCTCGGCAGTATTCACCTGGATGAATCCGAGTTCATACCTTCCGGCCTGGCCTCCGAGCCTGCCCGCGTAGTTGAGCGGTATCTGTTCGCCTTGGATCAGCCCGATCCGTCGGCTGAAGTAGGGATCGGCCCCGTTGCCGGGCGCGAAGTTGAAGACGCCTGATCCCTCGAGAAAGAAGTCGCGCTGCTCAGGGAATCGCAGTGGAAAGCGAGTGAGATTGAGGCGCCGCTGGTCGACCTCAGCCTCAGCGAAGTCGGTATTGACGCTCACGCCGGCCCTCAGACTCGGCGTGACGTTGTAGTTGACGTCGAGACCGATGTCGCTCGGGTACGTGGTCGCATCGGCCTCAGCCGGCACGTTCTTCCAGTTGGTCACCGCGTAGGGAACCGCCTCGAGCCCGATTCCCTGTGACATTCCCCGGAGACCAGTGAGTCGGCCGGCGTGGATGGGTTCCCGGAGGCTCTGGTTGCGCCGATATCCTCTCCAGAGGATCTCCTCGTTCCTGCTGCGGATCGTACGCTGGAAGTTGATGCCCCAGGCGTCCGAGGTTGGATCGAAGTTCAGCGTGCGGAAGGGAATCTGGATTTCAAGCGACCACCCGTCAGGGCGACTGGCGGTTTGAACTCGCCAGATTCCGTCCCACGCCCGTCCGCCCCCGCCACCACCGCCAGCGATTAGGGCGTCACCCATTACGCCAAGAGCATTGGTCTCGAAGAAGTAGCCGGTTCGACCATCCTGGAAAGTGTCAAGAATCCACATGAAGCGGTCGTCTGCGCTCAAGAAACCATCTCGCCGTTTCTGGAACGCCAGGACCCTCTCGGGATCATCGTAGAGCATGGCTCCTATATAGATCGCATCCTCGTCATAGACGACTCGGATCTCCGTCCGCTCCGACGGCACCCCGCCCTCTACGGGCTCCTGTGTGGTGAAGTCCGTGATGGGGATTGCCCGCTCCCACACCCCCTCGTCGAGGCGGCCGTCCATGTTGATCTCGTCACCGATCACGAGCGGAAGCGCGATGAGATCGACGAGATCACCATCCCCTCCCTCGTCGGCAGGGGTCTGGGCCGCGAGGGGATCCACCACGAACAAGAAAAGGAGCGCTGTCGCCAGTAGAATTCCACGTGCCGGATTTCGAACCCGCGCTGGTGCCATCTATCGTCGACTCTCAGAAGCATGGACTGATTCGGCGTGAGCCGACGGGAGCGTACGGACAATTCCTTAACAAGACACGCGCTTCTTGCCGGGTGTTGTAATCGGAGCCACATCCTTGCGCCACAAGAGTGGGTGGCCAAGGGCCCCTGTCACGCGCGGGATAAATACTGACCAAACCCCCATCCTACTGGCGCGTCGGAGACAAACGTTGGATTCTTATAGTTTGAAGAGTCTCGCCGTGTCGCTGGCCGGCGACCGACGTGTAACACGAGGAAGGCACGAGGTTCGAATGCTACCTGTACCGTCAAAGAAGGAGCGTATTATGAGTTCATTGAATCGGTGTTCCAAGCTTCTGGCGCTGTCCGCAGTCCTTGGCGTGGTCTGGACTGCGGGGTGCACGCCGCAGGACACGGCGTCGGCTGGGGAAGCCAATGCCATAAGCATGCAGGAGGGCATGCTGGTGCATGACGGCCAAGAACTATTCGGCCATTACTTTCAGCCCGAGCCGTTCCCACAGCCCCTGCCGGACGACGCCCACTCCCACGACGGCTGGACCTGGGGGTCCATGGCGGCGGTCTATGCCGAGAGCCCAGACAAGATCTGGATCGCCATGCGGGGAGAGCTCCCGCTCCCGGATGGGGACGATCCGTGGACACCCTACGCCCTCCTGAACGAGTCCAGGGGGAGCGCCTCGCCCAACGACGACAACGGAAGTCGCGGGTATGAGCGGCGCTACCTGCATGTGATGATCGCTGTGAATTCCGAGGGAGAGTTGGTCGAATATTGGCCGCAGCATGACCAACTCTTCGACGTACGGGGCGGACGCGGACCCCACAAGATCAAGATCAGCCCCTACGACCCAGAGAAGCATATCTGGGTCATCGACGACAACCTCCACCAGATCCACAAGTTCACCTACGACGGGGACCTGGTGCTCACGCATGGAGTGCAGAGCGAGGCCGGACGCGGGCCGAACAACTTCTCGCGCCCGACGGACATCGCTTGGCTGCCGGACGGAACGTACTTCATCAGTGACGGCTACGTCGGAACCCGCGTAGCGAAGTTCGATGCCGACGACAACTTCATAATGGATTGGGGCCAGGCCCCGGTCGATCCCGCCAACCCGGGTCCCAACGAATTCAACACCGTCCATGCGATCACGATCAGCCAGGACCGGTTGATCTATGTGTCGGACCGGGCCCACGCGCGGATCCAGGTATTCGATGAGAACGGAAACTTCCAGTTCATGTTTCCGACTGGCCAGCGAGGGGAGTCTCTCCCGTACGCGATCGAGATTCTACAGGATCCGAGCGGGGAGGAGTTCCTTTGGGTCGCGGACGGCAGTTCGAACCGAATGCTGAAGTACGATCTGGCCGGCAACTACCTCTATGGCTGGGGCACGCCGGGTGAAAATTACGGGCACTTCAACGGCCCGCACTCGATCACGACCGATCAGGACGGCAACCTCTATATTGCGGAAGTGTTCGCAGGTCGGATACAGAAGTTCGTCCCGAGGCCCGGGGCCGATCGGGCCAAGATCGCGGGACAGCAGCTGCGCGAAGCATGGTGAAGGCCGATTAACGACTGAGCCGGGAGTCCGTGTTATTAACGGACTTCCGGCTCAGCGCCCCGTCGGAGACCCGTCTCCTCGACCGTACCGAGTACGGTTGGGAGACAAGGAAATCAGTAGTGGCCGGCCCTGTTGTTCAAATGCGGCAAGTGGAAAGAAACGAGAGCCTAGACCAAGGCCGCGCCTCGCGTCGTAATCAGCGTGCTACCCACGGCGGTCCAATGATCAACGCCGGATCCGCATCGGGCTTGGGCACGAACTTCTGGGTCCGGCCATACTGATTGTCCCCTCCGTAAAGATTACGGTCGGAGTCGACCGTAAACGTGTGCACTTCCAAATATCCATTGGGCAGCGGTCTGGGGACATTCCACGTGTATAGCCGCTCACCCTCGAAATCGAACTTGACGAACCTGAGCGGTCCCAGGGTGGTGAGCCAGATGCTGTCCTCATTGGCAATGACGTCCAAAGTCAGGCCAAGACCGCCCCACGTATCAACAAACTCGACTTCTCTCGGATCATCCGTGGTCCTGAACACGTTGACACGACCCCCCGAACGATCGAGGGCAAAGATCAGACCATCGGGCCCGACGGCCAACGCGTGGACGCCGTTGAATTCACCCGGGTCTGAACCGCGCTCGCCGAACTCTGACAAATAATTCCCGTCGCTGTCCAAGATGATGACGCGATGGTTGTCCAGGCCATCCGCCACCAGAATTCTGCCGTCGGGTAGGAATGCCACATCCTGCGGTCTGCCGAAATGGGTCTCGTCGTTTCTCGAAGGGCCCCGCTCACCCAGCGTCATCAGCAGTTCACTGCCGTCGTTGGAGAACACGTAGATCTGATTGAAGGTCTCGTTGACGACCCAAATTCGACGCTCAGGATCGTAAGGGCTGATGCGAACCCTGTGCGGTCCAGGCCCCTCTGACCCCGCGCACAAATAATCCCACTGATCCCAGATTTCTATAACATTACCGTCACCATCGATCGTATACAGACAGTTCTGCCAAGTGCGCAGATCAGTGGCCGACAAAGTGTTGATGCCCAGAGACCCCGCATAACCCGCGAATTCGGAGGGGACGGGGATCGGCAATCTCGTTTCCCCACGCTGCGCGATGATGATGCGATCCGGCGATTCCGCGAATACACCTGAATTGCCGCCGAAGGCAAAGCCCTGCTTGGCAAACGGCTGATGCCACCCTTCGACGATGTCATAAGGGCTGGGGCCGATCGGACCCACATCCTGAGCCGAAACGGGTCCGGAAAACAACGCGCCAAGCAGACAGGCAAGCGTCGTAGTCGCTAGAAGTTTTGAATCGCGCATGATCGAAGAAGCTCCATGATGTGGATCGGCGATGCCCCTGTGCCTTGCTCTATATCGACTATCAATACAAATAAATGCCTTTGGATTCAACTCAACGTGACTCGGAGGACGCCTTATGACGTCCGGCCTCATCGGCAACGACCCAAGAAAATGACGGATTCTCTCCCTGCTCAGGCCTATAGTAGAATCAAGGAATCGCGAACGCGCCCAGCAGGCAAAGAGCCGCGCCGAGAAGACGTGACTGCACCGCATACGGGGTAGCGCGCACATCAGGGCGGGGACCGGCGATCACGAACTCTCCTAAGCTGGCCCGGGCTCTACTCCTGCCTTGTCATCGAGTCGAGGGGTCCATTCCTCTCGACATTCCGGTCATTTGGTTCGCCTATCCCTCGACAGGGATCTCGTAAGTTATCAAGTTCCACCCCGCACATCCTTTGGAGGGCGCACATGCCGTACAGATTGGTATTCTCATTCGCATTGGTCGCAATCGGAGCCCTGCTCCCGAAGTCGGTGAGCGCCGCGGCGATCGCCCAGGGAGCCAACGCCTCTCATACGCACATCGGGCACGTCCTCGAGGCATTCGCCCCCACCCCAGACGGGCAGGGCCTATTGCCCACGGCCGAGGCCGAGGCCGAGATCGCCCTGCAACACGCCCGGCTCGCGGGCCGCGACCCCTCGGATATCGATGCCATGAAACGGCATGCGAGGCACGTGCTGAACGCGATCGACCCCGTGGAGTTCGCGGGAGGCCCGGGTTTGGGATTCGGAGTGAAGACTGCCGGAGAGGGAATCAATCGGCATATCGAGTTGGCTGCCGGTTCGGACGCCGCCTCCGGGAACGTTCGGGGCCACGCGGCGCACGTCGCAGCCGCCGCCCGAAGTGTGACCCAACGCGCACTCCATATCGTGGAGCTCGCAGGGCAAATCCTGCCGATGAGTGACTACAATCGAGCCTTCAATCTGGTTCTACAGCTTCGGGACCTATGCGAAGAACTCACCACCGGCGCCGACGTCTCGGGTGATGGGGCGATCTCGTTGAGTGAGGGCGGACTCGAACAGGTCCGGCAACACATGGCGCTGATGGCCGAAGGTGAAGGGCTGAACTGAGCTCATCTTCCGCCTCCGATGAGCCCCGGTGTCATCCGCCATCCCGCAGCGCCTCCGTCGAGTTGATTCCCTAGATTCTTATGACGAGCGCGAGCGTAAGGATGTTGTCGACCTTGTCACCCGGCGTCAGGACGTCGGTCCCTGTCGGTCCCCCATCCGCGTCGAGCAACCCGACGCTCAGCAGCGAGGGCTGCTTGTCGTAGAGCAACTGAAGCGACGTCTTGAACGACAGCCGCTCCGACAGTGACACACTCAGCGAATTGATCCAGTCCGCGCGCAGGTCATCGGTCTCTTCCAAATTCTCGTCGACGATCAGTGTAGACGAGAATTCCGCGCTTGTGGAAAGCTGCCTCATGGCGTCCAACCCGAACCGTACACCGCCGAACCCTTCGTCCACGCTGGGTGCCGGATCCACGTCTTTCTGGAGCGTATAGGTGAGTCCGATGTCGACCTTGAAGCGGCCGGTCTCGCTGTCGGCAAAGGCCTTTCCGAACCCCGCGACGAAGGCGTAGCGGTTCTGAATACCCGCGAACGTGTTCCTATCCCACCCAGCCCCCGAGAACGCAAACGCGCCCGCAAACGCACGATCGTACCGTCCGCGTGCGAAGTGATTCTCCGCCGTGAGTTCGGAGTTGGGGGTCTCGTTCACCGTGAAGTCGGTCGCAGTACCGGTCGCCGTGAGGGTGCGGAAAGTGGTCTCAGCACGGATTCCGCCCACCTCGATCTTGAACGCGTTCGGTTCGCCCGTGGCGGTCAGCGCGGACCTCAGGCCGAGGGTGCTCGATGACGCGTTGCCACCCGTGGAGACGAAGCTCAGTTCCGTCGAATTCTCCCATGTGTATGCCCCGGTCGCATCCTGCGCCGTAACGTACCTCGGAAGAGCCAGTTGGGCTACGAATAACAGCGCGCCTATCATGACCGCGCCGACACATCTCTTGTTCATGCTAACCCACCCTGCATCGTAGTTCGAATTCGGGGGCCTCGGGGCCCACTCATATGTATGGGAATAGGCCTGCTCAAGCTTGGCCCTTGAGTAGATCGCGGATCTCGCCCCTTCGGGCAACCGGGCGATAACTTGACAAGTCGGTCGACAATCGAGGTGTTGCGTTTCCAACTGGTTTCCTCAGAGGACCACCGCTGTGATCACGGGAGAAAAGCAATGAAGAAGCTCGCTACCACCCTCGTCGCGCTGATCGTGGCCGTACCGTCAGCAGATGCGCAATACGCACCCCAGATTCCCGTGGAATCCGTGCCGAACTTCTTCCGGCTACCCATTGGAGTGAACTTCGGCGAGGTCCCGGCCGTGGCCGTTAACTCTCAAGGTCACGTCTTCGTGTACAGCCGCTCGAATCCGACCGGGGGTGGTCCCTCGTACGGCATTCACGCGGCCCAACTGTTCGAGTTCAGCCCCTCGGGCAACTTCGTCCGTGAGCACGGCAGAGGGCTCTATGCCTGGGCGTTCGCGCATGGGGTCAGGATCGACGCGAACGACGACATATGGACGGTGGACAAGGGCTCGAACATGGTCATCCGCATGGACCCCGAGGGCCGGGTCGTGTGGGTGTTCGGCCGGAAGGCGGAGTCGAGTTCCGAGTCGGCTCGCCCGATCGAGCGTCAAAATCCCCCGGCTCCCCCTCAAGACGGACGCTTCCGCGAGCCAACGGACGTCGCGTTCGACTCTCAGGGCAACATCTATATCAGCGACGGATACATCAACTCCCGAGTCGCCAAGTACGACATGAACGGCGATTGGGTGATGTCGTGGGGTGAGCCCGGCACGGGCCCCGGCCAGCTCCGCACCCCGCACAGCATCGCCATCGACAGGGACGACAACGTCTACGTCGGCGACCGGTCGAACGCTCGGATTCAGGTCTTCGACACGGACGGCAACTTCCAGCGGATGTTCAGCGTCGCCACGCCGATCGCGCCTGGGTCCAAAGCCGTGAACGGCACCACCCCCGCGGACCTCACGAGCGTGGCCGGGAACGGCGCGCCGAACTCGATGTGCATTCCGCCGGGGAGCGACGTCATCTACGTGGGCGAAAGCACGTTCCCGGGGCGGATCATCAAGGCGACGCTCCAAGGCGAGGTGCTCGGGGTCGTCGGCAACGCCGGGCGACAGTTCGGTGAATTCTCCGGGGTGCATGGACTCGCCTGCCCCTCGGAGGACCTCCTGTTCGCCGCCGAGACCTCGAACTCACGGGTGCAGAAGCTGATTCTGAACCCGTAGAGTGGTCAGCGGTTCGGGTATTTCTCCCGGACGCCGGTCGCCAGGAACTCGTTCCGGGAGTTGATCCCGATGTCGTTCCCCAGGTAATCCTCGTCCCCCACTTCCTCCATCCAGAAGGTTCCGCCGGGGCGGACCGAGACCTGCAGCCAGTGGCCGTGAGTATCCGGACCTCCCCCGTGCCAATGCTCCGTCCAAGGCCCGGCGTGGGACATTTCGCCCCGTTGAAGGATGCGAACCCGTTCTCCCCGGTTCTGGATACGGCCCTCGCCATCCCACATCAGGAGGATCTGGCCGCCACGGTGGCAGTGCCAGTAGGAGCGGTGACCCGGCGCCCAGTCGGCGCCTCCCCACGGCTCCCCGTTGATGACCACTTCTGCAACGGGTGCGCCGCGATACTCGCCCGTCGCCAGAATTCCGGTCGCCTCACCTGGACATCCAGGAGCCTCCTGCCCGGCCAGGGCGCTGGCCGGCAGCGCACCTGCAGCCGGCTGGGCATATCCGTACTCCCTGTTAAAAGCCACGATCACGACAACAGCGGTGAACGCTGAAACCCAGAGCAGGACCGACACCACATTACGAAGCCGTGCGATCGTCATTTCGCCTCCTCCCAAATCAGGAATCAACACCGGGCTGTTAGTCCGGGGCTAGGCAGGGATGCCTAGCGGATGTTCAGGGTCTCTCGCATCTCCTGCGCCGACATGCCCTCCAACCACACGGGGCTTCCCCGGTCGAACTGACTCGCCTCGGCTAGTGACCCGACGATGACGGGGTCGAACCCCGCGTCTCTGACGAGATTGGCTACGATGGCGACGGCTTCGTCGTCATCGCCAGCGATGGCTACGCCGATCTTCTCGCCGCTCTCGTTGATCGGGTTTCGGAGCATGCGGGAGCTGAGGATGTTGAACGCCTTCACGAGTCGAACGCCGGGCAGATATTGGGCCATCGCGAGGCCCGTCCCCATCGCGAGCCACTCTTCCGTGATGGGCCCCTCCCGGTCCAAGCGAGGGTTGCTGATGTCGATCACGACCTTTCCCTGCATCAGGTGGCCGAAGTCCTCACCGAGCTGCGGGATCGCGACGGGCGGCACGGCGAGGAGCACGACCTCTCCGAAGAAGGCGGCCGCATCGGCATAGCCCGCGCTGGCTCGCGGCGCCGCGCTCTGCACGAGATCCATGAGTTCGCCCGGATTGCGGGAGGAGAAAAGGATCTGATGCCCCGCATCGGCCCAAAGGAGACCGATGGGTCCGCCCATGGTGCCCGCTCCGATGAGCCCGATCCTCATCGCGCGACCCTCCCGCTCGGCCACGCCCACCTGAGCGAAGAGTGGCGAGGTGGCAAGTGTAAGCGCCAGCATGGAAGCCGCGAACGCGATCAGTGGGGGTCTGAAACACGGCCTGCCTATTGTAGTCCTCGTCATGGTCGTCTCCCAGATCAACTGGGCCAGAAAAGAAGGGGGCCTTCGGCGCACATATGCCGGAGCGGTCAGCATACGCGGCATACATCAATGCGTCAAAGGCCGAACGCAAGAAAACAGCCGGCTGCGCAGGCCTTGCCCCCGTTCGCCCAGCTAGGCTACGGGAGGTAAGAACGGGAAGGGCCTACGTCCCCCCCAATGGCTATGGGTGGTGGGAAGATGTACCTCGGTGCAGCAGGCTCAAACTTCGTGACCACGCGATCGATTCCCGTGGCAATCACCACGAAGAGGCGGAAGCTCAAGGCGACGAATAGAGGAGTCACCACCAACAGCATCAACAGGCCGCCGCCAATGTCACCTCGCATGAGCTGCGGGAGGGCGGTGGCAATCCCCAAAACCGCCGTGTCGAACCCTGCGAGCAGGGGAAGCATGCTCGTCATGGCAAAAACACCGACGGGCCACGTGTTGGCCAGAAGAGCCCCTCGGTGTTGTCCCCGGTCCGCGAGGCCATTGAGCCTCTCGCAAATCTTGTAGGCCATGAATGCGAACGCCGGCAGATTGACGAACTTGAACTAGGATGGAACCAACAGCAGAAACGAGAAGAACAGTATGAAGCTCAAGAAGACAACGGTCGCCGCCAGAGCGAAACTCCACCCGACATACAGAAAGCCAAGGGGGCCACCAACGAGCGCCAAGGCACCCGCCACCTTGGGATCCTTGCTGTTGGAATCCTGCATTTTGACCCGAACCTGTTCGATTTCGAATGTGGATGGACCCGTCCATCTACCTCTTCCACAATGCCAACCCGAGGCGTGAGCGGCAAGCTATTTGACATCCGAGGGTACTGCGACGTAAAAGCATTGAGGACTTGGAATTCCGTCACCCCAGACGGTGGTGCAGACCGGGTGAAGCGCAGTGGGGCAGCGATCGCCCCCACCAAGGCTTCGGAAGCCTCCGGAGGCGCGGTCGTGCGAGCGGAGCCCCCCTCAGCCGACGATTTGGGGTATCAGCGTGCCGGCAACGTCCGTGAGCCGCATGTCACGGCCGCTGAATCGGTACGTCAGTTCCGTGTGGTCCATGCCCAGCAGGTGCAGCATAGTCGCGTGCAGGTCGTGCGCCGAGATCGGCTGCTCTAGAGCTTTGTAGCCGAAGTCGTCGGTCGCGCCGATGACTTGCCCGCCGCGGATTCCCGCGCCAGCCATCCAAGCCGTCATGGCTCCGGGGTTATGATCACGCCCGACGCCGCGTTGAGAGATCGGCATCCGTCCGAATTCTCCGTGCCACACGATGAGCGTCGTGTCCAGGAGCCCACGCGCCTTCAGGTCGGTCAATAAGCCGGCAATGGGGAGATCCGACTCAGCGGCGTGTTGAGTGTGATTCTCCACGAGGTTTGAGTGTGCATCCCACGTGTCGGTGTTCTGATTGCCGAGGCCGCCCTGGAAGAGCTGCACGAAGCGGACGCCGCGCTCGACGAGCCGCCGCGCCATCAGACACTGCCGCCCGAACGGCTCGGTGACCTCGTTGTCGAGACCGTAGAGCTTCTGGGTCAACTCAGACTCCGACGACGTGTCGACCGCCTCCGGAGCACAGCCCTGCATCCGGTAGGCGAGCTCGTACGACGAGATGCGAGCCGAGAGCTCGGAGTTACCGGGATGCTTCTCCATGTCCATCTCGTTCAGCTTCGCGAGCACGTCGAGTCGAGCACGCTGTGCCTCCGGCGTCATCCCTTGCGAGGGTTCGAGATCGACGATCGGGTCGCCCGTCGCCCGGAATTGCGTGCCCTGGTAGCTCGCCGGCATGAAGCCCGCGGCCCAGTCGTGCGGGCCACCGAGCGGCCCGCCCCGATAGTCAGTCATCACGACGAACGCCGGCAGGCTCGAACTCTCCGACCCGAGACCATAGGTCACCCACGAGCCCACGCTCGGAAAGCCCATTCGGATCTGGCCGGTCTGCATCTCGTACGTCGCCTGGACGTGATCATTCGATCGGCCGTAGACCGAGCGCAGGAAAGCGATCTCGTCGACGTGCTTGGCGATGTTTGGAAAGAGCTCGGACACCTCGATCCCGCTCTCGCCGTATCTGTCGAAGGAAAACGGGCTCGGCATCAGCGGACCCGGGTAGCCCTGACGGACGACGATGTTGCCATCCACGTGGCTATCCAGCGGCTGGCCCGCGTACGTCGTGAGCGCTGGTTTCGGATCGAAAGTGTCGACGTGGCTTACCCCTCCACTCATGAAGAGCGAGATCACGGCGGTGGCGCGTGGAGCAAAGTGCGGTGCTTTCGGCGCGAACGGGTTGCCCGGCACCGGCTCGTCGCACGGCCCCGGGACTTGCGGGCCACCCACCAGCCCCGCCCGTTCGGCCCCCAGCAAACCTTCGCGGGCGAGAATCTGGGCTAGGGCCACTCCGGCTAGACCGCCTCCCGACTGAAAGAGGAAGTCGCGACGCGACCAAAAGGTCTTCTCGTGTTTATGGCATTCGTGTCCCATGCCTCACCTCAGGTAGAGGAACTCGCTCAAATTGAATACTACGTGTGTGAGATCCACCAGCGATCGCTCTTCGACGAGCTGGCGGCCGATCGCCGCCTCTGCGTCCGTGGGGGGCCTCACCAACGCGATGCGGTACGCGAGGTCGATCTGCGCCGCCACGTCGCTCGGCGCCTCGCGCTCCAGTCGCTCCGCGAACAGACCTGCTTGCCCGAGCACGAACGGATTGTTGAGAAGCGTGAGCGCCTGCGTCGCCACCGTAGACACGTTGCGGGCAGCCGTGGTCACGCCCTGGTCGGGGAGGTCGAATGTCTCGAAGAACGGAAAGACCAGCGAGCGACGTCGATAGACGTAGACGCTGCGGCGCCACGCCGCGGGGCCGTCCGGCTGGTTGTCCCAGCGACCATGCGCCTGAGACGCCAGGATCTCTTCCGGCACGTATGGGAACACGGGCGGTCCGCCGACGGTGAGGTCGATGCCTCCGCTCGTGGCCATGATGGCATCTCTCAGGATCTCGGCCTCGAGTCGCCGAATGCGGTAGCGCCAGAGGCTGTGGTTCTCTGGATCGTTGGCGGTATTGCCCGCATCCTCGTAAGCCGATGCCATCTGATAGGCCTCTGACGTCATCATCAGCCGGTGCATCTGCTTGATGCTCCAGCCGTTGCTTGCGAACTCCACCGCCAGCCAGTCGAGGAGCTCGGGGTGGGTCGGGAGATCGCCGACCGCCCCGAAGTTGTCGAGTGTGGCGACGATGCCGCGTCCGAAGTGATGGTGCCAGATCCGGTTCACCATCACGCGTGCCGGTAGCGGGTTCCCCTCTGAGGTCAGCCACTCAGCCAGCGCTAGGCGCCGGCCGGAGGTGCGCCCGGCAGGCCGCGAAATCTCTGTCGGTGGGTCGCCGTATGTCGCGACCTTGACGAAGCCCGGTGACATCACCGGCCCAAGGCTGAAGGGATCGCCGCGGACCAGAAGGTGACTCGTGGGCACCTCGTATCGTCCCGGTCCCTCGTGCAGGTAGCTGCCGGGCGTATCGGGGGGCGTTCGGCACTCAGGACAGCCGATGATCTCGTCGCCGGGTCCGTCCGGAGTGAAACGGTAGTCTCCGTCGGTGACAATGTCGGCCATGGGTGGTCGCTCCGGCCGCTCCTCTTCTACGGCGGCGATGCGATCGATCAAAACTTGCCGTCGAGCGGCATCTCCCGGCGTGAGAGCTGCGGCCACAGCGGCCCTGGACACTCCGAGCGAGAGGACCTGCTCGGCGAGGAGTCTTTCGCCCGGTGTCCGCTCACTCTCGGGCTTTTGCACCGCGCGCAGCACGTCCGCCGGGAATTCGCGTTCCAAGCGCTCGATCTTCAGTCGTTCGCGGTAGGGCTCCTCGACCTCGGCGACCTGATCTCTCAGAACGCGTTGCCGCTCAGCGATATCCGCAACTCTCGCGAGGTACTCCGCACCTTCAACTGGCGGGAGCAGCGGATACTCCGTTTCAACGTACCCGAAGATCGACGTCGCCAAGCGGTAGTAGTCGGTCTGGAGAATCGGATCGAACTTGTGGTCGTGGCATCGCGCGCACTGAACCGTCAGGCCGAGCACTCCCCGGCCGAGCGTGCCGACGATGTCGTCGAGGTACTCGTACCGCCGCTCCGGGTTGTCCTTCTCACGAAAGTGAACGCGAGGACCTGCGCGCAGGAAGCCTGTGGCGATCCGGGTCTCGTCGGTAGCCCAGTCCAGCTCGTCCCCAGCGATCTGCTCCTCGATGAACCGGTCGAAGGGCTTGTCCCGATTGAACGCGGATATGACATAGTCGCGATAGCGCCACGCGTTCGGCCGGTCGTAGTCCTGCTCGAAGCCATCCGAGTCCGCGTACCGCGCCACGTCGAGCCAGTGGCGACCCCAACGTTCGCCGTAGTGCGGGGAAGCCAGGAGCCGCTCGATCAAACGCTCCCACGCATCGGGACGCGAGTCGGCCAGGAAGTCCGACGTTTCCTCGGGCGTGGGCGGCAATCCGATCAGATCGAGGTGCGCGCGTCTGAGCAGCGTGCGGCGATCGGCGCGCGGCGCCGCGGTGAGGCCCTGTGCCCGGCGCGTCTGCTCGAGGTA
>Ga0315336_1003214_pt1 | contig 22416 bp, 20 predicted proteins | sample ASW5metaG_FD_204512 | JGI IMG/M metagenome (GOLD analysis project Ga0315336, IMG submission 204512) | Ammonia-oxidizing marine archaeal communities from Monterey Bay, California, United States - ASW #5 | ecosystem: Environmental > Aquatic > Marine > Intertidal zone | place: USA: California... | reverse complement strand
AATGGCCAAGTTAGTTCTAGCAGCCGGGGTTCCACACCCGCCAAGATTGGCTCGGGAGATGCAAGACGCTCCGGGGCAATTGCGGGGAGAAGCCCTGTTCAAGCAAGTCGCCGGTTACTTTGAGGCGGCGGCTCCCGACGTCATAATCGAGTTGGACTCGGATCACTTCGTCCAATTCTTCTATGCCAACGTTCCGGCCTTCTGTGTCGGGCTGGCCGAAGAATCCGAGGGTCCGGCGGAGATTTGGTGCCCGATGCCCCAATACACAGTGAAGGGCGACGTCAAGATGAGCAAAGGCTTGTTAGGTTACGGACTCAAGTCCAACTTTGACCTTGCCGCCGCCGAAGAACTTCGCCTGGACCATTCCATGATGGTTCCCCTGCATTTTCTGAACCCCAACATGGAGATCCCTGTTATCCCTCTGTACGTCAACGGCTTCGCTGCCCCTACACCCACGGCCCGAAGGACATTCTCCCTAGGTCGAATGTTGCGTAAGTTCATCGACCAATGGGATGAGAACAAACGCGTCGCCATCTTGGCCAGTGGCTGTTTCGCCATGGACGTGGGCGGCCCGCTGCGGGGATGGACGGACGACAACTGGATCGGCACCGTGACCGACCTGTTGGAGAACGGCAAGTACGAATCCCTGGCTCGGCGGGCCACGGCCCAACGGATGGCGGATGCCGGAAATAACAGCACCGAATTACTCAACTGGATCGGCCTGACCGGTGCGGTGGGTGAAAACCGGCCCCTCTTCGTGGAAAATGACGAAGGTAGCGGCTACGCAGTATGGGACCTGGAAGGAGGCCGGAAATGAGCGTCTACCTGCTGAACAAGATTCTCTACATGACCGACAATGACGCCGATTTCCGAAAGCGCATCAAAGAAGACCCCGAGGGCACAATCAAAAGTTTCGCATTGAAGGGTGATGAGATTGAAGCCATGATTCTCGGCGACGTGGGGACTCTGTACCAGATGGGAGTCCACACTTTCTTCCTAAACCACATGGCCCGGTACGAGATGTTCGGCGTCAACCGGGACAACTATCTAGAGCGCATCCGTTCCCACATGGAATACGACCCCCGCTTCGAACTGGGAGCCATGCCATTGCAGTACGTCCCCACGGAGTCCTAACTGGCCGGTGATAGGCATTGTTTGGCGGATTGTTTCGACATCCACACCTTCAAACGCATCACATGGACGTCTTCACCATATGAGAAAACCCAAAATCTTTACCGTCAGCCGCGAAATGGCGTTGGTTGGGAACATGCTGGGTAATCAGTTCAGCAAGTACAACTCCGAGGAATTGGAGGCTATGGTTCAGCACTTGGAAGAATCATTCGCCAAAGACGAGGCCGACAAGGAAGATGGTCTACCAGATTCTGTAAAAATATCCTAGCCGCCTCCTAGGGCCAATTGATTATCGGGGGAAATAACCCCCGATATCGGATTGATATAGCGGAGTCTGGGTGAAGGCGGCGAAGATCTCGTAGTGGATGCCGGCTACTCGGTAGCCACTGTGGGATTGGGCGCCACCGCTGCTTGATGCGGTGGTGCTGCCAGGTTCTTTCCCCAGCTGGGCTTTCAACCAGTCCTCGTCCACATACCCATTTTCATCAACCTTCTTTTCTTCTATCGCTGCCTGGGTAGGTATCAGCACATGGCCGGTGGCCGCCAGAACCGGGCTGACGTATCTCCCGCGGGCAACACCGTAAAATCCGAACAGTTTCTCCCCGGTAAGCACTTTCGCCACTTCCCAAGTCCTGTCATCTGCGCTATAGACAACATCTATATCGTTCAGTCCCCACACGGCGTTTTCTTCATAATCATCGGAACTGGTAACCTGTCTCAAGTTACCGCCATCCGTATCCATGATCCACAACTCGAAGTCGGGACCACGGCGGCTATCAACCGCCGGTCCTTCATCGTTGGCGTAAAACATGATTCGCCTTCCGTCAGGGGATAACCTGGGGCCCTTTGGAAAATCGACTCGTACCTTGGTCAAGTTCTGCCGACCTGAGCCATTCGCATTCATCACTCAGATGTCCCTGGAGAAGGTGCCCTGATCGGAAAAATAGACAATCTGGGAATTATCCGGGGTCCAACTGGCACACCTGGCCCCGTTCTGGCCCTTGGAATTCGACGTAAGCTGCTTTACGCCACCGCCGTCCCAGTCCATAACAGATATCTGAGCCCTCGCCAGTCTGACTTCGGGAAAGGGGTCGAAGGCAATCTTCTCCTCTTCCCAAAACCACTGTGGCCGGTTGGCTCCATCGAAGGCATCTACTGACACCTCTTCCACCACCGCTTGCAACACCATCCCGCGCTCCGGACAAGACCACTCTTCCCGTCAATCCAGGCTCAGTGGACGACGATTCCTGGCCCGACGGGCCAGGAGGTGGGAAGGTGGCCGGGACCGAAGCGGATAGCAAGGCCGGAGGTATGGGGGTGTCTTGAGGCGGCTCTCGAATCACAGCTGGCGTAACAGTCGGTCTTTGTTAAGTCGGAGTTGGTGTCGGAAGAGTCGACAGTGGTGTGAGGGCGGCGACTGGCACAGCCGTAGGCATCGTCCCATCCGGAACTGCCGTAACCCGTGCGGATGTGGGCATTGCGGCGGCCGGTAGTGCAGACACCGGTGTTGGCGCAGCTTCGATAGTTGAGGTTGGGACGGGGGTCGGATCAGGGGTTGTCGTTGGCTCTGGTTGGGAACACGAAACGATACCAGCAACCAATGATGCGAACACCGCGATGGCCAGGTTGTTTCTCATGATGGCTGCGCCTCTTACCCGTTTGCCCAGCGGAATCTATAGTCCGCTTCTCAACATCGGCGCGGCGGCCTAGTCTGAAATCAGGATAGACAAGGGTACACTCTATGCCAAGCCGCCTTCTAGCCTAGCAGGTCTTTCCTGATTCTCATCAGACGCTCTCGCTCCATTGCGTCTACCTCCGGGAACGCTTCGCCTTTCTCCCGGATCCCCCCGGTGAAATTGGGGGAACGCTTCTCGTTAAATGCGATTCTCCCCTCATCCCCGTCGCTGGTGATTTGAGTCAAGAGGGAATTCATCAGGGTCTGCACCCGCCATGCTTCTGCCACCGGAACGTCACGGAATCGGATAATGAACTCCTTCATCATCCGCACCGCCACCGGAGGCATCGCCGCTATCTGGGCGGCCAGTTCCTCCGCACGTTCCATGAGGTTGCCATGGGCGACAACCTCGTTAATCAGGTTCATCCGTAGCGCCTCTTTAGCGTCAAAAGGTTCGTCGGTGAGTAATATCTTCATCGCATCGGCGTAGGCGACCTGACGGGTGAGATAGGTGGCCCCGGGTCCGTGGCCCACCCATCCCTGGCTCAACAGGGCGAACTTGAACTTGGCATGCTCTTCGCACGCGATCCTGATGTCAGTTGAAGTGAGCATCAGGTAAAAGCCGGCTCCCGCCGCCCATCCATTGATAGCGCCGATGACCGGCTTCCAGATCTGGGGATAGTGGTCGCCCAGGCTACCATCGGCGCCGAACTTGGACCCGTTAACCGTCCCGGAGGGCGGCCAGAAAACACTCTCGGACCGTACCCTCTCCCGGTCTTCGGCAGAGATACCGGGAGGCGGCTCCAGGTTATGCCCGGCGCAGAAATGCCGGTCCCCGGTGCCGGTCAGTATGGCGACGCGAACGTCATAGTCGTCCCAAACGTTTTTCCACGCCTCGGCAATAGCATCCGACGTCGCCCGGTCCAGAATGTTAGCTTTGGCGGCATTGTCGATGGTGATATAGGCGACGTGCCCCCGTTTCTCATAAAGAATGCCCATGGGATTACCTCGATACGATATCTATTTTAGGCTGGCTCGAACATGGGGAGAGAGACCTCGCCATCGCCCTGGTCTTCCCAACGAACCTTCACTCGCATGCCGCACTGGATGTCGTTGGTGGGGTCCTGAATCCCGACGATATTGGTCATGATGCGGAAGCCCTCGTCCAGGTCGACGTAGGCAACGGCATAAGCCCCCAAGTCTTTGAAGGCCGGGTGACGACTCTGCATGATGACGCTGAAAGTGTATACGGAACCCAGTCCTTGGGATACGTGCCAAGCATATTGGTCCGAACCGCACGCCGTGCAATGGTGGCGGGGATAAAAGATAACCTCGCTGCAGGCGTTGCAGGTCTGGTAGAGAAGTTCATGGTTCTTGGTGCCGTCCCAAAATGGCTGAGTGTCGCTTTCAGGAAATGTAGGTTGCGGTCGTAGAGGCGCCATTTATCGATTCTCCTAAAGTATGTTGATTTCTTTAATTAGTCGGCAGCCAGGATAGTCGCCCCGGTGGCATGGCGGGAACCGAGTTGTCCGCCGTTTCCGACGGCGACCGCCAGTTTAGCGTTGGCTACCTGAGATGTGGACTCTCCTCGCAATTGCCGGGTGGCTTCCATCAATAGGAATATACCCCTGGCGCCGGGGTGGTTGGAGGACAGGCCACCACCGTCGGTGTTTATGGCAGGTTTCAGCGGGTTGTCGAAGTCCAGACGGCCGTCGCTGACGAAGGCCCCGCCCTCTCCCTTGGCGCAAAAGCCTAGGTCCTCAATCATGGTCAAGACAGTGATGGTGAACGAGTCGTAGGCCATCAATATGTCAATCTCCGAGGGAGACACTCCGGCGTCTTGGAAGGCCACCGGGCCGGACTGAGCACCGGCGCTGACAGTGATGTCGCCGCCGTTCTCCCGGTACTTGGTGGCTTCGCCGCTGCCGATGATCCATACCGGCTTCTTCTTGGCGTTGCGGGCCATTTCGGCAGACGCAATCAGAACCGCGCCGCCACCATCCGACACCATGCAACATTCCAGCAGATGCAAAGGATAGGCAACGGTCCGCGAGTCCAGAACGTCTTCGATGCTAATCTCGTTTACGCCAACAAACTCCAGATCGGTCATAGCCTTGACCGCCTCGGGGTTGCGCATGGCGTGGCGGCGGGTTGCCACCGATATTGCGGCAAACTGCTCGTCGGTCGTGCCGTACTGGAACCTATGGCGCATCTTCACCATGGCATAGTTGCCGATGAGGGTGAGACCCCACGGGTCTTCCATGTTCTTGAAGAAGTTGGGTGGTCCTCCGCCCGTGGCGCCGGCGGTCCCGATGGCCCGCCGGTCCGAATGCGACGTAGAGCCGTAGGTGATTAACGCCAGATTGCACTTGCCCGCCGCAATCATATGGCGGGCATGGTTGGCATGGAATTCGAAGGACGATCCACCTACCGACGTGTTGTCGATAATGCTCGGCTTGAATCCGAAGTACTCGGAGATACCCAGACCTCCGATTCCCTGTTCGGCGCCGGTGTCGTAAACGGCGTCTATGTCTTTCCAAGTAAATCCGGCGTCTTCCAAAGCCTTTGCGGCTGAGGCCGCTTTGATCTGAAGGGCGCTGATTTGCGGACCCACCACTCGCAAGGGGTACTCGTAGACTCCAACTATGGCTGCGGTTCTATCCTGAGGCATGTTTTATCGCTGCTCCTTTGTGTATACCGTTCATGGTTCTGTGCGGGGAAATCCCCCGTTACGAAAGGGAAACTTTTGGATGCTCTATGTCGAACTGTTTGACTTTACCATGCCGAACCAGTAGATTTTACCGATGCGCATAGGACTCCTATCAGATACTCACTTACCAGGGGCCATTCAGGGCTTGGACGATCTGGGACCTGAACCCGCTAACTTTTTCTCCACCGTTGATCTTATCTTGCACGGGGGAGATCTAACCTCTCCTAAGATTCTGGACTGGCTGGAGCAGTTCGCTCCAGTCATCTGCGCCACCGGCAACAACGACTCCATCCCCGACACCCGTTCCAAGGATGTGCAGACTCTGGAGGTGGAAGGCTGGCGCATCGGCATGGTTCACAGCCTGGACCGCCAGTTCAGGCCCATGTCCGAGCTTCAGGAGATGTTTCCCGAGCCGGTTGACATAATGGTCGCCGGCCATACCCACCTTGAGCAACTGGAACTCCGTGACGGAGTGGTCCTGATGAACTGCGGCAGCATCACCTTCCCCCATCACAAAGAACTGCGATTGGGACCGGTGGGCCTTCTGGAGTTAGAGCCAAATAAGCTCCACGCGGAAATCATCGCCCTGGGACACACTCCTGGCCGCCCCAACCCCGCCACACCCATGACTCTGGACATCTAAGAGATTATTTCATCTTCAAGATAACTGGGCACGCCGGAATACCGAGGCGAGCCCGTAGCATCATACCCAGGGCAGCGACCCTTGGCAAGAACACCACAGCCCGAACTCCCTCTCCCTTGACAGGGAATTGCCTACGGAATAGCCTCTCTCTATAAATGTTCCGGTAAAAAGGGCGTCGGCCCACCGGAATGATCGGAGCGAACGAATGACTGCAACCACCACCTGCTCTATCTTTGTATTAGACCCCACCGCGCCACCAAGGGAATTACGGCACACCATGGCGCCCAGGGCCCCGGACCTGCGAGGCAAGTCCGTTGGGTTCCTATGGAACAGCAAGCCCAACGGTGACATCCTATTCGAACGGCTTGAAGCGTTACTTCGTGAGAAGTATGAGATTTCCAACGTCGTGCACCAACGCAAACCCTCGGCGTCCATCGCCGCCAAGCAAGAGGTCATGGACGCGTTGACTACATCGGCCCATGTCGCGATCGTCGGTCTGGGTGATTGAGGCTCCTGCACGTCGTGGAGTATCCACGACTCCGTAGAACTGGAGCGGCGCGGTGTCCCCACGGTTACCGTCTGTACCCATCGTTTCAAAGTCCTGGGTGAGGTGGAACGCCGAGCTTTGGGAATGCCCGAATTGCCCATGGCAGTCGCTCCCCATCCTCTGGGAGGCCTCAAGCCTGACGCCATCCAAGCCAAGGCGGATGCGCTTCTGGAGCAGGTTATCGTGGGGTTGACCACTCAGCGTTAACTCAACTCTGCTTGCCGGGAATGGGCATCTGTCGCAACAGGTGGTTCGATAGGCTCACCACGAACGAAGGAGAACCCTACCCACAGTTCGTCCTGAGCTTGTCGGAGGACCTGCACTGCACTAAATTAAGTTTTAGAACACCCAACCCGCCAGGATGTTCCAACCCATATCTCCCCCCCCAATATGGAGGCCGCCGCTTGCCACCCTTAGTTTCCGAGCAGATAGAAATCCCCGACGACCACGAGGCAGTCCAGAGTCTTTACTTGGAACGCGGTTGGTCTGACGGCCTGCCGATAGTCCCGCCCACGCCCCAACGGGTAGAGGCGATGCTGGCCGCCACCAACCTGCCTCCGGACCACGTGATAACCGAGATTCCTCCCAACTGGGGCGCAGCCACGGTGGAAAAACTGGCCATCAATGCCGTGATGGCCGGATGCCTTCCCGAGTACCTTCCGGTGCTCATCGCTGCGGTGGAAGCCATCGGTCACCCGGTCTTCAACCTTTACGCCATCCAGGCCACTACCCATCCTTGCGCTCCCCTGATAATAGTTAACGGTCCTATCAGAGAAGCGCTGGGGATGAACTCTTCATCCGGAGCATTCGGGCCGGCATGGCGGCCAAACGCGACGATCGGCCGGGCCATGCGCCTAGTGCTTCTGAACGTCGGTGGAGCCTACCCTGGTGTGGGAGACATGTCCACTCAGGGCGCACCCTCCAAATACAGTTACTGCGTGGCGGAGAACGAAGAAGAGAATCCCTGGGAACCGCTGCATGTTCAGCGAGGATTTCGTTCGGACCAGAGCACCGTGACCGTGCTGGCCGGAGAGCCGCCCCACAACATCAACGACCACTCAGGACGCACTGCCGAGGATATCCTGACCATAGTTGCCGGAGCCATTTCCGTGACCGGAGCCAACAACGCCTATACCGGCGGGGAAACCCTCTTGGCCCTGGGCCCGGAACACGCTGCGTCGATCAGCAGCGACGGTCTGAGCAAGGCGGACGTTGTGGAATGGCTGCACCAACGGGCGCTCATCCCTTTGGAACGTTACACACATGAAACCCTGATGGAACGGATGCTCCGCATCCCCGACGGTCCGATACCCATGATCCGCACCCTAGATGACCTGGTAATCATCGTATTGGGAGGACCGGGCAAACATTCGTCATGGATACCGACTTTTGGCGGCAACACCAAGTCGGTCACCAAAGAGATCGTCTGGAACGGAAGTTAGTTCTCAATCAGCCGCACGCCCCCAATATGTCATTTCGATCCTTCGGCAGAAGAAGAGGAATCTCATACCCCCGCAACATGAAATCCAGCCCCAGGAGCACTCTATGCAAAAACTGATCCATGTTGAAAAACCCTTGGTAGCCCTGTTGATTGGACTTCTACCCTTACCTTGGTGATGAATGGTTCCAAGCTTGCTCGGCCTACTGGGTGGCGCCCCAGCCGGGCAGGCCATGGCGCCTGCCTTGCAGGTGCTGACGTGGCTCTTTCTAGCAATCACAGTAGTCATGCTCAGTCGGTGTTGGTACCTCTAATGGGCTAGTTAGAAGAAGTGGCGACGCTCCGCTTGGAACCGTTAATCCTTCAAGATTCTGATAGCGTCAACCGTTCTCGCCGGGTCCATCTGGGCATTTCGACTCGATGATGTTTTCGGAACTAGCCCGTTCTGAGCGCGAAAAGTCTTAGTCCAATCCCCAAGGGGTGGATATGCTGACAATGTTCGGCATCATTGCCGTAACCATCATGTTCCTAGCTTACTGGCTGGAGCCTCGCTCCAAGTGGATGGTGCTGATATTCGCTGGAGGCTCAGCCCTCACATCCTTCTACAGCGGACTGGTCGAAGCCTATCCCATCACCGCCATAGAGGCATTGTGGGCACTGGTCGCCTTGCAGCGTTTCTGGAAAAGACATCGCCAAGAGAGCTTGGCACCGGTAACGGTTCAGTAGCACCCATTCCAGGATGGTAGAATATCGTCGTTCAGACGATAGCCGCCGCCCCCAGGAGAAAAGTAATCCATGGCCAAAGAAATTGTTATCTCGTCGGACTCCCACGTGTTCGAGCCGCCTGATCTGTGGACTCAGAGAATCGATACCCAATTCCGAGACCGGGCCCCTCACATGGAACGAGTGGGCGATGTTGATCAGTTGATGGTGGAAGGCGACCAGATGATTGCCGGCATCGGTCTTATATCCAACGCCGGGGCTCGCTTCGACGCACCGGAGACCATCTCATCCCAAGGCCGGTTCGACGATGTTCACACCGGAGGATACGACCCGGACCAGCACATCAAGGACATGGCGATCGATGGCGTATCCGGAGAAGTTCTTTACCCTTCCCAGGGCCTTTTCTACTACAAGATTGCCGACTCGGAGCTGATGTCGGCGGTGTTTCGGGCTTACAACGACTGGCTGTCCGATTTCTGTAGCAATGACCCGGATCGGCTCAAGGGCATCGCCATGATTAATCTGGACGATGTCAGCGACGGCGTTCGGGAACTGGAACGCAGCGCAAGAATGGGCTTGGTTGGGGCGATGATATCCGAATACCCCTGGGAAGCCCGGCGCTACGACGGCGCGGAATACGAACCTTTCTGGGCCGCCGCTCAAGACCTGAACATACCTCTAAGCCTGCATACCGCCACCCGCCGGGAAGGGAAGAGCCGGGGCGAGGGAAACACCAACATCCGCGACGCCAGTGGCCGTGCCAACAAGGTCTTCTGGCCGTCCACGTCGATGTGTGACATGATTTTCTCCGGCGTCTTCGAACGATATCCCAGGCTTAATCTGGCCGTGGTTGAATTCGAACTCGCCTGGGTGCCCCACCTTCTCGGCAGTATGGATTACACCTACCAGGAAAGACATGAAGAAGCCACCTACCGATACAAGAGCGAAGCCCTGCCCAGCGACTTCTTTCACAATAACGTTTATCTGAGCTTCCAAGAAGACGACATCGGCATCAGGCTGCGGGACGTCATCGGCGTCGACTCCCTCATGTGGGGGTCAGACTATCCCCACTCCGAATCCACCTTCCCCAAGTCCCGGGAGATTCTGGACCGTATCCTTGAAGGAGTTCCTCAAGAAGAGATAAATAAGATAGTCGGCGCCACAACCGCCAAGTTATACGGCTTCGACATGGAGCGGATCTCCTAAAAGAGGGCACGGCGCCAGTCCATATGGGCCGGCAAACATGCCTCAGGGGCATCAACCCAACACGAGACCTCAAATCTTAGTTTTTCGGCGATGGATGCCGGTTGCTCCGCTGGGACGGTTCCCGCGATATTCTTCTATCTGAGGTGTGCCGTCGGCTTCAGCGCATCTGACTTCAAAGGTGTGTTGCCCCTCGGCGAATGGTCATTCGTAGCGCCAAATCACCCACGTTGTCTCTGAAACGGGCGCTCTCGACCAGGCTTCCTGCCATGGGCCGTCATCCACGCTGACCTCAACCTTCGATATACCGCGGTCGCCAGAGAATGCGATGCCCCCGATCGGGATCAGGAACTGGCCGTCGATCTCGACTAGGTCCTTCACCGCCACGGTATCGATCACCGATGTTGCTTTGACCCGCGCGTCTTTATCCCAGCTCCTCTCCACCCAATACCCCGGCTGATACTCAGATACTACCTCCATGCCCATTATCCACTTGGGTTGCTTCATGGCATAGTGATCGGGCAACCATATGCGCAAGGGAAACCCGTGCTCGAAGGGAATCGGCGGGCCATCCCATGCGTACGCCAGCATGATTCGTTCTTCCAACGCAATAAGGTCCAAGTCAACGGTTTCGTAGAATCCATCGTCCGACCTGATAATCAGGTAGCGGGCATCCGGGCGCAGTTGAACATCGGCCAGTATTTTTTCAGGCTAACCCCGGTCCACCAAGTGGTGCTAATCAGGTCCGGCCCGATCCGCCCGGAGATGCAAGAGAGGGTGACGTACTGGTCTTGGGACTGATAATTACTTTGTATCTCGTCCAAAGTCAGCAGTAGCGGGTTGTCTACGAGTCCCGTGATAGGCAGGGACCAGGTAGCGATGTCTATCACCGTTGGCTCCGTATTAAGGAAAACCTTGTAGTGGTCCTTGACCGGAGTAAACTCGGGGCGGATGCCGAGAGCCGGTACCACCGGGTCATCTGCATTCGGAAGTGGCCCCCTGGCTCTCATGTTGGAGTCATCCATTGTCCCCGCGATAGCCTGGTTGATATGGCGGCGGTCCCGCTGAGCCAACACCCCGCCTACACCGCTGCTGAGTACGGTGATTGTCGCAGCGACCGCCCCCAAACGAATCAGGAAGTGGCGTCTGCCGATGACTTTCGCCCAACAGACTTCGCCCTCGGTTATCGATCCATCGGCGTTGATTCTCAAGCGGTGGTAGACCGGGACACATACGATTCCCCACGCTAGGAAGGGAAATAATATTCCCCAAAGCGCAAAAGGGGAACTCTGGCTTGTTGAAAGTCCGATCACTGCCATGGGAAGTCCGAATATGGCTCCGAGAATCAGGCCGGAAATGGTTTCGGGTCGACTCTTCTGGACTTCAATACGGTGAAGAAGATGGCGCTGACGACAACTCCAATGGAGAAAAACATCAATATTGCGCCAACTTGTTCGGCCGTTTTAGCAGCGGCAGCGACACTCATTCCAACCAAACGTAAGCCGTCGATCATCAGGTCGATTCCGAAGGTAACGACCGGTCCCAGCAGAACCCGAGCTACCCAATCGAAGAATGCGAAGGGAACAAATGGAAGTCCAGCAAGTCGGTCTAGGAGATAGATAAGACCAAAGAGAGGCGGAGTCAGCAACCCGGCAGCTAACCCACCAGGTATGAATCCCAAGTCATCGATGGACCTGATTGGTCCCCCGGATGCAGGTTGTATTTGGTTCATGATTCTCACTTGCCAGATAGGAATCAAGAAAGTCCCGGTGCATTTCCGTTGTTACATAATACGCCGCTGTTGCCTGGACGGGCTGGTGGCACCTGATTCTCCATGGCAACACGTCATCGTTCACTGAGGGCCAAGCCCACCGGCAAGTAACGCCAAAACTCCAATGACTCCGGCAAGGATAGCTAACGGACGGGTTGTCAGGGTGGCGCCCACCTGGCATAGAAAGACATACGTCTGGGTCATCAGACCGTTTCCATGTTTGGCGGCTTCTTGCCACGGAGGCGCCGTGCGCCACTGGGGCCGGTCGTTTAGGACGGCGAGGAAGCCACCCAGCCGGAACCAAAATAGTACGAAACTATAGGTGGGCAGAATAGCTAATAGCCACCGATTTTTCCGCAACCAGCGTCTGGCCTCGTCATGCCCCAACAAGTAGCAGTTCGCCATAATCGTGGCGTCCACAACCATGTAGCACAGATACATCGCGATGGTGGCCACGACAGCCTGCGAAAGAGGATAGCCCAGTAAAAACAGCATGGGCAGAAGAAGTGTCCAAACCACTCTTGGGAAGGCCAGGGTATGGTCGCCCTGGACAAATCCATCTTCCATTTCAGGGACGTTGTGACTCAAGTCCTAAGCGATATGAAGTCAGATGTAGAAACCAAGAAGATGAATGTTTCGTTCGCAGACAGTAACTCTCATTTCTTGGTTCAAGACGAGAGGTCCAGGGTGGTCCAGATCCTAGCCAATCTGCTGAGTAACGCAGTGAAGTACAATCCTGCGGAATCGTAGATAGAGATCGATGTTAATCCCTACAAAGAGGCTTCGGAATTCTTGCGGATAAACGTGCGGAACCACTGATCGGGGATCCCCAGTGAAAACCGTGACAAGTTGTTCCAGAAATTCTATAGGATAGACAACTCGTCCACCAGGACAACGACGGGGACTGGTCTTGGCCTGGCCATAACCAAAGCCCTGGTAGAGTTGCACGGCAGCGAGATTTGGGTCGAGAGCGACACGGGCGAAGTAAGTGTATTCAGCTTCACGTTGCTTATCGGATCGGCGCCAGACTAAGAGGTAACGTGGAGCGGTTCAAGGTCGCCTGGGAAAGTGCTCATTGATCCACTGGTATTCTTCATCCGCCGTGTCGAAGTAGTTGAACCGGTGGAACATCTTGGTGGGTCCTCTGGATAATCCAATCTCTTCCCGCTTCGCCTCAGTGCCTTGTTCGTCCGTCGCCAGGGTAACCGGGTCGATGACCACCCCGTAGTCACGCAGGGCGGCTTCCAGGGTGACATAACCATCCTTAACGTCGTCGTTCACTAATTGAGGTTCTCGCTCCAGCGGATCACCCCAGCCGCCGCCACCGGCGGTGTATATCCTAACAAGGTCTTCTTTAGACCAGATGTTGTCGTCGGAGAACGCCTGTACTTCCATCTCTGCACTGGTGCCCGGATTCATCACGACTCTGGAAGTGCCGCCGCCCATCCCCCCGTTTACTCCCCAAGTGGGAAAGATGCTGTTTTCCACCCGGAGACCGAAGGTTCCAGTGTCCGCCAGAAGCCTGACGTCTCTAATCACTCCGCAGCCACCCCGATACTTACCCGGCCCGCCCGAATCGGGGACGATAGCGTAGCGTTCCATACGCAGGGGATATTCCATCTCCATGAACTCGCCGGGGTAGTTCTCGTTGTGGCGTTGGTAGATGGCGTCCAGTCCATCGGCGAAGGGCCTGGCGCCGTGCCCCACCGCTATCCCATCGGTACATAGTTGCCATTGCCCGGCATCGTCTTTCATCCTCCAGTAAACAATCACGTAGACAGCGGTCCCAGCCATAACCTGGCCATCGGTGGCTTGGGCTAAGACCGCCCGAACCGCGCCTTTGAGCTTGGTAAATGTGTGGGCCCGGCAACCCAAGGCTGCCGGCCATTCCGGCAGAAGGATGCTGCCGGAGCGCAGGTACACTTCGTCGATGGATTCCAGAAGCCCGTGGTTCGACAAAAGGGAAGGGTCGTATTGGTGGAAATGCTGGCCGAAGTAGGCCCCCAGCGCACCGGGGCTGGCGACGAAGTTTATAGAACCAGCGGCTTGGCTATCGCTTCGGGTAGAGTCCAAGGCGATGTGGTCGCCCCGGCGGCTTAGCTGAATATGGAAGGAATACCAATGGTCTCCCACTCCTGAGTGATCGAGATAATCTCTGACGCTGTAGTCCCCCTCTGGGATAGTCTCCAGCGCCTTTTCCCGAACCATGGCGCCGGTGTCATGCTGGTCTTGCCTGATGGCTGACAGCATCGTCTGGTTGCCGAACCGGTCAAACATCTCCAGCAGGCGTTCTTGGGCTCGCTGGGCTGCCGCCATCAGTGCCTTGGAATCTCCCTCCAACAGGTCCGGATACCTGGAATTGCGCAGGATGATTCGATAGGCCTCTTCGTTGATCTGGCCACGGTCGATAATCTTGATGGGGGGCACCAGTGTGCCGTCATGGAATATCTCCGTGTTCGCCGGTCCGATGCTACCCGGCCTGGCGCCACCCAAGTCCCAAAAATGGGCGAAGGAATGGCAATAGGCCACTATGGCTCCTTCATGAAACACCGGCGATATGAACACCATGTCCGAAGTGTGAGTGATGCTGCCCTGGGAGATGTATGGGTCGTTGTACCAGTACAGGTCGCCATGCTTTATGGAATTCTCAGGGTAGTATTGCCAAACACAACCCATGATGTCACTGCCCATGGTGTCGCCGTATATCTCATGACCCCGAGCGTCCAAGAAGCTGACGGTGTAATCTTTCTTCTCACGGATGAACGCCGACATCGCAGTGCGTTCGATAATGAGTTCGCACTCGAGTCTTGCGGCCCGGAGAGAACCTCGTATCAATTGGCGCGTCACCGGGTCAACGGCGAGATCCTTGTTGGTCTGGCCGGTTGTTTGCTCATCATTTCTAACCCTAGTCATGCTGGGTACACCTCTTGGAATCGATGATTAGCTGTCCTGAGTTAATCGGGGCGTATTATGCAGTTTCCATAATCGTCCACCAGCGCCGCCCATCCCGGGTTAATCAACACCGTGGAATCCATCCCTTCCAGTATGGCCGGCCCCGAGATAGACGCGCCGGGCGCCAACTCGTCCCGGCGATAGATATTGCATGGGACTAAACCATCGGACTCGTCGAAATACACTTGGCGGCGATCCAGGATAGCTTTCTCCGGAAAATCTGTGCCACCGGGTTTCTTGGGCAAGGCGACAGAACCCACGTCGCCGGACACCGTCACCCGTAGCGTCACAATCTCCACCGGCTGGTCCAAGGCGAACCCATAAAGCAATTGGTGCTGCGCGTGAAACTCCTGGATCAGTGCGTCCAGAGTTTCGCTGGTTGCCGCAACACCATTCAACAAAACCGTCACTTCAGAGCCCTGATGGGCGTACCTGAGATCGGCGGAGCGGGAGACTATGTGCGCCTCTTGAGCCACATCTTCCTCATCGAGCCAAGCCCGTCCCTCCGCCTCTAGTTCGGAGTAGACCCGTTCGATACCATCCAGGTCATAATGCGGCGCCTCCTGCAAGAAAGTCCTAGCGTAGTCGTTCTTGAAATCGGCTACCAATAGTCCGAAGGCTGAAGCGATGCCGGGGTTGGGAGGCACAACGACTTGGTTGACTCCAAGTAACTTAGCCACATCGATCGCGTGCATAGGCCCGGCGCCGCCATAGGCGACGAGGGCGAATTGTTTGGGGTCGTGACCCCTTTCCACGCTGATATTCCGGATAGCTCCGACCATGGTGTTGTTGGCTATCTTGAGAATCCCGCTGGCGGCAGTTTCTAGGTCCAGGCCTAGCGGCGACGCGATGTCCCGCTGTATAACTTCGGCGGCGGCCTGGGCATCCAGAGACAGTATCCCGCCGGCAATCTCGGTATTGATCCGTCCCAGCACTATATTGGCGTCGGTCACGGTGGGGGCCATTCCGCCTTTGCCGTAGCAGACCGGACCGGGAACCGACCCGGCGCTGGCGGGCCCAACTGACAATACGCCGTAGCCCGAAACTGCCGCGATGCTGCCTCCCCCACATCCGATGGTCACTATATCCAGCATCGGCAACTGGATCGGCCAGTCGCCCAGACTTCCCGACAGATTGGTCGCCGGACGCCGCTCTCTTATCAGAGCGACGTCGGTGCTGGTGCCCCCCATGTCGAAGGAGATGCAGTTCTCAACGCCGGTGCTCTCGCCGATCTGCAAGGTAGCCATGACACCGGCTGCAGGACCCGACAGGGCGGTGTGAACCGGTTGGTGCACCGCCACGCCGGACCCGACTATGCCGCCGTTGGACTTCATTATCGAAAGAGTAGAGTCAACCTTCAACCGCTTCAACGCCTGTTCCAGGTTGCCTATGTAGGTGCTAACCCGGGGCATGACGTAGGCGTTCAACACCGTTGTAATGGTACGCTCATATTCCCGAAAAACCGCCAGGACTTCCGAAGAGAGGGACACTTGCGCATCGGAAAATTCGTCCAAGATAAGCTCCAAGGCGCGGCGCTCGTGACCACTATTGGCGTAGGAATGCAGGAACGATACTGCGATGGAAGAGATGCCGTCATCCCGAAATCTCCGGGCCGCAGTCCGGACGGCGGCTTCGTCCAGCGGAACCAGAATTTCCCCGCCGGAGCCCACCCGCTCCGGGATTTCCTCTATATCCCGGGGACGTACAGGACGCTCCGGCTTGATCCATGAATTGGGGTTGACCATTCGCGGCGTGCCGTGGCGGCCGATCTCCAGAACGTATTTGAAACCTTCCGGTACCATCACCCCAACCCGTGAGCCTTTGTTCTCCAAGATTGCGTTGGTCGCTATGGTGGTCCCGTGAAGGACGTGTTTCACCTGGGCGGGCTTCACGCCATTGGCCTCCAGGATCTGCTGGAGACCGGTTAAGAACCCGGCGCTAGGGTCGTCGGGAGTTGAGGGAGTCTTGAAAACACTTTGCTGGTTGGTTTCCAAGTTACAAAGAACAACGTCGGTGAAAGTACCGCCGACGTCAACAGCTACGGAATAGGTGTCCATAAACCTCGCTTGGCGGCTCCGAGGTGGGCGCGGATTCAGAGTCGATCAAGAATTTCCTGAGTAGGAAGCCGGTCGTCAAATCAAAGAGTAAAAGACTATCTATCGTGACATCTTAGCCCTTTAAATTACTCTCCAGAAACTGGCACCAAACATCGACCGCTTCCGGCGCTGCCCGTCCGTGGGGTCCGGGGTAAGCGATGAGCCGCTTGTCTTCTGTGGCAATCATGTCGAACAAAGCGCATTGGGAATCCCTGGCGAACAACTCGTCGTCCCATTGCATGTGAAACAACACCGGAACATGGATGTTCGGCGCGTCCTTCTTGAAGCGATGTCCCGGACTGTTGGCCATGCGGGCATAGTCCGAAGGTTCCAGGGCGTTCTTACCCAGGACCGCACAACGGAGCCGGTCTCCGACTGCGGCAACGAAGGGGAGGCCGAAGCGAGTCCCCATGGAGAAGCCCATGTATGCCACCTGATCCGAGTCGATCTGATCCAACGCACTGATGTGCTCCAGAGTATCGCACCAGTCCTCAACCATGCCGTCGAGAGCGTTGTCCACACCCATGTCGGCGAGGACTTCCATGGGATCAATGCCTTCCGATGTCGATCGCGGATTTGCCCGATCCCCATGGGTCGGACCGTCGATCGCCACGACGGCCAACCGGGAAACTCCAGCGAGCCTTCGCCCCAACATCAAGCATCGATCGTTACGCTTGTGGCCGCTGCCACCGTGGCCGAATAACACCAGCGGCACGGGGGTCTCCGCTGGCTCGGGAGACCACATGATTCCCGGCACCGGTCCCATGCCGCCTTTAATCACAAATTGACGCTCGGCGACTCCGCCTTCTTTATTCCCATCGTCCAGCCACTCTAGCGTGGTCATCCTCAATCACCTGCCTATCCGATTGAGAGACATATTAACCATAACCGTGCGGCGTGACAATCTCCGGAACGGCGTCTAGGTGGGAACAGCTGCCGGGATCAGAAGACTCAAGAGGCCTGCACGCCAGGACTTTTCCCCACAGTGGTGACTGGTTGGTGACCCGTTTCCATTAGATTCGATTTGTAGAAATAGAACCCAAGGGTTCTTTCTCACCAAAGTTCCGGAAGCTCTGGCGGGTTGGGATCCAGGCAGTTCTAGGAACGAAGCGTTGGTTGACCCCTTTGGCGGTTGACGGCGGCCATGTTATGCGACGCTCTGAAGTTAGGGACAACAACTGCTTCTTAGCCCGGCCATAGAACCAAAGGAGAACCGTTGGACAGAGAAACCAATCTGGTCAGATTGTCCCGAAAGGAATGGGCGGTGTTGAAGGTGTTGATCGGTTGTGGTGGAACCACGATACAGTCGCATCTACTGATTGGATAGATCATTGAACCGGGAAGGCCAACAAGGCACACGAGACCTATACAAACACATCGGTAAGTTGAGAACGAAATTGGAAATCTACCCCTAGAACCCTAGGCGCATCATCCTAGAGCGAAGCCAGGGTTACCGCCTGGAGGGACCTGACTCCAGTTGTACGGTGATAATCCACCCAGACGGCATCTTCTTCGGCGGCGGGCCTCCACCAACGCGAAATAGTCCATCGGCAACCTAACATTATCATGTCTGATCTGAAGCGATTTAGGTATGGCTCGATCGGACTCATAGTCGGCTTGGGTTCAGCCGTGGCCGCCTATCAAGCCGTGGGTCTTCCTGGTGTAACCGTCTCAGATGCGAAAGATCTTGGTGATTTGCACGTAGCTTGGTTTCCCTTAGAGCCTTCGCCGCTATAGGCGTAGCGCGATTCATTGCCAGTTGGGCGCCTGGTTTAAGAAATTAATAACTCTCCCACGGAAAGGGGAGGATTGATCGGAACGATCCGAGGACCGCTACGTAGCCGATGTTTAAGCGGAAAGGCGCTTACTTTGCCGCACTGGCCTTGCGGGAATTTTTCTTTCCATTTTGCCCTTCCTTAGGTTCTACAACCGCGGTATCCAGCTCCGGGCTATCCAATGCCGGGACTTCCAACTCCGGCCCGTATTCTTCGGACAAGACGTCATCGGTGACGCCATTTTCCGTCAGCACCGTCTGCTCTAGCGTGAACGCCAGTTGATCCTTGTTCACTTCGGTGCCGGACGGCCCTCAGTCCTCTTCGCTTCCATCCGGATAATCCGGGTCGCTTTGTATCGCACGCAGTTTCGACAGCAATTCGTCGGAGCTAACTTTGATCCGAGCTGCGTAGGTGTAGATCTTCTGTGTTTCCAGTTCTTCCTGAACCGACGTCTTAATAAGCTCTACCTGTCCCAAGATACGTTGAGCTTCTTGGGCCACTTGTATCCTAAGGGACAAGCACTCCTTATCGATGGTCGACTTGGCAAGGTCGATATACTCCTTCGCTTCCTTGTCCACTTCGGCCAATACCCTGGTCTTGTAACTTTCTGCCTCGGCTCTGACGGCACTAGATTGATCCAATTCGGATTGACTGAGTCTGTAGTTCTTGGCCGCCTCGGCCTCCATCTTCGTGGCCAGGTTCAACGTTCTCTGACCATCGGTGATTATCTCTTTGCAAACGCCTTTGGTGGCGTCCAGGATTTCCTTGGCTATCCTCTGGCGTTCGGTTTCCGTCAGCGTGCGGTCGGCCTTGGCCTTCGCCAACCGGTTACAACCGTCACTTTAAGGCAACCGCCTCTTCCCAGCGGTTCTTGGCCAGATCCGGCGATGTGTCCCAAGACAAAGCCAGCGGCGTATCGCTCTGGTTCCTTGTGTTATTCTTCGGGTTCTTCATTTTCTTATCGTCCCTCATGATGTGGCCCATGGATGTTCCGGGTTCAGCCGGTAAGCGCGGTCCAGATCCCCGCCATGATCAGCAATCTGGAATACGGTGGATTTCCAGCTTTGGTCACCCGGCTCCCGACTAAACCGTAGCGTCACCGCCCTCATGGCAGACAGGGTATCCGCACCCCTAGCCGCTCTGGGCGTCCCCATATTGAATAGTAGGCGGCCCCTGAGTTGACACTCTCGCTTGAGGCTGGGTATCATCGCACCGGTCTTCAAGAGTGATGCTTCCCTGATTCGAACTGCGAGGCAGGCCCCGATCCATGTCAACCAATCCGGTATCTGCGGCTTTGCGCAGCGGTCTGTTCACTAGAACCGTCGGCAAGCGCATCCTTTATTTCCAAGAACTTTCTTCCACCATGGATGAGGCGGCTCGTCAGGCCGAGGCCGGGGCAGAAGAGGGCACCGTGATAATCGCTGAAACTCAGCACGCTGGGCGGGGGCGCTTTGGCCGGACATGGGTATCAGCGATGGGTAACCTGTACCTATCGGTGATATTTCGCCCCACACCGGTGACGTTGGGCCAGTTGAACGTTGTTGCCGGAGTCGCCGTGGCCCGCGCGATCCGCAAAATCACGGGACTGCCCCCCAGCATCAAGTGGCCCAACGATGTGTTGGTGTCCGGCAAGAAGGCCGCCGGCATACTGGTGGAGACCGTGGCTGAGGGTTCGGAGGTATGCTATTCTGTCGTCGGCATCGGGATTAACATAACGATGGATGATACCGATGCCGCAGCGTTGGATGGACAGGCCACCGGATTGGAACAGGCCGCTGGACGCCCTATCGCCAGAGCCGCAGTGCTCCGCCAACTTCTGACTGACTTTGACTCACTGTACCTACAGGTCACCGCCGGAAAGTCGCCCCAACCCGAATGGGTAGGCTTGCTGGATACCCTGGGCAAAAGGGTAAGGGTGACGTGGCGGGACGAAACCTGGGTGGGGCAGGCGGAACAAGTTGACGATATGGGAAACTTATTGCTCCGGCTGGGGGACGGTACCCTGGTAACAATGACCGCCGGTGATGTATCGCTGCACGGCCCAGAAGCCTAGGGCAGGCGGTGTTGGCGCAAGGTACGACCCTCAATTTAATCCTCCCCCACAAGGGAGAAGAGATATGTCCCTTCCCTCTTTATTGGGGGAGGTTAGAGCCTGCCCTGAGTTAAGCTGAAGGGATGGCGGTCGTACCAATGTGGATCCAACTTAGTGGATCCAACTTAATTGGCATTAATCAAACAGACAGGAACGCCATGCTGGACAAACTTAGCCTGGACGGGAAAACAGTAATCATCACCGGTGGCGGCACCGGTTTGGGTCTGGCCATGGTCCGCGCGCTGGCGCGGTCGGGGGCTAACCTTGCCATCGCCGGACGCCGCCTAGGTCCGATAGACGAAGCAGCCGCGGAGGTCGTGGCATTGGGAAGAGACGCCATCGCCATCTCCACCGACGTGACCGACTCCACCCAAGTGGAGCGTCTGGTAACGACAACCATCACCCATTTTGGTCAGGTAGACGTTTTGATCAACAATGCTGGGGCGGTGCAGGAAAACGTCAGCAAGCCATTATGGGACATCACCGATAACGAATGGCACATGGTCATGAACGTTAATCTGACCGGTCCGTTCTACTGCTCCAGAGCGGTTTCAAAGCCGATGTCGGAGCAAGGCCACGGCAAGATTGTCAACGTAGCCTCGGGCTTCGGATTGAGAGCCGGACGGGACATCTACATGTACTGCTGTAGCAAAGGCGGTCTGATTCAATTGACCCGGGTGTTGTCCTTCAACCTGGCCCGGTATGGCGTTACCGCCAACACCATCGTCCCTGGATTCATTCCCACATCCTCCACCGAATCGGATATCCGGGGCACACTGCCCCGTTCAGGAGACTTCCTTCCCATCGGAAAACTGGGAACCCCCGAAGATCTAGGCCCCATCGCGGTATTTCTGTCGTCCGAAGCCTCGGACTACATGACCGGAGAGATGTTCTTCGCCGACGGCGGCGGTCTGGCAGCCGGACTAGGCCCCACCGGTCACGCCCCGTTAGTCGCTCTGGAACCGTAAACACTTTCCTTTAGGAAAAGCTGATGCCTCTTCTCCCTGAATACGACCTGTCCGGCAAGGTAGCCATTCTGGCGACCACAGGTGGTGACCAAGCTCCCCATCTGGCTCTGGCTCTGTCGGAAGCCGGTGCGTTGGTGTTCACCATCGCACGACGGCAATCCCATTTAACTGCTGTCTTGCAAGCTTTGGAAGGAAGCTCCTTTGCCAACCGCGGTGGCGTAGTGGCTGATTTGGCCACCCCACAGGGAACATCTCTGGCGATGGAAGCCTTCGACCGCCATGACAGTCCAGTGGACATCCTGGTGAACGATGCCCAGAGCATGTTCGCCAAACCCTTCGATGAAATAACGCTGGAAGAATGGGACGAGGTCCAATACCGAAACCTGAAAAGTACATTCTTGCTCACCCAAGCAGTGGGTCGCCGTATGGTAGACAAGCAATATGGCAGAATCGTCAATCTGGTCTCCGGACTTGCGGAGCGGGGCATGATTAACACCTCGGCGTTCTCCGCCAGCCAAGCGGGCCTATTATCATTAACTCGTTCATTGGCCGTCGAGTGGGGCCGCCACAACATCAGGGTCAACGCCTTGGGCACGGGCTGGACTACCGCTGAAGATATACCGCTGGAAGTCCAGCAAGAAGAATTGCTGGTGCGTTACACCCCATTACACCGCAAAGGCCATCCCCGAGAC
>Ga0315336_1003213_pt1 | contig 22418 bp, 29 predicted proteins | sample ASW5metaG_FD_204512 | JGI IMG/M metagenome (GOLD analysis project Ga0315336, IMG submission 204512) | Ammonia-oxidizing marine archaeal communities from Monterey Bay, California, United States - ASW #5 | ecosystem: Environmental > Aquatic > Marine > Intertidal zone | place: USA: California... | reverse complement strand
CCTTCAGAATAACGCATAACACGCATATAAACTTTGAAATATTTTAAATCTTCTAAATCATTTTCAGGGATGTCTGGTACTGATAAACCAGTAATAGATACTTTATCAATCCACCTTTCATCTGCACCATTAGCATCAATCTTAAAAAATTGCATATCCAGTGTATCAGATAGGGGAGATGGATTACTCTCATCACCAGCTTTTGTGACGGCAGTATATGTGCATTGGAATAAACCAATCTGTGATAACCTTGCGTCTGTGGATGTTTCTTCAAATAAAGAAGAATCCCACTCAGTGATATGCTCTACCCTTGCCTTATTTTTAGGAGCTGGCATACCTAATTTCCCAGCTCTGAATAAACCATCTATATCTATCGTTACAAAATGGGCGTTATTAACATTGTCAGTAATAATAATCCTGTCATCTGACACAACAAATTGGACATCAGACTCAGCAGTATATGCAATGCCAGCATCGGTCAATAAGGTATTTAAATTTGTTTCTACACCACCTACAGCATATTGAGCTGCATTAGTCCATGTATCACCAACCTTATACAATGTATGCATCTCATATGTTTCATTCGTTATCTCACCACTTTCTATTGTGTGGTTATAACCAAACGCAAGTATAATATAATCAGAGTTTAATGTATATCCGTCGGAGTTGGTAAGGTCAATATCGGTTACAAAATAATACGGTTCTGAAATAACTTTGACAATGATGAATAACTCAGAAAGTTTATCGTTTAAATCATCATCAAACGTCTCTTGCTCTGTCCTTCTTTTCAGTAAACCATCGCCAGAAATCTCGTAATTCAGGCATTCCTGAAGTTGACTATTGTCTATCAGGTCAGAACGGGCTACGTCGTTAAGCCCACCCGTAAGGAGAGGTAATGCCCTTTTAGCCATTTACCTACTCCTGTTACCAGTTATGTTGAACTAATGTAGTGCTTACTGACCATTGCATCGTGGTTGTTATGGCAGCATCTGTAACTTGAGCTACAATCCTATTGGTACTTATAGCCATCTGAGCATTTATAGATGTATCTTCACTATCCAAAGATGTTAAACTTTGTTGAACAATCGTATATGTGCCACCATCGTTTTCTGCCAACCAATCAATTTTAAAACCAATTGTCAAGGCTGCACCCGTAGAGGAACCAACAATTAGTGTTGTACCCATAGCCACCCCGTCTGAAGGAAGTGTAATACCACCCTGCAAACCATCTATATTTTGCCACGAACTTGATATTGCATGGCGGTCATAATCATGGAACCTTGATACTCTTGTGTCTCCTGCGGCAGATGCATATCCTGCGGCAAAACTTAATTCACGTTTTCGGTCTGCCTTCGCTCCAAGTCCCATTGCTATTCCATAAGACTCTGATGCCACACATAAATTTCCAATAGCTATAGTATCCTGCCCCGAAGCTGTATTGGTGTTTCCGATGGCTATACTATTAGTAGAAGAAGCCGTATTGGAGTCTCCAATAGATACCGAATCAGTACCACTTGCCCTTGCACTCCTACCTGCGGCAAATGCATAATCTCCATCAGCATCAGCAGCATTCCCGATAGAAGTAGAATAAAGACCGGGAGCGTTGGTATTCAACATCATTATCCCACCAGTACCATTGGCGGTTAAAGTAATATCACCATTGGTATCTGTCGAACTCAGTACATTACCATCAAGTGTTAAGTTGTCTGCATTTAATTGTCCACAAGTAATCGCATTTGTACCAGCCGCAATTGCGCCACCAAATGTCGCTGTTTTATCATAGGTAAGAGTTAATACATCATCTGCCCCATCAATAGCAGCCAGAGAAGCACCTGAAGATGAGTCATTAAGCCTAAAATGCATCTGACCATGCATATCAGCAGAACTGCCTTGATGAGATACGGTAATAGCCGCTAACTCATGTACTGTTCCAGCTCCAAGTTCACCTTTAAATAATAATTCAGTATCACGACCTCCAGCACCATTTTCTTCATCAGTATTGCTTAATGTTATTCTTGATATTGTACCAGCCGATACAGCTAATGCGGCATAACTTATTGAACCACTAACTGATAAATCACCAGTTACCGTTAAATTATCGCCTACCGTTACCTCAGATGTGCTATGACCAATTACAACTGGAGCTGCACTTACATTCGTATTTATTCTTACACCGTGGTCTGTATCTCCATCTATTGTAATACCACCAACATCAGATAATAAGTACACAGAAGTAGCTCCAGTCCCTTGGTCTGAATAAATCTTAATTGTTTCACTTGTGCCACCATTTGCCCTCAAGTAAATGGCGTTTGCAGCATTTTCTGTTGATGTTAAATTAACAGATGAACCCGTGGCTGTAATATCAATATCTTCACCTGCAGATGCCATAGCTGAAATATCTATACCCCCCTGAGTAGCACTTAATACAATCGCATCAGCAACATTCTCGGTTGATGTAATCTTTACAGAAGAACCCGTTGCTACAATATCAATATCTTCACCTGCTGCTGCTCCACTTGCAGATATGTCAATACCACCAGCAGAAGCAGTAATTGTTAATGCATCAGCAGCGGTTCCAGCAGAAGACATTATCAATTGCTGAGTTCCACCACCTACGGCTGATAGAGTTAAATCTTTTCCTGAACCAGTAACAGTCACATTAGAATCATCTGTGCCATCTATAGACAAGGTTGTTCCATCTAATGTGAATCCAGCAGAATTAATGTCTACTGCACCCGATGTCGTAATATCAACTTCTGCGGCATTTCCTACGATATTGACACCACTATGACCATCTATTTCAACGGTTGATGCTTCTGAATCTATATTAATTAATCCAGCGGTTGTTTTCCATGTTGATGCGGCTGCACCAGTAAGTTCCAATGCACCACTACTCATAATATCTAATTTAGTACCATTACCTTCAATCTTCTCACCATCATCGCCAAAAGTAAGACCTACATTAGCAGGGATATTAATATCCGTAGTTGCCGTTAAATTAATGTCAGACGAAGCACCAAGAGTTAAATTAGAACTGTCACCAGATAAATATTCATTTCCATCAACGAATTGCAGTTTGACACCAGTTGCCACCGTTACAACTCCCGTATGAGCAGTCGTACCCGTGACGGTTAAATTATCCGCTACTGTGGTTTCTGAAGTTGAATGACCAAGTGTAATAGGCATCCCACTGACACCAGCACCAATTTGAACACCATTTGAAGTATTGGTATTGTCAATAGTACAGGATGTGGTAGCGTTAACATCAACAGTCGCAGTGGCTAAATCAATCTCTCCATCAGCAACAAGATTTAAAATCGTATCCCCAGAACTATATATATATATAGCATCATCACGGAATCGTAACTGATTTGATGATTCAACCCTTAACGCAGTTGTAGATATTTTTACTGACGAAGCGTTGCTACTTCCAGCCCCATCATCTGTGAATACAGATTTTAACGATGCCGTTAACCCAGCATGGTCTGCTGCTCCCCCTACACCCAATAATTGCTGGTAGATTGCCGATGGCGTGTTACCCTTTAGAAAATCAGTCATATTGAACCCCTACTAATATTTGTATGTCATGTCTCTTGACATATATGTTGCTTCTAAGTTTGCATATTGCCTCTTTAATGAACTTAATTCCATATCGAAAACCTCTTTATTCACTCCAAATATATCTGGGTCTTTGTATTTCGGTCTTGCCGTCAATGAATATAAAACCCCAGATATTAATAACTGCCTATAACTTTCTGGCAAATCTATTATGGCATCTTTTCCTACCACGTTTTCAATGAAAGAATACGATTTTTTTACTCGTAATCTAATGATTTCTGATGATGTAGATAAGTCTTTTGGGAAAAAAATAAATCGACCAATTTGCGCCCAGTATTTTTCTGTTGAATTATTACTATCTTTAACTTTAGCGTATGTAACCTGTTCCCATTCTTCATTATCAAGATATACTTCTTCCACTTCTATAACTGTGTCATCAAGGCGTAATCTATTATCAGTAGAAAAATAGTCCCAACCATGATTAAATCTGCCATAATCTTCTATCTCATCAGTTGTTTCTGATTGAATTACAGTCGTTGACATCAAATCAATTGAAGTATTAAAGGTCGATGGAGAGACTGTGATTAACTGTCTCCATAATCCGATTTCATCGTTAACTCTTCTGATTACTTTGTTTACTTCTGCCTTGACAATTGAGATATTCGGCTGCTCAGGCAGTTCTAAAGCAATATCCTGATATACATCATAAAATAATAATGGAACTATCTGAGTCGCTTTACCTTCTTCAATATTCGCAAGATGGACTGGGTCGTTTACGGCTGGAGTTGTTACTTGTTTCGGGTTTTCGAGAAATAATTGTGGCATTAGCTATAAGCCCCTTCTTGAGCTGGCTGACCAGCATATGCTGGTAAATTGGATATGTTAACCACCGTTTCAGATATTATTCTGTAAATAAAATTCCTCGAATAATTCAAATCAGTAATTAAATCTGTATTGCTATCCCAATCATCTGGATTTGGGTTTTCAATGAATTGAAATACAACACTAATCCCTACCTCATCATCCGCTATTTGACCAGAAACAAAATAGATATTATTGCCACGCCTGAAATAGAATACTTCTTCAGATGTTGGTCTGAATGCCACTTCAAGAGCCATACGCTTATACTCTTCTTTCGGTACTTCTTTCAGCGTTAAGGCAGATGTAAAATTTTCGTCTGGTTTTTGAAAAACATCTAAAAATCTTATAACACTACCCGATGCAGCAAGTGACGGCAACGATACTGTATATTGAGAATTTTCAAGGGCTAATGTGTGTTCTATCTCTTGTATTAAATCTGGTATCTCAACCATATTGTAACCTTCTTCCTTGGCGAGAACCGAACACATACTATCTACAAAACACTGGCTTATAAGACCACGAAATCTTTTAAGGTCTGGGTCTCCAAGCCTTTTGCCGATTTCTCTTTGTATGTCTTTGTAAATCATTTATTCTCCGCTTTGCTGTTCCCTTATCCTGCCTACACCATAATCAACTACTTTATATATAAAATTGGATGAATATAACCTATCAAGAAAAGATGCAGAAAAAAAATCACTGGTAGAATCAACATAGGCATAACTATCTGGCTCTGCAATATAAGTGATAACAAATTTTTGTGTAATCATTCCCTCTTGTGGATGAAAATATATAAAATCTCCTCGCTGATAATAAAATATTTCGTCATTAAATGGTTGATAATCTGCGTCATTTAAACGATTTAATTCTGATAACGATATTTCAATATAACGATTTTGTGTTTGTGGGTCAGTAATGTCGTCAACAATACTTATAATCTTAGCTGGATTATACTCTATATTTTTGTCTGCACCTTTAATTTGCAACTTATATTTAGGTGATGGAATTTCTGAGACATCAACTGTTTCCGATTTCAAGATTCCTACAATATCATCTTTAGTCACACCTTCACTAATTGCTAATGACGAAATGCCTTCATATACCAATGTTTTTGCTCTATCGAGGTAAACATCGCCATCTGCATCATTTACTCTTTTAAGTATCTCCTGCACGACATCAAAGTATGTTATCGTTCTATCAGCCATCTAACTCTATGATTTTTTCTATTAATAATTCTTTTTTAATAAAAGTCTCTTTATAAGGGAGTCCCTTAGATTTTGCGAGCTTCTTTAAATCATTATATTTGATTTTATTGTAATCATCTTTTTTATCATAAAAATGCACCGATTCATATTTATCAACAAGAACTTCTGCCGCATTTCTTTCAACCATCAAAGGTATGTTGTATTTAAAAATAAAACTTTGACGATTCCATATCCATTCTGAATCAAACTTCTGTATCTCATCTTTAGTCAGAAACTTAGATGTTGGTGCATTTGGTACGGTTTCTCTGTCCAATATCCCTATTTTCATTTGTCTTTCCTCTTCTCTATCATTGATAAAAAATGCTTTACTGTCCCAGCTCCAGATTTTGTATTATATACATTTTTCCAATATTGTGCAATTTCATTTATGTCTGTTGGTATCGGGTTCGGGTCTCTTCTGTATTTTAATCGACAAAAAACCACTCCTGCTGCCATATCATGCCAAAGCAATTCTTGCAATTCATCTTGACTCATATCGAGAATTGTTTGTGGTTTCCTCTGCATTGCGCTGCAACACTTTTTTAAGGAACTTTCACGAAAAGAAAGGTAATTATCTACACAATCTTTCGCTGTGAAACTCTCTACTTGCCAAAAACTTCTCGCTATTCCAGAACCTATTTGTGAGATATACTTATAACCAGACTCAACAAGACCAGTCAAAAAGACTAATTCGACAGCCTCATCCGAATGCATTCCCATCTTCCAAAGAACATCATCTATTAATTTATATATTTGCCGCTGGTTCATTGTATTTACTTTTCTGCTTCGTCAAGAGCTTCTTCAAGGCAAGACCAAACACCTTCTAACAACTCCAATTCATCTTGTTCATCAAGCAAGGGTAAGTTCAATTTCTTATTCATGTTTGCAAGAATTACATCTTTTTTACTCATGACAAGTTTCTTTGCCAATTTTGGAAGAAGTTTTCCAAATATTTTCATTAGTTTATCCATATTATTATTGTTCCTTTATCTTTTTCGTTTTTAAATACAAATAATAAATCTGTGCTGTAAACATTACACACATTAATACTCCTGATATAATATCTGTCCAGTAAACTAATCCCAAACTTGTACTTATCCCTGTGACTTTTAAACTGTCCATTATCTTATTCCATTGATTCTGCTGACAGAACCTTTAACTTCCATTAAAACATCACTCATGTCGTTAACTTCCTTTACTAAGTCTTCATGTCTTCTGTCTCTTACATCGTCAGACCTGTTCCAACGGTCTAAAAATTTAAGTAGAATAGACTCAATGTTTTCAATATTTTTAGATTGACCTTCATTTTCTATTTGCAATGAATTTAATGCTTGTGCCTGTGTCTCAGTCACTTTACTTTGTTTTATAAATGTGATAGCAAATAAAATTATTACAACTCCTACCGCACCATATTCTGCGTATAATTCTATAAATTCCATAATTCATTTTCTTATATGTTTTGTGTTACTTGCTTCAATGTTTATGACAATTCTTGATAACAATTCAGATTTATTTTCACTGCTGCTATAAGAAATCCCACGTTTATCGTAAAAATCTTTAATTTTTGCTTTAGTCAATGACATAGTTGGATACTCTGCTTGAGTCGTGGCAACACCATTAACAAGATTATGTTTACCTACTATCAATCTTCCATGTCCATCACCATGTTTCTTAGCACATTCAGCGACAAAAAACTCTTCAATTACCTTGAAGCTGTTGCTTCTCTTCTTTATGTCACCATCTACATCAACAAAGTATGTATAAGACGAAGGGTACGTCAGAGTCTCAGTAGACCCATCTGCATATGTTTTTGTGCGAGTAGCACCGGGAGTTGTATTTCTATGAATCCTAACTCGATGACCCTGACTACACCTTCTTACTATCATAACATCACCCACCATGCACAAGCAGTAGCAATGAATATATCAAGGAATGAATCTTCAGCCCATGCTCTCACAGAGCCATAAGGCTTCCAATTTTCCACATAATATTCAATGATTTCCCATAAGATTGCCATAGCAAACACTAATCCAATATTCTGTAAGCCTGCAAATCCAAACCAGTAGAATACCTTTGTTAAGAATAGTCCACCTAAGAGATGCCAGAAACTCCAGACATTTAACTTAGAATTAACCCATGAGAAATACTTGCTTATTTTCATGCTTCTGCTTCTGCTTCTTCAGGTTCAGCAGTTAATGAAGTACGTAGCATATTAATGAACGCTTCTTTACCAACGGATAACTGGTCAGCCATGAACTGATTCGTATTCTGTTTGTTTTGTAAATCGTTAATGTGATTTACCATCATTTTCTGTTCATCAGTCATATCTTCGATAATGTACTCTTTATCATCAAGATTCAAGACTGGCTTTTCTTTTTTATCTTTAGCCATTGTTTGACTCCTTGTTTGTTAGTTAATTATTTTGCTTCTAATGCTTCCACTTTTGCTGTTAATTCCTGTACTGCCTTTACTAAATGAGCTACAATTCCAGTAACATTGATTGCTTTGCCCATATTTTTAGGTGTCTCCCCTTCTTCTGGCTCTATATAGTCTTTACCGCTAACATCATTAGGAAGTATTTCTTCAATTTCTTGTGCTATAAAACCAGAATTGCTACCTCTTGATTCTTCAATCCAATCAAATGATACTGGGCGGAGAGCATTTATTTCAGTAATCCCAGAAGTTAATGTTTTAATATTTTTCTTTAATGCAACATCAGAAGTATCATTAAAATCACCACTCATTACTCCAGTTGTAGCCATTGAAAATCCTATATTCCAAGTAAGTGCAGTACCAGCGGCTATTCCATCATCGTACATCATTTTAAGAACATCACTGCCTTTTTGAAGCATAAAATTTGAACCAGCGTCTGACGATTTCCAAGCTCCATCATAATAAGCATCAAAAACAACAGATACATCATCATGTGTCCAAGGCTGGAGTACCATCAAAGGATAATCGTCTGAAGCTGTCGTAAAATTAAGATGAGGCCCAGCGGCAACACTTGCATTCGTGCCTTCTATCGCCACTATTCCAGCACCTACTCCTCCATGAGGCACAGTAGTTGTTCCTATACCTAATCCACCAGCGTGAACTTTAGCCCCACTATCCGATGCCATATACACAGCAGTTACATCAGCATTACCAAGTGTTACTGAGTTGTTTGCTTGTCCTTGAGCACCTTTACCGATTACTGTTTGATTACTGGCATCAAGAGCACTGACTTCAGCAGTTGTACCTATTACCGTATTGTTATTACCAGTTGTTAAATCGTTTGTGCCAGTAGAACATACATTTTGACCTATCAAAACATTTCTGTACCCCGTACTCACTATACTTCCAGCAGATTTACCTACAGCCGTATTCCATCCATAATTGGCAGTTCCATGATGAGCAACTTTTAAGGCATTATACCCTACAGCCGTATTAGCGGCATTATCATCTGCGGTTATAAGAGCCTGATACCCAACAGCAGTATTATAGTCTCCTTCATCATTGGCTAACAAAGTCTGATACCCAACAGCAGTATTGCCTAAGCCATCTGTATTTGCGGCAAGAGCAGATGCTCCAATGGCAACTGTGCCATCTGGAGTACCACTATCACAAACACCCATAGCATTAAGACCTATTGCAATACAACTATGCAAACCTCCCGTAGTAAGAGCATCAAGTGCATAACTTCCTATGGCAATATTGCCTGCCTGACTGCCATTATTTGCAAGCCGCATCGCATCATAACCAATAGCAATATTATCTTCACCCGTTGTTTGAGTCATCAATGTTCTATATCCCACCGCCAAATTTCTTGCACCAGTTGTGATGGCTGTGAGAGCATCTGTTCCAATCGCTACTGTGCCTTCTGTTCGACTATAAAATGTAAGAGTAGAACCACCAGTAACAGTACCAGTCCTTGATGATACTACAAATACTTGCGGATTTGCCGCTGCTGAAGCAACTGATGCGACATAAGCACCATCAGGAAGACCAGTTCCACTAACTCCCATACCAGCAAGGATATTAGCATTAGCACCATCCATAGTTATATTTGTTCCACTTGTTATATCAGAACCTTGTGTAGCATCAGTAAATGTCGCTCCTTTAAGAGCATCTTTACCAACTGCTACATTACTTCCACCATACATATATCTTGAAGATTGTGTCCCAATACTTACATTATCAGCAGAACCTGCAAGACTTCTTAATGAATGATTTCCAACAGCTACGTTATTATCAGTATCAACAATCGAAGCTAATGAATTTGCCCCAATTGATACATTCTCATCTCCACCTTTTAATCCTATTGAAGAACCTGAGCCTATCGCAATATTATTAGTACCATTAGTAATAGCCAACAAAGCACTTGAACCTACTCCTACATTACTTGCTTCTGCTCCAGACGCTCCAAAACCAGCCCTATAACCGACATAAGTATTATCTGCTCCTTCAGTGTTTTGTCCAGACTGCGAACCAATAGCAGTATTATAATTTGTAGATTTATTTTCAGTTAAAGACCACGTACCAACAGCAGTATTACCTATGCCACTCGTCAAATCAGTTAATGCAAAAGCCCCGACTGCTGTATTATAATCAGCGGCATCTGTTATTGTACCTGCACCTCCTGCAATATGCCCAATAAATGTATTATTTACAGCATCAGCTACTATATTTGCACCAGCTAAATACCCAAATAATGTTGTCCCAACTGCTCCACTACTATCATTATTCGATAGCGAGATTCGGGAGTTGGCATCGAGTTTCATAACAGCATCAGTAATAGTTGCGTTTCCAGTGTCAGCCGCACCATCTACTGCAAATATCAAATCTCCTCGAAGATGACCATCACTACCATCTCTTTGAAAGAAAATACCAGCCTTATTATATGTCGCTGTCGTATTTGCTCTACCAAATAGCATACCACCCCAGCCATCAGTACTACCATCTATATCTGAACTGCCGACAATTAAACACGGGGCTGATGTGGCATTAGCAAAAACACCAGCAACATTCTCATTGCCTCCGCTTACATTAACAGTAAGACCAGTAACTGTCTGTGTTCCAGTGCCTGCACCAACAACATCAATGTCCATACCTATGGCAGTTGAAGTTCCTTTACTTGAAGAACTAACATCTAAATCAATTCCAATATCATTATGAGCAGCAGTACCACTATCTTGAGTAGCTCTATCAAAATCAAGGTGCATTACTGTTGTGTCTGATGCGACTACAGTTGCAGCTACGATATCGTGGTCTACAAATATTGATTTTGCTGAACTGTCTTGGTTTATATATAAAACAGTGGCGGCAGTAGCAGCAACATTGGAGTTAGCTACTTGAAGGATGCTACGAGCGGCATCACTGGATGAGTTAGAATGCAAGTACATTACACTACCAGTCGTCAGACCATCCGCATTGTATGCTGCAACAACACTGGCTGCTGTTTGTTTGGCATCATTTATTTTTATCGCATAACCATTACCTGTTGCTTCTGTATCTATATCAATAGCGTTAGCATTTGCATCTTGATTTATTTTTAAAGCAGTTCCCGCACCATCCTGTTCTATTTCAAGACCAGATGTAGTCCCAGCATTGGTAATCTTCATATCGCCAGTTAATACTTCTGAATATGAAAATCCTCCACCACCTTCTACAGTTAAATCACCTGAAATGGTCAGGTCGCCAGATATTGTACCACCACCAGTTAAATGTGCCGCACTTACGAATTTCATAACTTACTCCTTAATACAACGCCATTAAAGCAAAGGCAGTTTCAGAACCACTGAAAACCCAAGATTTAATCGCTAATGGAAGAATAACACCTTTTAAAAATATTGCTTTTGCCGCTGCATTTGTTAGCGTATGTGTAGAATCGTCACCAAATGTAATAGTTAACGTACCACTTCCACCTACTTCTGCACCTACAATAACACCTCTTGGTACACCATATGAGCTTGTTGTGAAAGCACCGCCATTTGATACAACAGAATTACTAACCTCATACTCCACCATAAATGCTGGAGAAAGGTTTTCTTGGACGGAATATTTATGTAGTTTGGGGGATTTGTTCATGTCAGCCATTTATTCACTCCTTTGAAGTCGGGCTTAAAGGTCGGGCGAGACCGTGAATACCCTGTTAAATGATTAGGGGGGCTAAAAAGCCCCCCTTAACATACTTAAACAGCGATGTTTAAGTCAATCTTTATATAGGGCTATTACCTCCCTAATTTTTGATTGTTAACTATTACGCATTAACTGCAGTAGTTGAAAAGTGACTTGCTAATGTAGGGTCATCTATTTCACTAACCAGATTTCCTCTATACATTATCTTGTTTGCTACCCCCGGATACCAAAAATCCAGAACTGTACCACCTGTGCCACCGGCACTTGCTACAGTATCTAAATTAAAATGAACCCTAAGAAAGCTATCACCAGCATCAGCTATTGCTGTTGCAGAATCTGTCGCACCGGCTGCCTCATCGGTATCACCAATAGCTGTTGCTGCACCTTGCAATATACTTGTTACAAAACCAACATATAGGTCATCAAGTACAGCGATTCCAAGAACGATTTTGATATGCATACCCCCATTAGAGGTCGTTGCTTCAGGAAGACGTATGTAATTACCATCAGCCATTGCAACATTTACCAAAATAGTCTTATCTCCACCACGCCAAATTTCCTGACTGTAATCGTAATTACCAGTTGAAGTGATATAAATAGTCTCATCACCGTATGTATTTTTGAACATATGTGAACTTTTAGCCATTATCTATCTCCTGTTACTCATCGGTCGTTGAAAAAATCAACGAACTTTGATTAACACAAGACAACTCAGCGGCAACATGAGCAGCAGATTGGTTCTTATAGAACGCATCGCCACTTGCTTCACCACCATCATCTTCAGCAAAAAAGTCTGCACGGTTATAGCCGTTGATTACCGCACCACCGAGTTCGATGGTGTTCGCATGGTCATCCACTTCAGAAGTGAAGTGAAGGTCATTAGCAACAGCTTTGCCCATTGCATTCTTACCGAATACAACTGCATTGTATACCCGTACACCAGTAGCATCAGCATGAAGTGAAACTTCAGAAGCGTCGAATCGTGTGGATGTAGTGGCTCCAAAAAAGTAACCAGCTTCGTCCCATTCACGGATTCCAACGATATCTTCATAAATAGCAAAACCAGAATAATACCCAGCCATTCCATGAAGTTCTGGCATTTTAGCACCACCAGAACCCATAAAACCGTAGCGTTGGGCATTTTTATAGTCGCTATCTGCCTGTAATCCAGCAAGTTGTGCAGGATGAACTACCATACACCAGAACCTGTGACCATCAGCGGTTTCCATTTGCGGAATTTTTAGTGCCATACACTTAGTGCGTAAAGCCCTTAAAATTGCAGCGGTCATACCAGTATCACAAGTAGGTAAGCCAGCGGCAGTCGTACCAATAGCAGCATCAAGCTGTGCATTGGTTTTGAGTGTCTTTGCTGTACCAACAGCGGTCAGAACAGCACCGTCGTTAATGTACCAGTTCGGGTGATATCTTAAAGGGAGACCAAGTCCATCGGATGTAGTACCAGTGGAAAGGTTAGGCGATACACCTTCGTAGAAGGATTGAAATACCGCTTGATTTTCCCATTTAGTAAACCATCGTGCAAGTTGTGGTCTCGCTTCGTCCATCAGTTTAAAGACTTTCTGGCGTTGTTCGCTCATAGAACCAGACTTTTTCATAACCGCTTTACGAGACTGATTACAGTACGCACGCAGCCACTTCATAGCTTGGTCTTCACCTGTACCTTTCAGTGTCGTGTCACCATATACTGGTGAACCAGACAATTCAGAAAGGAAAGGAATGAGCATATTGTCCCGACCCTGAGCGACATAGTCGTTCAGAACTTCAATGGGATTCCCAGAAGGAGAATAAACGGGGTTGCCGTTATCGTCCTGTGAGATGTCCACATTTCCAGAGAACTTAGCCCAGAAAGTATTAAACCAACTTTCTTTGCGGAGCAGAGAGTTTAGAATTTCAACATTTGCAATCCAACTTTGTGTAGATTCCATTTGTTAATCTCCTGTGTTTTTAATTAACTATTAAGCTGTCCATAGAGTTTCTGAAGTTCATCCACTGAAAGATTGTCGAGAGTGCTTCGGAGTTCTTTCCTATTCATGTCAGCGACACGAATAAGTTTAGCGTTTTTGCCTGTACCACGAACATCGACCTTTTCAACTTGCTTGGCTGAAGCATTTTGAATGTCTTGTCTGGCTTTACGCTCTCCTGACATCTGGTAGTTCTTTGCTACCTTCTCTACCCCAAATTCATCAATCATGGCTTTGTGGTAGGCTCTCTCGGTTAACAGCCCATTTTCAGTGTATCCCTTCGCTCTCTCGCTGACAGCAGTAAACTCATCATCAGATACCTCAATCCCGTCTGTATTAAACCGTTGTTTCATTGTAGAAACAAACGCTTCATTATCACGACCATTCAGCCGTGATTCGAGATGTTCCTGCGTCCGTTTATTAATCAGGTCGTTTTCCATTTCTCTTATAAGTGAACGCTGTTCGGAAACAGCATCTGCATCATAAGGGTCAACTTCATCCAATTTAGCCTTTTCCGTAGAAAGGGCTTCCTGAACATCGTTAGCAGAGAGTCGTTCCAAAAGTTCAGCTTCAGACAAATCTTCGTCTTTAGCTGTTAACTTTCGAAGTTCACCAATTTCGCTGGACTGGTCGCCAATCATCTTTTGTGCATTGACTACCATATCAACAAGGTCATCCTTCGATTTGTCATGGAACGGTGATGGTTTATTCCCATCGGTGGTGTATTCATCCGATTGTGTTAATTCTTGACTCGATTCTCCCTTTTCAGGGTCTGCATCATTCACAACATCATCTGATTCGCTGTTGATATACAGCTCACCGTCTTTTTCAATAAGTTTTACAGAAGGCTCGGTTGCTTCCTGTTCATTTGTCTTCGGTTCAAATTTATCTTCAAGTTGCTGAAGCTCTTGTGTAAGAGCAGGGTCTACCTGCACTTCGCTATTTTGGTTTTCTGCCATTTGTCTTTCCTTTATTGATTATATTACTTCTCTTTGCTCTGTATACATTTCTCAAGGCATCTTGCCTTGTGTATGTAATTTTATCATCATAATCATTTTCAACAACTTTTTCAAGTCTGATAATAGGTATATCTATAATATCATTGAAAGGCATTATTTGTTCTTTTTCCTTTTACCCCAACTCAGCGGGTTAATGTTAAATTCTTTTTCATAAAAATTTACTTTCTCTTCTAACTGCTCTCTCTGTAGAGTCTCTTCCACGATGTGTTTGCCAAGTAAATCCCCAATTTTAACGTCAGCCGTGACCATCGCTTCTTCAAGATTACCCAATCGAGACTCGATACGCCAATAACCGTAAACAAGCATCCCGACCAGAACAAGTAGCTGCCCCAACCATTTGAGATTAATACTAACCACAGCATTATCATCAACGACAGTCCCCTTATAGCTCCGAGCAGTTTGTACTTTTTCACTCACTTCTCAATATTATTTCTTCTTTTTGTGATAACCCGTTGGATTAGTATAAAAATTATATGGTTTATTTTTTGCGCTTTCTTCTTCCATTTTCCGCAACCTCCGTGACAAAGGAACATCATCCATACCTTTCTGCTCTTTCATAAGCCTGCCTTCAGGTACTTTTTCTTTAGGTCGGGACTCACCCCATAATTTTTTAGGCGTATCATCAGGCGAGATTAATTCTTTACCAACCGCTTTAACACCCTTTTTGACCTTTTTATATGCACCAGATATTGCTTTTTTGACCTTCTTTTTTACTTTTCTGTACTTCCTTATTGGTTTAGGAATTTTGCCTGAAAGCCTTTTCTTTTTCTTCTTTGCTTTTATATAAGCCGCTTTTTTATCTTTTTCATTTAGTGTAGCCATATCTGCCCCTTGCTAATTATTACAGTGATGCTTCGCCAGCAGCACTTGATGTGTTAATCGGTTCAATAACGGATGCGAGTATTTGAGTAAAACGAGCCATTCCTTCTGCTGGTGGCAATTGTTTCGCAGTAGCATTCACATGATATTTTGCAGAAAAGTCAGAAGAACGAGTCTGTTCTTTGTCTGCACTTACATTACCAGTTGTGCTGTAATTCGCTTTTACTGATGCACTGCCCCAGCCCCAACTTCCAGATGCTTTAACTTCAGCACCTTTTGTGGTTGTTGTGTCGCTATGGCTTTTGGATGTGTCTTGCTGATGCTGTTTTACTTCCATTGTAAAATCAACCGCCATTGTATCCATTGCAAAATTAGGAGTGTTAACGAGAGTAATCATTGGCATCTGGATTTGCTGGTTAACGTGAGCAACGGCTCCAGTCGTACTTGAGTTGGTCAATCTGTCTAATGCGACATTAACAATATTTGCTTCTCTTGGGTCACCGGGTTTAGCATCGTCTTTTGGTGGCAAGAAAGCCAGTTCTTCGACGAAGTCTAAGGTAACCTTAGCTAATTCTTTTTGAGCCTTAGCAGCTCCGATAATTGGGTTGCAAATTAAATCTTCTATTGGTAGTCCAACAAAAGCCTGTACTGATGTGTCTTGGTCTGCCATTTTACTTTTCCTCTTCTTTTGCTTTTTAGTTTGGTATTATTTTTATTAAAGAATCTTTTATCCGTGCTAATCCTTCTGGTGGTTCTTTACCATTAAAAACCACTTCTATTTCAGCCATTCTTGTACCATTTCTATTCGATAAATCAGTGAAAAATTTCTTAATTTTATTTGGTTTGTCCTGTGTGACAGCTTTAGATTGTTTTGTATCACCATTTGAGCCTAAAGCTACTTTCATTTTGATAGATACTTTGTTAATCGCCATCCCGTTATGGGGAACCAGTGTAATAGCTGGTATATCTGTCTGTTCTAATCTTCCTTTCGAGTTTGGCAACATGATAGTAACCATCTTAGGAAAACCTTTGTCATCAAAATAATCCTGAGTTATTTCTCCTAAATAATGTTGTTCGATTGTGTTTTGGGCATCGACTATCGCAGAATATATTGCCTTGAATGTCTGGTCAAGACTTTGACCAGCCACTATTCAGCACCCTGCCTTGCTTTGTCCTGTCCAATTTTCTGAGCATCCAATCTTAATTTTTCTTCATCTGTCACCATACCACGTTCTGTTTTCATATTGTCGAGAGTCTGTTTAGTTGTATCCAGTTCTGACTGACGTTGTGCAGCTTCTGACTGCATCTGCATGGTCTGGTCGATGTATTCGACAAATTTATCTGAACCCACAATTGGGGCATTTTCTACAAGTGTTCTAATATCAACGAGTTGCGGATTGATTGAACCAATCAGATTTGCCATTGCAACCATACGGTTAAAATTATCTTCTTTCTGGGTGATGTTGCTTTCGCCTTCATCTAATTCGACATACAGCGACGGGTTTCTCACATCGTTAAATACCTGCGCCCCTACGCTTAGATTCATAATTGTTTCGTTGAACTTGCCTTCTTCTTTCACTCGGATAACTCTATCCATCTCAGAATAAACGTAATTAAAATTATCCACAAAATCTTTTGCCAAAACCTTTCTTAAGCGACTTAAATTTTTAAAGTACGGGTTAATTGCAGCAGCAGCTCTCTGAACTTTCTGTTCGAACAGAACTCCAGACTCTCCACTACGGGCTGTTTCGCCTTTCATGGCTTCAGATACCAGAGATACCCGTTGTGCGAATGCCACACTGTTTTCCGCATTCAGCATAATGTCTGGCGGCAAAGATGAAGGAGAAAGTCTTTGAGGTACAATGGAAGGGTTGTTCAACTCATAAACCATGTTTGGCTGGTTCCCTTTCTCCTTCAAAGCCTTAATTGTTTCTTTTTCACGCTTATCAATAAAAACTCCACCCGACAGTATCTGCGTTACATAGTCCCTGACTTGGGATTTAGCTTTATTCACATCGTCCTGAATATCAAGCAGATGGTCAACCAGTGATGTTTGTTCATTTATCTGAACATTGTAGTTGTAACTCCAGACGGGGAAGCAGTCAAAATTCGACGTTGGCTGTTCCATGTCTTCGTCTTTGACAATTAAATTTTTGAAATAGGGGATAATGGTCGTTGTATGAATCTGGTCTTTATTAAATTCCCTGACAACCATTAGGCTTGGGTTATCCTTTTCAAGTTTTTTAAACTCTTTTCGTGGTATTACCATGTAATCGTTACCATCGAAAACATTTACCATTTTAATCACGACACGCTCCTGCATCTCAAGGACTCTGTAGCGGTCATTTATTTTGTCATAATTCTCAAGATTCGAAGAATAGGTCTTATCTGTCATTCTACGAACAGTTTCAGATAGTGACTGATACCATGCCTTTGACCTTTCAACTTTCATGTCGTATGGGTCAATGCTGTATTGTTCGCTAATAACGTCTAAAGACTCCCAGCCTTCCTTAACCAGCCAGCGGCAATGTGTTAAATCATAATCATTTGCCCGTGTTTCCGGGTCTACATAGACACGAAAATTATTCAATACATCGTATTTAAAATCCAGATAGCCTTCTTCATTCACTTCCCAGCTCCTCTGAATCCAACCTCCCAGCTTTGTGGATAATGCATCAATAAATGCGATTTGCAGTTTATCTTCAAGGTCTTGTTCGTCGATAATTGCATTCCATCTGCCTTGCAGAATATCTGTTACTTGTACAGACTCAATTGTTGTCGGTTTAAATTTTGCTGTTTTGCGGTTTAATTGTTCATTACCGACGAGTGTGCTGATTATCGGTGTGATTATATTGTATTTAAGTAATGGTTTTTTATACTTAGAAGCGTTAGTTCTTTCGTCAGAAGTGTAAGAATCTCCATTGACGTACCTGACAGCCCTTTCAGAGTCTTTTCTTGCTACTTCGAATGAATCTCTGCTGTATTTCCAACACTTTAAAACCTTATCGGCTTGTTTGGATAGTACCCCTGCTGCGTATTGCGAGCCAGATGGTGAGTCGTTGTTGTATGAGTCTTTAGCCATTATGCTGTTTTCCAGTTAGTGCTGCCATCAGAATCAGACTTTCCTATTCGATAACGCCACCCTTTTTTTCTTTTTTCATATATAGCAAGGCTTGGCAGAACTTTTAATGCACCATAGCGCAGAGCATCGTAATGATGGTCATCCGCTTTGGTATCAATGTCTTCGGGGTCATTTTCTGCCGATGGTAAGTTAGGAAATGTTTCAATACATTGTAAACAATTTTCTGTAAACCGAATACGGGGAACCCCTTCGTCTGGTGCTTCCAGCCCTTCATAGACGATTTTAGCTCCAGATTTACGGTCATTATTGCCCTTAGATAAAAAGATTCCATCGTCGCCATAAAAGTCCGCTGGTGAGTATAACATACCTTCTTTTTCGGAATGTTTCGTCCAATATGCAGGGTCAGCAATATCATCATCAAAATCATTTGGTTTTAATTTATAAGTTTCCCAAGTGTATTCATTGACCTTCTTTACCTGCTTGGATGCGGATAGCCCAGTCTCGGTTATTTCGTCAAATATTATCATATTGTCGTCACGGTCAACTGCAGCAAACAAGCAGACAAATGGAGCCTTTGTGCCATAATCGTAAAATCTGTATAGGGTGTGGGTATTCTTCTTGAAATGAACACCATATTGAAAATATGCTTTCGGTATCACATGATGCATGGGATTCCAGTTATCGAAATAAGTTCCAGCGAAAACATCCCACCGTCCTTCCAGCCACATGGCTCTCAATACAGGATTCAGGTTTTTCAATTTTCTGACGTAATTCGGGTCATTATCCAGAAGAGTCGGATTATCAAATACTGTCGCTGGTATAAAGTGATAACTAATCCCTTCTTCGTCGATAAACGGTTTACCCGTTTTTTGATTTTGATAATAAACATCGAACTGTTCGTTATATCTCGGTTTTCCAGCAACAACAGGTGGGCAGCGGTCAATAAACTTGCGTTTTAACCATATATGACCAATATTGCCGGGATTGGATGTTAAGCATATCTGCGGCTGCAGTAGCTGATTGTCGGTACGAGCCGACGTTGACAGCTCTTCTATCCAGTCTTCTGGAAATTGATTCGCTTCATCAACCCCAATGAAATTATAGTTACCGCCAATGTAGTTATCCAACGCCCTTCGGTCTTGGCAATGAACCAGATAAATCTTTGCCCCACTGGGAAACACATAGCACTTGTTCCTTTCCTGCCAGTTTGCCCCGTACAGCTTATACAACTTATCACATTCCGGCTTCAAGTTCCTTTCCAACTGGGGAAATGTCCTCCTCATCAAAATTCCAATGTAATCAGCAAAATCAATCGATACAGCATCTACAACCGTTTTAACAGATTTACCTTCGGCTTTTAAAACTTCTACCTGTTCTGGCTCTATCCTGCGCCTTAAACGCTCATAATGGTATGCCCTCGGCACTAACGCTGCCTTCCATGCCAGCATCAGTGATTTACCACCACCCCTCGCTCCACCGTAGAATATCCAGTTCGAAGTAGATTTTAAAAACTCCGTCTGCTTACCCCTGTGTGGTCTGAATTTGTATTTAGAAATCACGTTCCCTCTGCTTATCCGATTCCTGTACGAATGCCCTGCTCGAACCCTTTATGGAACTATTGTTGTTCTGCTCTGCCTGCTCCCAAGAACGAACAGCAGCTTCCCAATCCTTCATCTTGTTCTTGCCTACCATCCAACCCTTAGATTCATAAAAAGCTATAAACTTTTTAGCATTAACCGAATTACTTCTTTCCTTGCAATATTTAACTACTTCATTTTCAGTTGGAATTTTAAACACCTTTCTTTTTATTTGTTTAATCTTAGTATTAAAGACTTTATCTTTATCTTTGTCTTTAGACCCTTCCATTTTTTTGGATGCCCCTTGCATGACCCTTACATGACCCTTGGTAGGGTCATCGATGGGTCTAAACAAATAACTATACTTTTCTATGCGTTCATAGACGGACTTATGCACTCTATTACTTAAATTCAATTCATCAGGATGCGACACTTTATACTGAAATTGTATAAACTTCGGTATAAACCATTTACCATTATCCAAATATTCAATCCTGCTTGAAAATGTTTCCATTAACTCCGTCTCATCCAATTCTTCACCTACAAATATACTCATTATGTCTATATCTGGGTCAAAAAATCCAGCATGGTCACACTGACTAATCAAATACCACCATGAACTCTTATACTTCGGGGATAAACTACGAAACCACTTCTTCTTCCATATATCTGTGTCAAAGTATCTCTTTGCCATCTTTGTACCTCTCTCTTTCTCTGTATGTGTTACTATCTGACTTAATACGCTCAATCAACTCCTGTCTGGTAGCTGCTTCCGCTATCGTAATATAACGACCAGACTTAGTCCTCTTCTTGGCGTAAAACTTTGGCTCTCTCTTCTTTTCCATTACTGTTTAACCATACCATTACATCTTCTAATTTATACCTGATTAACTTACCGCCACCATTCGTATTATTAATAGCTGTCGGTATCGGATTCTCCTGATTACGCCACTTATATATACACTGACGGGATACACCAAGAAATTCACATAACTCACTCGTCTTTAATAATTTTACCATTACTAACCTTCTTTTATGTCCTTATGAGCAAAACCTGCTCCCAAGGGACTGTTGTGTAACTCTAAATCCCAATCTGGCTCCGGTGGCTCTAAATCCTTACCACAATCTGTACACACTAAACCCTCTACAACATTTGTGTCCTTTTCCTCCGGCTGATACTCCGTGTTAATATGCTCGCAAAAACCATCTTCCTTACCTATCTCAACTATCTCTTTAATATTTAATGTCACTTGTACCTCTCTTTTTTATTATGCCAAAAAGCTCCCGTCTCATTACGGAGTCGCCTTCTCTTTAAATCTCGCTCATCCTTTGCCATTAAGGCTGCTCCACATACTAAAAATGCGAAGACAAAACCTAAAACGAAACCGATAGCGAACTTTATCATGCTCTATCTTACACATTATCTGTAATCTTTGTCAACCTGTTTATTTTACCTGAAATATAACAATGGGGACTATATAGATGACGAGACCCCCGACCCCACCGACTGGGTGGTCACCGACGAGACATTTATTTATTTATGCACAGGTGTCACCGACTGTGAGCCATCCTGAATCCATGCCATGATGACTGAGAGTGACCATATAATAGGGTATCCAACCTTCTCTCGACGAGAAACACCATAACATATTACCTAAATTGTTATACAAATGACCCCCCATGACCCTGTATTCGCTGTGCATCCTTAGATGGTGGGCGATGCATAGGGATATACACTTATCCTCCCCTCTCCCCCTTGGTCGCTGATACGGATTGGAATCTCTTCTCTATATATAAGTAAATGTTCTGGCAATTGGTACAAACCCTGCAAATATTGTTAAATTCCTTGTCGTGAAGCCTATTTATATATCATTATATGTAAATATGTTATTGGAAACAGTTGTAATCTTTGTATATTGTGGTGTCGGAATTAGCCGATATCAATCAAACATGGAGTTAGAAGTGAATAAAGCAAAATACAATCAAATATGCAAGAGAATCAATGACAGGATTCTGGGCTTTCTGAAAGATGGAATAGTCCCTTGGCAGAAGCCTTGGAAGGGTGGCAAGTTCAATGCACCTCGGTCAGCATCGACTAACAAGGTTTATCGTGGTACAAACCTCAGTCTATTGGGCTGTGCCGGGTATGAATCACCTTGGTGGTT
>Ga0315336_1003212_pt1 | contig 22436 bp, 20 predicted proteins | sample ASW5metaG_FD_204512 | JGI IMG/M metagenome (GOLD analysis project Ga0315336, IMG submission 204512) | Ammonia-oxidizing marine archaeal communities from Monterey Bay, California, United States - ASW #5 | ecosystem: Environmental > Aquatic > Marine > Intertidal zone | place: USA: California... | reverse complement strand
ATGCTGGAATTGTAATCATTCCAGAAGGTCTAATGCCTGAGGTTATCCCTTCTGTCACTCTCGTAGAGGTTGATCGTCCGTATGAGGCTTTTGTTCGTGTTGCGCAGTATCTGTATGGTTCGAACCTATCAGTTGGCAACTATTCAGAGTTACTAGCTCTTCGGAGTGAGACCACTTGTATTGGTGAAAACTGTAGGATCGGTCCAAATGTGACTTGTGGACAGGATGTTGAACTTGGATCCAATGTTACCATTGGTGCCAATTCAGTGCTTGGTAGGGGAGTAACGGTCGGCAATGACAGTGTTATTGCCGACAATGTTTCAATCTATGCAAGTCATATTGGAAACAGTTGTGTTGTTCATTCTGGCGCTAGAATTGGTGGCGACGGTTTTGGTTTCATTCCTGGTGCTGACGAACCCATTCGCATTCCACAATTGGGGCGTGTAATTATTCAGGATGGTGTTGAAGTTGGCACCAACAGCTGTATTGATCGCGGGATGTTGGATGACACAGTTATTGGTGAAAATACCAAAATAGATAATCAGGTTCAAATTGCCCACAATGTGGTAATTGGGCGAAACTGTCAGATTTCTGCTCAAACCGGGATTGCAGGTTCATCTGTAATTGGTGACAATGTACTACTTGGGGGGCGAGTGGGCATTGTGAATAAAGCCAGAATTGGCGACTATGCCAAGGTTATGGCATGCTCATTAGTCACCAAGGATGTGATGGATGGCGCAAGTGTTGCAGGTAACCCTGCTATAGATATAAAAAAATGGCGGAAAGAAATTGTGAGTTTGCGTAGAGTCGCTCGCAAAGAAAGTTAAATGGGGTTGTAATGACAGATCGTGAATTGACGTCGTTGGATATTAATCGTGTGCTCGAGTGTTTGCCGCATCGTTATCCGTTTTTGATGATTGATAAAATCATCGAGATTGACGGTGATGAGTCCGCAATTGGTGTGAAAAACATTTCATACAATGAGCCAATTTTCCAGGGGCACTTTCCTTCTGCGCCTGTGTTTCCCGGTGTGCTAATTATTGAGGGTATGGCGCAGACTGCTGGGGCTATTGTTATTGCTGAAGAGCAGAAGTCCGGCCAAAAGCATTCTGTATATTTGTTGACAATCGACAAAGCAAAATTCCGTAAACCTACTCAGCCGGGTGATATTCTAGAATACCACATAAAAAAAATTCAACGCCGACGTAATGTTGGTAAATATGAGGCCAAAGCTATTGTAAATGGAGTAGTTATTGCGGAAGCCGAAGTCGGTGCGATGATCATAAAAGACGAGCAATAGAGCATGAAAAATATCCATCCCACAGCTATCATTGGCGAAGATGTTTCAATTGGAGATGATGTTACCGTCGGTGCTTACTGCGTTCTCCAAGGTAACATATCGATTGGTAATGGAACGGTATTGCATTCACATGTCGCTGTTGCGGGTGAAACAACTATCGGAGAGGGATGCGAGATTTTCCCCTTCGCTTCGATTGGACATCGCCCTCAGGATTTAAAGTTTGCGGGTGAAACGAGCCGTCTGATGATAGGCGACAATTGCACAATACGGGAAAATGTCACGATCAATCCAGGCACGAGTGGTGGGGGCATGGAAACTGTCATTGCAAACAATGTGTTGCTAATGGCCGGCGCCCACGTCGCACACGACTGTCACCTAGGTGATAATGTAATTCTCGTCAATCATGTGTCATTGGCTGGCCACGTTGTGGTTGATGAACACGCTATAGTTGGTGGCTTGAGCGGTGTTCATCAATTTGTTCGCATTGGCGCACATTCGATTGTGGGGGCGATGAGCATGGTAGAAAATGATGTTATTCCTTATGGTTCTGTTCTAGGTAACCGCGCATACCTAGGTGGTCTAAATTTGGTTGGTTTGAAGCGCAGGAATTTCGATAGAGACGAGATCCATACTTTACGTGCAGCATATCGGATGATTTTCTCGAACGAGGGTAATCTTCGAGAACGCGTGGAAGATGCTGCTGATATTTTTAACGGCCACGAGTTGGTGGACACGGTTGTAAATTTTGTACGCAAACCTTCTGAGCGATCCCTCTGCATGCCGAAGAACGGCTTAGGCGATAATGACTAAGCTAGCGTTGTTGTTTGGTACTGGAGATGTTGCGGGAACGGCCGTAAAAGCCGCGGTGAATGGTGAGTTTGGTGAGCAGATCCTGTTGCTAGCAATGAATGAAGACACCTCTAGTAGTGTTGATTACATTGATGTTGGCGTGCCGGCAGACTTAATCAAGCGACTTCGAGGATCTTCTGTCACAAAACTATGCGTAGTCGGCGGCGTTGATTTGCCCGCTGAGCGGCGATCGGGTATTGCTCAATACTTGATTGAGAATCACGGCGGTACGTTTGACGCAAGTGATATGGGTCTTGAACTTGCAGTTAAAATGATAGCGAATGACGCACAAGTTGAGCTGGTTGGGATACACCAATTACTCCCACGGCTTCTTGCCGGTTCCGGTGTGATATCTGGCCAGATGCCAGAAAGTTCTAACAGTGAAATAGATAATCTGCTTCGGACTTCTAGGTCTATTGCGAGAACAGATATTGGACAATCGACGGTTTTTCATGGCACTCGACCTTTGGCAACTGAAGATGCATTGGGCACTGACAGCCTAATTGAGCGTGCAGGTGTAATACGCAAGAAACTCAATCTGCCAGTATCTGAGCTTACCCTTGTGAAGGTCGCAAAACCTCAACAAAGCGGAATTGGTGATTTACCAACCGTTGGCCCAATAACAATTAGGCACTGTGCAGCTGCTGGAATTGGTCAAATTATTGTTGAAGCAGACAAGTGTCTTATTGCTGAACGCCAACAGTTTGTTGAGGCTGCTGAATTAGCCGAAATCAATGTTTTGGGATGGGGCTAGTGCGCCTATTCGTTGTAGCTGGAGAGAGCTCAGGTGATCAACTTGGTGCTCAGATGGTCAACGAACTCCGTGAACAGGAGGAAGTTGATCTTCGAGGCGTCGGTGGCGATGCGCTTACCGGTGTTGGCTTAAAGAGCCTATTTCCAATGTCCGACTTGTCAGTGATGGGATGGAAGGATGTTTATCTTCGCCTCCCGTTACTGTTGTGGCGCCTTAGGCAAACAATCGACGCTATCTTAAAACAGAAGCCTGACTTGGTCGTACTTATTGATAGCCAGGAGTTCTCAAACCGCGTAGCAGCGGGCGTGAGAAAAACTAATCCTGCGCAAAAGATTGTGCTCTATGTTGCTCCATCTGTATGGGCGTGGAAACCAGAGCGTGCGAAACAGATTTTGCCGTTATATGACGAAGTGTTGGCGGTGTTGCCGTTTGAACCAACTGCGTTTGAAGAGTTGGGCGGCCCTAAGTGTTCATATGTAGGGCATTCGTCTGAATACCTTCCACTAGCTGCTACGCAATCAAACACTGATGTTTTGTTACTGCCGGGCAGCCGCATAGGTGAAATCAAAAGAAACCTAAGTGAGTTTGAGGACAGCATTGATTGGCTGTGCAAAAATCATCCGGAGATGGGCGCTAGGATTGCAACTTTGAATGGTCTGTCTGGCCAAATAAGAAGCTTGCTGCGTCGTTCCAACGTGGATGTTACTGAAGGTCGGATGAATTTTCTCGCCGCTCTTCAAAGCGCTAGAACAGCAATAGCTGTGTCTGGAACTGTTACTCTTGAACTTGGATTTAGTGGAATTCCGCATATCACGACATACTTGGCGGAACCAAAGATGATGCAAGCTTGGGAAAATTACGGCCGGCCGTTAGTGAACCTCAACAACATAATTGTAGGGCGACAGTTTGTTCCCGAGATACTTGGTACAGAGAAGTTAGGTGCCGCTATTCAACACAGCTTTGTAGATCTTATCGATTCCGAAGCAACTCAAGAGGCTCAAATTGCTGGATTTGAAGAAGTGCGCGACAAAATGAAAGAAGGGGAGCCAATGGCCCCCCGTCAAAACATCGTAGAACGTCTTTTATCTCATTTGAACTAGCGGCTTTTGATGTCCGTATAGTCGCGAGAAGTTGCGCCAGTATAAAGCTGACGAGGACGACCGATTTTTTGTTTTGGATCTTCAATCATTTCTGCCCACTGTGAAGTCCAACCAACCGTACGAGCCAAAGCAAAGATTGCAGTGAACATTTCAGTTGGGAAGCCAATAGCGTCCAGAATGATGCCTGAGTAGAAATCTACGTTCGGGTAAAGTTTCTTCTCAATGAAGTAAGGATCTTCAAGCGCGATGCGCTCAAGCTCTTGTGCAACTTGCAAGGTTGGGTTGTTTTCAACGCCAAGCTCAGCAAGTACTTCTTTCGCGGTCGATTGCATAACAGTCGCGCGCGGGTCGAAGTTTTTGTAAACGCGGTGGCCAAAGCCCATCAAGCGGAATGGATCCGACTTGTCTTTTGCGCGTGCGATGAACTCAGGGATACGATCTACAGTGCCGATTTCGCGAAGCATGCTTAAGCAAGCTTCGTTTGCGCCACCATGTGCAGGGCCCCAAAGTGAAGCAACACCAGCAGCAATACATGCAAATGGATTTGCATGTGAAGAACCAGCTAGACGAACGGTTGATGTCGAAGCGTTTTGTTCGTGATCAGCGTGAAGGGTGAAGATCCGGTCCATTGCTTTGGCAATTGTCGGAGAAACTACATAGTCTTCGGCCGGAACAGCAAAACACATGCGCAGGAAGTTAGACGCATAATCAAGATCGTTACGAGGATAAACAAAAGGCTGACCAATTGAGTATTTGTATGCCCAAGCAACAATTGTTGGGATCTTAGCGATCAAACGGTGTGTAGCAATTTCGCGTTGTTTTGGATCCGTAATGTCTGTTGAATCGTGGTAGAATGCAGACATTGCGCCAACAGCACCACAAACGATCGCCATTGGATGTGCGTCGCGACGGAAGCCTTCAAAGAACTTCACCATTTGCTGATGAAGCATTGTATGGTTCGTAACAGTATTTGAGAACTGTTCGAACTCTGCTTCATTCGGAAGCTCACCTTTAAGTAGCAAATAGGCAACTTCTAGGAAGCTAGACTCGTCAGCCAATTGCTCAATTGGGTAACCGCGGTACAACAATGTACCTTTGCCGCCATCGATGTATGTGATGGTTGATTCAGTCGAACCAGTTGAAGTGTAACCAGGGTCAAATGTGAAGTGTCCGGTTTGTGCATAGAGTGTACGGATATCGATAACATCAGGACCAACAGTACCTGAAATTATGGGAAGTTCGTAGCTCTCGCCATCTATTTCTAATTTTGCAATCCGATCGGTCATATAGGCCTCCTTCAAGACTTTAAAATAAATGACTCAGCTCAATCGTCCCCACAAACGAAGCATCGTCGTACCTGCAAATCAGGTTGTGCATGAGGTACCGGATTTGGCACCATTTCGCAAGCGATGAACAGTAAAGTTCAGCACCGTTGCGTGTTTATACCGCAGTTGTTTCCTTCAATCTGGATATACTTTCTTCCTTGCCTAACAAGAGAAGAACGTCAAAACAGCCCGGCGAAGCGTTCCGTGCTGTTACAGCAGCCCTAATTGGTTGTGCGACCTTTCCGAACTTCAACTCATTTTGCTCAGCAAATGTGCGCAAGGCGCCATCAATTCCGTCATGCGACCAGTCGGCAAGAGCTTCTAGTTCGGCAGTAACTTTGGTCAAAATGCCAATTGCGTCACCTTCGACAGCTGCTTTTGCCTTTTCTTCAAACTGCATCGGCCGTTCTTGATAGATGAACTCCGCAGATTTGATGAGCTCCACAACAGTCTTCGCACGCGTTTTGAGCGCAGGAAGAGCTGCCAAAACGGTCGGTTTGTGTTCAGTAAGACCTTTGAGCGCCACTTGATCATCTAACTCAGTCGCAAGCGATGTCATTAGCTCATACAAGTGCACGTCTTCAGCGGTTTTTATATAGTGAGAGTTCAAGTTCTCTAGCTTGGCAAAATCAATTCGGCTGGCGCCTTTGTTAAGCCCGCCAAAAGAGAACCATTCGATGAACTGCTCTGAAGAGAATATTTCTTCGTCGCCGTGTGCCCAGCCAAGACGCGCGAAATAGTTTCGAATTGTTTCAGGCAAGTAGCCCATTGTCCGATAAGCATCCACGCCTAGAGCGCCATGTCTTTTTGAAAGTTTGGCGCCGTCTTGTCCATGTATCAGCGGTGTGTGGGCCATGATTGGGATATCCCATCCCATCGCATTGTAGATAGTGATTTGACGCGCAGAATTCACTAAATGGTCATCACCGCGCAGAATGTGGGTTACGCCCATGTCGTGATCGTCCACCACTACGGCCAAAAGATATGTAGGTGAGCCATCTGAGCGAAGAATGACAAAGTCATCCAGATTTTCGGCTTTGAACTTTACATCGCCTTGAACCATGTCGTTGACGACAATTTCGCCAGTTTCAGGCGCCTTAATGCGGACTACAAACGGAGTGTCAGATGGTGCGTCTGTCTCAGGACGGTCGCGCCAACGACGATCGTAGACCATAGGTCGACCGTCTGCTTTAGCCTTCTCTCGCATTTCCGTCAGCTCTTCTGGAGTGGCGTAGCATTTGTACGCTTTACCTTCTGCTAAGAGCTGGTTTGCAATTTCAGTGTGGCGGTCAATGTTTTTGGACTGATAGATTGGATCTCCATCATAGTCCAAGCCCATCCAGTCAAGGCCGCTCAGGATTGCTGCAATCGCTTCGTCAGTTGAACGTTCTTTGTCAGTGTCTTCAACTCGCAATAGCATTTTGCCGCCTAGGGACTTGGCTAGAGCCCAGTTGAATAAAGCTGTACGTGCATTTCCAATGTGAAGGAAACCGGTTGGTGAAGGTGCAAAGCGAGTGATTACTGTCTGTGTCATGCGGGGCAATCTCAAATGATGTTTTACTGTCACCAGAGCAGAATGCTCAGTCTAGAGTGAACAGTTTGGTGATTTGTTGCGGCATGTGTAACATAAGGGGGATATTGCGCAAGATAGGGGTCTTTATTGTGGCCGCTTTCAAAGGCGAAACGTTACTTAAGGAAACTGCTCCTGCGCCACTAATTAGCGGCGACGCTAAACTGCGTTCAAGATTCCGGGTAAATTCAAAACCATTAATAAAAAGAACGCTGGGAATTTCTCTAGCTATTGAACAATCGCTACTTGAACGGCGATTTTTTCATCTTCTGCCCTATGGTTTGATTTTGGGAATATCCGCATATCGGTTGGCAGGCGCAGAGCCGAATGTTTTTGCCACTTTTGCTCTCGTTCTCATCGTGTTGATCGCAGTTCTTCTAAGGACTTTTAGGCAAACAGTACCGTTCACAGCACTTCTAGTGTTTTCAGTTCTTGTTGGCTTCGGGCTGATGACCAATCATGCAAAATGGTTTGGGGCAAGTATGCTGTCTTATCCCATTGTCGTAGAAAAAATGGAGGCTCGTGTTGATGAGCGGAAAGCGCCAACCGAGAAGGGGGTATCTGTTGTTGTTCAACTGATGGACCCGACGTTGGCGAAAAATGTTGAGAGGGCGAAGGTGTTTATCCGGAGTAAACACTTGGCCGATAACACAATTGAGGTTGGGGATCGGATTTCTCTGCGTGTGCGGTTAGCGCCAATTCCAAAACCTGTGTACCCAGAAGGATACGACGGGCAGTTCAATAGCTTTTTCAAAGGTATAGGAGCGACCGGGTCATCGTTAGGTGATGTCAGGGTCGAGAAGATAGGATACAACAGTGTTTTCTCTTTCGTAGATGCGATTAGATGGGGAATTCGCGAACGATTGTTTTTTCACTTGAAGGTCGAACATGCAGCAATCGCAAGCGCGCTAATCATCGGTGATCAGTCTGCAATCAAAGATGAACTCCGAGGTACCATTGCCAATGCTGGGCTGGCTCATGTTTTGGCCATCTCTGGTTTACATCTAACGTTAGTCGTTGGCAGTGCCTTTTTGTTATTCAGAGTTAGTGTTGCTGCTTTGGGCATGCCGGATCGATACTCGAAGCCATTTGCTGTGGTTGCAGCAATGTTTGTCGCGGTTTCCTATTTGCTAATCTCTGGCGGCGGTCTTGCCACACAAAGGGCGACCCTGATGCTTTTGTTAGCGTTCCTTGCAGTCCTGTTTGGTCGCCGGGCGATCACAATGCGTAACGTTACAATAGCGGCGTTAGTTGTAATATGTTTGTTCCCATATGAGATCTTTAAAGCCAGTTTTCAACTTTCGTTCGCTGCGGTTGTTGGTTTGGTTGCTGTTTATGAGCAAATCAACAAATCAAAATTCCGGCTTCCAACTAGCCTGGGGTTCTTTGCTGGCTTGGCGCTTACCAGTTTGATCGCAGGGGCGGTAACGGCGCCAATCGCCGCTGTGCATTTCCAACAGTTTGCGCCCTTTGGTCTAATCGGCAATTTAGCTGCGGTACCTATTGTGGGGTTTATAGTGCTGCCAATGGCCTTCTTTGGTGTCCTATTGATGCCTTTTGGTCTCGAAAATGTGCCGTTTCATGCGATGTCTATCGGTATTGGGATGGTTGTTGATATTGCAAAGTTTGTTGCTGGGATTGGCAACGGTTTTAGCCAAACACCAGTTTATAGTTTGTGGACACTAGGGGCGCTATGTTCCGCTATGGCATGGCTGACATTGTTTACGGGAGGTCTTCGGTTTATTGGCATGTTGATCGTCGTTCCTGTGTTTCTGGTTTTAGGACCAGCCGATTTGCCGCTGCTCGTCGTTTCGGATACAACGCAAGGAGTTATTGTTCGGCAAGCGGATCAATTTTTCCAACTGGGTCGGAAATCAAACAGTTTTACTATGCGCGCATGGGGCCAAAGGTTTGGCTCAGCCCATAATGAAGGCGATGCTATAGGGGATTGTGACATGCATGGTTGCGTCGCTTTTGTAGACGGTCGCAAAATTGCAGTTGTCAAAGATAGTGTGGCAATTCATGAGGATTGTTCCGTTGCTGACATATTGATTGTACGCCAGCGTCGAGAAGTAAACTGTCCAAATGCACTTGTTATCTACCAACGTGATCTGGATAAGAATGGTGTCGCGACAGTTTTTGCAGATGAGCAGGGTGCTTTACTCGTCAAATGGACAGTCAATGATCACGGGCGACCTTGGCGACCCAAAAAAGAGACCCGGTGAGCAATGCTGACCGGGCCAAGTGTTCGCAATATCGGGTTGTCAGGGCATGCGACCCTGACGGGGTCAGTACTTGCGAAATAGTCCTATGAGGCGGCCCTGAACAGCAACTTGGTCAGGCCCAAAAATTCGTGTTTCGTATGCCGGGTTTGCGGCTTCAAGGGCTACGGATTGTCCCTTTTTGCGTAGGCGCTTCAATGTCGCTTCTTCGCCATCTACCAATGCAACAACGATTTCGCCATTTGCGGCGGTAATCTGTTTTTTGATCAAGACAGTGTCGCCATCAAAAATGCCTGCTTCGATCATTGAGTCGCCGCGAACTTCAAGCGCGTAGTGTTCGCCGCCTGAAAGCATCTCTGGTGGAACTGAGATCGTGTGGCTTTGTTGTTGAATAGCTTCGATCGGCACACCAGCTGCGATGCGCCCCATCACGGGGATCGTCACTGGAGCGTTTGCGCCTTCGTCGTTGCTCGGCGCAGGGGTAATAGAAACTGGAGCTTCTGGCACCTTGCCGAGATCACCTTCTATAACGCTCGGTTCAAACCTTGCTTTTTTGCCACCAAGAGAAGGGTTCATACTGTCTGGCAAACGAACAACTTCCATTGCGCGAGCGCGGTTTGGGAGCCTACGGATGAAGCCGCGTTCTTCCAATGCGGTAATTAGGCGATGAATGCCCGACTTGGACTTCAAGTCCAATGCGTCTTTCATTTCATCAAATGAAGGTGGGACGCCACTTTCTTTCATACGTTCATGAATGAACATGAGCAGTTCATGCTGCTTACGGGTCAACATTTTGTAGTCCTTTACCGCCAAATTAGAATCGGAACAAATGCCGAACAACCATAGCTGTTCTTTATATGTTCCGCAAGTGTCAGCAAAGTCTGTTGCTAGAATGTCCACATTTAGGCTTAGTTCTGCTAATTGAGACTAGACCTAGTGGCTGCATGCTTAAGTGTTTCCCTTGTAGGGATAACGAACATATGCGAATTGCGAACTATCAGGTGACCACGAGGCGACGTTGATTGTTCCTTGGCCGCCGTTGAGCTTGTCTATTTCTTTTTGGTTCGTTCCATCGGGGGACATAGTTTTAATCACTACATCTTTGTCTTCTGGATGCCCCAAAGTGTTTTCTGGAAATGAGATATAGGAGAAAATGGTGCCATCCGGTGATGAATGGGGGAACCAGTTTACCCGTTCATCTGATGTGAGTTGTTCTATATTCGAACCGTTTGTTTTCATTCTGAATATTTGCGCATGGCCCGGCTTAGTTGCTGCAGCTTCTGAGTTAAAGTAGATCCATTCTCCGTCTGCGGAGAATTCGGGCCCATCAACCGGGCAACTTCCATCTGTAAGCACAGTTTCTTCGCCGCCTGCTGAAGGGATAGTACAAATCCGTGCGATGCGGTCTTCTTCCACATACTCAATACCAACATAGGCAAGGGATTTGCCGTCTGGTGAGATGCCATGCAGGTAATGCCCGTAGTTCACTCGGTTTGAGAAGTCGTTTGAGACCTTTTCAGGAACGCCACCGTTGAATGTGCATCGGTAAAGATGGCCATCGTTTGCACTTAGATACAGATATCGTCCATCTGGTGAGATGACGTGGTCATTGTTCAGGTTTTCTACCGGCGCGGTGTTGATCCTATTTGGGCCATTCATTCCGTCGGGGGAAATCTTGAACAATCGCCCGTCAGCATTGAAAATCAACCATTTGCCATCGGGTGACCAGTTTGGTGCTTCAATTAGTTCTGACGTTTCATAGACGACTTTAATGCTGTCACCTGAACGGTCTGCGATCACCAGTTCGCAAACCTGATTTGGCGCCAAGCGGCGAGCATGTGTGGGGCGCATCATGAAAACTCCAGCTTTAGTTGAGGACGACAGTTTAGTGGTGACGTTCTGCTTTGCAATGGTGGACATGCACCAGTTGGTGTTGCTGAATGTTGTTATTGTGCAACAATTTTGGCTAGTCCCGACAGATTGTCGCACTTGGGGTTGTCAAATCACGGATGCGTGGGTAAACCGCAATTGTCTTTAACTAGAACGACTCCCGTCGTTCGCAATGCCCAGGAGGTGCTTCATGGCAACATTTAACATTCTCGCGGCAGCCTGCTTGCCGGTTTAACACTAGCGCAACCGCATCTTAGCATCACGCCAAGTGATTGCTCATACTAGGTGCAAATTCCAATTTCCCAATCGATGCATGTCGCATTGGTTGCCTAACCAAAATTTCGTTCTCATCGCACGCTTTAGCTGTGTCTGTTTGCGATTCAATTTTTACCATTTATGGAGCGGCGGAGCTTTGAGTAGTTCTGGCTGAGCGAACACTTATGAAAAAACAACATGCAATATCTCAACCATATTTCGAGCGATTAGTCTTCGTAGTGCAATCAGGATTGCAATTTTTGGCTTCAATCGGAAAACGAAGGAAAATCCAGTCCTACTATCTTCACTCTGGCGAGTTAAGCCAGCATATCAGGCGAGATATAGGACTAGAAAATGAAATTGAGAGACGTCACTTGCGATAATTCGATCGTAAATGGGGCAGATCCTTCGGGGTCTGCCCCATTTTTCTATGTGGCAGAGATTTCGGCACCAGATAGTTTTTTCGCGTTTGGTGAAAAGAAGAACGCGCCAATGAACATAATCGTCATTATTAGAACGATTGTAGGAGCAGGTGCGCTGTCAATGAAGAATGACAGATACACACCGGCGAATGCTGCTATGACCGACAAAACAAGAGCCCAGACCAGCATTTGGCCAATCCTGCGAGTAATCAAATATGCGATGGCGCCCGGTGCCACAAGCAGTGCAATTGCAAGGATGATTCCAACAGCTTTTAGAGCAGCAACCACACTTAGTGAAATGATTGCCAACAAGCCGTAGTGAAGAACTTTGACTGGAAGGCCAATGGCACTAGCGTGCTGCATGTCGAATATGTACAGCAAAAGATCGCGCCAACGAAAAGCGATGAGACCTGCAATAACGGCTGAGATAAGGCCTGTTTCCAGTATGTCATACCAACTTACCCCAAGCATGTCGCCGAATAGGATATGGTCCAAGTGCACGTCTGTTTCAATTTTTGTGTAGAGCAAAATACCGAAGCCAAACATGCCCGAAAACACTACGCCCATCACAGTGTCTTCTTTTACCCGAGAGTTTTCTGTCAGAAATCCAGTAGCGAGAGCACAAGTCATGCCTGCCGCAAAGGCCCCAATGGCTAGCGGGATGCTGAGCAAATAGGCCAACACAACGCCGGGAAGTACCGCATGTGAAATAGCATCACCCATCAAAGACCAGCCTTTTAGAACCAAAAAACAGGACAAAAGAGCCGCGGGAATAGAAACTAATATGGCAATGATGAAGGCACGCTGCATGAACTCAAACTGGAAAGGCTGCATCGCAAGATCATATATCTCTGCCATTATGACGCCTCCACTTGAGAAAGACGCCGCTTACGTTGTGCAAGTAAGCCGTGTTTCGGCGCAAAGACGAAGGCTGTAAGGAAACAAGTGGTTTGTAGAACGACGATGATGCCGCCAGTCGCACCATCAACGAAATAGCTAATGTAGGCTCCAAACAAGGCACTCAGCGCGCCAATAGCCACGCTTGTGACAATAAGGCGTGGAAAGCGGTCAGTAAGCAGGTAAGCCGTTGCACCGGGTGTGACGACCATGGCGATTACCAGAAAAGCACCAACTGTTTGCAGCGCAGCGACGGTGCAAGCGCTAAGCAACGTGAAGAACAAAATTTTGAGTGCCGTTGGATTGATGCCAATCGATCTCGCGTGTGCCTCATCAAAGAAAGTGACCATCAGGTCCTTCCATTTCAGAAACAAAAGCGACAGCGACACAACTGAAATGATCACCAGTTGTAAGGTGTCAGCGGGCGTTATGGCCAAAATGTTTCCAAGTACAATGGTCTGAATGTTCACCGAAGTGGGCGAAAGCGAAACCATGAATAGGCCAAGTCCGAAGAACGAGGTGAAAATCAAACCAATGATGGCGTCTTCTCGAAGTTTTGTTTTTTGATTGAGAAACAACATAGATGCTGAGGCTAGGGCGCCGGAAAAGAATGCTCCGACAGAAAATGGCAGGCCAAGCATGTATGCGCCTGCGACGCCGGGAACGATCGAGTGCGATAGAGCATCGCCGATCAAGGACCAGCCTTTGAGCATTAGATAAGCTGATAGAAATGCGCAGACAGCACCGACGAGGGCACTTACGAAGATCGCATTACGCATGTAACCGTATGAAAATGGTTCGAAAAGCAGATCAATCATCGTCGTCCTGCTTTGTACGCTTGTGTTCCATCTTGTCTTGTTCGCCGTACATTATTAGCGGACGTTCATCGTCCGAAATCACTGCAATGTGGCGAGCGTCTTCATCGTCATGTAAGTCAGTTCCACCGAACACAAAGTGACGAAGGACGCCACCAAATGCTTTTTCAAGATTGTCTTGGGTAAATACTTCTGCCGTTTTGCCAAAATCAAGGACTGTGCCTTTAACCAAAATAGTGCGGTCACAGAATTCCGGAACTGAGCCCAAGTTATGAGTTGAGACTAAAATGACTTTACCCTCGTCCCGCAAAGAGCGGAGCAGGGCAATGATAGTGTCTTCTGTTTTTACGTCGACGCCAGTGAATGGCTCGTCGAGCAGGATCACTTCGCCTTCTTGTGCCAAGGCGCGCGCAAGGAAAACGCGCTTTTTTTGACCACCGGACAGTTCGCCGATCTGACGATCGCGATAATCTTCCATACCAACACGTTTGAGGGCTTGGTCTACCAAATCATGATCTTTTGGTTTGGGGCGACGGAATATGCCCATCTGGCCATAGCGCCCCATCATGACAACATCTTCAACTAGAACTGGGAAGTTCCAGTCAACGTCTTCTGTTTGGGGCACATATGCAACCAAATTGTCTTTTAGGACGTCGCGAACAGGGCGCTGAAGAATTTGGACATCACCCTCGGAGACTGGTGCAAAGCCCATGATCGCTTTGAATAATGTCGATTTGCCGCTGCCGTTTACACCTACCAACGCGGCAATCGTGCCGCGCGGTAATGTGAACGATGCATCTCGAATTGCGGTGTGACCATTTCTATAAGTCACCGTTACATTTGAGACGTTTAAGCCGGTTGCTGGTTCATGCGATTGTTGCGCAGTCACTGTTTTACTCACTTAGAAAGACCATCCGCAATAGTTTGGGATGTCACGCGCAACAGGTCAAGAAACGTTGGCACTTCACCTTTGTCATCGGTCAAAGAGTCCACATACAAAACACCCGCATATTCAGCGTCAGTCTCGCGCGCCACTTGCTGCGCTGGGGCAGGAGAAATCGTGCTCTCGCTAAATACCGCCGTGATGTTGTTAGAGCGCACTTTGTCGATAACGTTTTTGACCTGTTTTGGTGTACCTTGCTGATCGGCGTTGATTGGCCAAAGGAAGAGTTCTTTTAGTCCAAAATCACGCGCGAGGTAACTGAAGGCACCTTCACTTGAAACTAACCAGCGTTGTTCCTCGGGTATTTGTGCGATCTTTTCGCGAATAGGGTCAACAGTCGCTCGGATCTCAGTTTTATAGGCTTCAGCATTGTCCATGTAAATGTGGGCATTTTCAGGATCGTGTTCGGCAAATGCTTTTGCAATATTGTCTACATAGATTTGCGCGTCAGAAGGCGACATCCATGCATGAGGGTTTGGTTTGCCTGTATATGGGCCCTCGGAAATGCCCATTGGCTCAATGCCATCAGTCACAACTGTACTTGGCACGTCCTTCAAGTTCACAAAGAACTTTTTGAACCACAATTCAAGGTTCATGCCGTTCCACAGAATAAGGTCAGCGTCTTGGGCACGAATGATGTCTCGTGGTGTTGGTTGGTAGTTATGGATTTCTGCGCCCGGCTTTGTAATGGACTCCACGATGGCAGCATCACCCGCAATGTTTGAGGCCATATCAGCAATGATTGTGAAAGTGGTCACAGCCTTGAACTTTGCCAGAGATGGAGTGGTAAAGGCGGCGAGGGCCGCGGCTGCAACAAAAGTTGCGCCAATTACAGACTTGCGAAACGACATAGAATTCCCACTATCAATTGCTCTTTTAACTATCGGTAGTGCAATTGCAAATCGTTTGCAATTAGTTTTTGCGAATAATTCTCATTTACAGGCCATAGCCCAGTGTTGGGCAAAAAGAATTAGCTATGAGAACTAGTTCGCAGCCCATGGTAAAAGTAAAACCTGAACGTTTTGTCCTGCAGCCTTTCCTTCACACAAAGGTGGTTGGATCACAAAACAGTCGCTTTTTGAAAGCGAAGTCAGGTGCGCGCTGTCAGACTGCATATGCGCATCGACCGACAGACTGCCATCAGGAGACAGGATTAGCTTAGCGCGACGATAGTGCTGACGTGGGCCATTGCTGCTTAGATCTGATGTTAGTGGGAGGCTGACAATCTTGTGCTCAGGAGACTGACCCAACATCGCCTTGATTGCAGGCACCACGAATACATTCCCGGTAACAAGCGCCGAAACAGGATTACCAGGCAAGCCAAAGATCGTGGTTTTGCCTTTTTTACCGAACATGAGTGGTTTTCCAGGGCGCACGGCAATTTTCCAGAAACTCAACTCAACGCCAAGTTCTTCTAAAACTTCTTTGACATAGTCTCGGTCGCCAACGCTTGCGCCACCTGTCGTCACCAAAATATCTGGTTCTTGATCAAGCTGGTGTTTTAGCTCGGCCTTCAGGGTTTCTTTGTCGTCCTTGATGATGCCGCCATCAGTTACTGAAGCGCCAAACTCTTCGAATAAGGGCGTTAAGCCTAGTCCATTTGATGCGATGATTTGATCTTTTGCCAATGTGGAACCCGGCGGAACAAGTTCATCACCTGTGGCCACGAGTATTAGCGCTGGTGCAGTTTTTACCTGCAGCTGCGCATAATTTGCTGCTGCAGCGAGTGCCAGATGGAAAGGTGATAGTTTGGTTCCCGAACTTACTATTCTGTCGCCATCAGCAAAATCATTGCCCTTGTCACGTACATTCTGACCATCAACAACATCATCTTCTAAGGTGATGGTCTCGTCAGTCCGCGAAATCTTTTCTTGCATGATGACGCAATTGGCGCCTTTAGGCATTGGTGCGCCTGTATAGATGCGAGTGCACTGTCCGGCTTCAAGTTCCCCACCAAAAGCTTCGCCAGCGGCTGAGATGCCAACAACATCAAACTTTGCGCCTTTGTCTGCCGACTTGGAATGAAGCGCATATCCGTCCATTGCACTGCCATCAAATGGCGGTTGGTCGAATGAGGCTATAAGATCTCCGGCGAGAATTCGCCCGTGTGCATCAGCAATTGAAATCTGTTCATCACCTGTGGGCGCTGAAGCTTGTATGATTGTTGTAAGAGCGTCAGCGACTGGCAATAAAGACATGAGTTACTCGCGGATGTAATCGCCCGATTTTCCACCGGACTTTTGTTCAAGTTGAGTTGGACCAATGACCATGGATTTGTCGACGGCTTTGGCCATATCGTAAATCGTTAGCCCGACCACTGAAGCTGCGGTTAGCGCTTCCATTTCTACACCAGTTTTTCCCTCTACACGCACAAGCGCAGATATATCAAAACCGTTGGATTGCTCATTCGGTTCAATTTTGATTTCAACCTTGGTCAAAGCTAGTGGATGACAAAGCGGGATCATATTTGAGGTGTTTTTTGCAGCCATTATGCCAGCAACGCGCGCCACACCTAGGGCGTCACCTTTTTTCAGGTTTCCACTTTGAATGGCATCAAATGCTACTTGTGACATGGTGATTGAAGACGTCGCAACAGCTTGCCGCACGGTGGCAATTTTGTCGCCCACATCTACCATGTGGACTTCACCATCTTCATTTATGTGCGTTAGCTTTTCTGCCATTTGGCTTACCTAGCTCTGACCGGTAAGGAGCAACTTTGTTGCTGCAATCACATCAGGTTTACGCATAAGGCTCTCGCCTACTAGAAAGGTGCCTACATTAGCGTTCTGCTCAAGCATTTGAACGTCTTCATGCGAAAAGATGCCGCTTTCACTCACGAGCAGTCGATCAGAAGGTACGTTTTTAGCGAGTTCGATGGTGGTGTTGAGACTAGTTTCGAAAGTGCGCAGATTTCTGTTGTTGATACCCACGAGCGGCGCTCCAAGTTTGAGCGCACGTTCCAGCTCTTCCGCGTCATGAACCTCGATGAGGGCATCAATGTTCCAATAGTTGGCAGCAGCGTAAAGGTCTTCTGCCAAAGCATCATCGACGGCGGCCATAATAATGAGAATGCAATCAGCACCCCAAGCACGGGCTTCCGCAACTTGGTATGGGTCATACAAAAAGTCTTTGCGCAGCACCGGTAGAGATGTCGCTGCACGTGCTTCACGCATGAATTCAGGCGCGCCTTGAAAGGATGGTTTGTCCGTAAGCACTGACAAACAAGCCGCACCACCAAGTTCATAATCACTTGCATGGCGGGCAGGGTCAAAGTCAGCGCGGATCAACCCTTTTGACGGGCTAGCCTTTTTAACCTCAGCAATGAGTGCGTATTGGTTTTGATCACGTTTAGCTTGCAAAGCGTTCAAAAACCCACGAGGTGCACTCGCTGATTTCGCGAGAATCTCAAGATCGCCATAAGGTAGATCGAGTTTAGCGGCAGCGATTTCTTCGCGCTTGTAGGCTTCGATTTTGTTCAAAATGTCGGTAGTCATTTAGCGACCTCGTTAGAAACGCGAACCAGTTCTTCCAGTTTTGCTTTCGCAGCGCCGCAGTCAACTTGTTGCGCAGCCAGTTCTACACCAGATTTTAGGTTGTCTACTTTGTCCAAGATCAAGAAGGCAGCTGCAGAGTTGAACAATGCGATATCGCGATAGGCATTCTTTTTACCGTCAAACAGTTCGCGCATTGCCGCTGCGTTTTCTTCCGGTGCTCCGCCCAGAATGTCTTTTGTTTGCGCAATTGGCAAACCAGCATCTTCTGGTGAAACATCAAATTCCGTGATTGTTCCGTCTTTGATCGCTGCAACATGGCTTTTGCCAGTTGTGGTTAGTTCGTCAAGACCGTCGCTTCCGATGACGACCCATGCGGATTCAGCGCCATTGCGTAGAAGGGACTCAGCCACTGGGCGCACCCACTGTTTGTCATAAACACCAAGTAAATAGTTTTTTACTCCAGCAGGGTTAGATTGAGGGCCAAGCAGGTTGAATATGGTGCGGACACCCATTTCTTGTCTTGAAGGGCCCACAAAGCGCATTGCTGAGTGATGGTTAGGTGCGAACATGAAGCCAATGCCGGCGCGTTTGATGCATTCACCAATGCTTGCAGCTGGAAGGTCTAGTTCGACGCCAAGAGCCAACAGGGCTTCAGAGCTGCCCGATTTTGACGACAAGGCTTTGTTGCCGTGTTTTGCCACAGGGCAACCAGCAGACGCGACAATGATAGAGGCGGTCGTGGAGATATTGTAAGTGCCAACGCCATCGCCGCCTGTACCTACGATATCTATCGAATTGGCAGGTGCATCAACTGTGCTCATTTTTTCGCGAAGGATTGAAACCGCGCCAGCGATTTCTTCAACTGTTTCACCTTTAACCCGCAAAGCCATCAAGAATGCGCCAATTTGCGAAGGTGTTGCATCGCCAGACATGATCGTATTCATGACTGCGCGCATTTCATCAAAGGATAGGTCTTGTGAAACAGCGAGTTGGTTTAAGACTTGTGAGATCTTCATGACGCGCTCCCAGCATTTTTGGCTTTATTGAAGGCATTCGCAATTTCAATGAAGTTGCGCACCATTTGTGTGCCGCTCTCAGACCGAATGCTTTCGGGGTGAAATTGAACTGAATGTAATGGCAAGGTTTTATGGGCAATTCCCATGATCATGCCATCGTCAGATTTGGCGGTCACGCTTAGTTCGTCTGGCATACTTTCAGGGTCGATTGTCAAGGAATGGTAGCGTGTTGCGGTGAAACCTTCGCTATTGATTCCGTTGAAAATGCCGCTGCCGTCATGACGGATTGTTGATGTTTTGCCATGCATCAAAGCAGAAGCGCGAACAACTTCAGCACCAAAAGCATCTGCAATCGACTGATGTCCGAGGCAAACCCCAAACATTGGAATTTGCCCCTTGAAGTGCTCAACCATTGGCACGCAAATGCCGGCCTCTTTAGGTGTTTTCGGACCCGGCGAAATGACAATAGCATCAGGTGCCATCGTTTCAATTTCGTCGATTGTGATCTTGTCGTTGCGAACAACTTCTATTTCTACATCTTCGATGGCACCAATCAGGTGGACCAAATTGTAAGTAAAACTGTCGTAGTTATCGATCATTAGGAGTTTGGTCATTGGCCCATCTCCAGTTCATCCGCATATCGCATGGCTTCTTGAGCCGCGCTGGTCAGTGCGCGAGCTTTGTTCTCGCATTCGAGTTGCTCAAGCTCAGCTTTACTGTCAGCTACAATGCCTGCACCTGCTTGAACATGGATTTTGCCGTCTTTGATGACTGCTGTTCGCAATACAATACAGGTGTCCATCCATCCATCAGCGCTGAAATAGCCAACACAGCCCGCGTAGATGCCGCGGCGATGTTTCTCCAACTCGTCAATGATCTCCATCGCGCGCACTTTTGGTGCCCCAGAAACCGTGCCTGCTGGGAAACCTGAGCCCAAAGCATCTATATTGTCCAACCCATTGAGCAACTTGCCCTCAACGTTGGAAACAATATGCATGACGTGTGAGTAGTATTCGAGGAAGAACTGATCTGTAACTTCCACTGTGCCGATTTCAGCAACCCGGCCAACATCATTGCGGCCTAGATCTAGCAGCATCAGATGTTCAGCAAGTTCTTTTGGATCAGAAAGAAGCTCATCAGCAAGTTCACGGTCACGCTCTGGCGTTGCGCCGCGTTTCCGCGTGCCAGCGATCGGGCGAACAGAAACTTTTTCATCTTGAACGCGTACCAGAATTTCTGGGCTTGAGCCTGCAATAGCGAAATCTGCAAAGTCCAAGAAGTACATATATGGGCTTGGATTTGTCCGTCTTAGGGAGCGATAGAAAGCCACAGGTGGAAGATGAAAGTCAGCGGTGAACCGTTGGCTCAAAACAACTTGGAACACATCGCCAGCACGAATGTATTCTTTGGCTTCATCCACCATCGCGCTGAATTCAGGCTTTGATGTATTGCTGACGAACTCTAGTTCTGAAGCTTCGGCCCGCGCCTTTGCTAGCGGCGCGCGATTACCCAAACGTGCAACTGCAGAATCTATGCGTTCATGCGCAGCGGTATAGGCTGTTTTCGCATCTTGTTTATCTGATGGTCGGATTGGCGTAGCAAAGTAAAGCTCGTCTTTGACAGTATCGAATACAGCAAGCAGAGAAGGGCGCATGAGTAGTGCGTCGGGTGCACCTATTGTGTCTTCATTATTGTCTGGAAGTTCTTCGATTTCGCGAACCATATCGTAGCCAAGATAGCCAAAGATACCCGCCGACATTGGCGGCAGGTCCATGGGGATCTCTAAGCTAGACTGATCAAGAAGAACGCGCAGTTCATCTAGCGCATCTCCGACTAGTGGCTCAAATGCATCTGGTGCAGTTTGTGGATTGTGATTGACGGAAGCTTTGCCTCGATCGATCTTGAAAAGCAAGTCAGGCTCAAGTCCGATCATGGAGTAACGACCTCGGGTCGCACCGCCATGAACAGATTCGAGCAGGAACGTGTTTTTACGTCCAGCAGATAGCTTTAGGTAAGCGCCAACTGGTGTCTCCAGGTCTGCCACAACGCGTCGCCACACCAATTGAGAGCTGCCTTGATTGTAGTTATCAGCAAAGGCGGCATAAGGTGCGTCATGCATTGTAGTTCCCTGAGGTTCGAGTTATTGCCCACTTGAAAGGGCCAGTATTTGAGCCAAAGCTTCTTGGTTTACGCTGTAACCAAGTTCATCGCGCTTTGCGCTTATGTATTGCTGGAAGAGATTGTCTGCAAGGTTTCCACTCAAGCTTTCCAATAGTTCTTCATTGATTTCTGCTGTCGAGCTGTCTGTGGTGCCTGAAACTTGGAAGATGATGTAGTTGCCATCTTCAGTCGGTGCGTAGCTTGAGTAGCCTTCGCCACCTTGGAATGCCACATTCGCAACTGATGCAGTGATTGATCCGCCATCGCCCGAGCGTGTTGTTGCAAGTGAAGGTAATGCAAACTGTCCAACTGTATTTGCAACAGTGGCGATATCTTCGCCAGCCTCAATTGAAGCAACAAGCTCTTGAGCTTTCTCCGCAAGAAGCTTGTTCTTTTGTTCCTGCAACCATGAGGCGACAAGGATTGGGCGAACTTCTTCGACTGTTTGATCACGAGCTTCGGTAATACCGTTCAGATCAAACCAAGCCATTGAGTCAGCGCCAAGGCTAACTGCTGGCAATAGTTTGTCTAGTTCAGCAACTGAGATTGCTTGAAGTACACGACCTGCAGAATCGTCAGCAAGAGCCGTAACATCTTCAAGGCCGCTGCCGGTAGGGGCAACATCAACTGTTTGAACATCCAAATTGAATTGCGCTGCAATGTCTTTGATTGGTGAAAGTGTGGCGCGAAGTTCTTCGATTTCGTCGATCTGGTCCAGAACAAATGTCTTTGCTTCACGTTCCGCTGCTTTTTGCGCAATTTGATTGCGAATTTCTGAAAGGGGCTGTTGGCCACCATCATTAAAATCAGAAGCAAAGATTACCTTTTGAGCCGTTTCAGTAACGACGATTGAGATGCCCGGAGCTTCTAGGCCAAAAGCTGCGTCGGCGACGGCTGTATCTGTAATGTCGGCTTGAGCAACGTTGCCAAGATCAACTACGTTCGTATCTAGGCCCAATGAAGAGACCATGTTGTCAAACGTCGCGCTTGTGAACGAAAGGCCAGTCAAAAGGTTGGCTTGACCATCGTTTGCCAGCGTTACTTCTTTAACGTTTCGTGTTGCTGGTGTCACAAATGAAGCTCCAGTTTTTTCATACTCAGCTTCAATTTGCGCTTCGGTAACTTCAACGTTCTTTGCAAGAACTTCAGGTGAGACGATCAAAACGTCAACGTTACGAATTTCTTCTGTTTTGTAGGAGAATTGGTTGTCAGTAAGATAAGTCGCCAATTCTTCTTCTGTGGGCGCTGCGATTTCACCAAGTGAATTCTCACCTACTTCGAAATAATCCAGTGTGCGGCTATCGTTTTCAATGCGATTTGCAATCTCAAGGATTGTTTTTGGCGCCATTGAGCCTTCAAACAGACCACGAATGAGTTGAGAGCGTTGAGCGTTTTTAGTTTGCAAAGCAACATAGTCACCTTGT
>Ga0315336_1003211_pt1 | contig 22441 bp, 25 predicted proteins | sample ASW5metaG_FD_204512 | JGI IMG/M metagenome (GOLD analysis project Ga0315336, IMG submission 204512) | Ammonia-oxidizing marine archaeal communities from Monterey Bay, California, United States - ASW #5 | ecosystem: Environmental > Aquatic > Marine > Intertidal zone | place: USA: California... | reverse complement strand
GCGCCGGCGCCAATCCCGTGCATTGATCGCGCTCCGCCCACGTCGGCGCCATCTGGTTCGAGGCAAGACCATGTCGCTGGAACTTTACGCCACCTATGTCGTCGCTTGCATCGTCATCATCCTGGTGCCGGGCCCTACTGTGACACTGATCATCGCCAACAGCATCCGCCACGGATCGCGCGCGGGCTTGGCCAACGTCGCCGGCACGCAGGCCGGCCTTGCGATCATGATCGCCATCGTCGGCATCGGCCTCAACACGCTGATCGCCGGCATGGGCCACTGGTTCGAATGGGTGCGGCTGATCGGCGCCGCCTACCTGATCTGGATGGGCGTGCAGATGTTCCGCGCCAAGGGCGCGCTGAATCCCGACGGATCGGCCCGCAAGCCGCGCGGCGGTTTCTTCCTGCAGGGTTTCCTGGTGGCGATCAGCAATCCGAAGACCTTGGTTTTCTTCGGCGCCTTCTTTCCGCAGTTCATCGCGCCGCAGGGCAATTACACGCTGCAGATCGTGGTGATGGGTCTGACCGCGATGATCTTCGCCGCCATGTCGGACTCGACCTACGCGCTCGCCGCCGGCCGCGCCGGGCGCCTGCTGTCGGCCAGCCGCGTCCGGCTGATGTCGCGCATCAGCGGCAGCTTCCTGGTGGGCGGCGGACTGTGGCTGGCGTTCTCGAAGGCGAAATAAAAGCCAGCAGAAGCCAAGACTCAATTACCTTGCCGCAACAGAAGGCCGATTGAAAGTCACCCTTGCAACCTTTACATGAATCATCAGCAGGAGATCCATGTGGTGTCGTGGGCCTATGCCGATCTGAAGAGAGACGCGCCCGGCGCAATCTTGATTATCGCCTTATTCGCTGCGATTTATATATTGGCACCCACCAATGCCAGTCCGACCCAGGCGGTCGACCAGGTTGGCGCTACGGTCAAAAGCCTCGCTTGGGACCATACGAAGACATACGCACTGCTCCTCGAAGACAGTTCGATAGTATTCGTTCAGGACGATCGTCCGTATTTGATCGGCTCGCACGTGGCAATCGAGCGCGTCAGGCGCGACGATCGGTCCGTCTTCTATCGGTTCCCCGAGTGAATGTCTGCGCGCTTTACTGCACCCATGATGCCATTGACGAGCATCACAACAACAGCGTCGACACCCATCGATTGCTCGACGGGTGACGACTCATGCTTGACGATCTTGGCAGTCAGTTAAGCCGCCCCAGCCGCTCCACCAGAAGCGCGAAGAAGCCGTCATGGTCGATGTCGCGCATCACCGTTGCGTTCTTCTCCCTCTTGGTGACGCCCCACCAGTCGATCACCGTCATGCCCATGGTGAGCTCCGACGAGGTCTCGACACTGACATTGCAGTAACGGCCCCGGAACAGCTCCGGCTTGATGAGATAGGCGATCACGCACGGATCGTGCAGCGGCCCGCCATCGGTGCCGTATTTCTCCTCGTCGTAGCGCTCGAAGAATTCCAGCATCTCGGCGGTCGCGGTGCCGACCTTTGTGCCGAGCTGGCGGAAGCCCTGGATGCGCTTGGACGTGGTCAGCGCCTTGTGGGTGACGTCGAGCGGCATCATCACGATCGGAATGCCCGATTTGAACACCAGGTCGGCGGCCTGCGGGTCGACATAGATGTTGAATTCGGCGGCCGGCGTGACGTTGCCGCCCTCGAAGAAGCCGCCGCCCATCAGAACGATTTCCTTGATACGCGGCGCGATCCTGGGCTCCCGGATCAGCGCCAGCGCGATGTTGGTGAGCGGTCCGAGCGGGCAGAGCGTGATCGTGCCGCTTTCCTCGCGCATCAGCGTCTCGACGATGAAATCGACGGCGTACTGCTCCTGCAACGGCATGGTCGGCTCGGGCAGTTGCGGCCCGTTCAGGCCGGTCTTGCCATGCACTTCCTCGGCGGTGACAAGTGCGCGCGCCAGCGGGCGGATGGCGCCGGCATAGACCTTGACGTCGGGCCTGCCGGCCAGCTCGCAGATCTTGCGGGCGTTGTTCTGGGTTAGCTTCAGCGGCACGTTGCCGGCAACCGCGGTTATGCCGACGATCTCCAGTTCGGAACTGCCGAGCGCCAGCAATATGGCGACGGCATCGTCCTGGCCGGGATCCGTGTCGATGATGATCTTTCTGGATTGGGGCATTTCAATTCCTTTTGGAAGTCTTTTTGGGCGGGTTTAGAGCATGATCCCGAAAAGCGGAAACCGGTTTTCGGACAGGATTATGGTCCGACGACGAGTTGAAAAAGGATGGCGGTTCAACGAAACGTCATCCTGATTTCAGTGGCTTGAACTTGATCGCGCGGCGGACCATATCAAAGCCATCGGGAAAAATGCCATCCGGGTTTTTCCAGTTTGTGTCGCTCTTCAGAGGACAGTGTAACAATGAGTCGAATGACGCCCTTCTCCAGCCCGCTTCTTCTGGGCTTCGACGCCGTGGAAAAGACGCTTGAGCGTCTGGCGAAATCCGGCGACAGTTATCCCCCGTACAATATCGAACGCCTCGGCGCCGCCGACGGCAAGGCCGAAAGGCTGCGCATCACATTGGCCGTTGCCGGTTTCGCCGAGAGCGACCTCGATGTCACCACGGAGGAAAACCAGCTGGTCGTGCGCGGTCGCCAGACCGATGATACCGAGCGCGAGTTCCTCCACCGCGGCATCGCCGCGCGCCAGTTCCAGCGCTGCTTCGTGCTGGCCGACGGCATGCGGGTGATCGGCGCCGAGCTGAAGAACGGCCTGTTGTCGGTCGATCTCGACCGGCCGGAGGCCGAGCGGTTGGTACGGAAAATAAACATATCGGTGAAAGACTGACCTTCGCCGATGGCTCTATGCGAGGCGGCCAATCCTGGCGTCTCGCGCCAAGGAGGCTTGAAATGACCAGAACTGACGAAACCATCAACATGACCAGCGGCGAGCTCGCCCATCTCGGCGAAGGCTCCGTCGCCTATCTCAGGAAAGTGTCGAGCGACGACCTGCGCGGCCGTTTCCCCGGCCTCAAGGAAATCGCGCCCGGCCTGGAACTGTGGGCGCTTTTTGCGGCCAACGGCCAGCCGATCCTGCTTTCCGATGCCCGTGACCGGGCGCTGGCCGGCGCGATGGAGAACGACCTGACCACGGTCGCCATTCACTGACCTCGGTCACCAGCTGAACCCGGGGGCTTCGCCTGAATTGGAAAGGGCCGCTCGCTGCGGCCCTCCCGAGGTTTCAATCCGAAATTTCAGGCGGCGTGCGAGGCTTGCGTATCAGATAGCAACGCGTGGATCGCCACCGCGTCGCGCGTTCCCCTGATCTTGGCGACAGTATCGGCGTCGCGCAGCACGCGCGCGATGCGCGACAGCGCCTTGAGATGGTCGGCGCCCGCGCCTTCAGGGGCGAGCAGCAGGAACACCAAATCGACGGGCTGGTCGTCCAGGGCCTCGAAATCGACCGGCGTTTCCAGGCGTGCGAAGACGCCCGCGATCCGCTTGACGCCGGCGAGCTTGCCGTGCGGGATGGCGATACCGTTGCCGACGCCGGTCGAGCCCAGCCGTTCGCGCTGCAGGATGGTGTCGAACACCTCCCGTTCCGGAATCCCCGAAATCGCGGCCGCCCTCTCCGACAGCAACTGCAGAAGCTGCTTCTTGGAATTCGCCTTCAACGCCGGCATGATCGCCGGTACGCTGATGAGATCACTGAGATCCATGCTTGAAAATCCCTTGCTCGCCCGCCGCGCCAGTCGTCGCCCCCTCGCGCGGCTGGCTCTTATCCCTGTGCGACTTTGGTCGTCGACGGATCGATCCAGCCGATATTACCATCCGGCCGGCGGTAGACGATATTGAGATGGTCGTTTCCGGCATTGCGGAAGACGAAAACCGGGCTGTCGCTGGTGTCCAGCTCGATGACGGCCGACGCTACCGACATGGTCCGCAGCGTCATGCTTGATTCGGCGACGATGGCCGGGGCGAAGTCCTCTGGGATGTCTTCTTCATCGTCGGCCAGGGGAGCCATCACGGTGTAGGCGATATCGGTCGGCTCTTCGCCGCTGGCGTTGCCGGTATTGCGCGACTTCAGCCGGCGCTTGTAACGGCGCAGCCGCGTTTCCAGGCGATCGGCGGCAGCCTCGAAGGCGAGCGTGGGGTCCTGGGCGTCGCCCGTCGCCTGCAGAGAAGCGCCGGAATCGAGCCGGACCATGCAGTCGGCGGAGAAACGCGACCCCGATTTGACGACTGTGACATGTCCTGAAAAACCACGATCGAAATACTTCTCGATCGCCTCGCCGACCCGGTCGCTGATGCGCGTTCGGAACGCATCGCCGATGTCCATGTGCTTTCCCGAAATGCGTAGATTCATCTGAAAACTGACCTTCCTTGCTCAGGCTTCAAACTGTTCCCGAGTTTATACCCGTGGCGCGCGCGCACAAGCTTTGCAGCGGCATGCGCGCCGATTTTAGACCCGAACTTTCCGGTTGATCACAAGTCGCCTTCTCGGCCGTCCGTGGCCGTGTCTGACGGACCCATCCGCAAGCGGGCATTACCGCCCCGCTCCATGCGGGCGGGCTTCTAGCCACTTCATTGCGGCTTGTCAATGAAGCTTGGAAATTGTGGAAAATCCGCGTGTCGCGCCCCGGCCAGGGCTTGTCGGGTTTCGGGCCGGGCCGCGTCGACAAATAGCGTTTTCAGAAACCGCAGTGGCATTGCCGGGAAAGACATTACAGCTGCATAATGAACATAGGGATTTCCTCTGTGGTCCCGGATTTTAAACGCAGGCGGACCCTGTCAGCCACAGCGAAGGCGACGGCGGCTTCATCTGCCCTACCCGCAAAATCGGATTCAGACCTGGTATCAAATGCATTCAACCCTGAGCCAGGCCGGCGGGAATTCCTCGACCCGCCGCGTGTCCATCATGATCGGCTGCCTCGCCCTGCTGACCGCCCTGGCGGCCCTGTGGCCGGTCTATCGGGCGTTTTTGAACATCGAGATCGATACCAATGAGGGGTGGAATGCCTATTATGCCGACGCGGCGCTGGGGCGGATGCCGCTCTATCCCTCCGCCCACCAGTTGATCGCCAACAATTATCCGCCGCTTTCCTTCTATATCGTCGGCGGTCTTGGACGATTGATCGGCGATCCCGTTCTAGCTGGGCGGTTGCTGTCGCTCGCAGCGGTGCTAGTGATCGCCTGGGGCGTTTTCCGCGCGGTCCGCCTTCTAGGCGGCGATGCGACCTCCGCAGGCGTCGGCGCGCTGTTTTTTGGCGCCACCATGTGCCGCTTCTTTACCAGCTATGTCGGGATGAATGACCCGCATTTGCTGGCGCAGGCGGTCATGACCATTGGCTTTGTCGCCTTCCTGCAGGCCAGATCGCAGGATCGCGGTTTTGCGCTGCCCATCCTTCTGATGGTGGGCGCGGGTTTCATCAAGCACAACCTTGTGGTGATGCCGCTGACGGCAATGATCTGGCTGGGCCTCACCCGGCCGCGACAGATGGTGAAATCGGGGCTTCTGGCGGCATTCGCCATCCTGTTGGGATTCGCTCTTTGCTACCTCGCCTTCGGCCCTGACTTCTTTACCAATTTGAGGTCGCCGCGCGCCTACATGTTGAAACACGCCGTAGGTGCCATCGGCCATCTGCAATGGATTGCCGTTGGCCTGGCTGCCTGGGCTTACGTCGGCATTGCGCGCAGGACCGATGCCAATATCCGGCTCTGCAATCTGTTGAATACGCTTGGCCTCGTGATGTTCTTCGTCCAGAAGACCGGCGACGGCGTAGCCTACAACGCTCAGTTCGAGCTGGTCTTCGGCGTGTCCATTGCCACCGGCCTCGCTTTCGCGCACGCGCCGGGTTTGCCGCTCGCTCGGCGCTGGTCCCCGCAGAAGCTCCAATTCATCCTTCTGCTCGCCATTTTTCTCCGTCTGGTGGCGTCCGCTCGCCTGGAACCGGTGCAATTGTTGATGGACCCCGGATTTCACGCGGAAATAGCCTTGCGCGAAGCCGCCATGTCCGCCGCTGTCGCCCGCCTCAGAAACACGCCCGGAGACACGACCTGCTCCTCCACCTTGGCCAGTTACCGTTCGGGAAAGCCTTTCGTTGTCGATCCCTTCTACACCCGCGAGCAGATTCTCACCGGCCATCTTCCTCCCGATGTCGTCACCAACCTCGTCACCGCCGGAAAATTGACGGTGGTGAATGCTGGCCCACTGCTGCATTGGTATTGAAGCTTGGCTTGCTCCAGCCTGATCCGACGATAGGAGGCTTTGCATGGCGTCAAAGCGCGGTCAGGCGCTACGGCGCCAACCTCAGATAACCAGGGGTCGACTTTGAACATCGATGTCACAGACAGTCAAAATGCGAACTCGCATTTTGTCCCGTTGGTTTCGGTGATAATCCCGACATTCAATGAAGTTGCGAATGTTCCCAAGATCGCGGCAGCTGTTGGGGACGCGCTCAAAGGCAGGGACCACGAGATCGTCTTTGTCGACGACGACTCCATTGACGGCACGAGAACCGAAGTTGCGAAATTGGCCGCCGCCGTCCCCGGAATTCGGCTCATTCATCGTATCGGCCGGCGTGGGCTATCCACTGCCGTCACCGAAGGCATGCTCAGCACGACCACTCCCTTCATGGTCGTAATGGATGCCGATCTCCAACATGACGAGAAGATCCTACCGGAAATGCTTTCCTTCCTCGAAACCGACGCCGCCGACCTTGTGGTCGGTTCGAGGTATATCGAAGGTGGTGGGCTGGGTTCCTGGAACCAGCGCCGGGCACAAATCAGCGCCGTTGCGACATGGTTGGCCAAGATGGTGACCAAAAGCGATCTCAGCGACCCGATGAGCGGCTTCTTCGCCATTACGAGATCGGCTTTCGATAATTCGGTCAGGGATCTATCGGGGCAAGGCTACAAAATCCTTTTGGATATCTGTGCTTCCTCGAAACCTCCGTTGAGAATCCGGGAGGTCGCTTATCAGTTCCGACCGCGGCAGGCCGGCGAGAGCAAGCTGGATGCATTGGTTACATGGGAGTACCTGATGTTGCTGGCCGACAAGCTGGTCGGCCACATCATTCCGGCGCGCTTCATATCTTTCTCCCTGATAGGCGGCCTGGGTGTCCTCGTTCATATGGTGGTGTTGTCGGCGCTTCTCGCCACGGGCCGTCTTGATTTCATCGCCGCTCAAGGCGTCGCGACATTCACCGCGATGGTGTTCAATTTCTTTGTTAACAACACGCTGACCTATCGCGACAGGCGCCTCCGGGGCGTCAAGGAGGTGATTTTCGGCTTGTTCAGTTTCATGCTCGTATGCGCCGTAGGTGCCTTCGCAAATGTCGGCATTGCGAACTACCTGTTCGCGAACAGCCACTACAGATGGTGGTCGGCGGGTCTGGCCGGTATCCTCGTCGGCGCCGTTTGGAACTATGCGGTCACATCGGTCTTTACCTGGAGGGTAAGAAAACGTGCGAGCGGCGGCGCAAACACTTCAGGGGTGTAGCCGGCAAGGCCCGCTGCCGCCGCAATAACGGCTACCGCGAAGCCCCAACCGCCTCAACTTTCATGGAATTGCCCTAGCGGCCAGCGTTCGCGAGCGCGCGTTTTTCCCGCCGCCGCTGCACGGACGAAGGAATGTTCATGCCTTCGCGATACTTCGCGACGGTGCGGCGCGCGATATCGACCCCGCTTTCCTTGAGCATGTCGACGATGGCGTCGTCGGAGAGCACGTCGGCGGGCTTTTCCTCGTCGATCATCTGCTTGATGCGGTCGCGCACGGCTTCGGACGAATGGGCTTCGCCGCCTTCGGCCGAGGCGATCGATGCCGTGAAGAAATAGCGCAGCTCGAAGACGCCACGTGGCGTCAGCATGTATTTGTTGGCGGTGACGCGGCTGACCGTCGATTCATGCATGCCTATGGCATCGGCCACTGTGCGCAGGTTGAGCGGCTTGAGATGGCGCACGCCATAGACGAGGAACGCATCCTGCTGGCGCACGATTTCGGAGGCCACCTTGAGAATGGTCTTGGCCCGCTGGTCGAGGCTGCGCGTCAGCCAATTGGCGTTCTGCAGGCATTCGGCGAGAAAATCTCTTTCCGCCTGATCCTTGGCGTGGCCCGAAATGCGGGCAAAATAGACGTTGTCCACCAGCACGCGCGGCAGCGTGTCGGCATTGAGCTCCACCACCCAGCTGCCGTCATTGGCCGCGCGGACCTCGACATCGGCGACGATGGCATCGCTTGCGCCGCCCGAGAACGCCAGCCCCGGTCGCGGATCGAGGGCGCGGATCTCGGCCAGCATGTCGAGAAGGTCCTCCTCGTCGACGCCGCAGATGCGTTTCAGCGTCTGGAAATCCCGCCGCGCCAGAAGCTCGAGATTGGCGATCAGCGCCTTCATCGCCGGATCGAGGCGGTCGCGCGCCTGGAGCTGCAGCGACAGGCACTCGGCAAGGTCGCGCGCGAAAAGTCCTACCGGCTCGAAGGTCTGGCAGACGCCAAGCACACGCGCCACCGCCGCTTCATCCGCCCCGAGCCGTGCCGCGATCTCATCGAGGTCGGTGCGCAGATAACCGGCTTCATCGATTCCTTCCGCAAGCTCACCTGCGATAAGGCGTTCGCCGGGGCTCAGCGAAGCAAGCGCGACCTGCTCGCCGACATGCGCGCGCAATGTGACGGCGGCTGCGGCCATGTCGCCGACGTCGAACCCTTCGGATGACGCCGTGCCAGCGCCGCCGGCGGCCGATTTCCACTGCGCCGTGAGATCCGGCCCCAGCCGCTCGCTGGTGCCGGGATCGTCCGGGAACAGGTTCTCCAGGGAAGAGTCTAGCTTTTGCGAGATCCCCTCCGCGCTCCACTCCGTCTCGCCCTCGAACCAATCACCTTCGGAATCCCGTTCCGGCGCGACCTCGGTTTTCTGGGCCTGGTCGCTGGCGGCGTCGTCCTGCGGCTCGGCCCGCTCCAGTAGCGGGTTGCGCTCGATCTCCTCGTCGATGAAGTGCTCGAGTTCGACATGGGTAAGCTGCAGCAGCCGGATCGACTGCATCAGCTGCGGCGTCATCACCAGCGACTGGGACTGTCTGAGCTGCAGTTTGGCTGCCAGCGCCATGGTGGGATTCAAACGCCTCGTCTACGCATCGGACTGATGTTTCTGATCGGGCATAGAAACTGGCCCGGCTTTTGCTTGTCAAGCAAAACGCTAGCAGCCGCGGCTTACCGGAGCGTTATCGAGCGCTAAAATAGCCTAAGATCGTCACGCGACATCGAAAACCGCGCCGCGGCCCGAATATCCGCGGATCAGAGCGTGAAGCCCTCGCCGAGATAGAGCCGCCGCACATCCGCGTTGGCGACGATTTCGTCGGCGCGGCCATGCGTCAGAACCTGGCCGGCGTGAATGATGTAGGCACGATCAATCAGGCCGAGCGTCTCGCGCACATTGTGGTCGGTGATCAGGACTCCGATGCCGCGCGCCGTGAGGTGGCGGACGAGTTGCTGGATGTCGGCGACGGCGATCGGGTCGATGCCGGCGAAGGGCTCGTCGAGCAGCATATAGGCAGGCCGCGTCGCCAGCGCCCGCGCGATTTCGAGGCGACGTCTCTCGCCGCCCGACAGCGACATCGACGGCGCCTTCCGCAGATGGCTGATGTGGAACTCCTCGAGCAACTCGTCGAGCGTGCGCTCGCGCTCCTTGCGGCTCTTTTCCACCACCTCCAGCACGGCGCGGATGTTCTGCTCGACGTTCAGGCCCCGGAAGATCGACGCTTCCTGCGGAAGATAGCCGATACCAAGGCGAGCGCGCCGGTACATCGGCATCGAGGTGACATCGAATCCGTCGATCTCGATCGAGCCCTCATCGACGGGAACAAGGCCGGTGACCATGTAGAAACATGTGGTCTTTCCGGCGCCATTGGGGCCAAGCAGCCCGACGGCCTCGCCGGCGCGCACGCCGAGCGTCACCCCGCTCACCACCTTGCGGCCCTTGTAGCTTTTGGTCAGGCCCTTGGCGATCAGGGTGCCCTTGAACTTCGCCTTGTCGGCGCCGACCGTCACCGGGGCAGCCGGCTTTGCAGCCGCCCGTCCCGGAAGACGGGCAAGCAGCGAGGTCACGCCGGCCATTAGTTGCTCGACGCTCCCTGCTGGGACGTGCCCTGCTTCTGGGGCGTGATCGACATGATGACGCGGCCACCGGTTCCGCAACCGTCGACATTGGCGAGGCCGCTTTTCATCTGCACGGTGAGCTTGCAGCCCTTGAGCACATTGTCGCCCTGCGACAGCACCACTTCCTTGCCCGAAAGCACAAGCACTTGCGTCTTCATATCGAACTTGCCGGTGTCGCCGGTGGCGATCTGGTCGTTGGATTTGATGTAGACTTTGTTCTCGACCTCAAGGTGGTCGATATTGGCAGCGCCCGTCATCGCCGACGCCCCGGCGGCAGCGCTTTTGTCGGCCTTGGGATCCTTGACATAGTAGACCGTCATCTTGCCGGCCTTGAGCAGGGTCGGCCCCTGATTGACTGTGACGTTGCCGCTGAAAATGGCCATGCTGTCGGCTTGGCGGACCTCAAGCTTGTCGCTTTCGATCTGGATCGGCTGGTCGCCGGACAGCTTGAGCCCGGACATCTGGCTGGTCGCGCTCGACTGCGCGAAGGAATGCGCCGCCCCCAGAAACAGCAATGCGGAGGCAGCGGCCAGAGCCCACGCGGATTTACTGCGACGCATTCTGTTCTCCACTGTTTACCCCTGCCGCCTTCAGCGCAGTCGGATCGATGTTTACGCGAACCCGGTTCTCGAAGACCACAAGCCTGCCATTGTCCTCGACCGACATCGAGTCCGCGGTAATGCGCGACCCTCCACGGCTGACGTCGACCGGATTGCTCGTCTTCATAGAGCCTTTGCCCATGTCTAGGAAGATCGATTTGAATTTCGCCACCAAACCGTCCGTCGTCGTCACGCTGACGTCGCTGGTCAGATCCATCGTATTGGCGTCGCGGTTATAGATGCCGTGCGCGGCATCGACCGATACGATGTTGTCGGTGGCCACGGGCAGTTTGGCGTTGATGCCTTCGAGGTCGATGACGGCCTGCTGGCCGACGTCCTGCGTCGCCCTGGTCGCGGTCAGTGAATAGGGCAGCTTTTGCTTGGTGAAGCCGTTGAGCTTCGGATTGGCCATCACCAACTTGCCGTCTGAAAAGGCCGTGCCGTCGGCCTGCACCGAGATGGACAGAGGCGCCTTCAGGTAGGAATAGACCGGGAAAGCGACGGCGATCGCGACCGCCACCAGCGGCACCGCGAATTTCAGCACGCGCACGCGGCGCGAGTGCCGCCGCGCGCGGTTGAACGCATCGCCACGCGTGCCGTCCGGGGTCGCGTGAGCCGGTGCCTTACCGGCGTCGCTCGTTTCGTCAGATCGCGCCAACATGACCTTCTAGTGGACCTTTGTCCGCCCAACATCGCCTATAGGTGGTATGTCGGCACCTACAAGCAAAGCACAAGCGGAGGAAAACTGCAAAAATGTGACGGCTGCCGCCCGCAAAATCGGGAGGAACTTGGCGAAGACGGCCAGCACTTCATAGCAGATACGGACGGACTGCGTTAATTTTTCGTGAGCCTGACGTCAACGCGAAGGTTGAAGCCGGACATTCAGGAAACGGTAGCCGCATGCCTGGGCTTGCTTTAAAAGCGTGCTTTCCCTCCGACCAATGAGGCTGACGATGGCAATGAGAGCCGACGACCTGATCGACCGCCGCCGCCTGCGCCGCAAGCTGACGTTCTGGCGCGTGGCCGCGTTTCTGATTCTGGCGGCAGCCGTCATCGCATTCTCGTCCTGGTTCTATGACGATAATTTTACCGGCCGGGCGCTTCCCCATATCGCCAAGGTCAAGATCGAAGGCACCATCACCGAGGACGAGGAACTGCTTAAGAGGCTGGAAGCGATCCGCACCTCGCCGGAGGTAAAGGGCGTCATCCTGTCGATCGATTCGCCCGGAGGCACCACGGTCGGCGGCGAGTCCACCTTCGAGGCGGTGCGCAAGCTTGCCGGAGATAAGCCCGTCGTGGCCGAGGTCGGCACGCTGGCGGCTTCGGCCGGCTACATGATTGCAAGCGCGGCCGACCACATCGTCGCCCGCAAGACCTCGATCGTCGGCTCGATCGGCGTTCTGATCCAGTATCCCGATGTCAGCGGTCTCATGGACAAGCTCGGCATCAAGCTGGAGGAAGTGAAGTCGTCGCCGCTCAAGGCATCGCCCTCGCCCTTCAAGCCGACCAATGACGACGAGCGCGCCATGGTGCGCAAGCTGATCCTCGACAGCTACGACTGGTTTGTCGGCATCGTCGCCGATCGCCGCAAAATGACGCATGAGCAGGCCCTTGCGCTGGCCGACGGTTCGATCTTCACCGGTCGCCAGGCCTTGGCCAATCATCTGGTCGACGCCGTCGGCGGTGAGCAGGAGGCGATCGACTGGCTGGCGACCAAGGGGGTTGACGGCAAGCTCAAGGTGATCGAGTGGAAGAACAAGGACAGGCCCGGCAGTTTTCTGTTTTCGCAGTCGATGGCAAAAGTGGCGGCCAAGGCCCTCGGCCTGCCCGATGCCGGCGGCGATGTCATCCACGAACTCGGCGCCGACCGCTTGTTTCTTGACGGTCTCGTTTCGGTCTGGCACCCTTGAGGCGTCGTTGGGACGAGAAAAAAGCAATAAAATCATCCTGATAATCGACTGCACTGGTTTTACGGGGAACGTTCTATGATCAAATCCGAGCTTGTGCAGATCATTGCTGCACGCAACCCGCACCTTTTCCTGCGCGATGTCGAAAATATCGTCGGCGCCATCTTTGACGAGATTACCGACGCGCTTGCCGAGGGAAACAGGGTCGAACTGCGCGGTTTCGGCGCCTTTTCGGTGAAGAATCGTCCCGCCCGCACCGGCCGCAATCCACGCACCGGCGAATCGGTCGAGGTCGAGGAAAAATGGGTGCCGTTCTTCAAGACCGGCAAGGAGTTGCGCGAGAGGTTGAACGGCGGCAAATAGGCGCCGCGCCGGCGATCTGAACCCGGAATCTTGGCGCCAGGCCGCTTCACCATGGAGATCTGATGTTCAATCGCTTCATCCTCGTCGTGGTCTTCGTGCCGCTGGCAATCATCCTGATTGCGCTCGCCGTGGCCAATCGCGGGCCTGTCGCCTTCACGTTCGATCCGTTTCACCCGGGCAATCCCGCGCTGACGCTCAACCTGCCATTTTTTATCTTCATTTTCATGGCCTTGGCCATCGGCATGATCGTCGGCAGCACGGCGACCTGGATCAGGCAGGGGCGCTACCGCAAGCTCGCCCGCCAGCGTGGCCTCGAGGCCGAAAACCTGCGCCAGGCAGTCAGTCGCGCCCCCGCGGCGCCGAATGGACCGGCGCTTCCCAAGCCGAACTAGATAACGCCCCACGGAGCCTCCGATGCTGACCATTTCGGCCGCCGAGGTCGACCGCGCGCTGACCTTTCCCGGTCTGGTCGAGACATTACGCACCGCCTTCCGCGAGGGTGCAGTGCAGCCGGTTCGTCACCATCATGGCGTCGAGAGGCCGGACGGCGCTGCCTCGACCTTGCTCTTGATGCCGGCCTGGACCGATTTCAACACAGCGGGCACCTCGGCGGGAGGCCATATCGGCGTCAAGATCGTCACCGTGTCGCCGGACAACAACGCCATCGGCAAGCCGGCGGTGATGGGTCTTTATCTGTTGCTCGACGGGGCAACGGGCGAGCCGCAAGCGATGATCGACGGCCAGCGGCTGACGCAGTGGCGCACGGCCTGCGCTTCCGCGCTCGCCGCCTCCTATCTTGCCCGCGGGGACGCCTCGCGGCTTCTGGTGATCGGCGCCGGCGCGCTGTCGCCGTTCCTTGCCAAGGCGCATTCGGCGGTGAGGCCGATCAAATCCATCCGCATCTGGAACCGTACGCCGGCCAATGCCGAAAAGGTGGCCGCCGCCTTGCGCGCCGAAGGGCTTCCCGCCAATGCCGCCGGCGATCTCGATTCTGAGCTTGCCGAGGCCGACATCGTCGCCTCGGCGACGATCTCGAACACACCGCTGGTGAGGGGCGCGCTGCTGAAGCCAGGCGCCCATGTCGATCTCGTAGGCGGTTTCACGCCGGACATGCGCGAGGCCGATGACGACGCCATTGTGCGCTCCCGCGTTTATGTCGACACCCGCGCCGGCGCCACCAAGGAGGCTGGCGACATCGTCCAGCCGCTGGCCTCGGGCCTGCTGAAGCCGGAAGCGATCATCGCCGACCTGCACGAACTTGCGCGTGGCGAAAAACAGGGCCGGCGAAACGACAGCGAGATCACGCTGTTCAAGTCGGTTGGCGCTGCGCTTGAAGACCTCGCTGCCGGCGTCGCCGTCTACAAGGCGCTCAAGTAGCAGTCAGGGCCGTGTTGGCGCCCATCGCTTCGCCGATCAGCCGGAAATCATGCTCGCTGATCTCGAACAGGCCTAAGCGCAACTGATAGCCCCAGTTCGGCTCGCCGGCGGTAAAGTCGAGCCTGTCGAGCAGCGGCTTGATCGGCGCCTCCTCGGCCTCGCGCCAGTCGACATCGCGCCGCGCGGGCGTGAAACCGCCGCCCATGACACCCTCATACACCTCTCCTTGCCGCACCGTGCCGATCGCCGTGAAGGATTGCAGTCCGTCCTTCTCGCCGAGCACGGCGCTCGGCGAGTAGTAGACGATGCCGTCGCCCGGCTTGATGCGGCGCAGCGGCGCCGCCTTGCCGTGGTTGACCTGCATGAAGCCACCCTTACGGCCGATCCGCACATGCTCGGCCGACGCGACGGCAACCCAGAAGGCGCTCATCCTTGCGCTCCCTCGAACGGCCAGTAGACGCGCAGGCGATGATTGTCCGGATCGAGCGCGACGAAGGTGCGGCCGAAATCGAGATCGGTCGGAGCCTGCAGCACCTTGATCCGTCTGCCAGTCCAATCCGCATGGGTGGCATCGACCGCAGCCGCGTTCTCGACGGCAAGCACGAGCTCGCCGCCACCGCCTGTTGCCGCCGCAGCCGGTTCCACCGTATGGCGCGACCAGAGGCCGAGCCTGAAGCCCTTGTCGAGCACGAACATCACGAAAGTCGGCGAGGTTTCGACCGGCTCGCGCCCAAGCAGCTTGGCGTAGAACGCACCGCTGTTCTCCGGGCTGTCGACATAGAGGATGACGAAATTCGGCGTGGTCATATTGATCTCCAAGGTGTTTTGGACCTCGGAAACAATAGGCGAAGCCGCTGTCAGATTCTGGCAGCAGCGGTCAGCCCGCAGCGTCTCGCTGGACATCCCGACGAGACCCATCGAGCGTTGCCTTCCACTCTTTCAGCATCGCCTGGCGACGGCGCGGATAGCGGATGTCGGTCGCCGTCAGGTCGGATATCCGGTCGGCGCGGAAATGCCGGAAATCCTGGCGCGTTTCGCACCACGCCACCATCACCCGCACCTTGTCGAAGAAGGCAAGCGCGAATGGCCAGACCACGCGCTTCGAGGTCGAACCACCGGCATCGCGATAGAGGAAGCCGAGCTTTCGCTCCTCGCGGATCGCCTGCCGCACGACACCGAGGTCGATCGCTTCGACGCTTTCCGAGCGCGGCCCAACGAGCAGCGTCGTTGCGTCGAGATCCTCGCGCAAATCATCCGGCAGCACCGCCGCGATCTTCGCCAATGCATCCGTCGCCGCCGCTGCCAGTCGGGAATCCGGCTGTTTCGCCACCCAGCGCGACCCGAGCACGATCGCCTCGATCTCCTCGTCGCTGAACATCAAAGGCGGCAGCATGAAGCCAGGCCTCAGCACATAGCCGAGCCCCGCCTCTCCTTCGATCGGCGCGCCCTGCCCCTGCAGCGTCGCGATGTCGCGATAGAGCGTGCGGATCGACACGCCCATCTCGCTCGCAAGCATGTGGCCACTCACCGGCTGGCGGTGGCGGCGCAGGATCTGGACGAGGTCGAGCAGGCGGGCAGAACGGGACATGATTGGCTAACCGGTGTGCTGGACAATAGGGCCGGCCCGCACGTCACGGCAAGCAATCCGATGCCACGGAACGCCTGCGTCCAATCCCCGTTGTCTCCACGATGGAGATGCGCGGATTCCTGCTTTTCTGGTCAGTGCTGACCGCTTTCGTTGCGGCACTCAGCCTCGGACCGTCCTTTGCCCATGTCCTGGAATCGCTGCCCAGGCTGACCAGGTGGTCGCCGGCGCTGTGGCGCGAGGCGACAGTCTTCGATGCCCAGTTCCTGCTCTTTGCCGTAATCGGAGCGCCGCTGGACCTCGCGGCGATCCTCTGCCCGGCGCTGCTTGCCTGGATGCTGCGTCGAGACCTCTTTGCCTTCCGGCTCGTGCTCGCCGCAACCTTGCTCTATGCGGTCTCGCTGGCGCTCTGGTTCGGCCTCGTCAAGCCGGCCAACGATGTCCTCGCGACCTGGGTGCCCGGACCTATCCCGGACAATTTCGAGACCGTCCGGCTGCGTTGGGAAACCGGCCACATGGCTGTGACAGCGGCTAAGGCGCTTGGCTTCATTTCGCTTTGCTTCGGCCTGCTCGGTGTCCGGCATGGTTGATGACCCACCATTGAATGGCCGGGCTTTGTTGCGCCGGTGGGTTGAGCTGTGGCAGAAGCAGGCCGAACCGCCGGAGAAGCCCGTTCTTGAAATCTTTTCGCGACAAACGCCGCGACGGCCGTCAGCAACCCGCAAGGGCTGAGCCGGCCCGCCAGCGCGAAGCGCATCCGGCTGGACGGCCCCCGGCCAAACCTGCCGAGCGGTATGAAAAGAAACCGGCGGACCGGCAGGAGCCGAAACCCGCGCCGCGCGTGCTTGGGCGCCGCGAGGGGGCGCTGCCGGCCGAGCGCCTGCCACTGATCCTCGAGGTCGCGCCCAACGCCGACTACGCGCTGCTGGACAGCGGCGCCGGCGAGAAGCTGGAGCAATACGGCCCCTACCGCATCGTGCGCCCCGAGGGCCAGGCGATCTGGCAGCGAGCCCTTCCCGCGAAGGAATGGGAGCGCGCCGACGCGATCTTCACCGGCGACACAGACGAGGAAGGCATAGGCCGCTGGCGCTTCCCGAAGGCGCCGCTCGGCGAAACCTGGCCGCTGAAGCATGACGGCATCGACTATCTCGGCCGCTTCACCTCGTTCCGCCATGTCGGCGTCTTTCCCGAGCAGGCCTCGCACTGGGACCATATGGCGGGGCTGATCGCGGCGGCCAGGCGCCCGGTCAAAGTGCTCAACCTGTTTGGATATACCGGCCTAGCCTCGCTGGTGGCGGCCCGTGCCGGCGCCGAGGTCACCCATGTCGATGCCTCGAAGAAGGCGATCGGTTGGGCGCGCGAGAACCAGGAAATGGCCGGACTTGCCGACAAGCCTATCCGCTGGATCGTCGAGGACGCCGTCAAATTCGCCGAACGCGAGGAACGCCGCGGCAGCCGCTACGACATCGTGCTCTTCGACCCGCCGGCCTATGGCCGCGGCCCCAAGGGCGAGGTCTGGCAATTGTTCGAGGACCTGCCCGGCCTCACCGACCTCTGCCGCTCGATCCTGACGCCCAAGCCGTTGGCCGTCGTTCTCACCGCCTATTCGATCCGCGCCTCCTTCTTCGCCATCCACGCGCTGATGCGCGATACCTTCGCCGGGATGGGCGGCACGGTCGAATCCGGCGAACTGATCATTCGCGAGAAATCCGCCGGCCGGGCGCTGTCGACCTCGCTGTTCTCGCGCTGGGTGGCTTGAAATGACGGCACATAACGGCGCTCGCCCTGTCGGGCAGGTGAAGGAAGTCACCAGTCTTGCCAATCCCCTGGTCAAGGACATCAAGGCGCTGGCGCTGAAGAAATTCCGCGACCAGCAGAACGCGTTCATGGCCGAAGGCCTGAAGCTGGTCATCGACGCCCTCGATCTCGGCTGGTCGATCAGGACCTTGGTCTTCGCCAAGGCGGGCCGCGGCAACGCGGCCGTCGAGAAGGTCGCCGCGCGGACCGTCGCCGCCGGCGGCACTGTGTTGGAAGTCTCCGAAAAGGTGCTCGCGACAATCACCCGCCGTGAGAACCCGCAAATGGTGGTCGGCGTCTTTGCGCAGCAGACCGTGCCGTTGAAGGACATCCGCGCCAGGGACGGCGACGTCTGGGTTGCGCTCGATCGGGTACGCGACCCCGGCAATCTCGGCACAGTGATCCGCACTGTCGACGCCGTCGGCGCCAAGGGAGTCATCCTGGTAGGCGACACCACCGATCCGTTCTCGCTGGAAACGGTGCGCGCGACGATGGGCTCGATCTTCGCCGTGCCCGTCGCCAGGGCGACCGAGCAAGCCTTCCTCGCCTGGCGGCGCGATTTTTCTGGTCTCGTCGCTGGAACGCATCTCAAGGGCGCGGTCGACTATCGCTCCGTCGATTTTTCCAGGGGCCCGGTGTTGCTGCTGATGGGCAACGAGCAGCAGGGCCTGCCGGACAACCTCGCCGAAAGCTGCGACCGGCTGGTCAGGATCCCCCAGGCCGGCCGGGCCGATTCGCTCAATCTGGCCGTCGCCACCGGCGTGATGTTGTTCGAGATCCGGCGCAGCGCGTTGAAGCTCGACCCCGCCACAGACCCGCGATGAGGAAAGCTAAGTGAAATCCTGGTCCCCTTACGTCGTGCTGGTCGTCATCGCCATTGCGATCGATCAGTGGATCAAGCAGTTGGTCGAAAATGGTCTCGCCTTTCAGGAGAAGGTCGACCTTCTGCCTTTCCTGGCGCTGTTCCGCACCTACAACACCGGCATCGCCTTCTCGATGTTCCAGTCGTTCGGCGATACCGGCCTGGTCGTCGTCGCCGTGCTCGTCGTCGCCTTCGTGCTCTACCTTGCCACGCGCACGCCGGCCGGCCATGTCGTCGCTCGCGCCGGCTTTGCGCTGATCATCGGCGGCGCGCTCGGCAACCTCATCGACCGCGCCGTCTACGGCCACGTCATCGACTACATCTTGTTCCACACGCCTGTCTGGTCCTTCGCGGTGTTCAATCTCGCCGATGCCTTCATTTCGGTCGGCGCGGCGCTTGTCGTCCTGGACGAGCTGATCGGCTGGGGCCGCGAGGCGAAGCCCCAGGACCCAGGTAATTGACCTCGCGCGGTTGAAACCGCAGACTTTTCCGACAGCCAGAACCGAGGAGAAAAACGTGTCAGAAACCTTCAAAGCCATCCTCGTTTCGCGCGATGCGGACAAGAAGCAGTCGGTCGATGTGGTCGACCTCACCGAAGCGGATCTGATGGAAGGCGATGTCACCGTCGCCGTAGAGGCGACCACGGTGAACTACAAGGACGGGCTCGCCATCACCGGCAAGGCGCCGGTCGTGCGCCGCTGGCCGCTGGTTCCAGGCATCGATTTCGCCGGCACCGTGATATCCTCCTCGCATGCCGACTGGCGCAAGGGAGACAAGGTCATCCTCAATGGTTGGGGTGTCGGCGAGACGCATTACGGCGCCTATGCCGGCCGCGCCCGCGTCAAGGGCGACTGGCTGGTCCCGCTGCCCGAGGGCATGAGCGCGCATGACGCGATGGCCGTCGGCACTGCAGGCTATACGGCAATGCTCTCCGTCATGGCGCTCGAGCGTCACGGCATCGTGCCGGGCCGCGGACCGGTGGTGGTGACCGGGGCCGCCGGCGGCGTTGGCTCGGTCGCGGTCTCGATTCTCTCAAGCCTCGGCTACCATGTCATCGCCTCGACCGGCCGCAACGCCGAAAGCCCATATCTGATCGACCTCGGCGCGGCGGAGGTGATCTCGCGCGAGGAGCTCAGCCAGCCGGCGAAGCCGCTCGCCAAGGAGCGCTGGGCCGGCGGCGTCGATTCGGTCGGCAGCCATACCTTGGCCAATGTGCTGTCGATGAACTCCTATGGCGGCGCGATCGCCGCCTGCGGCCTGGCCGGCGGCATGGACCTGCCTTCCAGCGTGGCGCCCTTCATCCTGCGTGGCGTCTCGCTGCTAGGCATCGATTCCGTGATGGCGCCGAAGCCAGTCCGGCTCGAAGCATGGCGCCGCATCGCCGCCGACCTCGACCTCGGAAAGCTGTCGAAATTGTCACGCACGATCGGTTTCGACGGCATTGTCGCCGCCGCGCGCGACATCGTCGAGGGCAAGGTCAGGGGCCGGGTCGTCGTCGATATGTAGCAGGAGCGATCTAGCGGATCTCCGGTTTCGTCCGCGTGGACGAGCGACCGTAATCCGCGCGTTCGCTAAAAATCGAACGATTCGTCCCAGTCTTCCATAATTTCTGTCTGGCATGGTTGCCGCATGATCGCGGACTCCGACGTCAAACAGGACAGCCAAGCCGCCGGCGCTGACGGGCCCGTCCCCGATGCGCCCAAGCGGCGAGTGCTCGTCGCGCCGCCGCTGGCTCCAGAACTGCCTGCCGCCAGTCACGACGGCCTGCCGTTCCTGACAATCGTCGCTATCGCCGTCATGGCAGGGCTGGCGCATCTTACTGGGGCGCCGATCATCGTCACCGTCGGCCTCGCCGCGGTTGCCCTCGCCGGCCTTGCCATGCATCTGCGCAGCCGTCGCGACGAGCAGCGCACCGCGGCGCTGCTCGACGAGACCGCCGCGCGCAGCCGCGCCGAGATCGAGACCCTCGCCGACCGCATGTGGGAGATGCAAGAGAGCGAGGAGCGCTTCCGCGGCCTGATCGACGCGCTCGGTGACCTCGTCGTCCATCGCGACCGCGATGGCCATATCGTCTATGCCAACAGCGTCTTTGCCTCGCTTGTCGAGATCGACCCGCGCGATCTCGCCGGCAAGACCTTGTCCGATCTCGGCATCGATGTCGGCATCGTTCCCGACGCCGCTTTCTCCGATCATGAGTGCCTGAGCTCCACCGATGTCGCGATCCGCACGCAGAACGGGCCGCGCTGGTTCTCCTGGATCGAATTGTCGGTGCGCGACAAGGACACGGGCGCCGTCTCGCACCGGGCGATCGCCCGCGACATCACCGCCCGCAAGCGCGCCGAATCCTCGCTGATCACCGCGCGCGAGCGGGCCGAATATGCCAGCCAGGCCAAGTCGCGCTTCCTCGCCACTGTCAGCCACGAGATCCGCACGCCGATGAACGGCATCATGGGCATGGCGAAGCTGCTTGCCGATACCGACCTGTCGCCCGAACAGCGCACCTATGTCGGCGCGGTCTCCACCTCGGCCAGCGCGCTGCTCGCCCTCATCGAGGACCTGCTTGACTATTCCAAGATCGAGGCCGGCCGCTTCGAGCCCGAGCCGCAGCCGACTTCCTTGCGCGAGATCGCCGACAACATCATCGAGCTTCTGGCCGCGAGGGCCTTCGCCAAGAACATCGGCCTCGGCTGCCATGTCGAGCCCGACGTGCCGCAGATGATCACGGCCGATCCCGGCCGCGTGCGCCAGGTGCTGCTCAACCTCATTGGCAACGCGGTGAAGTTCACCGACACGGGCGGCGTGCTGCTCACCGTGGCGCGCGCCCGCACCGAGACCAGCGACCGGATCCGCTTCACGGTCTCCGACACCGGCCCGGGGCTGCGGGAAGAAGACATGGAGCGCATCTTCGAGGAGTTTGAGCAATCGGATGGCACCTCAACCAGGGTGCATGGGGGCGCCGGCCTCGGCCTTGCCATCTCCAAGCGGCTTGCTACGGCGATGGGCGGCACGATCTCGGTCTCGAGCCGGCTTGGCGAGGGATCCGAATTCGTCCTCGAGATACCGTCGGTCGCGGCGACCGAGCCGCCGCCGCACCGGGACAACATCCTTGCCGACCGGCGAGCGGTTATCGTGTCGAAGAACGCCATCGAGGCAGATGCCATAGCCCGCACGATCCGAGCCCATGGCGGCATGGTCGAGGCGGCGGCGACACCGAGCCAGGCCGCACCGTTCGCTGCCGGCTGCAACGTGCTCCTGATCGACGCCGCGCTCGAAAGCAGCGACGGAAGGCTGCTCAAGCGGCTGCGCGACTCGGGGTTTGCCGATTGTGAAGCCATCACCCTGATCGCGCCGACGGACCGTGGCATGCTCGGCGAGTTCCGGGCCAGCGGCTACGCCACCTTCCTGGCCAGGCCGGTGCGCGGCGAGACCCTTTTGCGGGTGCTGCTGACCAGCCATGGCTCCGTGCTGGCGCAGCCGCGGCCGGAACCGCGAGGCGCCTCCTCGGTGCGCAGGCGCGACCGGGGCCTGTCTGTACTGATCGCCGAGGACAATGATATCAACGCCATGCTCGCCCGCGCCACGCTGATCAAGGCGGGGCATCGCGTCAAGATCGTCGGCAACGGCAAGGCTGCGGTCGAGGCTGTTACCGATGCCGGCCTCAAATCCCGCTTTGATGTGGTGTTGATGGACCTGCATATGCCCGTCATGGACGGACTGGATGCGATCGCCGCCATCCGTCGCCATGAGGAGTCCCTGGCGATGCCGCCGATCCCGATCATGGTGCTTTCGGCCGACAGCCAGGAAAAGACCCGGCATGCCGTGCTCGCCCACGGGGCCAG
>Ga0315336_1003210_pt1 | contig 22448 bp, 18 predicted proteins | sample ASW5metaG_FD_204512 | JGI IMG/M metagenome (GOLD analysis project Ga0315336, IMG submission 204512) | Ammonia-oxidizing marine archaeal communities from Monterey Bay, California, United States - ASW #5 | ecosystem: Environmental > Aquatic > Marine > Intertidal zone | place: USA: California... | reverse complement strand
AGTCTTCTTCTTTCTCCACCTGAAAGAACTATGGATTTAGATTTTCTAACATGGTTAATTTCAAATTCATTTAATAAATTTTCTAAAATTATTTTATGCTTAGATTTATCTTTTTCTATAATTTCTATTATTGACATTAAATTATCTTCAACATTCATACCTCTAAAAATTGATGGTTCTTGAGGTAAATAGCTCAGACCTTTTTGGCCTCTGAGATATATTGGCATATTTGATATATCTAATTTATCAAGAATAATTGAACCTGTATCAGATTTTAATAAACCAACAATAACATAAAATGTTGTTGTTTTACCAGCACCGTTAGGTCCTAGAAGTCCAACTATCTCACCTTTATGAATTTTTAAACTTATATCATTTATTATCTTTTTGTTTCCAAAAGATTTTGAAATCCTATTTACTACAAGTCCATCATCTAATATTTGAAATTTACTCATTTGTTTTGTTATCAATTAATAATTTAACTTTCTTATTATTTTTAGAACTTACTTTATATGACTCATTAATTAAGTCTATATACGCATATTCTGCTTCTACTATTTCATTTACACGAATAATTTTAACATTCTCGAATAATTCGATTATATCATTTTTTTTGTTAAATTTTGCTTTTTTTGAAAACATTTTAGCTGTTTTAGTAGTGATACTTAGTTGATTTTCATCCTTAATATCTAATTCTTTAATTTCATTAACATCATTAATATTAATATATTTTCCTGTTATTAATGAAGCTACGATCTTTATTTCTTCTGTTTTCAAGATTGAAGACTTTCCTTTTAAAATAAAATTTTTTTTAATGTTATCTACTAAAATAAGTTTATTTGAAAACATATCTAAATTATTAAAATTTAGATTAGAATTTTCACCTTCAACTTGTATTTGTTGATCATTGATACTAAAGTAAATTTTTTGACCAATAGCAGCAATATTTTTAATTGAAGAGAGTTTTGCATTTCCAGTTGCTTCAATTTTGGATATATCATAAAGATCTTTTTCAAAGTAAGCTTTAACTAAATCGGCATTTAACTCAAAATCATCTGAAACAATATTTACATTATCTTTTAACAAATAATATTTTTCATTTTGAAAAACTTCTATCCCTTGATTTGTTGTAATTTCAATTTGCCCTTTTTCTCTAGCTATTGAAATGGGTGATATAAATATTAATATTAAAATAATTTTTTTCATTTTGTTATTATCAATTCTGTTTTGCCATTAAATTTTATCACATCTCCATTTTCTATTAAATCAAAACCTTCTGATTTTATTTTTGTTTTATTAGAAATAAAAATTGAACTTGTATCACTTTTTGCTGTTTGTTTTTTTTTATTAAAAAGTACATTGTTAGATAAAATTTTAAATTTTCTTGAATTAAATTTAACATCTTCTTGTAACATAATTTCATCTTTGTTGATAAAATTTCCTCCTTTGGCGGAAACAGAAATTTTTCTTTTATAATTGTTAATAGTGAATTTTGGTTGAGATATATCATAATTAACATTTTTTATTGCTTGAAACTCTTTTATTTCTAGTTTTTTCATTTGACCTGATTGAAACAAAAAAATTATTAATATTAAAAATATTGATACAAATATTAATATTAACATTGCTTTGCTTTTTATTTGTAAAAGATAATTCAAGTTAGCTACTTAATCTAAGAAGATCATGAATATGGATGATTCCTATAGGTTTATTTTTTTTACAAATAAATAAGCTTGTGATCTTTTTTTCGTTCATAATTCTAATTGCCTCTCCAACTAATGTTAAATGGCTCGCTGTAGTGGGTTTTTTAGTCATAATTTCAGATGCAATTTTATTTATTATGTTTTGATTCATATTTCTTCTTAAATCCCCATCTGTTATAATGCCTATAAGATTACCTTTTAAATTAATTACTCCTATACAACCAAAACTTTTCTGGGTCATTTTTATAAGTGCATCAGACATTTTTTTGTTTTCATTAATAAGAGGAAGGGCAGATTTTATATGCATTATATCTGAAACTTTTAATAAATCTTTACCTAAGTTGCCTGCTGGATGTAAATTGCTAAAATGTGATTTTTTAAATCCTTTCATTTTTATTAAAGTTATAGCAATTGCATCACCTAAAATTAATTGTATTGTTGTTGAACTAGTAGGAGCTAAATTGTTTGGACAAGCTTCCAATGGTTTTTTGTAATATATTTTATAATCTGATTTTAAATATAATATCCCTTTTTTATTTGATGAAATGCTTATTAAGGTGATATTAAATCTTTTTGCAAAATTAATAATACCATTCAACTCATTAGTTTGGCCAGAATTTGATAAAGCAAGAATACAATCATTTTTAGATATACTTCCTAAGTCACCATGACTTGCTTCTGTTGCATGAATAAAGTGTGAAGGCGTTCCTGTAGAAGATAAAGTAGCTGAAATTTTATTTGCAATATGTCCACTTTTGCCAATACCTGTAACAATTACCTTTCCTTTTGTTTCATAAATTTTTTTTACAGCTAAATAAAAATTATTATCAAAAGAAGTTTTAATAGAATTAATACTTTTTAATTCTATTTTTAGTACTTTTTTAGCAATTGAAAGTATTTTTGTCTTATTCATAACTAATGCTTAAAAATATCTAAATCAGACCATCCCAATAAATCTAAATTCACTCTATGCTCCAAGAAATTAAAACAAGCTTGAGCTATCTCAATTCTATTTTCACGAATTAACATTTCATTTAATTTTTCTTTTAATTTATGTAAATATAATACATCCGTAGCTGCATATTTTGTTTGATTAAGAGTAAGATTTTTTGCCCCCCAATCAGAGGTTTGTTCAGTTTTAATAATTTTTTTATTTAAAAGTTCAAAACACAGATCTTTATATCCATGTTTTTCAGTAAAAGTTCTAACTAATTTTGAGGCAATTTTTGTACAGTAAATATTTTGAATATTAATATCATAAGTATATTTTAATATTCCAATATCAAATCTAGCATAATGAAATATCTTAAGAATTTTTTTATCTTTTAAAATTTTAATTAAGTTTATTGGTTTTTTTGTTACATCATTAATTTTTATTAAATGGCAGATTCCATTTCCATTTGAGAGTTGTATTAGACATAGCCTGTCTCTTTGATGGTTAAGACCCATTGCTTCTGTATCAATAGCTACTGAATTACCAAGTTTTAAAGAATTAGGTATATCATTTTTATGTATTTTAATTTTCATATTTTTTATCTAAAATTTTTAAAATAATTCAAATGATGCTATATCATCTAACATTAAAAAAATCATGAAAACAGTAATTATTTTTGGAGGATCAGGTTTTGTAGGCCAACATATAATTCGTAGGATTGCGAAAAATGGATATAAAATCATTGTTCCTCATCAACAACAAGTAAATGAAGCTAAACTAAGGTTGTTAGGAGAAACTGGTCAAATCATACCAATTAGATTTCAGTTAATTAATGAAACAACAATAATAAATCAAATACAAAAAGCTGATATAATTTTGAACCTAAAAACATTATGGGATGAAAAAACAACTACTTATGAGAAAGGTATTTTAGACTTTAATATAAGGATTATTGATATTCTCAAAAAAAATTTTAAAAATAATTTATTTATTTATTTCTCGGGATTAGGAATAGATAATAATAATTATTCAAAAAGATCTGAAGCTATCATTAAATGTGAGGAATACATTAGACATAATCTTGTAAACTCAGTAATTATTCGGCCAGGAATAATTATTGGCGGAGGAGATCAATTTTTAAATAAATTAATTTCATTATTTAAAATATCTCTTTTTATTCCTTTATTTGGAAACGGAGAGTCAAAATTTCAACCAGTTTTTGTTGATGATGTTTCATTAGCTATAGATAAAATTGTTACAGAAAAAAATTTTTTAGGTAATCATTTGTTTGAGTTCGTAGGACATGAGATATTTACTTACAAAGAAATGTATAATTTTATTGCACTATGTTTCAATTTTAAAAGATTTTTCATTCCTTTGCCTTTAAGTATTGTAAAGATGGGGGTTTCGATTTTAGAAAAAACACCTTTTTCACCACTTAATAGAGAGCAATTAAAGTTATTTGAAAATGATAATATTTCATCTGCCAATCATAAAAATTTATTAGATTTAGATATAAATCCACAAGATTTAAGAGAAATAATAAAAAGAATAGTTAAGAAAAATACTTAATTTTTCCTTAAATTATATCTTAAAATGACTATATAATAAAATAATGGTACTAATTTTTACTTTTTTTATTTTATTGGCACACTAACCACTATATTAATAGGTGTTTTTATAAATAATAGTATCAATATAGGACTATATGTTAAAATTTACAAATATAGATCAAAAAAATCCGGATAAAGATTTATCAGAAGTTCGTTCCAAACACTTTAAGGAAATATATTCAAGATTTGAAAAAAAAAGAGCGGAAGAGCAGTCTTCTAGATGCTCTCAGTGTGGAGTGCCATTTTGTCAAGTGCATTGTCCATTACAGAATAATATTCCTGATTGGTTAAAACTTACCGCTGAAGACCGTCTTAAAGAAGCTTATGAAATATCTAGTGAAACAAATAATATGCCTGAAGTGTGCGGACGTATTTGTCCTCAAGATAGATTGTGTGAAGGAAATTGTGTTATTGAGCAATCTGGGCATGGTACAGTTACAATAGGTTCAATAGAAAAATATATAACTGACATAGCTTGGGAAAAAGGATGGGTAAAAAAAATAACATTTAATAAAGAAAAAGATAGCTCAATTGGCATTATAGGCTCAGGTCCTGCGGGACTTGCAGCTGCTGAGCAATTGAGAAAAAAAGGCTATAAAGTTACAATTTATGATCGCTATGATAGAGCAGGTGGTTTACTTATTTATGGTATTCCAAATTTTAAGTTAGAAAAAGACATTGTTAAGAAAAGAACGGATCGACTAAAACAAAGTGGCATTAATTTTATAATGAATTGCGAAATAGGTTCTTCTATTACTTTTGATGAAATTAAAAATAAACATGATGCAATTTTAATTGCTACAGGAGTTTATAAATCAAGAGAAATAAATTTAAATACATTAGATTCATCTAATGTTGTTCCTGCTTTAGAATTTTTAACAGCAAGTAATAAAAAAGGATTAAAGGATCAAGTTAAAGATTTTGAGAATGGTAGACTTGATGCAAAAGATAAAAATGTTGCTGTTATTGGGGGAGGAGATACAGCTATGGATTGCGTGAGAACAGCTGTTAGACAAGGAGCAAAATCAGTTAAATGTATTTACCGTAGAGATAAAAAAAATATGCCAGGATCACAGCGTGAAGTACAGAATGCAATCGAAGAAGGGGTTGATTTTAATTGGTTGACACTTCCAAAAGAATATCTAGGTGATAATTCAATTGAACAAATAAAAATAGTCAAGATGCAACTTGGTTCTCCTGATGAATCAGGAAGAAGAGAACCAGAAGTCATTTTAGATTCTGAAGAAAAACTAGATATAGATTTAATTATTGAAGCATTAGGTTTTATGCCTGAGAATTTACCTAAAATGTTTGATAAAAGTGATCTTACAGTTACACAATGGGGAACACTAAAAATAGACTATAAAACAATGATGACAAATTTAGAAGGTGTTTTTGCTGCAGGCGATATAGTTCGCGGAGCCAGTTTAGTTGTTTGGGGAATTAAAGATGGAAGAAATGCTGCTGAGAACATTCATAATTTTTTAATGAATAAAAATAATATAAAAAATCCCATAGACACAGAAAATCAAAAGGAAACAGCTCGTGGATAATAATAGTTTCAAAAAAAGATGGAAAAAAAATAAAAGTATATTGATTAAAAATCATGTTTATCGCGAAGAAGATGAACACTCTTCATGTGGTGTAGGCTTAATTGCATCAATTTCTGGTGAGCCTTCTAGAGAAATTGTTGAAATGGGCATTAAAGCTTTGAGAGTATTATATCATCGAGGGGCATTGGATGCTGATGGAAAAACAGGTGATGGGGCAGGAATTCAATTAGACATACCTAAGGAATTTTTTACAGAACAAATTGAAAGAACTGGTCATAAAACAAATGACTTACCATTTGCTGTTGGAATGGTTTTTTTACCCCGAACAAATTTTGATGCACAAGAGAAATCTAGAATTATTGTTGAGTCAGAAATAATTAAAGGTGGTTTTAAAATTTATGGTTGGCGTCATGTTCCAATTAATACCAAAATAATAGGTGAGAAAGCCAAAACCACCCTTCCTGAGATAGAACAAATATTAATTGGAAATGAAACTTTTAAGGATGAAGCTGAACTAGATAATAAGTTATATTTAATAAGAAAACTTATTGAAAAAAAAATTAATCTTGAAAATATTAATGATTTTTACATTTGCTCTTTGTCTTCTAAGTCTATTGTTTACAAAGGAATGTTTTTAGCGGAGCAGTTGTCTAACTTTTATGTAGATATAGAAGATAGAAGATTTATTTCTAAGTTTGCTGTTTATCATCAAAGATACTCAACTAATACATTTCCTACTTGGTCTTTGGCTCAACCTTTCAGAGTAATTGCTCATAATGGGGAAATTAATACATTAAAGGGTAACAAAAATTGGATGGCAGCTCACGAACCAAGAATGAAACATCAAAATTTTGAAAGCAAAATAGACGATTTAAAACCTATTATTGATCAAACAGCATCTGATTCAGCTGCTTTAGATGCCACTATGGAACTTCTTGTTCATTGTAATAGATCTTTGCCAATGGCTAAACTTATGACAATACCAGAAGCTTTTGCACATAGAAGAGATTTTTCTAAAAAATTAAAAGACTTATATGCGTATGCAAATGCTGTAATGGAATCATGGGATGGTCCTGCTGCTATTTGTGGCTTTCATGATGATTGGGCTATTGCTGGCATGGACAGAAATGGTCTTCGACCATTAAGGTATACTCTAACCAAGGAATTTTTGATAGCAGGTTCAGAAACTGGAATGGTAGAAATTGATGAATCAAAAGTTTTAGTCAAAGGAAGGGTCGGACCAGGCCAAATGATTGCAGTAAACTTTAAGGAGGGAAAATTTTATAAAGATAATGAAATAAAAGATAAACTTTCTCAATCAAAACCTTTTAGTGAATGGACTAAAAAAATTATTCATATTGATAAGTTAGTTCAATCAGTTGATGAAGAGTTTAGAGAGATAGATATTGTTGATCTAAGAAAAAGAATGTCCTCATTTGATTGGACAATAGAAGATATTGAATTGATTCTTCATCCAATGATTTCTCAACAGAAAGAAGCTGTTGGTTCTATGGGTGATGATACGCCTCTTGCTGTTTTATCGGATAAATATCGTGGACTTCATCATTTCTTCAGACAAAATTTCAGTCAGGTTACTAATCCACCTATTGATAGTTTAAGAGAAAGAGTTGTCATGAGTCTTAGGACTCGAATTGGAAATTTAAGTAATATTCTTGATGAGGATCAATCACAATGTGATCATTTACAACTAAATTCACCTGTATTGTCTATCAATCAGTTTAAAACAATGCGTCAATATATGAAAGGTGCAGTTAAGATAATAGATACTACAATGAGTTTAATAACTAAAAATATTGGGTTTAAAAATGAATTGGATAGAATTAATAATGAAGCTGAAGAAGCTGTTCGATCTGGATTTATTCATATTATATTAACAGACAAAGCTCTTTCACGAGAAAAAGTAGCACTGCCAATGATATTGGTAACTAGTTCCGTACATCATTTTTTAATTAGAAAAAAATTAAGGACATTTACTTCTTTAAATATTCAGTCTGCAGAATGTATGGATGCCCATTACTTTGCTGTTTTAATAGGTGTAGGGGCAACAAGTATCAATGCTTACTTAGCACAACAAGCTATTGCAGAACGTCACAAGAAAGGTTTGTTTAAAAATCTATCGTATGAAGAGTGTGTTGAGAGATACATCCAATCTATTAATAGCAGTTTACTTAAAATTATGAGTAAAATGGGTATTTCAGTTGTAAGCTCATATAGAGGAGGGTGTAATTTTGAAGCTATAGGTTTAAGTCGCAATTTAATGAGCGAATATTTTCCAAGAATGAGTTCTAAACTATCAGGTATGGGACTGTCTGGTTTAGAATCACGTTCATTAGCAGTTCACCAAAAGGCATATGAAGAAGATGTGTTAAATTTGTCAATCGGTGGTTTTTATAGATATAGAAAAGGTGGAGAGAAACATTCCTTTGATGCTACTTCTATTCATATGTTACAAAGTGCAGTTGCGACAGATAGTTACACTTTGTACAAAAAATATTCCATATTTGTAAATAATATTCAACCAATTAATATTAGAGATTTATTAGGCTTTAAATATAGTCAAAATATAATTTCTAATGACGAAGTAGAAAATATTTATGAAATTCGTAAACGTTTAGTGGCCCCAGGTATATCCTTAGGTGCCTTAAGTCCTGAAGCTCATGAAACGATTGCTATTGCAATGAATAGAATTGGAGCAAAATCAGATTCAGGGGAAGGTGGAGAAGATGCAAAAAGATTTAAACCCAAAGAAAACGGAGATAATCCATCATCACGAATTAAGCAAATTGCAAGTGGACGTTTTGGTGTAACGTCTGAATATTTAAACAATTGTGATGAGATCGAAATAAAAATTGCACAAGGAGCAAAACCTGGAGAAGGCGGTCAATTGCCAGGTGAAAAGGTAACAGCTCTTATTGCTAAATTAAGACACTCTACAGAAGGTGTTACATTAATTAGCCCTCCCCCTCACCATGATATTTATTCAATCGAGGATCTATCTCAATTAATTTATGATCTAAAGCAAATTAATCCTATAGCTAAAGTATGTGTGAAATTGGTTGCACAATCTGGAATAGGAACAGTAGCTGCAGGTGTGGCGAAAGCAAAAGCTGATATAATTTTAATTTCTGGACATAATGGAGGAACAGGTGCTAGCCCACAATCTAGCATAAAATATGCTGGCCTTCCTTGGGAATTAGGCTTGAGTGAAGTTCATCATGTTTTATCATTAAATAATTTAAGAGATAAAATTATCCTTCGAACAGATGGTGGTTTTAAAACGGGTAAAGATGTAGTTATTGCTGCAATGCTTGGAGCAGAAGAATTTGGTGTAGGAACTACTAGTTTGGTAGCAATGGGATGTATAATGGTACGACAGTGTCATTCTAATACATGTCCAGTTGGAGTTTGTTCACAAGATAGCAAATTAAGAGAGAAATTTACTGGTACTCCAGAAAAAGTGATTAATTTGTTTACTTTTATAGCTGAAGAAGTGAACGAAATATTAGCTTCGCTTGGTTTTAGAACATTAAACGAGATTATCGGAAGATCTGATTTATTATATCAAGTAAGTCGTGGAGGAACAGACTTAGATGATTTAGATTTAAATCCAATTTTAACAATTATAGATACTGATTTAGGAGACTACTCTTATAAATTGGCAAAAAGAAATGAAGTGGCAAAAAGTTTAGATGAAAAAATTATTATTGATGCTAAGGCACTTTTTAATAATAAACAAAAAATTCAACTTACATACAATATTCAAAATACTGATCGAGCGTTGGGTACTAGATTATCTTCTGAAGTAACTAGAAAAATTGGAATGTCAGTTTTGCCAGATGATTATGCTTTTATTAGAATGAAAGGATCAGCCGGTCAATCATTAGGAGCATTTTTGGCAAAAGGCATTACTTTAGAAGTTTTTGGTGATGCAAACGATTATGTAGGTAAGGGGCTTTCTGGAGGAAAAATTATTGTTAGGCCCAAAACAGCTTCTACACTAAATACTAGAGAGAATGTTATTATTGGTAATACTGTTCTTTATGGTGCGACAAAGGGTTATTTATTTGCTGCAGGAATAGCGGGAGATAGATTTTGTGTAAGGAATTCTGGTGCAGAAGCAATAGTTGAAGGCTGCGGAGATAATGGTTGTGAATATATGACTGGTGGTAATGCTATCATTTTAGGATCTGTGGGTAATAATTTTGGAGCAGGAATGACCGGAGGTATGGCATTTGTTTATGATAAAGAAGGAACTTTGCCTGTTAGAATAAATTTAGATGAAGTTATATATCAGCAACAAATGACATCATATTGGGAAAATTATTTATTTTCTAAAATTGAAGAACATTTTAAATTGACTCATTCTAATCATGCTAAGAATTTAATGGACAATTGGGAAAAAGAAAAATTTCTTTTTTGGCAAATAGTGCCAAAAGAAATGATACATAAATTTGAAAATCCTGTTTTAGTTAAAGAGATAAAAACAGCTTAATTAAATTAGAGAGCGGACTATATCAATAGCGTTATTAATTACTAACAAATCTGATGGTTTTGATAAGCGGTGATCACTTGATTTTAAATAAATAATTTGCATATTTTTTGTACTAGCAATTTTCATTATTTTTATTGGCAAATCACTATTAACAACTTTATCCTCCATTCCATGAATTAAAATTAAAGGTTTTTTAAAATTAAATTTTTTTTTTAAAATGTTATTTTTTTTTGCTTCAATAAAAAATTTTTTTGTTAATATATAAGAAAAACCTTCGGAATTATATTTTGTAAAGCCCTTTCTTTTAATTTCATTTTTATTATTTTCATAAAGATTATCATATAGATCATTGCCAAAATCAGTAGCTGTTGCTAATCCAATTAAGCCGGTTACTTTTTTTGGACGAGACATTGCTGCTAAAGCCATTAACCAACCCCCCATACTACTTCCAATTAATATCTGTGATCCTCTTGTTAGATTATCAATTATATTTATAATATCTTCTTTCCAATCAGAAATAGTAAAATCTTCAAATTTTCCGAATGATTTTCCATGCCCTCGGCAGTCAAAACGAATAAAAGACAATTTATGTTTTTTAGCATATTTTTCTATGCTAAGAGCCTTTAATCCCTCCATATCTGAATTAAGTCCATGAATAAAAATTATTCCAGGAGAATGCCCTCTAACAGCCTTGTATGCAATTTTTTGATTTTTTTTGTTTATTAAGTAACTCATGATTTAAATTTTTTTTTTTAGTTTATAACATATTTAAAATATGAAAAAATTTAAATTAGCTCAAATTGTTCCAGCATTAAATTCGGGTGGTGTAGAGCAGGGGACTATAGACGTTGCAAATTATTTATCTACAATTAAGATTAAAAATACCATTATATCTAGTGGAGGTAAGATGTTATCATATTTAAATAAAAAATATGTTAACCATTTTGAATTATCTGTTAATTCAAAAAATATCCTTAAAATGCCTTTTTTAGCAAAAAAAATTAATAGAATAATCAAAGAAAATAATATTAACATTTTGCATATACGCTCTAGAGGGCCGGCCTGGTTGCTGCCTTATATTAATAAAATTAATCTTAAAACTGTGTCTACCTTCCATAATGTTTACGGACATCAGAATTTTATAAAAAAAATATATAACAAAGGCTTAACCAAAACTGATTATATTGTTGCAATTTCTCAATATGTAAAAGAAGAAATTATTAAAATCTATAAAATCAATCAAGACAATATAGTTGTTATCAACAGGGGCATCGATACTGATTTTTATAATGCAAAAATTGAAGAAGAAAAAAAGTACATGGAATTTATTAAAAAAACTAATATTTCATCTGATAATAAAATCATTCTTTATCCAGGTAGACTTACTGATTGGAAGGGACAACTAGAATTTTTAAATATTATTGAACAATTTAATAATTATCCTTATATTTTTTATTTTGTTGGAGATGATAAAAATACTTCTTATACAAAAAAATTAGTTAATCAAATTAAAATAAAAAACTTATCTAACAATTGTAAGATCTTAGGTCATTTAGAAAAGGATGATTTAAAAATGATGTATCATTGTTCTGATTTAATTATTTCAAGTCCTATTAAGGCAGAGGGCTTCGGTCGAATTGTTAGTGAAGGTTTGGCAATGAAAAAAATGTTGATTGCTTATAATTACGGAGGTGTTAAGAATCAATTAGAAGGTTTGGATGATATTTATAAAGTTAGTCCGCATGATCAAGAAGAACTAAGAAATAGAATAAAGATTGTTTTAGAATCACCTTCTGAAAATTTTGGAAATATTAAAGAAAAAGCCAGATACAATGTAGTTCAAAATTTTTCAAAAAAACTAATGTTAGAAAAATATACAAATTTATATGAAGGTATCTCTCCTTGAATCGAATATTAATTATTAAACATGGCTCATTAGGGGATATTGTTTTTTCTTTACCTATTATGCATTCAATACGCACTCGCTATCCTAATGCATCTATTAATGTTTTAACTGAAAAAAAATATTTTAATTTTTTATATAGAACTAATTTTTTTAATAATATAATTGAAGATAATAGATCAAATAATATTTTTTCAAGTATTTTATTATTAATTGAACTTATTAAACAAAAATATGACGTTATAATAGATTTACAAAACTCAACAAGAACTACTTACTATCATTTATTTATAAGTATTTTTGGGAGGATAAAAATATGCAGTTCAAGGAAATTTGCACATATAAGATATTATATTCCACCACAGGGTACAGAATCAGTTATTCAGGGGTTGTTTAATCAAATTAAACTTCTTGGTATTCCAGAAATTAAAGATATAGATTATAATTGGCTTAAAACGAATTTAGATGACAGATATAAAAATCGAATAATATTATTTATTCCTGGAGTTTCTAAAAATGGAAAAGAAAAACAATGGGATCCAACAAAGTTTGGTAAATTAGCTAAATATTGTGAGGAAAAAAATTATTATATTTGTATAGTAGGTACTAAAAAAGATGAACCAAGTGTTTTACCAATAATTAATATATGTAAAAAAATAATAAACAATATCGATAGTTCTCCACCAGAGGTTATTTATTCAATTTCACAAATTGCCACTCTAATAATTTCAAATGATACAGGGCCAGGTCATATTGCTGCCCTTACCAAAAAAAATATTTTATGGTTAGTAAATGATAATAGTGTAACAAAAGCCAATATTCCTAACACTCCTAATAATTTTAAAATATCTTCTAAAAATATTAAAAGTATTTCCACTGAAGAGGTTATTAATTTTATTGAAACAAATAACTTAATATAAATTTTTAATTAATTCCGAATTCAAATTATTTTTATTAAAAATAAATTTTTCATAAGAGCTTTTCCAGGGATGATATTCTTGATGTATCATTTCTGGTTTATTTTCTGGATCATATATTATTTTAGAATGAATTTTACAAACTGAAGCAATATGCGAACAACCACATTCTGGTGTAATAACTAAATTCGCTGAATATATAGTTTGTACCCAATTGTAAAATTGCAAATCTTTAAAAATAGTTGTTTGATTAATGCTATTATATAATTTGAACTGTTTATTGTCTATTATTGGAAATGTATCAAATATTAAATTAAATTTATTTTCAGTTGTTTCATCAGAAGTAAGAGCTACAATATACTTATTTTCTAATGATAAAACAAGATTTAAAAAATCTTTCTCTGAATAATATTTATTCAACCATTTTGAAGATAGATGAATAACGCAAATTTTTTTTGGAGCTACAAGAGTTTTTGATTTTGGTAAAAACTTTTCTAAGTTGGTATTTTTATCAATATAAATATTACATTTGTTTAGTAATTCATACATCACTTCTGTTTGATGTATTGTTTCATTATTGTGAAATTTACTAATACGATTTACTATAAGTGTTTGGGAAAAAAAAATTCTAGATAAAATTTTGATTAATAGTTTTGAGTAAATTTTTTTGTTATATCTGGATGTATATATAACATTGGCTTTTTTTAAAGATTTAGAAAATAAACATAAAAAAAAACTCCGCCACCCTGGTGAAAAGTTTAAAAAATAATCATATTTTTCATCACCAAAATGTTGTTTTTCTTGTACATTAAAAATTTTATTAACATATTTAAAATTTTTTATGATTTTAATATTTCTATTAGATACATAAATATCAATTTTTGCTGAAGGATTATGTTTTTTTATAGATTTAATAACAGGTAGAGTTAATATTAAATCACCCATTTTATCTATTCGTGATATACAAATTTTCACAATTAAAGTCCTATTTAAATTTTTCTATATTTAGATTATTTTTAGTTTTATTTGAAGTAATGACTAATATCTAAATAGGATTTTAGTCAAAAAGAACTCTTGAAAAAAATATCAATTCCCCCTATATCCTTTTAAAAATATGAAAATAATTAATTTTTTTGACTATGCTTTTTAAGTATAATTCAATATCATCAATAATAATCCATCGTTTTGATCTTTAATTACAGAGCAAAAAAAGACGTTGGTCCAAGAACAAACGAGCAGATTACTGCTGGTGAGGTCCGCGTGATATCATCGACAGGTGAGCAGCTAGGTATTTTAAGTATAAGAGAAGCACTAAATCATGCTGAAGACGAAGGATATGATTTAGTTGAGGTTTCCCCGGATGCGATACCACCTGTTTGTAAGATTATTGATTATGGTAAATTAAAATACAGAGAACAAAAAAGCAAAAAAGAAGCAAAGAAGAAACAAAAAACTATCGAAGTTAAGGAAATAAAAATGCGCCCAGGAATTGATACGCATGATTATCAAGTGAAAGTAAAAGCTTTAAGCAAGTTTATTAGTGGAGGTAACAAAGTTAAAGTGTCTATGCGTTTTAGAGGAAGGGAAATGGAGCACCAAAATCTCGGATTTGCTCTTTTAAAAAAATTAACAGAAGAAGTTGCAAAATATGCAAAAGTTGAGGTTCCCCCCAAGGGAGAAGGCAAACAAATTATGATGATTTTAGTCCCTCATGTTGAAAAATAATATAATGCTATTGCTTGTATAAAGCATTTTGTCTATAAGCCCCCCACACTATCTATGGCCTGCGGGGCAGCCTAGTGGTAAATTTATTTTAAAGGAGATGAAATGCCCAAGCTGAAGACAAAGAGTAGCGTAAAAAAACGTTTCTCCCGAACAGGTACTGGGAAAATTAAATTTAAGGCATCTGGCAAGCGACATGGTATGAGTAAGCGTAGTAATAAATTTATACGCAATACCAAAAGATCAAGCATCATGTCTCCTAGTGATGCAGCATTAATTAATCATATGCTTCCTTACAATAAATAGGTGTAGATTATGGCAAGAGTATCTAGAGGAGTAACAGCTCACGCAAAACATAAAAAAATAATTAAGCGTGCTAAGGGTTATTATGGTCGAAGAAAAAATGTTTTTAGAGTTGCTGTACAAGCAGTAGAACGTGCCCAACAATATGCATATCGAGATAGAAGAAAACGAAAAAGTGATTTTCGCGGTCTTTGGATTCAGCGAATTAATGCTGCTGCAAGGTTGTATGGGATGACATATTCCCAATTTATAAATGGATTAAAAAAAGAAACTATTGAAATTGATAGAAAAATTTTAGCAGATCTGGCAGTAAATCAACCTAATATGTTTAAAGCTTTAGTTGAAAAAGTACAATCTGCTAGGTAGTTTTTTAACGATATATAATTTATATATAAGTCCATGTCTTTATCATTGGATAAAAATGTTATTTTAGAGGCGATAAGTAAATTATCTGCATTTGATGAACTCGAAAGGGTACGACTTCAATATTTAGGAAAAAAAGGTTTAATTCCAATGGAAATGAAATCTCTTTCTTCATTATCCATTGAACAAAAAAAAATAAAGGGACAGGAATTAAATTTACTTAAATCATTAGTTGAAACAGAGTTACAAAATAAAAAAAATGATCTTGAAAAAGTAGCACTTAATGAAAAATTAAAAAATGAAAAAATTGATACCACTTTACCTCCAAGAGATTATGATACTGGAAAAATACATCCTATAAGTCAAACTATTTATAGGATTATAGAAATATTTGGTGCAATGGGATTCTCAGTAAAAAGTGGACCTGACATAGAAACAGATTATAATAATTTTACTGCTTTAAATATTCCCATCCATCATCCAGCAAGGGAAATGCAGGATACTTTTTATATTGATAATAAAGTTTTAAGAACGCATACAAGTCCTGTTCAAGTAAGAACTATGTCAATATCTGAACCGCCTATTAGAATAATTGTTCCAGGTAGAACTTATAGGAATGATTCTGATGCAACTCATACACCAATGTTTCATCAAGTAGAGGGTTTACTGATTGATGATTCTTCAACAATGGCACATCTTAAAGGATGTTTAATAGATTTTCTAAAAGAATTTTTTGAAATAAATAATTTAGTTTATAGATTTCGTCCTAGTTATTTCCCTTTTACTGAACCAAGTGCAGAAATGGATGTTGCTTTTACAAAAAAGGAAAATGTTCTAAAAATTGGAGAAGGGGACAAATGGCTTGAAATACTTGGATGTGGAATGGTTAATCCAAATGTTTTGGAAAATTGTAAAATAGATCCTAGCAAGTACCAAGGTTTTGCTTTTGGAATGGGAATTGAAAGATTATCAATGTTAAAATATGGAATTACAGATGCTAGAAGTTTTTTTGAAAGTGATTTTAGGTGGCTTAATCATTATGGCTTTAATCCTTTCGACCTAACTTCCTCTTCAGGTTTATAAAATGAAATTTACTCTTGGTTGGTTAAAAGATCATATAGAAACAAATGCAGATATTTTAACTATTGCCGATACCTTAACTAATATAGGATTAGAAGTTGAAGATATTCAAAATAAAACCGAAGATTATAAAAATTTTACCGTAGCAAAAGTTATAAGTACAACAAAACATCCTGATGCAGATAGACTAAAAATTTGTAGTGTTGAAACGAATAACGGTATTTTCCAAGTTGTTTGTGGAGCTAATAATGCGAAAGCTGGTATGTTGGGTATTTTTGCTCCTACTAACACATATGTGCCAGGAACTAAAATGCATCTTAAAAAATCAAAAATCAGAGGAATAGAGTCTTGTGGTATGTTATTGTCCGAAAGAGAATTAGGTATTTCAGACGAGCATGAAGGAATTATAGAATTAAAAGGTAATTATAAAATAGGAGACTCGGTTTCTGCAATATATGGTTTTGACGACCCTGTAATTGATATTAATATAACGCCAAATAGATCAGATTGTTTGTCTGTTAAAGGTGTTGCTAGAGATTTAGCAGCAGCTGGGATAGGTATTTTTAAAGAAAAAAAAATAAAAAAAATTAAAGGTAGCTTTGTTAGTAATGTTAAATGGTTAAGAAAATTTAATGAGGAAGAAGAGTATTTATGTCCTGGAGTAGCAGGAAGATTATTTACAAATCTTAAAAATACTGAAAGTCCTGATTGGTTAAAAAAAAGATTAACCGCAATTGGATTAAGACCTATTAGCGCTTTAGTTGATATTACTAACTATATAACATTTGACTTAGGTCGACCCCTTCATGTTTATGATGCTGATAAGTTAAGTGGAGATTTAGTAATGCGCAAAGCTAACAAAAATGAAAAATGCAGAACACTTGATGAAAAAGAATATTCATTAACAAATGATATGATTGTTATTAGTGATGATAAAAAATTACATGGTATTGGTGGTATAATGGGAGGATTAGAAAGTGGTTGTTCGTTAAAAACATCAAATGTCTTTTTAGAGGTGGCATTATTTGATCCTGTAAGTGTTACTAAAACAGGAAGAAAATTAAACCTTCAAAGTGACGCAAGATATCGCTTTGAAAGAGGTTTAGATTTAACATCAATAGAATGGGGGGTAGATATTGCTACACAAATGATTATTGAGATTTGTGGAGGAGAAGTAAGTGAGGTAGTTGTTGATAAGATAAAAGATTTAAATTCTAAAGTTGTATATTTTGATACAAATATAACCAAAAAACTTGGTGGAATAAATATTGATCTTAAACAGCAAATTCAGATTTTAGAAAATCTCGGTTTTAAGATAAAAAAATATGAAAATACAAATTTTAAAATAACAGTTCCAACTTTTAGACCTGATATTAAGGGAACTGCAGATATAGTTGAAGAAATTTTGCGTATATATGGTTTTAACAAAATAGAACCTATTTCATTAATTGAGGATAAAAATCAAACTAATGAAATCTTAGATTCTAATCTTAAAAGTTTTTACAAGTCAAAACGTTTAATCGCTAATAGAGGTTACTTAGAAACAGTAACATGGTCTTTTATGGATATACAAGAAGCCAACTTTATAAATAATAATAGTTCATTAAGTATTAAAAATCCCATTAGTTCAGATTTAAGTGCTATGAGACCTTCAACTTTTCCTAATTTGTTAAATGCAGTTAATGCCAATGTATCTAAATTGTATACCAGTGGAAAGTTGTTTGAAGTTGGACCAAATTTTCAAAGTAAAGCTGAACATGAGCAGCAAATGGTAGCAACTGGGATACAATATGGTTTTTTAGGTACCTCATCATGGATTAATGAAAGAAGATTTCCAGATGTCTATGATATTAAGAGTGATGTTTTTTATATTTTAGAACAACTAAATATCCCAATCAACAACCTTATTCATGGAATATTTGAAAATAAAATGTATCATCCTGGCAAATCATCACAATTACGATTAGGAAAAATTGTTTTAGCTAATTTTGGTGAAATCAATCCTATATTTTTAAACCGATTTGATATTAAAACATGTGTCTGTGGTTTTGAAATATTTTTAGATGAGCTTTATAAGTTTCAGACAAAAAAATCTTTTACAAAAAAAGCATATGAAAATAATCCTTTTCAATTAGTTGAAAGAGATTTTGCTTTTTTATTTCCACAAAATATAAAGGCAATTGATATTATTAATCAAATTAGGAAAATAGATAAAAAAATAATAAAAAAAGTTGTTATTTTTGATGTATTTGAAGGAAGCAAATTACCAAAGAATAAGAAAAGTATAGCATTAAAAATAACACTGCAACCACAAGAAAAGACTTTTACAGATGAAGAAATTGAAAATTTATCTGCAAAAATTATTGATCTTATTTCAAAATCTTTTGAAGGTGAATTAAGACAATAATGACAGAATTGAGAAATCTTAGAAACTTTTCTATTGTTGCCCATATTGATCATGGCAAATCAACTTTAGCTGATAGGTTGATACAATTTTGCGGTGGTCTAACAGATAGAGAAATGAAAGAACAAGTTTTGGATTCTATGCAATTAGAGAGGGAACGTGGAATAACCATTAAAGCACAGACTGTAAGGTTGAATTTTAAATCTAAAGATGGAAAAGATTATATATTAAATTTGATGGATACACCGGGGCATGTTGATTTCTCCTATGAAGTATCACGTTCTTTAGTAGCATGTGAAGGTTCGATCCTAATTGTTGATTCTACCCAAGGTGTTGAAGCACAAACATTAGCAAACGCTTATCAAGCAATAAATAATAATCATGAAATAATACCTGTTTTAAATAAAATAGATTTACCTTCATCTGAGCCTAAAAAAATTAAAGATCAAATTGAAGAAATTCTAGGAATAGATGCACAAAATGCAGCATTGGTTTCAGCAAAAACAGGAGAAGGAATAAATGAATTATTAGAAAAAATTGTTAAAATTCTTCCATCCCCCTCTGGTGAATTAGAGGAGCCACTTAAATGTATGTTAGTTGATAGTTGGTATGATAGCTATTTAGGCGTTGTGGTTTTGGTGAGAGTCATTAATGGAGAATTAAAAAAAAATCAAAAAATACGTTTTATGGCAGCTGGTGTTACGCACACTGTTGATAGAGTTGGTATTTTTTCTCCTAAACCAGAAGAAGTAGAATATCTTGGACCTGGAGAAATAGGATTTATTAATTCAGGGATAAAAAGTGTTTCAGATTGCAAAGTAGGAGACACTATAACTGAAGATAGAAATCCCACCTCTGAACCTTTGCCAGGTTTTAAACCTTCACAACCAGTTGTATTCTGTGGAATGTTTCCTGTAGATTCAGACGACTATGAACATCTAAAAGATAGTATGTTAAAGTTAGCGTTAAATGATTCTAGCTTTTCTTATGAGTCTGAGGCGAGTCCCGCTTTAGGATATGGATTTAGATGTGGTTTTTTAGGTTTATTACACTTAGAGATTATCAGAGACAGACTTGAATTAGAGTTTGACCTTGAATTAGTGACTACTGCTCCATCAGTTGTATACAAAATTAATATGAGAGATGGAACTGTTATTGATTTACATAACCCAACAGACATACCGGACCCAGTAAAAATTAATAATATTGAAGAACCTTGGATCAAAGCTACTATAATTGTACCCGACGAATATCTTGGAACAGTTTTAGAATTATGTACCTCAAAAAGAGGTATTCAAATAAATTTAAGTTATGCAGGTCCTAGAGCTATGGTTGAATACAAACTTCCTTTAAATGAAGTTGTTTTTGATTTTTATGATCGCCTTAAATCAATTACTAAAGGTTATGCTAGCTTTGATTATGAAATTTTAGGATATGAGGTTAATGATCTTGTTAAGGTTTCAGTGATGATTAACGGAGATCCTGTTGATGCATTATCTTTAATTGTTCACAAAGATAGATCTCAATCTAGGGGGAGAGCATTATGTGTAAGGCTGAAAGATTTAATTCCACGTCAACAATTCAAAGTAGCAATACAAGCTGCTATTGGAGGCAAGATTATTGCAAGAGAAACAGTAGCTTCATTTAGAAAAGATGTGACACAGAAATTATATGGCGGGGATGTTACAAGAAAAAATAAATTACTAGACAAGCAGAAGAAAGGCAAAAAAAGAATGAGGCAGTTTGGTAAAGTAGATATTCCCCAAAGCGCTTTTTTGAATGCGCTAAAGATGAATGAGAACTAATTTAAATTAAATTCAAATTAAAACTGATTACTATTCTTTCTTCATTTGATCGATTTATATCAACAGAATGATGAAGATAGCTCGGAAATAAAACTAATAAACCTTCTTCGGGCTTAATAGTTACAACATTAGTGTTTAGTTTATTTGGGGTTGAAATTTTAGGATGATAGTAACTGGGTTCACTTCGTGGATCATGAAATACAATATTACCACAATTTTCGGGGGCTTTAACATAATAAGCTGCACTTATAAAATTATTACCATGAATATGTCGAGCATTAGTAGCCTCTGATTTATTAATTATTGACCACATACTAGTTATTTTAGCTTTTTGATCTTTTAGATCCCAACCCATATCAATTAAAGCCTCATTAATACTTGCCGCTATAGAGTTAAAAAATTCTTTAGGCTCAGAATCTTGCATATTGAAATCTGGAGAATGCCATCCCCTCAGATTTGATTTTTGAATACCTTCAGGATTTTGTTTTTCTAATTTCTTTATATATGCAAAAATTTTAATGTTTACTTTTTCAAAATCTGGTGTTTTAGAAACCCATACTGGTGTAGAAAAAAACAAATTTAATTCTGAAATTCTTTTTGTCATAATTTTTAATTATCTCATCTTTTTCAATTAAGCTACTTGAAAGTTTATAAAAAACTATCTCAGAAGAAGAAGTATTTACCTTTTTTTCATTGAATATATTAACTAATTATTAATTTTTAACTTATACAATACAAATTTTTTCAGAGGTTCGCCTTTCTTTAAGTTAACTGGTGATTTCTTACCTATTAGTTTTTCATAATATTTAGGTTCCACCCCATACCCAGGTCTTATCCTTCTTATGTTTTGATTATTAAACATATCTCCTTTTTTTATATTTTCAGTTACAAATATTGATCTTCTAAATATATTTGATTTTGTTTCAGATTTATTTCTGTAAAAATACTCCTTACCTAAAAGACTATAAGCTAAATCTACATCTTCTTTAAATTTTCTTATTTCTTTTCCTTTTAAAGAAAAATTAATGTCCAATCCTTTTTTTTGTTTATCTAAAGCAATATGTTTTTCTACCATATCAGCACCAGCTGCAATTGCAGCCATAGCAACCCTATTATCTTTTGAATGGTCTGAGAATCCTACTTTGCATTTGAATTTATTTTTTAAAATTTTTATATTATTTAAATTGAAATCAGTATTTTTAGAAGGATAGTTACTTACACAATATAAAAGAGTTATATCCTTTGCCCCATATCTTTTTGCTGTTTTATAAGTTAATCCAATTTCTTCTATTGATGCCATTCCTGTTGAAATAATGATAGGTTTATTAGTTCGAGCAATTTTTTTTATTAATGGAATGTCAGTCATTTCAAATGATGCTACTTTATAAATTGGGCATTTTAATTTTTCTAACAAATCAACAGCAGTTTCATCAAAGGGAGTGCTAAAAATGATAATGCCTAGTCTCTTCGCATAATCAAATAATTCTTTATGCCATTCGAAAGGAGTATGAGCCTTATTATATAAATCCCATAAAAAATATCCTTTCCATAAACCATTTTTAATTTTAAAATATTTATTATTATATTTCATAGTCATTGTGTCAGGAGTATAGGTTTGTAGTTTTACAGCATCAG
>Ga0315336_1003209_pt1 | contig 22460 bp, 19 predicted proteins | sample ASW5metaG_FD_204512 | JGI IMG/M metagenome (GOLD analysis project Ga0315336, IMG submission 204512) | Ammonia-oxidizing marine archaeal communities from Monterey Bay, California, United States - ASW #5 | ecosystem: Environmental > Aquatic > Marine > Intertidal zone | place: USA: California... | reverse complement strand
CCCACTCGAGTATCAGTCAGCAATGACTGGTTCCCACCACCGGCGAGTGCTTGACAGGCAGTTCCCCCGCTGCCAGCACTCGCCTCTTTTTTTTGTTTGGGGCGCTCAAATATTCGTAAGGTTGACGGAGATTCCATCGGCCTACGAGCGGACTTATGTGACGTAGCTGTATTGGTTTAGCTGAGTTCTGGAAACAGGAATGAAGCGCTATTTACCTTGTAACTGCATGAAATCATTGACTTTTTGGAGTTGATCGGCTAAACTGTTCGCTTCAGCGAGCCTGCGATTAATACGGTATTCGCTCGAATAGCAGTGCGAACACCGTCCGTTCCGGACAACGTTTCTAAGCGCGGAATTTGGTGTCAAGTTCATAGGCCCGGCGCCCAGCCGGTGAAACGTTTTCCATTAAAGCAATGAACAACCATAGAGTCGGGAGAACACGATGACCCTGAAACTGGCTACTTGCCTCAGCATATTCTCTGGAAGTCCAGATCGATATTGTCCCGATGGGTATCGGGATCCGTTACGACTGCAAGAGAGTATTGCTGCAGCGTCCAAAATAAAAGGCGTGAAGGGTGTCGAACTGATTCAGACGGACATTACTTCGGAATATCCTGTTAAGGAAGTAAAGCGCATGTTGCGCGATTACAATCTGGGGTGTTCGGGCGTTGCCGCAAATCTGGCGAATGATCGCCGGTTCGCGCTGGGTGCGTTTGGACATCACCATCAGAAGACTCGAAACGCCGCGATCGATGAGGGTCGCAAGGCGGTGGATTACGCTCGCCAACTCGGTGCAACTGAGGTTACGTTGCGATTATTTAGTGATGGGTTTGATTATCCATTCCATGTCGATTACACGACGCATTGGAACACGGTAATTTCTTCGATAAAAACGATCGCAAAATACGCTTCGCCCGACATAAATGTCGCCATTGCTTACAAACGGCGCGAACCGCGCAAGCATCTCACGGTCGCAACGGTGGGCAAGGCCCTTTCGATGTGCCAAGAAATTGCTATGAAGAATGTTGGTGTAGCCATGAATTTCTCGCATGCGATGATGGCGGGGGAGAATCCGGCGGAGTCCATTGCATTCTTGGCGCGATCGAGCAAACTTTTCCAAATGTACTTTACAGACAGCTACGGCCTGTGGGATGACATGATGGTGCCCGGTGGCGTGCATCTCTGGGAATTGATGGAATCGCTGATGTACTTGAAGTCGAATAAGTACAAGGGCTATCTCACGATCGACATGATGCCGCAACGGATCGATCCGTCGCAGGCGCTCCAGATTGCGGTGGGTAATCTTTCGATCTGTTGGAAAAAGCTCGATAAGCTGGATACGACTGAACTTCGAAAAGCCCAGCGGACGTTGGACGCGGTAGAAAGCCAGAAGCTTGTACGAAGGGTCATGTTGCAAGCGTAGCGTGATGACGGTCATCCGGCCTGACTCCATAGTATGCATGAATGAGGTATTCCCCGGGGTTTTCTAATCCCCCGGCATTCAGGTATACCAAGGACCGGGAAAGGGTATTCGTATTCACGCATCAGGAAATACGCGGGGCCTCAAGGCGTCACTTGCACGCCGGGTTGATCGGCTCAAGAGTCGACGCATTTCGCCGGACGCACTGGTTTCGCCCGAGTTGGCGCGATCGCTCACCGAGCTTTCCTTGGAAACGCAACGGCAACTCGGCTTGCTCATCGACCGGCGAGGACGCGTTCGTGAAGTTATCGTCGGTGATGCGCGCGGGGTATTTCTGCCGGATCTCACCTCCTATCGCCGCGGTTTCGATCGGTTGTGTGGCCTTCGTTTGGTGCATACGCACCTCAAGGGCGAACCGCTCAATGAAGACGACTTTACAGATCTCTCGTTATTGCGGCTTGACGCTGTCACCGCGATCGGAGTCGATGATGCCGGTCTTCCGGGCAAGGTGTTCACGGCACATTTGTTGCCCGCCGCGAATGGCGAACGATCATGGGAGATCTTACCGCCGCTGCTGGTCCATGAGCTTGATGACGATTTCCTAGAACTGGTCACGTCCATTGAAGATGAATTTGCGCGGGTGCGCGCGCCGCGCCCGGCGGGTGACCGTCGCGACCGAGTCATACTGATTCACGTGGGTCCGGAGACATCATCCGTTGCCCAAGATTCGATGGCGGAGTTAGGAGAGCTGGCCCGTAGCGCTGGGATTGTTGCCGTCCATCGAGTGTCGCAACGCCGTCAACCTGATCCGCGCACGGTGATGGGGAAGGGCAAGCTTCAAGACGTTATCATTCAGGCCATGCGCCTTGGTGCGGAAGCATTGGTATTCGACCTGAACCTTGCGCCAACACAAGTTCAATCGCTGGCGAAGTTAACGGATTTGAAGATATTGGATCGCTCGCAGGTGATTCTCGACATTTTTGCGCAACACGCGCAGACCCGTGAAGGGCAGATCCAAGTGGAATTGGCGCAGCTTCGGTATTTGCTGCCGCGGCTGGGTGCGCAACAGGCGGCACGCGCGTATTCACGGCTCACGGGCGGCATCGGCGGCCGCGGACCTGGTGAAACGAAACTTGAGATCGATCGGCGTCGCGCGCAAACACGAATCGCTCAGTTGGAACGAGAAGTCGGCAAGCTGGGAGAGCGGCGTGACCTGCGTCGCCGGCAGCGAGATCGTAAAGGCGTGCCCATTGTCAGTATTGTGGGGTATACCAACGCGGGTAAGTCTACGTTGTTGAATCAACTGACGCGGAGTGATGTCACTGCTGAGAACGCCCTGTTCGCAACGCTCAATCCGGTATCACGGCGATTACGGTTTCCCAAGGAGCGAGAAATCATCATTACGGATACGGTAGGATTCATCCGAGATCTCCCTGATGAATTGTTGGCGGCGTTTCGGACGACGCTTGAGGAATTGCAACACGCGGACCTTCTGCTTCATGTGGTGGACGCATCGAGCACTGATTTAGATGAGAAGATCGAGGTGGTTCAAAACACGTTGCGAGAGTTGGGGCTACAGTCAAAGGCCCAGGTTTGTGTCTTGAATAAGAGCGATCAGTGTGACACCGAAGAATTGGCCGGGCTTGAGGTTCAACACGATGGCGTCGCCGTATCGGCTTTGCAGCGGGAAACGTTTGCCCCCCTGATGGACCGGTTGGAATCGATGCTATGGTCGGATACTGGAGCGCATGTAGGAAAGTGATTGTGAACGGAATACGAAATTCAATCGTAGTCGCCAGTGTTTCGATGGGCATTGTGATGGGGGCAGTCGCACACGCGGATGCATTCGATGATGCCGAGGCGTTAATAAAAGAAGCAACCGATCTGGCTCTTAATCTGCAGAATTCCAATCCACCTCCCGATGCTGAGAAGATTGAGCAGGTCCAGCAAGAGGCCATAGCGAAATTGCGTGAGGCGCGCAAGGTGCTGGAACGCAGTGGAGCGCGGACGACCGATAGCGCAGAAATGGCGTACTTATACGGCGACGTGTTTGTGCGGCTAGGCGATATCGATCTAGCGTTTATCGCGTTGAGGAACGCATTCAGATTAGCACCGGAGAATGCGGAATACGCGCTGGCGTACGGCACTATCGCGGTTGGATTGGGCGAAGGCTATGAAGAAGAGGCGGCCAAGGCTCTTCGTGCCGTCGTGGAGATCGCGCCTGAATCCGGAAATGCTGCGAACGCTCACGCGCAATTGGCTGATGTCTACCGCCGATCCGGTCTCTACGACCTCACCCTAGAATCGGTCGAATCCGCATTGCTGATCAATCCGGATCACCCTGGGGCGCAGTTTCTGAAAGCGGTGTGTCTCGCGCGTCTCGGACGATTCTTGGAGGCCAATACGCTGATGGATGTTGTCGCGGCGAGCGCGCCCACCTTGGCCGGGGACATCCATGGCCGGCTCTATGATGCGATCCTCGATTTCGAGCGTCGAAATCTGTGGATCGCCAATACGGCCGAAGAACACGCGGCATACGGAAAGATGCTCATCCGCGTGAACCGCCTTCCGGACAGCATGAATTCGTTGCGTCATGCCGTTCGTCTTAATCCAGACGACGCAATCGTATGGAATCTATTGGGCAGCGTCTACCGACAAGCCAATCGAATCGATGATGCACGCGACGCATTCGAGCATTCGCTCGCGATCAATCCGGATCAAGAACGGACACTCCAAGTGCTGGAACAGTTGAAGACCGCTACGCCCGCTCCTTAATTCCTTCGGCAACCCCTCAATCCATTGGCTCGGAAAACAATTCTTCAAAAGCGGCGGAATACTCGTTCATCACGGACGTCATATCCGGTGCCCCATCGCCCATGACGTTGCGGAGTGACGTAACCGGCTTGTCGGAAATGCCGCAGGGGATGATCAGTTCGAAGTGATCCATTTTGGGATCGACATTGAGTGAAATGCCATGGTACGTAATCCAATTGCGTACACCAATTCCGACGGCGGCAATTTTCGCGCCGTCTATCCAGACGCCCGTCATGCCTTCGACTCGTTCTCCGATTAGATTGTAATGACTGAGTGTGCGAATAAGGGTTTCTTCGAGCTGTCGTAGATACCAGCCGAGCGACCGTTTCCAATGCGCTAAATTAATTATGGGGTAGGCGACGAGTTGGCCGGGGCCGTGGTAGGTGACGTCACCACCGCGGTCGACTTCGAGAACGTCGATTCCCATTTTCTCGAATGCGGGTCGGCTTTGTAGAAGATGTTTCTCATCTGAACTTCGCCCTAGCGTGATGACCGGATTGTGTTCGAGAATCAAGAGTGTGTTTGTCGCATCGCCCAACTCGACGTCCGTTCGAATTTGTTCTTGAAGTGCGAGTCCCTCAGCGTATGGCGTCAATCCCGGGATGCGGCGCACTTCGATGGCAGTACTAAGATCGGTCATCGCTAAGCCTAGTTACCGGCGGAGATTACGAAGACCGCCTCGTCGGCGAACAAGTTGGGCCAGGTGGCGGCTCGGCCGCCTTCGCCTTGGCTGGAGAGCGGGATTTCGTGTTCAATTTTGATGTTCCGAGTCTCACAGTATTGGCGAAAGTCTTTGATCGACAGGACGTGCCTGTTTGGACTGTTGAACCAGGCGTAGGGGAGGTTGCGGGTGATCGGGGCGCGGCCTTGTACGATCACCTTTGCCCGCACTTTCCAAAATCCGAAATTAGGAAAACTGACAATGACGCGCCGTGCAACTCGGATCATTTCGGCGAGGACGAACTCTGGCTTTTTAACGACTTGCAAGGTCATGCTGAGGATCGCATAGTCGAAACTCTGGTCAGGCAAGTAACCAAGGCCATCGTCAATGTCGCCTTGCACGACTGAGATGCCCTGACGCACGCAACTCGTGATGTTGCCTTGGCGCAACTCTACGCCGACGCCATCGACGTCTTTGTATTCCAACAATTGCGACAGCAACTCGCCGTTGCCACACCCAATGTCGAGCACACGACTATTGGGTTCAACGAGTTTTACGATCAAGTTGTAGTCGACGCGGACACCTTCGTAGATACTGCGCGGTGACATGGGTTCCGGGCCCAGATCGGTATCGGAATCGTGATGGGAAATTGGCGGGCCGGTAGGTGGGTCGTCAAGGCCGTATCGATATGGCTCCGCGACGTTCTTGAGGAATCCGCCGATCAGTTTTCGCATAGCGTCAACTTCAAGGAGGAACGCATCGTGGCCGTAATCGGATTGAATATTACAATAGGTCACATCGCTTTTCTGGCGGGTGAGCGCATGAACCACTTCCTGCGATTGGTAGGGTGGGTAAAGCCAATCAGATGAATAGGATAGGACCATTACTTTGCACTTCGCCAGGGCCAAAGCGTTGTCGAGGCCGCCATGGGAGGATGCGAGATCGAAGTAGTTGATGGCTTTTGTTAAATACAAATAGCTGTTTGCGTCAAAGCGGTTAACAAACTGGGCCCCCTGATAATCGAGATAGGTCTCAACAGAGAACTCGCTGCCAAAATCGTAGCTGTAGCGATCGGTCTCGCGCAACGCGCGGCCAAACTTGGATCGCATGGACTCATCGGACAAGTACGTGATGTGTGCCAACATGCGGGCGATAGACAACCCTTGATCGGGGTGATCTTCGGCATCGTGGTAATCGCCGCCGTGAAACTCTTGGTCGCCTTGGATGGCATGACGCCCGACGGCATCAAACGCGATCGCCTGCGCGCCTAGCCGCGGCGTTGTTGCAATCAGGATCGCGGATTCGGTGTGGTCAGGATAGCGGGTCATCCATTCGAGTGCTTGCATACCGCCCATCGATCCACCGGCTACGGATCGAAGTTTGTTGATGCCGAGATGCGTGATGAGTTCCCGTTGCGCGCGAACCATGTCCGCGATAGTAATAATGGGAAACTGCAGGCCGAATGGTCTGCCGGTTTCGGGGTTGATTGATGATGGGCCTGTGGAACCTTGGCATCCACCAATCACGTTCGAACAAATTATGAATTGATGGTCGGTATCAAATGCCTTACCGGGCCCGACCATGTCGTTCCACCAGCCCGGTTTCCGGTCTTCCTGCGTATGAAAACCGGCGGCGTGTGCATCACCCGATACGGCGTGTAACAAAAGTATCGCGTTGGACTTATCGGCGTTTAGATCCCCGTACGTTTCGTAGGCGAGCGTGATGGGGCCGAGTTTGCGGCCGCAATCCAGCTCCATCTCGTTCGGCGCGTGGGCAAACGTAAAGAACTGGGGTTCAACTATTCCTATAGAGTCGTCGTCGTTCATCGTTTTACATCTCTTAACATGCATACCATGCTACGGAGGATGGGCGAAGCGATCAAAGTTGCCTCATTCCTGAAAACAGAAATGGGACCGCGTCTGGCGGTCCCATGCCGTTTAGGTCGACTGGATTGGGGTGTGATTAGGGCTGGGTGTAGAGCGGAGTCGAGAGATAACGTTCGCCCGAGTCCGGAAGAATGACGACGATATTCTTGCCCGCGTACTCATCCAGTGCGGCGAGGCGAAGCGCAACGGCCGCAGCGGCACCGCAACTGATGCCACTAATGATGCCCTCTTCCTGGGAAAGGCGGCGGGCCATTTCCATCGCTTCGTCGTTCCCTGCGAGTTCGATCTTGTCGATGTAGCTCATATCGAGAATGTCGGGCTTGAATCCTGCGCCGATGCCTTGGATTTTGTGTGGTCCCGGTTTGCCGCCGGAGAGAAACGGCGAACCTTCCGGTTCAACTGCAACTATTTCGACGGGTGCTTTCTTCTCGTCTTTTAGATATCGAGAAACGCCCGTGATGGTGCCGCCCGTCCCGATACCGGCCACGAATACATCAACCTTCCCCTCGGTGTCATTCCAAATCTCGGGGCCGGTGGTTTGGAAATGGATCTCTGGATTGGCTGGATTCTTAAATTGTTGCGGCAGGAAATAGTCAGGGTTTTCCGCGGCAATTTCCTCGGCTTTGCCGATGGCGCCGGGCATCCCTTTTGCCCCTTCGGTCAGCACAAGTTCTGCGCCAAGCGCTTTGAGCATACTTCGCCGCTCCATGCTCATCGTATCCGGCATGGTCAGAATCAAGCGATAGCCGCGAGCGGCGGATACGAAGGCGAGCGCGATTCCGGTATTGCCGGAGGTGGGTTCAATGATGGTGCCGCCCGGTTTGAGGTCGCCGCTCTTTTCGGCCGCCCAAATCATCGCAGCGCCGAGGCGACATTTGACCGAATAGGCAGGGTTTCTACCCTCGATTTTCGCGATGACGTTGCCCTTGAGGCCCGCACCGAGTTTGCTCAACCGGACGAGCGGTGTGTTTCCGATCGAGTAGCTATTGTCGTCGTAAATGCGCATGTTGTGGCTCCTTAGCGGGTGTAGTTGGATTACAGTGGCGTCTCTTTATTCTGTATTCAGCAACGCGTGTAATCGGGTCACGGGCTGGTCCGAGGCTTCCCGTAATCTAACAACGTGCAACCGTACTGTCAACGCCCATCATCACTAATTGCAATAGCTTACGCGGAAACGCGACAATAAAACCCCAGTGACGCCAGTATCCGGTGTCGGTGAGTAAATTGAGGTAGATGGCTGGTTCATGACTGACGAACAACCAGAACACGGCGCCGACGGCGGTTTTGAGACTCGGGCGATTCATGCCGGACTCGGATTCACAGGCGATACCGGAGCGGTAATTCCCCCGTTGTATCAGACCTCGACCTTTGCGTCGGGCAACGCAGATGGTTTTGATTACACCCGATCGGGCAACCCGAACTTCACGCTGCTCGAACAAACGTTGGCGTCCTTGGAAGGCGCGCAACATGCCACAGTTTTCGCCAGCGGCGTTTCTGCGATTACCGCGCTAGTATCAAGCCTAAAACAAGGCGACAAGATTCTGGCCGAAGAGAATGTATACGGCTGCACCTTTCGGATGTTCGAACAGGTTTTTCGCAAGTTCGGAGTTGATGCGGAATACATCGACTTCGCCGATGAAAACAACTATGGCCAGATCGCGCAGCGCAAGCCCGCGATTGTTTGGATTGAATCGCCGACGAATCCACTTTTGAAAATTCTCGACATCGCTGCGATTGCGGAGCAATGTCGCGGCGTCGGGGTACCTTTAGTGGTGGATAACACGTTTGCATCGAGCTATGTACAACGGCCGATTGAACTGGGTGCTGATATTTCGTTGTTGAGCACGACAAAGTATGTGAACGGACATTCCGATAGTTTAGGGGGCGCTGTCTGTACCAATGATCAGGAATGGCATGAACGCATGGTGTTTGCTCAGAAGGCGCTTGGACTGCATCCATCACCCTTCGATACGTGGTTAATCGCGCGGGGCGCGAAAACCATGGCGATTCGGATGGAACGTCACCAAGCAAATGCGTTGGCGTTCGCTCTCCATTTGGAAGCGAGCGGTGCGGCACGTTGGGTGCGATATCCGTACCTTGAATCGCATCCGCAAATCGATTTGGCACGCAGGCAAATGTCAGGCGGATCGGGCATCGTGACGGCTGAACTGAATCTATCGCCTGATCAAATTACGAAGTTTTTGTCTGGATTACGGCTATTCACTCTCGCCGAGAGTTTGGGCGGTATCGAATCGTTAGTCTGTCATCCCGCCTCGATGACCCACGCATCCGTTCCCAAGGAAACGCGCGAGGCGGTTGGAATCACTGACACGCTGGTACGTTTTTCGGTGGGCATCGAGCAGGTCGATGATCTCATCGCGGATGTCGACCAAGCGATCGCGGCGACGTGACGCGCCGCTCATGACGATGACAGGACATCGAAACCTGCTGACAGACCCGTTGTGGCGCGCGGAGGATTTGGGAAAACCCATACCCGATTCACCGGACGCGGTATCCGTAGCACTGCCGACGTGGGATCAGGTCGTAGGGTACGAAGAAGGCCGGCAAGAGATACTCGATGCGCTGTCGTGTGGTTACCCGCGGTTTTGCGTACGGCCCTCCGTGCAGGAGCTTTTTGATGCCTGCGTTGACCGGTTCGGTAAGAGCGGTGACGTGGGGTTTGCCTTTCCGTCGGAATCAGTAGCATTGCGGTGTCGTGACTTCATCGCACGCCATGACGATGTGAAAGCGTGGATCGAGCCGTACGGTAACTCGGGCGTATTTGGCGTGATTGTGCCTGAGGGTTCCGCGGACACCATCAAGGAATACTGGCAACACTCCGGGGAGATTGTGAGTTCGCGGCGCGCACGTGCCGCGCTACATGACACAATCGAGGATGCGCGCGCGCCTGTCGCAGAACGGGAAGTTCGCGAACACATTGCGTCGTGGACCGGTGCGGATGCGACCGATGTGTTTCTCTATCCCTCTGGGATGGCGGCACTCGCTGACTCGCAACGCATGTTGCACGCATTACGCCCAGACCGAAAAAGTGTTCAATTGGGTTTTCCGTATGTCGACTTGTTGAAACTCCAGCAAAAGATCGGGCCCGGCGTCTATTTCTTTCCGGAGATAGATGCCGAATCGGTTGACGACGTATGCAAAGTATTGGAATCGGAAGAGATTTGCGGATTGTTTACGGAGTTTCCGGGGAATCCGCTGTTGCGTTGTCCGGATGTTGAGCCGTTGGGCGATGCCATCCGACGGAACGGCGGATTGTTCGTGATCGATGAGACCATTGGATCATTTGCCAACGTCGACTGTTTGCACGCATGCGATGCCGTGATGACGAGCTTGACGAAATACGTTTCAGGTGTCGGAGATGTCATCGCTGGATCGCTCGTGTTAAATGCTGATTCACCGCAATACGACGCGATGCGATCGTATCTCGCCACGCATTTCGAACCTTTGTTGTGGGGCGACGATGCCGTTGTGCTTGCCGCGAATGCGCGGAACTATCTCGAACGAATGACTCGAATAAATCACAACGCGGAACGGCTGGCCGATCACCTCCACGATCATCCCGCCGTTGAATCGGTACTGTATCCGAAATACGCCCATGCCACAGCTTATGATCAGCTGTTGAAGCCAGGGGGCGGCTACGGTGGGCTGCTCAGTGTGGTGACGAAAGACGGTGCGAGCACGGCTCCTGGATTTTACGACAGGCTTCGTGTGAGCAAGGGGCCGAGCTTGGGTACGAACTACACCTTGGCATGTCCGTTTACGCTGCTCGCCCATTTCAATGAACTGGATTGGGCCGAATCACTCGGCGTGTCGCGTTGGCTGGTTCGGGTTTCCGTAGGACTGGAGGAACCCGAAGATTTGATTCAACGCTTTGACGAAGCTCTGTCCGGGGCGTAGCGATCTACGCGTAACCGATGTTGGGCCGCATTCGCTCCTTCGTTGAAGAGCGGATTAACAAAGGAGATTGAGCTCTTGAACAATCGCCTGCAATATGAACTCATCATTGCGGTACTGCTCGTTTGTGGTTGCGCGCCCACCATTCACGACGCCGCGCTTCGTGCGGATGTTGAGGCGGTCGAATCGCTTCTGAACGAAAAGCCGTCGCTCATAAATGAACCGGCCGGCCGGGGTAAGACGCCGTTGCATCTTGCTGTGACGAGTGGCCACGAGCGGACGGATGAATTGGTTTCGATGCTCTTGGATCACGGGGCCGATCCGAACGCGCATGATGTGACGGGGATGACGCCGTTACATGTGGCCGCGGGCTGGACTAAACGTAGCCGCGCAGCGCTGTTGGTCGAGGGTGGTGCCGATGTCGATGCGGTGGACGCCATCGGGAATACGGCGTTGCACGAAGCTGCGTTGGAAGGCCGGGGCGCGATGACGCATTTCCTGTTGGGAGCAGGAGCGGATCCAATGCTCCAGAATGCGATGGGGGAGACTCCGCTCGACCTAGCTGAATTGGGCGGTTTTGATCGTATTGCGGCCCTGATTAAGGCCTCATCGCCTGGATAATAGGCCCTTATGCGCAATATCGATGGATTGGGTATAATGTGTGCCGTTCATTATTGACGAGCAAGCTGTAGCTGCCTGTGACTCTTTGGGTTATGGCAGTCGAGCACAGCAAAATCTGGAACTAAACTATTTCGATAGTTTCTGAATGGTGGAGTATCGGCAAACGCGATGGGTAATGATCAAGGACCGGTTGAGATTTATACGGATGGCGGATGCGAGCCGAATCCAGGAACCGGCGGTTGGGGGGCGATCCTGCAGTTTGGGGATCAGCAGAAAGAGTTGAGCGGGGGACAGCTCGACACGACGAACAACCGTATGGAATTGACGGCCGCGGTGCGCGCATTGGAGGCGTTGAAACGGCCGAGTGTTGTTGTGCTGTACACCGATTCGAAATATGTTAAGAACGGCATCGTTTCATGGATTGCGAATTGGAAGCAGCGCGGCTGGAAGCGTAAAGGTGGTGAATTGAAGAACGTCGATTTGTGGAAGCAGCTGGATGAACTGAACCAAGAGCACAGCGTCGACTGGCGTTGGCTTAAGGGGCATGCAGGTCATCCTTTGAACGAACGTTGTGATGAACTGGCGTCCGAGGCAATCGATCACATCGGCGCCACAGAGTAGTCCGGGCAACTTCTTATGGGCAACGCACCTTCAACAGCATCCCGGCCGCTCGGTCGGCTAAACCTCTACCTAGTCCTGATTCTGATGGGGTTGAGCGGGATGTTGTTTGCTCAACAACTGCCGAACCCTGTGTTACGTTCGGTAGTGGTCTTGCTTTCGCTCAGCGCCCCGCTATTCGCTGGCGGCCATCTCTTGGCGCGCATGGAGACGGGCGGCTACGCGCGAATCGTACTGGCCCTAGGCGTAATCATGCTCGTGCTCGGAGCAATTGGTACGATGGCCCAGTTTCCCGAAATTGTCGCGCCAGCTGAAGACCTAGTCACGGTGGTCGGCGAAGAAGAAACGCCAATCGTAGTAATGAATTTCTCGCGATGGCTGGGAATGCTAAGTCTTATTCTTGGCGTCGTAGCGATCCTGCTAATCGTAGTTCGACGCGAGTGGCAGATCGAGGAAATCGGCCATCGATTCCAATCGTTGGCCGAACATATGAGCGAAGGATTTATCCTTTCGGATGCAGATCGAACGATCACGCTCGTCAACAACTCTCTCTTAGATATGACGGGGCTCGCTGAATCAAATTTTCTTGGTCGGCGTATCGACGCGCTTTTGGAGGAAAACGATCTTAAACCAGAGATCATTCGCAAGACCGACAATGGAACCGTTGAGGTTCATGTCGCGGTGCCGATGTCTGGGGAAGAGCGACATTTCTGGGTAAGCAACGTCCCCGTTACGGATGCAAAAGGAAATCGCCGTGGCAGTATCGCGACAGTCCGCGACATGACTGAGCATCGCCGAATGGCTGAACAGATTGAAGGGTACGCCGAAGAGCTCGAACACACGGTCGAAGATCGAACTCGGAAATTGGCTCGATCCGAACATCGCTTACGCGATCTTCTTTTGCAAATGAGCGAGGGGATCGTCACGGTCGACGAAGATTTTGTGATCCATTTCGTCAACAATCGTTTTGGTGAAATGGTTCAAATTTCTGCCGACGCGGTTCGAGGAAGGAGTTTGTTAGATTTTCTTCCTAATATGGACGGCAACGCGCTCAAACGGAGTTTTGGATCGGCGCAAGGAGGATCCGGATCGCGGATTGAACTGGAAGTCGTGCGCGAGGATGGCACACGCATTGCCGCACTGTTGGCGCGGGCGCCGTTTCATGACGATCAAGAAGAAGGACTTCGGTATTCGATCGTGTTCACCGATGTGGGTGAACTGAAGGCCATGCAACGGCAATTGGTGGATCACGCGCGTGATTTGGAGAAGGCGAACCGCGAACTGTTGCAACTGGACCGTGCGAAAGACGGTTTTCTTACCAATGTGTCGCACGAGTTGCGGACCCCGCTGAGCACGATTCGCGGGTATCTCGAAATGTTGCGATCGGGGAGCCTGGGCGAGGTGGCGGAGGGCCAATTGGGTGCCGTTGATGTCATGGTGCGGAATACGGATCGGTTGAGCACCCTGATCGCAGAGATGATCAACTTTAGCCGAATGCAGATCCAGGGCGTCCAGCTCAATACGACGCTCTTCACGTTGGACAATTTGCTTGATGAGTCCATCGCATCGGCGGCTCCGGAAGCCCTACGGCGTGGTATCGATTTGAAATTCCTGGCTGCCGACGATACTCGAATTATCTGGGGCGATTCTGAACGAGTCGGCCAAGTGCTCGCCATCTTTTTATCCAACGGAATTAAGTTTTGCAATGAAGGCGGCATCGTGGAGGTCAGTGCTGAATGCGATGCCGATGGCACCGTTCGGATCGCCGTGCGGGATAACGGTATTGGTATTCCCCAGGGTCAGCAGAACCGCATTTTCGATAAGTTCTATCAGGTGGACAGTGCGCTTAACCGGCGCTATGAAGGCGCGGGCATCGGCTTATCAATCGCAAAAAGTCTAGCCGAAGCACATGGTGGCCGGATCGAGCTAAGCAGCGAAGTGGGGGAAGGGAGCACGTTTACGCTAGTACTTCCCGAAGCGGTGTTCGATCCCACGCTGTCGATTGACTCATTAGGCCTTGAAGCGATCCCGGTGTTGCTAGTCATTGAGGATGGTGGTGTCCGAACTGCACTGCGAGAATTATTGGCTCACAACGGCGCGTCGGTCGTCGCGACGGCCACGTCTTTTGAAGGTATCCGTAAGGCGGCGGACCAGAATCCCGCCATTGTCATCGCCTCCGCGCGACTACGGGATTTGGATGGTGTTGCGCTGGTGCATAATATCGCCCAAGAAATGCCCCGTGATGCGGTCAAGGGCATTGTACTTCGTGGCCCTGCTGATTCGGAAGTGTCACAAAGTTTAGGCGTGACCGGACTCGCCAGGCCGTTTTCCACGGCGGATGTACTGCAATGCGTTTCACTATTAACAGAGGTGCGTGCGGTGCAGCGGTCGAGTGACGATTCACCGTCGTGGCGTACGCTGGTCTCCTCAGGCAACGCGATCCTGTTTTGCGGATCGAAAACCCAGACGATGACTTGGTTGAGTGAGGCTGTAGTGGCTGCGGGCATCGAGGTGAAGTTTGCCGAGAGTCCGGCCGATATTAATAAAGCGGTGTCTGAATCGGACATCGCAGCAGCTATCGTTGATCGACGAGGCGAATGTAGAGCGAGCGCAGCGGCGCTTGAGGAATTGGAAAAGCATGCGCGAGAGGGTATTCCGCTGTTCGCGATGGTTTTGGATACGCAGATGCCGGGCGGTACCGGTGTGAATCTGATTCGTGGCACGGTATCGCTAGGGCGTTTGCTCACGGCGATCGGCCAACCGGAGCGTTCGGGGGAACGCTCGCTAACGGGGGTGGAAACACGTGTATAGGCAAGGGGGTATTTTCGACGCGCGCCGGGTGGCCGCAGTCGGATGGTTGTGCGTTCTGTTGGCGATATGGCCATCGTCAGAGGTGAGGGCGGAAGCCATTCCGTGTGTGAGCTATTCGTGTGTTGTCGCTGATTCCGGCCTCGTGGTGAGCGAGTTCAATCCGGATGCGGCACGTGTTCCGGCGAGTATGATCAAGATGATGCTGATGCTCCTCGTTTCGGAAGGTCTCGAAGCTGGAGAGTGGAATTTGGACACCAGCATTAAGGCGTCGAGTAAGGCACAGCGTCTGGGTGGGTCGCAGGTGTATCTGAAGGCAGGGGAATCGTTCCCTTTACGCGATTATATGCACGCGGTTTCCGTACTGTCGGCCAACGACGCCGCGTTGGCTGTGGCCGAAGGACTCTGGGGATCGGAAGCCGCGTATTTGGAAGCGGCGAACAAACGCGCAGCAGATTTGGGAATGTCCAGCACAGTGATTCGGTCGCCGCATGGTTTGACAGTGGGTGCCGATGCTGACATGACGAGCGCCCAAGACCTTACAATTCTGGCCCGGCATTGCGTGGCGCGATCAGAGGTGATGGCTTGGGTGGACAACGAGACGTTTACGTTTCGCAAAAACGGCCGCGAGCGAAGGAGCACGAATCGACTCCAATTCAGCATGGCGGATTGCGATGGATTAAAGACGGGATATACCCGCGCGGCAGGGTGGTGTTTTGCCGCGACGGCGGAGCGGAATGGGGTTCGCCTGATTGCGGTGGTAATGGGGTGCCGTAATGTACGCGAGCGATTCGAGGCCGCCGAACAGGTATTGGAAGAAGGGTTCGCACGTATGCGCCATGTGCGCTTGCTGGCCGCCGGTCAAGAAGTTGATCCGGAGGTCCCGGTGGAGAATGCGAGAGAAAACACCGTTCGGCTGGCGGTGACACAACCAATCTTCGCTGTGATCGATACCGATTCCGAAAGCGATGTGCGGTACCTTGCCGAGTTGCCCAATGTGCTACGTGCGCCGTTAGAGGCGGGTGCGATTGTCGGAACGCTCAAAGTTCAAGTGGACGGTCTCACGCTCGGGAGTTCGCCGCTGGCGGTGCCGCACAAACTAGAGCCTCCGGCATGGCCGTGGAAAGTGCGGCAAAGTGTAATAAAGCGGCGTCCGAAAAACGATGCTGGCGGTTTGCGTGGTGAGTATAAAATCATTCGCGCCGATTAGCGTAGAGTTGGAGTGCAATTCGGCGCTGGTCGTGTTTAGAACCAGCAATCGGACTAATGCGCTGGCGCCTCTGCTGCCTTTAACGATGAGATCGCACCGATATACGAATCGCTGCCGTAGATGTACGATCCAGCGACCAAGACATCTGCACCGGCTTGGACCGCGTCGACCGCAGTCTGCTCATCGATGCCGCCGTCTACTTGCAAGTGGCGGTCGCCTATCATGGCGCGAATGGCCTCGATCTTTCGCAGCATATCCGGGATAAACGCCTGGCCCCCAAAACCCGGGTTAACCGTCATCACTAAGACGTAATCCGCCGCGTCGACTAGGTATTCAATGTCATCGTGGGACGTGCCTGGGTTGAGCACGATACCCGGCGTACATCCGAGGTCGCGGATCTTCCGAATCGTACGGTTGGGATGCGGTGCGGCTTCCACATGAAACGAAATATAGTCCGCCCCCGCGTCGACGAACGCTTCGATGTAATCGTCGGGATCCGTAATCATGAGGTGTACGTCGATGGGCACTTCGGAATGGGGGCGAATGGCGGCGACCACCGGTGGTCCAATGGTAATGTTCGGCGTGAAATGTCCATCCATGACGTCGACGTGTATCCAATCGGCGCCGGCGTTGACGACGGCACTGACCTCTTCGCCCAGTCGAGCGAAGTCAGCGGAAAGGATCGATGGCGCAACTAAAATGTCAGACACCCTAAACTCCTGAGTCTTGAATAGTGGGTTCGCCGTTCGGACCGTACCGGTACGTTCGGGCTAGACGGCCGTCGAGAAACACTTCGACGACCATATTGTCTTTGTAGAAAATGGGCTGGTTAATGGTCGTACCGGTCTCATGCCGTGGCGCTGCACCGTTTACATAATCTCGCTGCTGCGGATACACGGTTTTACGAATATTGTCGCTGCCCGTAACATCGATGCGTACTTCGCGGTCATACCATGCATGTGGCAATTGATAGCTCACAGTGACCTCAATCAAATCCGATTCGGGTATCGGTCTGGTCGAACCTTCTTCGCGTCGATAGCGGAGCACGGCCATGGTGCCCTCGGTTAACAACATGCCGCCCGGTGGAACTTGCGCCAAAACGACACCCTCAGGTCCTTCCAAGTCGTTGGATACAACAGGAGAAACGCTAATCTGTTGGCTCGACAATGTTGCGACTGCATCGCCAATCGTTTGGTTGAGCACGTTCGGCATGCGCATTTCGCGGCGGCCCATTCCATCGCTCACGAGGAGATAGACCTTGTTCGATGTGGATGCCTCTCCGGTGTGGGGTGGGTCTTGGCCCAAAACGGTATTCTGAGGCTCATTATCTGGAATACGGGCAATGGCGGCTATCTTGAATTCAGACGCCTCGATTTTGGTGCGAACGGCCGAGAGCACTTGTCCAACGTAGTCATCGATTGCGTTGAATTCTTCGCCCTTGCTGATCGTCAAATTGACGGGCCGTCCTTCGCGGACGACGTTGCCGGGCTGCGGGCGTTGGCCGATGATCGTGTATTCAGGGAATTCATCATTCGGCACAAAGCGTTCTTGACCAACATCGAGTCCGGCGGATTCGATGGATTCTTTGGCTGCGCTGAGTTCTTTGTTAATCACACTGGGGACGGTGACGTAGGTGCCACCGGCCACGGCCTCGCTAAAGACCCAAAAGCCCGCGGCCGCCATAACCACGAAAAAAATCATTACGGCTAAACTCCAGCGAATACTCCACCAGAAAAAGCCGAATACAAAAGTGGCAATTACGAGGATCGCTTCCGCAAACGCATCAAGAAGAACCCGTCCAGTGAGTGTACGGCGGGGTCGGTCTGATAGGTCCCCCGGCTTACGCGCCATGGTTCGAGCCATGCTGGGCCGTCTTCCTCTTCAAATTGGCCGGGCGGCAATGCCGCTTCGACTACTGATCGGGTCTCTTCGGGCGTGAACGTACATACGCTATAGACCACGAGGCCGCCATTCTCGCAGAGGTCTGCTGCCGCGCGCAATAGCGTACCCTGATTTTCGGCGAGACGCGGGATGTCCGTGGGTTTGAGCCGCCATTTGAGGTCGGGATGGCGCCGCATCGTGCCGAGTCCGGAACAGGGTGCGTCGACCAGGACTCGGTCAAAGCCGCCGTTGAACGGTGGATGCAATCCATCGCTGCATACGATTCGGACGCTAGTGGTTCCCAATCGTTCGACATTTTCGATCAGGCGGTTCATCCGCCTCGGTTCCTGATCCGCGGCGATGACTGTCGCTTTGTTGTCCGCGAGTGCGGCGATATGGGTCGATTTACCGCCGGGTGCGGCGCAAAGGTCGAGGATTCGCTCCCCGGGCTGCGGGTCCATTACATGCCCCGCGATCATGGATGCCGGATCCTGAAAAATGAAATCGCCGTGGAGGTAGCTCTTGGTTTTAATCGGCATACCGGCGGCGAGGGTCAATTCATCGGGGACCGGCGTACAGCTCTTGCTGGGGAAGCCGGCTTTTTCGAGGGTGCGCTGTAGATGAGCGGGCGTCGTGCGCAAGGCGTTGGCCCGAATCGTGCGGGGCGCTTGCTCATTGAATGCAGCACTCAGGGCCAACAAACCCTCTGCACCCCGTTCAGCATGCCAACGCTCGGCAATCCATTCCGGTATCGAATATCGAACGGTGGCGTAACGAATCGGGTCGGTACTGGGATCGATCGACAGCGCTCCGTCGAGTTGTTGGGGAACCCGTTTGAGGACCGCATTGGTGAGGCGAGCGGTACCGGCGTGACCCCGTTTCTTGGCGAGGTCGACGCTGGTGTGGACCATCGCGGGAAAGGGGACCTGATCGCAGAAGAGCGCTTGAAACACGCCCATACGTAAGACCGCGAGGATGGGTTTCGGCAAGTCGTCGATTGATTGGTGAAGGCAGCCGGCGAGGAGGTGATCGCAAAGGGCCTTATGCCGCACGGTGCCATAGACGAGTTGCGTCATAAATCGGCGTCCGCGGTCGGACTGAGGGCGGCGGCGCAGGGTGCGGTCGAGCGAATCGTCTAGGCGCACGTTTCGCTCGAACACGCGTAACAGCACATCGATAGCGGCGTCTCTGACTTTATCTATGGGCATTGAGCATCCCCGAAACGTATGCCGGTTTCCAGTGGGCGGCCGCGTAGGAATGCGTCAGCATCCATGGCTTTCTTGCCTGGGGCTTGCAGATTGGTGATTGCGATAGTTCCATCTCCAGTCGCTACTTCGATTTTGCGATTCTCCGTGCTGACGATGGTGCCGGGTTCGCCGGTTGAGGTTGCGGACAACACTTCAGCGCGGAATATCCGATAGGTTTCATCGTTGAGCGTTGTATATGCCCCCGGCCAGGGTTGTGCCCCGCGAATAAAGTTATTGATGTCAGCCGCCGAATCGCTCCAGTGAATGAGTCCGTCCTCTTTATTGAGGATTTTGCATGTGGTCGCCGCGTTGTCATCTTGCGGACGAAACGTCGCTGTTCCCGCAGCGACATCATCCAGCGCATCGGCGAACATAACCGCGCCGCGATCCGAGAGGCGATCGGTCAGCGTCACGCCGTCATCGTCCGAGGCAATCTTTTCGGTGGATTGGGAAATGATGTCACCTGAATCCATCTCCAATGAAATGCGCATGATGGTGATTCCGGTTTCGGTTTCACCGTGGATCAATGCGGATTGAATGGGGGAGGGGCCGCGATATTTGGGTAAGAGACTTGGGTGCATGTTGAGAAAACCGTGCTCCGGAATGTCGAGAATGGGTTGCTTCAAGATTCGGCCGTATGCGGCCAATGCGCAGGCGTCAGGGCGTTGCTCCGTCAGCCATGTCTCGAATGTTCCATCGTTCAGTTTCGTTGGCTGATGGACTGGGATGCCGTTCGCCAGCGCCCATTCCTTAATCGGTGGCGGCGCAGGTTTTCGGCGGCGTCCCTTAGGACGATCGGGCTGGCAAACAACCGCGGTCACGTCATGACGTGCCGCAATTTCGCGTAGGGAAGGCACGGCCAATTCCGGAGTGCCGAAGAATACAATTCGCATCGAGCGATCTTTTCGGCTACGCGGGCGAGGTACGCCGAACGCTAGCTCGTGAGTCCAGGAATGTCGATACCGCCGGTCAACTCGGTCATCTTGTTCTTGATCATTTCTTGGGCACGTTCCACGCCATCGTTAAAAGCGGCTTGTACAAGCGCTTCAAGCGTTTCCGAATCTTCCTTGTCGATGACTTCCGGATCAATGGACACAGAAACCACTTCGAACTTACCGGTCATCACAATCGTGACCATGCCACCGCCCGCCGAGGCTTCAACGGTCTCGTTGCCGAGTTGTTCCTTCAGTTCTTCCATCTGAGACTTCATCTGCATGGCTTGCTTCATCATGCCCGCCATATCACCAAGACCACCTAAACCTTTTGGTAACACATCAACTCCTCCGCCGTGCGTTAAGATGCACGATCATCGCGGCAGCATTATACCAGAGGCGTGTCCGCTGGACAGAATGGACCGACTGGCACAAATGTCATTTCTGAAGAAACTCTTCCTTGAACACGTCGATGTCGGTTTTTCCAATTCCCAGTATGTGTAGGAGTTCTCCGGTATCGGAGAAATCGAGGCGATTGTTTGGCGGGTAATAGGCGAATGCTGCTTTCCAGATGTGGCCGAAGACTGGGTGGGCTGTCGCCGCCTGTGCGAAGTCGGCATCCCCACCCTTGATGTTTAGGTATGCGTTGGCATCACTGATTCGCACGTAGTCTGTGTTTGCCTTTGTGTAGGCGAGGGCCTCCTTTGTTGTTGTCTTTTCGTTCCAATCGGAGTGTTGGACTACGTGAATGTTTTTCGTGGTGTCGAGGTTGGGGGTTTGTTGTTGTATGTTTCGCACGACGTCGGCGGTTAGATCGGATTGCCCGCCTTCTTTCACCCAGATGTTTCCGCCTACCTCTATCACCGCGAGCCATTGCTTGGTGAGTTGATCACGTGTTGCATCCCAATCGTTGTGGGCGGAAAGCCAGCCGCCACAATCGTTCCAGGCAGTATCCATGACGGCGTCTGAATCCGGGTTGAAGGCGTTCTTGTTCGTTCCATAGGCTCCGGACACAGGAATTACATGGCGCTCAATCCACTCGATGTTGTAGAGCGACTCGAGGATGGTCCTGTCGGCTGCTGCACTTTGTCCATCGTCTTTGTCGGGAGCATGATCGTAGTGGAGGGAAATCAGATCGTTCCCAGAATCAAAGACGGTCGCCGACTTTATTGCATCGGGCTCTTGCGCCCATCCGTCCATTGACGAGAAAAGGAACACGGACAACAATGTAAATGCTCGGAGCCTCATCTTCTTTCTCCCATTCCGAACAGCCGCTGGAGTGACTAGTAGGACATTCCAATAGAAATGTGAGCGGAGGCGAACCGATTTAGATCCTAGAAAAAGCCGTTCTAAAAATCGTCGCTGGCGCGGTAGGCGTCGATGACCGCGCGTTCGCCTTCTTTACCTTTTCTTGAGTTGCCGTGTTCCATGCCGACGATTCCGTCGAACCCTTTTTTGTGGATGTGTTTGAAGACGTTGAGGTAGTTAATTTCGCCGGTGGTGGGTTCTTTACGGCCGGGATTATCGCCGACTTGGAAGTAGGCGATCTCGTCCCAGGCTTTGTCGATGTTGGGGATGAGGTTGCCTTCCGTGATTTGCTGGTGATAGAGGTCATCGAGGATTTTGCATGACGGGCTTCCTACGGCTTGGCAGATTTGGAAGCCTTGGGGGATTTTGGTTAGGAAGAGGCCGGGGTGATCGCGCCATGCGTTGAGGGGTTCGAGGACCATGACGAGCCCGGCAGGCTCGCAAATTTCACAGCATCGTTTCAAATTTTCAATGACGTTGGCAGTCTGATAATCCCATTCCAAACGGGAATCGAAGCGTCCGGGCACTACAGTGACCCATTTCGCGTTGACGCGTTTGGCGACTTCGACTGCGTTCTTGATGTCGGCTAAGAATTTTTCGCGCATATCTTTTTTCTGGGATGCGAAAGTGACTTTCCCGAAGTCGCCGGTCGCTACAAACACACCCATAGTCATGCCGAGGCGAGTCATTTCTTTACTGATTTTCTCCTGCAATTCAACGGGTCGGTCGTCCATGCCGTTGTCTTCGAGGGCCATGAATCCTTCGTCCGCCATGAACTTGAGTTGATCGATGAAATCCTCGCCCGCATGGTTTTTGAACATGCCGAAGTGGGGGGCGTAGTTGAGCTTGAACGCATTGGCAGCTGCGGATGCTTTGGGGGCTGCGGTTGCGGTGGTCGCGATGGTGGCGGCACCAGCGGCAAGGGTCGACGCGATGAATTGACGGCGTTTCATGGTTGAATCTCCTAAGTCAGATCGTGGGGCGTGGCAGAGAGGGAAGGTAACGAAAGGCGGCTTGGAGATCAAGGAGAGGTAGGTAAAAAGAAGAAAGGCGCACCCCAATTGGGGTGCGCCCGAACGTTCAGATTAAGAAGCTTGGCCCGTTATGCAGGCTTGGTAGGAATAATGGACTTTCCACTA
>Ga0315336_1003208_pt1 | contig 22462 bp, 18 predicted proteins | sample ASW5metaG_FD_204512 | JGI IMG/M metagenome (GOLD analysis project Ga0315336, IMG submission 204512) | Ammonia-oxidizing marine archaeal communities from Monterey Bay, California, United States - ASW #5 | ecosystem: Environmental > Aquatic > Marine > Intertidal zone | place: USA: California... | reverse complement strand
TTTCGCAGGGGGACGCGGAAAATCTGCCTGCTTCGCTCGGCAAATTTGATGTCGTGATTCTCGCTAACCTGCTCGATCGCTTAGCGCATCCAAGGAAACTGCTACAACATCTTCCCGAGATCACCCGCTCTGGGGCGCAAGTAGTTATCTGCTCACCTTTTACCTGGTGGGATGACTTCACCGATCCTGACGAGCGACTCGGCGGGTTTACGCGCGAGGGTAAGGAAGTGACGTCCATGGATACGATTACTGAGCTATTGAGTGATGATTTTTCCCCACCGGTAATCGGCGATGAACCCTTTCTTATTCGTCAACATGAGCGGAAGTTTTTCATGAGTGTCGCGCAGGTTGGCGTCTGGACAAAGAAGTAGGTCTGTACTGGGCATCGGATTACCGAGGTCCGGAATGATCGTATAATCCACTCCTTCCAGTACACACTCTGCCGGTGTAGCTCAGTTGGTAGAGCAGCGCATTCGTAATGCGAAGGTCGTAGGTTCGAATCCTATCTCCGGCACCAATTGACCCCTTTGATAGTCTTTTAGCCCAGGGTGAGCAGAAGATGGTTCAGGCAGTCCAAAAACGTATCTTGGTTACCGGCGGCGCCGGATTTGTTGGCTCGCATCTTTGCGATCGACTGGTTCAGGCCGGTGATGATGTTGTCTGCGTCGATAATTTCTATACGGGCGATAAACGCAACATCACCCACCTGCTCAGCCAGCATAACTTCGAGCTGATCCGGCACGACGTCACTTTCCCGCTTTATCTCGAGGTCGATCAAATCTACAACCTGGCCTGTCCGGCGTCCCCGATTCACTATCAGCGTGACCCTGTTCAGACGACCAAGACGAGTGTGCACGGGGCGATCAACATGCTGGGTCTTGCTAAACGGACCGGTGCAAGAATCCTGCAGGCTTCTACCAGTGAAGTCTATGGTGATCCGGAAATACACCCGCAGGATGAAAGTTACTGGGGCAGGGTAAATCCAGTGGGGGTGCGATCCTGTTACGATGAGGGTAAACGCTGCGCGGAAACACTGTTCTTCGATTACTGGCGTCAGCACCGTGTAGAGATCAAGGTCGCCCGAATCTTCAATACCTATGGGCCGCGGATGCATCCCGATGACGGCAGGGTGGTGTCGAACTTCATCGTGCAGGCCCTTCGTGAACAGCCCCTGACCATCTATGGTGATGGCTCCCAGTCTCGGTCGTTTTGCTACGTGGACGATCTCGTTGAAGGGCTGATCCGGCTAATGGAATCGGAAGCGAGCTTCACGGGCCCGGTCAACCTGGGTAACCCGGGAGAATTCTCGATGCTGGCCCTGGCTGACGCTGTCATGCGGGAAACGGGGTCCGTGTCTACTACCGTATTCAAGCCCCTACCTCAGGACGATCCTCTCCAGCGTAAACCGGATATCAGCCTTGCCAGAAAGGCGTTGGCATGGAAGCCAAAAATCGAACTTCAAGAGGGCCTCAGTAGAACGGTTGAGTACTTCAGGGATGTTGTTTCGAATTAATGCTAGGCCACCTTATGATAATCATTCTATAAGGTATTGAAAAAACAGTATATTTAGGATAATTCTGCAGGCTCATCTTGTGAGCCTGGCTCGGTCCACAATGTTCCCAGATTCACTTGAATAGGGGTAACGCGTGCAGGATTTAGTTAATTTTCTCTCATGGCTTGGACTGACCCTTGTCTCGGCAGCAGGATTCAGTTTAGGCGGTGGTATTTATCTTGAACGACTGAATGGCCTTGAAGTAATAGCGCTCGGCCTGTGTATAAGTATCGTTGCCGGGAGTTGCGCATTCCTAATATTTCATCGCCTTGCCCGGTGGGTCAGGCGTTTGTCGCTTCGACGGATACAATCCGGGTTTTTCCCGGAGGAATGGCGTGCCCAAGTCAGGCTATAGAGAACGCTTAAGTACGTGGCTGGAAAGACCTGTCGTACAGTGGGCCATCACTTTCCTTATCGTAGTCAACGGGGTGATTCTCGGCATTCAGGCTTCAGGCTCCAGAGTCGAATACTTTGGAGAGGGTCTCAATGTGCTGGATCAGTTGATCCTGGCTGTCTTTGTCCTTGAGATCTTATTAAAACTAATCGCTCAAGGGCGGGACTTTTTTCGAAACCGCTGGAATCTTTTTGACTTCTTTGTAGTGGCGATCGCACTGGTTCCCGCCAGTGGTCCCTTTGCGGTGCTCCGGGTGTTGCGGGTGCTCCGGGTATTGCGAATCATCTCCGTGGTGCCGCGCCTGAGGTTCATCGTGGAGGCATTACTGCATGCGATCCCTGGTATTGCCTCTATCGGAATACTTATCTTGATTATTTTTTATGTGTTCGCAGTCGTTGCCACGGGCCTTTATGGAGAGTCGTTCCCTGACTGGTTTGGCAGTCTAGGCCGCTCGATGTTCACTCTGTTCCAGATCATGACCCTCGAAAGCTGGTCCATGGGAATTGTGCGGCCCGTCATGCAGGTCTTCCCCTTTGCCTGGATCTTTTTTGTGCTCTTTATTCTGGTCGCAACCTTTACGATGCTCAACCTGTTTATCGGCGTAATCGTAGAGACAATGCAGACTCTGCATGCCCGATCGGTTGAAAGCGGTGACGAACCTGAATCAAACGCAGAACAGGTCATGCACCCAATTCTCGCCAAAGAGTTACATGAGCTGCGTGTGGAAATGCAAGAGATAAAACACCGACTGAAGGATTCCCTAAAGTAAGGCCAGATGTCGGGCGGTAACCAAGCAATGCGATGACCCGCCTTTGCAGGCTAAGGTGATGTCAATCGTAGACGCTTGGCTCGCCAGGAGGTCGGGTCTTGAAGCGTTTGTGCACCCAGAAGTATTGGCTCGGATTTTGCTCGACGCAATCCTGGATAGCCGCATTCATAAGAGCGGCATCGCCCTCAGGGGTGTCGGCCGGAAAATGTTCCAGAGGATCACCGATCACGATCTCGAAACCCGCGCCCCGGGGGAGGAGGTAGGTTGCGCAGGGAAGTACCGGGGCGGCACACAACTTGGAGAGCCGACCGAGGACGGGCCAGGTTGCTGTAGAGACTTCAAAGAAGGGCGCGAAGACCGCACGACGCTGACCTGGATCCTGATCCGGCAGATAGTAACAACCTTTTCCCCGGCGGATCGCCTTCAACATAGGCCGAAGATCATCTTTGCGCTCGTACAGAGTCGCCCCAAAACGCTGACGGGCCCGGAGCATACTTCGGTCGAAAACCGGATTCCGAGTACGCTGATAGACGCTGACGCCTCGGGAGTGAAGAGAGATAAAGATGCCTCCCAGTTCCAGAGCAAGAAAATGGGGCGCGAGCAGAATGAATCCGCGTTCGTCACGTTCAAGTCGGTCGAGAATTTCAACATTTCGGATGGTCACGCGGGCTTTCAGCTGTTCCTCCGAAGCCCACCAGACGAACCCGGAATAGAGTGCCATTCTTGCGGTATTTCGGATGTTCTCCTTTACCAGTTCCTGGATTTGTTCGGCTGCGAGCTCTGGAAAACACAACGAAAGGTTTCGCTCGGCAATCCGCTTTCGCGATGGCAAGGTTGCATAGAGTAAATCGCCCAGAACGGTCCCAACATAGAAAAGTACAGGCATCGGGATAAAGCTTAAAAAGCGTAATAGCCCAAGGGCAACCCAACTGCCGAAATACCGGATATGGAAGGGACTCCTAACGGGTCTGGGCATCGCAACGAGTCGAGGGGTTTAACTGTTTAGCCTCGCAGTGGCTCAACGGTTTCCGAGAAAATATAAGCGCCATAAAGAATAGTTATAAATATTTTGGATGAGTGGCCTCGAGGTAAAACGAGGTCCTTGTGTTATAGTGGTTTTTAGCCATTTCCGCTCGCTTACCAGCGGTCGTTCCAAGAAAACCTGTATCGGGAGGCTCTTTGACAGAGACTATTGTACTCACCGCCGAGATGGTTGCGGTGATGGCGATACTGGCACTCACTATCTTTCTTTTTGCCTTCGAGATCGTCCGCGTCGATGTAGCGGCGGTTGCAATCATGGTTCTGCTCGGTCTGACGAGTATGCTGCCCGATTATCCGGGCCTGGTCCCCATTGGAAACCTGTTTGATGGCTTCTCAAGTAACGCCGTCATTTCCATTATCGCGGTGATGATTATCGGTGCCGGGCTCGACAAGACCGGCATCATGAGCCAACTTGCGGGGAAGATTCTGAAGTATGGCGGCCGGACCGAGAGCCGGATCATCACCGTAATCTCTGCCACGGTTGGGGTCATCTCCAGTTTTATGCAGAACATCGGCGCGGCGGCGCTTTTTCTGCCAGTTGTGACCCGTATTGCCCGCAGGGGAAACCTGCCGATTTCACGTTTGCTGATGCCGATGGGGTTTTGCGCCATTCTAGGCGGCACGATGACCATGGTCGGCTCGAGTCCGCTGATCCTGCTGAACGATCTCATCGAAACATCGAACAGCAATCTTCCGAGCGCGGTCGAGAAGATGGAAGCCTTTTCCTTATTCTCGGTCGCGCCAATCGGCATCGTTATGCTGCTCGGCGGAATTCTCTACTTCGTATTTCTGGGCCGATTCGTTCTTCCAGTGGTGAAGGACAAACCGCAGGAATCCGGAAGCACACTACAGTACTTTTCAGAAGTCTATGGGATCTCGGGTGAGGTCTTCGAAGCCCGGGTGGGAGAAGACAGCCCCTTAGCCGGCGGCACGCTCTCGGACATCGACAGTGCGGGGCGGGGTGGATGGATCGTTGCCGTCCGAAGCGGTGATAAGTTTACGGTGGCGCCCTCCGGCGAAGCTGAACTCTGGCCCGGAACCGATCTTGCGATCATGGGGCCGATGGAATCTGTGCAAACCTTTTGCGCTGAGAATGGGCTTGATCTCAAACGGGAAATGGATGTCTTTTCAGAGCTTTTGAGCCCTACCGCTGCGGGGATCGTTGAGGTCGTCGTTCCTCCGGATTCCAACCTGATCGGCAAGTCGATAAGGGAAATTTCAGTTCGGCAACGTTATGGCGCAACCGTACTTGCGATCTTCAGGATAGATCAGGTCATCGATCGGGATCTTCCGGAATTCGTCCTTCAGGCCGGGGACACGCTGGTGCTGCATGCACGTTGGCAGGATGTTGCGCCAATTGCGAGAAACAAGGATTTCGCAGTCGTGACGGATTTTCCGCGTGAGGACACGCGTCCGGAGAAGCTGCCGTACGCATTGGTGTTTTTCCTGATTGCGCTCGGTCTGATCCTGTTCACCGATTTGCGGCTCTCAGTCGCGTTGATGACCGGTGCGCTGGGTATGATCCTCAGCGGGGTGATTCGTGTCGACGAGGCTTATCAGTCAATCGGCTGGCAGAGCGTCTTCCTGCTTGCAAGCTTGATTCCGCTTGGGCTCGCGGTCGAATCTACCGGGACGGCGGCCTGGATTGCACAGCAGACACTGATCGTGCTCGGAGAGGTGCCAATTTGGGTGCTTCAGGCAAGTATTGCGGTGCTTGCCACGATCTTTACCCTGCTGATGTCGAACGTCGGCGCTACAGTCCTACTCGTGCCTTTGGCCGTGAATATCGCTATCGGTGCAGGGGCCGACCCTGCGGTGTTTGCGCTCACCGTCGCGATTGCGACTTCCAACTCATTCTTAATTCCAACGCATCAGGTCAACGCATTGATCATGGGGCCAGGCGGTTATCGAGTTGTGGATTTCATGCGGGCCGGGGGTGTCATGACGATTCTTTTCCTCGTAATCATGATGGTTATGCTTAATCTGATCTTTTGAGAGTCCCGCGGCGTTGTGTATCCAACTAGGGTTGCAGCAAATGGATCTGCTCCCATTCGAGCATGATTTCTTTGCGCGAACTTTCCCAGCGGTAGTCTCCGACTTCACCGTTTGAGCGGATGACCCGATGACAGGGGATCAGGAAGGACACAGTATTCCGACCCACCGCGCTCCCGACCGCCCGCACGGCCCGGGGTTTACGAATCTGTTTGGCGACATCGGCATACGTTGCTGTAGCGCCAAGCGGTATACCGAGCAGAGCGCGCCAGACTTGAAGTTGAAATTCGGTACCCTGTACCAGTACAGACAGTGGGGCTTCAGGTAGAGATCCGGCCCCGGGAAAGATAGTTTTCACGACCCGGCCGGTCTCATCCGAAGCAGGGTAGAAACGGGCGCCCGGCCAAGTGTTTTTCAATGGGGCAAGCGCGGCTGGTTTTGTTCCTGAGGGAAAAGACAGCCAGCAGATCCCGCGTTCTGTGAAGCCGAGCAGGCATTGTCCGAAAGGACTATCGTGAATGCCATAGCCAATAGAAAGGCCACTGCCACGGTCCCGGTATTCCGCCGGAGTCATGCTCTGGAAGGTCACAAAAAGGTCATGTAGACGTCCTGGACCGGACAATCCGGCGTTGAACGCGGAGTCAAGAACGCTTTGGCCGTCACGCAACTGTCGTTGTGCTTCAGTCAGTGCCAGGGATTGCAGATATTTCTTGGGACTGATTCCCACCCATTTCTTGAATAGTTTTTGGAAATGGGATGGGCTGAGGCCGACCGCGGCCGCCGCCTGAGCAAGTGTTGGCTGATCGTGGGAATGGGTCCGCAAAAAGGCCACCGCTTTCGCTGCCCGCGCATAATCTGAGTTTGCTGATTGTTTTGCCTTTGTCATAGAGGATGAGAATAGGTTCGGCGGGAACCCTGTGCAACCCGATTCTTGCGACATTTGGGCTGACCGGAAAAGGTCACCCTTTGATAGACTCATGGCAGAAACGCCCGGGAAGTGAACAAGGGCTCTTGGATTTTCAAACTACCTGATTTCCATCAGGAGATCGGAACATTTCGGAGGCAGCATGGGGAGCGATTTTCCGGATCAGGCGCAGATCGTCATCATCGGTGGCGGGGTAGTGGGGTGCAGTGTCGCCTACCATCTGGCGGAGTTAGGCGTCAGTGATGTGGTATTGCTGGAACGAAAGTCACTGACCAGTGGCACGACCTGGCATGCGGCTGGACTGGTGGGGCAGTTAAGAGCCACACAAAATCTGACACGGCTCGCGCAATACACAACGAACCTTTACGCCGATCTTGAAAAACTGACCGGCCAGGCAACCGGATTCCGGCAAAACGGTTCTTTAAGCCTTGCTACAGACGAGGAGCGCTTCGAAGAGCTCAAGCGCGGCGCGTCTATGGCGAGCTGTTTCGGACTCGAAGTAGAGGTGCTTAGCCCGAAAGAAGCCCTTGAGCTATATCCAATCATGTCGACGAAGGATTTGGTTGGCGCAGTCTTTTTGCCCCGAGACGGTCAAACTAATCCGACGGATACCACGCAGGCACTGGCCCGCGGCGCGCGGGATAAAGGGGTCCGTATTCTGGAGGGGGTCAGTGTCGAATCCTTTGAAAAACAGGGCGGTCGAATCAGTTCCGTGATGACGAGTCGTGGGCCAATCGTCTGCGAAACGGTGGTGAATTGCGCCGGGATGTGGGGTCGGAGCCTTGGGCTTAAGGCTGGGGTTTCCGTACCGTTGCATGCCGCCGAACATTTTTATGTGGTGACGGAACCCATTCCTGACCTGCAGAAAGATCTTCCCGTTGTTAGGGAACCCTCCGCCTGTAACTACTACAAGGAGGACGCGGGCAAGATGATGGTGGGGATGTTTGAACCGGTTGCCAAGCCGTGGGGAATGGACGGCATTCCCGAAGATTTCGAGTTTGGGACGCTTCCGGAAGATGTCGAGCATATTGAAGAACAACTAAATAGTGCAATCCAGAGGATCCCGGTGCTCGGAGAGACGGGTATCAAGATTTTCTTTAACGGCCCTGAGAGCTTTACCCCCGATAACCGATACTGGCTGGGGCCATCAATTGAGGTGCCAAACTTTTTCCTCGCAGCGGGCTTTAATTCGATCGGTATTCAGTCAGCCGGCGGGGCCGGCAAGGTGCTAGCGGAGTGGATCGTGAATGGCGACCCCCCGATGGACCTGTGGGATGTCGATGCCCGGCGGATGATGCCGTTTCAGGTTAATCGGGAATATCTTCACGACCGTACAGTTGAGGTCCTTGGACTGCTTTATGCGATGCATTGGCCGTTTCGCCAACCGGAGAGCGCGCGGGGAGTCCGGACTTCTGTTCTGCATCAGCGGCTGACTGATCTGGGCGCCTGTTTTGGAGAAACGGCTGGGTGGGAGCGTGCCAACTGGTTTGCGCCAAAAGGGGTTGAACCAGTCTATGAGTATTCGTACGGGCGACAAAACTGGTTTGATCACTCGGCACGCGAGCATCAGAACGTACGCGAGAATGTGGGTGTCTTCGACATGAGCTCCTTCGGGAAATATCTTGTGCAAGGACGGGATGCCTGCCAACTGCTGGAGCGTGTCAGTGCAAACCGGATGGATGTCGAGCCTGGACGGGTCATCTACACCCAGTGGCTCAACGACGATGGCGGAATTGAAGCAGATCTCACCGTCACTCGACTCAGTGACGGGGAGTATCTCGTGGTCACTGCAGCCGCTTCACAGACGCGCGATCTCCATTGGCTGAAAAGCAGCATTCGTCCGGGTGAGCATGTGTTTGCTACGGATGTTACCGGAGCCTACAGCGTCCTGAGTGTCATGGGCCCCCGATCGAGGGAGCTGCTCCAGACCTTGACGCCGGCACAACTGTCGAGCGAAGCTTTTCCTTTTGGCACTTCCCAAGAGATCGAGATGGGCTATGCACTCGTCAGGGCAACCCGGATCTCGTACGTAGGAGAACTGGGATGGGAAATTTATGTTCCCAGCGAATTTACCTTGGGAGTGTTCGACCGGCTCGCTGATGCCGGTCAGAAATTTCAACTTCAGCCCGCGGGGCTGCATGCTCTAAACAGCTTGCGAATAGAAAAGGCGTACCGTCATTGGGGTCACGATATTGGTCCGGACGACAACCCCTTTCATGCAGGTCTCGGCTTTGCGGTTGATCTCGACAAGCCTGGTGGTTTCAGGGGTCGCGATGCCCTCCTGCGCGCGGTCGAAACGCCGCTCAGGCGTCGATTGGTACAGTTTCTTCTCCAAGAGCCGACGTTCATGCTGTACCACGAGGAACCGATATGGCGTGACGGCGTTCGAATCGGGAGGACCACATCAGGAATGTATGGACATACGCTGGGCGGGTGCGTAGGTCTGGGCTATGTTGAGTGTGATGAGGCGATTGATCGTGCTTTCGTTTCACAGGGGAACTGGGAAATCGAGATCGCTGGCGAGCGCGTGAGCGCTACGGCAAGTCTGTCACCGATGTACGATCCCCGATCGGAAAGGGTAAAGGCCTGAGATGCCAAGCACCGAGAAACTGTTTCAGGATGATGCTTACCTGCAAGAATGTACAGCAAAGGTAACGGCAGTCTTTGATCAATCCGTAGTCCTGGATCGAAGTGTTTTTTACTGTCAAGGAGGCGGTCAGCCTGGCGACACCGGAGAGTTTGTTCTGTCTGATGGGCGGACCAGCGAGGTGATCGATACCATCCCGCAGGTAGAAACCGGAGAACAGTTACATGTTCTTGCGGACGGGGCAGCGGTCCCTCAGGTTGGGGAAGAGGTGCTCGCGCGTATCGACTGGGATCGGCGCTACCGTTTCATGCGCATGCATAGTTGCATGCACATGCTTTGTGCCGTCATTGACGCACCCGTGACAGGAGGTTCTGTAAGCGATGGACGTGCCCGGCTGGATTTCGATCTCCCAGATCCGGTAGACAAAGTTGAGGTGACCGCAGCACTCAACGAACTGATTCAACGGGACCAACCGAGAAATCTTCGTTGGATAACTGATGCTGAGCTGGAATCTCAGCCGGCATTGGTGCGCACGATGTCGGTCAGTCCGCCGCGGGGGCAGGGAAAGGTACGGCTGGTTGAATTTGAGGGTATCGACCTGCAGCCCTGTGGCGGGACGCATGTGGCTCGATCGGGTGAGATAGGCGAGGTTCGGGTTTCAAAAATAGAAAAGAAAGGCAAACAAAACCGCCGAGTCATCGTCGAGTTTGCCGGACGGTAGCCGTCCCGAGGCGCGGGGTGCCTCGCGACCTTCCGGTCAGATGTTGGAATCCGGGACTGCGTTTTTCTTTTTGGTGATGAAGTCGCGCAGCCCTTCATCAATCCCTTCATCGATGGCCGGAGGTTCATAGTTGGCTAGCATCTGTTTCCAGGTTGCATTGGCCCGTTGCGCCGCATCGAGTGCGCCTTCTGCCTGCCACTGCTCAAAGCTGTTGCTGTCGGCGGTGGTGGACCGATAGAAAGCAGTCTCGAAGTTGGCTTGAGTATGAGCACACCCCAGAAAATGGTTCCCAGGACCGACTTCGGCAAGGGCGTCCATAGCCTGCCCGTTCAAGGAGTCATCAATTCCCGACAAGAAAACCTCAATCATCCCGGCTTGGTCTGCGTCGAGAATGAATTTTTCGTAACCCATGGCGAGACCGCCTTCTAGCCAGCCAGCAGTGTGGAGCATGAAATTGACTCCAGCGAGCATAGCGCTCTGAAGGGTGTTCGCAGACTCATAGGCCGCCTGCGCATCAGGGAGCTTGGAAGCGCATAGCCCGCCCCCGCTCCGGAACGGGACCCCGAGTCGCCGGGAGAGGGCTGCGCAGATGAAGATGACCATACTGGGCTCAGGGGTGCCGAAGGTCGGTGCGCCAGATTGCATCGACACCGCGCTGGAGAAAGTGCCAAATATGACGGGCGCGCCGGGCCTGACCAGCTGGGTAAAGCAGATGCCGGCCATTGCCTCGGCCAGAATTTGAGTACAGGTCCCCACGATCGTAACCGGGGACATTGCGCCGGCAAGGATGAACGGGGAGATAACCGTCGCCTGATTGTTCTGCGCATAAACCCGGGCGGCCCCAAGCATGGTCGCGTCGAAGGTCATGGGAGAGTTCGCGTTGATAAGGCTTGTTACTACGCAATTCTGGTCAACAAACTCTTCGCCAAATACGATTTTCGCCATATCGACTGTATCCTGCGCCCGGGACGGTTCCGTAACGGAACCCATAAATGGCTTATCGGAAAGTCTGAGATGGCTATACACCATATCGAGATGTCGTTTGTTTACCGGGAGATCGACCGGCTCGCAGACCGTTCCCCCAGAGTGGTGTAACGAAGGACTGAGGTAGGTTAGTCGAACGAAGTTTTCAAAGTCCGCCAGCGTTGCGTAACGCCTTCCCTGATCCAGATCGTGCACGAACGGGGGCCCGTAGGCAGGGACAAGCACACAGTGGTTACCGCCGATGCGTACGTTGCGTTCAGGATTTCGCGCAAACTGGGTATATTCGCTGGGTACGCTTTGGTTAATGATTGATCGGCACATACCTTTGGGGAATCGCACCCGCTCGCCATCGACAGTGGCTCCGGCCACCCGAAAACGCTCCAGCGCGTCGGGATCATCTCGGAAGTCGATGCCTGTCTCTGCGAGGAGAGTTTCCGCGTTTCGCTCGATTAGGTTCAGCAGTTCTTCACTGGCCAGTTCGAACGGCGGTATGCGTCGGGTAATATATGGAATCCCTGCGCGGGTGGCGTTTACGCGCTTCGCCCGCTTCTCGGAGCGTGCACTTCCTCTGGAACGACGTTCTTGCTGACTCATAGCGAATTCCAAATCTTCAGTAGTTGAATTATCCAGCCGGTCAGTTAAAACAGATTCTAAAAGAACGACATTCATATAGCCCCAATCGCCAGAGAGCATTGGGATAGCTCGCGGCGAGCCCCATTGAGGCCGGTATTGCGTAGAAATCCGGCGCATTTGGAGAGATCCATGGTCGATGGCCCGTAGACTCGGACCCAGACGGAAAATAGAATACGCCCTTCAACATCCAGCGCCAACAGGGTCGAATTACCTGGGGCGTGGATCTCGGAAGTAATCGCAACAGTAACCACGAGATGTGAAAGCATGAAAGTACTCGTCCCAATCAAGCGCGTGATCGACGCGAATATTAAAGTGCGCGTCAAAACTGACAATAGCGGCGTCGAGCTCAGCAACGTCAAGATGGCAATGAATCCTTTTTGCGAGATTGCGGTGGAAGAAGCGATCCGCATGCGCGAGGCAGGCACCGCAGAAGAGGTGATTGTCATCGCGGTGGGGCCTAGCCAGAGTCAGGAGACCCTGCGTACCGGATTGGCGATGGGGGCCGACCGGGCAATTCTGGTTGAGACGGACCCTATCCCGGAACCGCTGGCGATTGCAAAGCTCCTGAAGGCGGTTGCGGAGAAAGAAGGTCCGGGCATGATTATCCTCGGCAAGCAGGCTATCGACGGTGATAACAATCAGACCGGTCAGATGCTCGCAGGTTTGCTTAACTGGTCGATCGGATCATTTGTATCGAAGCTGGCGGTTGAAGGAGCGACGGTGAAAGTGACGCGAGAGGTGGATGGCGGCCTTGAAAACGTTGAGCTTGTCGCTCCCGCGGTCATCACCGTAGATCTCCGTCTTAACGAGCCTCGCTACGCTTCATTGCCGAATATCATGAAAGCTAAGAAGAAGCCGCTGGATACGCACACGCCGGAAGAACTCGGCGTTGATGTCAGCCCTAGGCTTGAAATTTTGCAGGTGGTTGAGCCCCCGGCACGGGCGGCGGGAGTTCGGGTCAGCAGTGCTGAAGAACTTGTGGATAAACTTCGAAACGAAGCAAAGGTGATCTGATGAGTATCTTGGTTATAGGAGAACATGATAACGAGAGTCTCCGTCCGTCGACGCTGAATGTGGTTACTGCGGCTAAAGTACTCGGTGATAGTGTTGATGTCCTGATTGCGGGCAGTAACTGCCAAAGGGCAGCCGAGGAAGCCGCAACCGTCTCCGGGGTTGCGAGAGTATTGATGGCAGATGATCCCGCGCTTGCAGATGGCCTGGCGGAGAACGTTGCGCCGCTGATCCAGTCCATTGCGCAAAACTACTCGCATGTTCTGGCGCCCGCCACAACATACGGCAAAAATCTGCTTCCGCGGGCTGCCGCACTACTGGATGTGCAGCAGATCTCGGACATCAGTAGCATCGAAAGCGAGGATACCTTTGTCCGTCCGATTTATGCGGGCAATGCCATGGCTACCGTGCGCTCGAGCGATAGCTTGAAACTGATAACGGTGCGGACCACCTCCTTTGATGCGGCTGAGCTGGCTGGGTCTTCGCCGATAGAGGCGGTCTCGGGAGGCGTCGATGCGCAACTGTCGACCTTTGCGGGTGAGGAGCTTACTCGGTCAGAGCGCCCGGAACTGACCACAGCAGATATCATCGTCTCCGGCGGTAGGGGGATGCAGAGCTCGGAGAATTTTGCGATGCTGGAGGCACTGGCTGATAAGTTAGGTGCCGCTGTTGGAGCATCGCGTGCGGCAGTCGATGCCGGTTATGTGCCTAATGATTATCAAGTAGGGCAGACAGGGAAAGTGGTGGCGCCGAGTGTTTATATCGCCGTGGGGATTTCGGGCGCAATCCAGCATCTTGCGGGTATGAAAGATTCCAAAATCATCGTAGCCATCAACAAGGACGAAGAAGCGCCAATTTTCCAGGTGGCCGACTATGGCTGGGTGGCAGATCTGTTTGAGGCTATCCCGCAACTGGATTCCGCACTGGAGTCGAGCCCGACTTAAGCCTCTCGGCTGAGGTTTACACGCAGAGAGTTTTGGAAAAGGTGCGCCCCGGTGAACCGGGGCGCGTGCCACTGAACAGACCCCAAAAAAGCTGGTCGTGGGAGGGTGTAGGTACGTCCTTGTACGCTGGACTCCGCGAATAATGGCGTTAACAGTGTTCCAGACGGGATCACCTGTTTCCGTGAAGTAGGTCACAGCACGGGAATTGTTGTTATGAGGGCAGATCCAGACTGTCAGATCCCGAGTATTTGGATCAGTTGCTGGGCGTTAGACGCAATCCAGCGCGCCCCCCAGGATTTTGCATCATCAGGCCGACTGTAGCCCCAGGTTACGCCAACAGTGGCTATGCCTGCCGCCTGTCCAGCAAGGACATCCCGCTGGTCGTCACCGACAAAAACTGTATCGGATGGCTTGACCCCAATAATCTTGCATGCGTGCAACAATGGTAGTGGATCAGGTTTGGCCCGGCTCAGGGTATCGCCACTGATCACAACTTCGGCTCGTTGTTCGAGCTCCAGCTGGTCCAACAATGGATCGGTAAACCTTGCGGGCTTATTCGTGACGATCCCCCAGGGGATATGACGGGACTGCAGTTTGTCAAGAAGGCAATCTATGCCGGGAAAAAGACGGGTCCGGACACAGAGGTTGCTCGCATAGGCATCGAGAAGTTGCTGGCGGTAAGGGCTTGAACTCGCCTGCTCAGCAGTAATGCGCAAGCTGTTCTGGATAAGGCCGACGCTGCCCTGTGCCACCCACCATCGCGCCGTCGTGACTTCTACTTCCGCCCGACCCAGCGATGATAGAACCGAATTTAATGCGGCGACAAGATCGGGCGCGGTGTCGGCAAGGGTGCCGTCGAGATCAAATAGGACGCAATCCGGCGTGGAATCTGTTCCGTAGGGCGACACGGATAGCCTCAGGAAGGAGCGTGTTGTAAATAGTGGGAAATGTAGTTCACAGCCACTCCGTCCCCAAGCGTGTAGCGTTTTGAAAAGGGGCTGTAATGCATGCCGGTAATGTCTGTCATTGCGAGGGATGCCCGCCTGGCCCAAGAGTCCAATTCGGCCGGGCGGATAAACTTTTTGTAGTCGTGAGTGCCTCTTGGAAGCAACGATAAGACGTATTCAGCACCCACAATAGCAAATAAGAATGCCTTGAGGTTGCGGTTGATTGTGGAGAAGAAGATACTCCCTCCGGGCCGCAGGAGCTTCGCACAGGCCGCAACCGTGCTTGCGGGATCGGGGACGTGTTCAAGCATCTCTAAGCAGCAAATCAGGTCAAAACCCTCCTCCTGCTCATCGACGAGTGACTCCACTGTTGTGTGTCGGTAGTCGATCGAGACCTCGCGCGAAAGTGCGTGTAACCGTGCAACACTGATCGGCGCGAGACCGGCATCGATACCGATCACTCGGGCCCCTTTTATAGCGAGACTCTCCGACAGGATTCCCCCGCCACAGCCGACATCGAGAGCACGCGCGCCGTCGAGGGAGACCCGTTCGTCGATATAGCCAACGCGAAGTGGGTTGATTGCGTGCAGTGGAGCAAACTCACTCTCTGGATCCCACCAGCGAGAAGCTAAGGTTTCAAACTTCAGTAGTTCGTGAGGGTCTGTGTTTTGCATTAGCATCTCTGATTGATACATGAATTGTAGCCCGCGTCTGCAAATCCAACGTGATCTTCTTGGTAAAGGATAGGTATTTTCTTGTTTCCCGGAAGGACTCGCGCTAAAATACCGGGTTGCGGTGCGGGGTGGAGCAGTCTGGCAGCTCGTCGGGCTCATAACCCGAAGGTCGTAGGTTCGAATCCTACCCCCGCTACCAAATGTTGTGATCCGGGACCCCGCAGCAGCGGGGTTTGTTTTTGGGGTCGCTGGCACCGGGAATCCGGGTTGCCGAAGGGTGGAGCGGAGTTTGTGGATAACAGCGTAATCCGAAAACTATTGGAGCCCGTCGTCGAAGACATGGGATACGAGCTGGTGATGGTTGAGTTAAAGGGGTCGTCCTCAGGGGGGCAGGTACTACGGGCATTTATCGACGCCCCGGGTGGTATTTTGCTGGAGGACTGTGAGCAGGTAAGTCGTCAGGTCAGCGCCATTCTTGATGTGGAAGACCCGATAAAGGGGGAATACTCTCTCGAGGTGTCCTCCCCCGGGGTTGACCGACCGTTAGTTCGGCCTGAGCACTTTCACCGGTTTCAGGGCAGTCAGGTGAAAGTGCTGATGCGGGAGGCTTGTCTCGGCCGACGCCGATTTACCGGCTTTTTGGCCGAGGCGGGATCTGAGTTTGCGGTGGTAGAAGTCGATGGCGAGGCCTATGAACTCTCTTACCAGGGGATGGAAAAGGCCAATTTGGTGGGCCTGGATTGATCGCAGCGCAAAGTTGAACGGGAACAGAATTGCAGCGCTTGGGAGTAGCAACAGATGACAAAAGATGAAGTGTTAATGATGGCGGATGTGTTGTCCCGAGAAAAAGAAATTGATCGGGAGATCGTGTTCGAGGCAATCGAGGCGGCTCTTGCCACCGCAACCCGTAAGCGTCACCGTGAAGATATGGAGGTCCGTGTACAGATTGACCGGAGTAGCGGCGATTATGAGGCTTTTCGTCAGTGGGAAATCGTCGAGGACGATCCGGCTGTAGAAAACCCCGCCCGCCAGATGACCTTTGCTGCCGCAGAAATCAGTTACCCAGAGGACAGTCACGAGATCGGGGGCGTCGTCGAAGAGCCTCTGGAGACGGTGGCGATATTTGGTCGTATTGAAGCGCAGGCGGCGAAACAGGTGATCAGCCAGAAGGTCAGGGAGGCTGAGCGCGCCCGGGTCCATGAAGAGTTCAAGGATCGAGTAGGGCAGATGGTGCAAGGGGTGGTTAAGCGCGTTGGCAACCGCGAGGCGATTATTGATCTCGAGGGAGTGGAGGCGTCTCTGCCCCGCTCAAACTGGATTGACCGGGAGATTCTGCGAAATGGTGATCGCGTCAAATCGATTTTGACGGAGGTTCGTTCCGAGCCCCGGGGCCCACAACTTATTCTCGATCGCCGTTGTCCGGAATTGGTGATCAAGCTCTTTCAATTGGAGGTACCCGAGGTCGGTCAGGGCGTCATCGAGATTTTAGGGGCGGCAAGGGATCCAGGTTCAAGGGCCAAGATCTCGGTACGTTCGCAGGATAATCGGATCGACCCGGTGGGGGCTTGCGTTGGTATTCGCGGCGCGCGGGTACAGAGTGTATCCAATGAAATCAATCTTGAGCGAATCGATATCATTACCTGGGTCGACAGTCCTGCCGAATTTGTAATTAAGGCGTTGCAGCCAGCCGAAGTAGACTCGATTTTGGTCGATGAAGAGTCACGTTCAATGGATGTTGTGGTCGAAGAGAGTCAGTTGTCGCTTGCGATTGGGCGCGGTGGACAGAATGTCCGCTTGGCGTCTGAGTTGAGCGGGTGGGAGCTTAATATCATGACCGACGAGGCGGCTGCGGAAAAAGCGGAACAGGAAGCTCAACAGGCGGTCGAGCGACTCATGACCCAGCTCAATATTGATGCTGAAGTCGCTGGGGTTCTGGTCGAAGAAGGCTTCGTTACGCCAGAAGAGGTTGCCTATGTCCCGGTTCAGGAACTTCTGGACGTGGAAGGGTTTGATGAGGACTTAGTCGAACAACTTCGGGTGCGCGCACGTGATTTCCTTGACATTCGCGAGATTGCGGAACTCGAGAAGAGTCGACCGGAAGCAGATCTTCAATCTATGGAAGGAATGGATTCTGAAACCGCAACATTGTTCGCGGGCAATGGTATCCGTTCAATGGAGGATCTTGCAGAGTGCGCCACGGATGAACTCGTTGAGATGACCGGCATCGATCCGGAGCGGGCCAGTGAGTTGATCATGACGGCGAGAAAGCCATGGTTTGAAGAGGCGGCTGACGCGCTGGACACTGCAGCCTCTAATTAATCATTCACGGTAAATACCTATGCCTGTCGTACCCATAAAGAAATTGGCCGAGCAGATCGGCGTTCCCCCGGAAAAACTGCTGCAGCAACTGGCTGCGGCCGGTGTCTCCGGAAAAGATACCGACGGCATGCTGGATGACGATGAGCGAAGCACGCTCCTCGAATATCTCCGAGGCGGGAAGTCGGCGGTCGCGGCGGTGAAACCGCAAGAAAAAGTGACCCTGAATCGTCGGACGACAACCGCCGTGAAACAGAATTCACGAACCGGTGGATCAAGGACCGTGCACGTCGAGGTCAAGAAGCGTCGTACCTATGTGCGCCGCGGTGAACTTCAGCGTCAGCAGGAAGAGGCGGAACAGGCAGCCCGCGAGGCAGAAGAGGCTAAAGAACGCGAGAAGCAAGCGCAACTGGAAGCGGAGGAAAAAGCGAAGCAGGAGGCGGCAGCCGCCGCTGAAGCGCAACAGCAACGCGAGGCAGAAGAGGCCGCGAAAGTCTCTGAGCAAGGAGTGCCGGTAGAGGTCTCAGGAGCCGAGACGCCGTCAGCGGCCCCCGTGCCGCCCGACGGGGACAAAGGCGCCGCACGGCGTGAAGACAAACCCAAGAAGCGAAAAGGGAAAGGCCGCGCGGGAGGCGACGGGGAACTCCACCTTGCCGAGGGGAAGCGTGGGAAACGCAGACCTCGGCAGCCAATCAAGCCCAGAAGACTTACCTCCACTACGGCCGGGCAGCATGCCTTCGAGAAACCCACGGAGCCTGTCAGTCGAGAGATCTCCATCCCGGAGACGATCAGTGTCGCCGAGTTAGCGCAGTCGATGTCGATCAAGGCCGCAGAAGTTATCCGCGTCCTGATGGAGATGGGCAGCATGGTAACGATTAATCAGGTGTTAGACCAAGAAACCGCGATGCTGGTAGTCGAGGAGATGGGCCACAAGGCCCTTGCGGCCGATCTAGATGACCCAGAAGCAATGTTGAGTGCCGATGAAGGCATAGACGAACGTCCCGTTGTGGACCGAGCACCGGTGGTGACAGTCATGGGGCACGTGGATCATGGGAAAACGTCGTTGCTCGACTATCTCCGGAAAACCAAAGTAACCGCCGGGGAAGCTGGAGGCATTACCCAGCACATTGGCGCTTATCGGGTGGCTACAGAAAAAGGTACCGTAACGTTTTTGGATACCCCGGGTCACGAAGCGTTCAGTGCGATGCGTTCTCGCGGAGCGCAAGTCACGGATTTGGTGATACTCGTCGTTGCGGCGGATGATGGCGTAAAACCCCAGACCATTGAGGCGATCAGTCACGCACGACAAGCGTCGGTGCCAATGATCGTCGCTATCAATAAAATGGACAAGGAAGATGCCGACCCTGATCGTGTGAAACAAGAGTTGGCGACCCAAGAGGTGATTCCGGAAGATTGGGGGGGTGACACACTGATGAGCCCGGTCTCGGCCATTACCGGTGACGGCATCGACGCATTGCTGGAGTCGGTCCTGTTGCAGTCCGAGATGCTGGATCTCACGGCACCTGACCAGGGCGTGGCCTCGGGGACTGTGGTTGAAGCGCGGCTTGATCGGGGCAAAGGCGTGGTCGCTACGCTATTGGTTCAAAAAGGCACCCTGAAAAAGGGCGACATAGTGATTGCCGGCCGCGAATTCGGTCGAGTTCGTGCGATGACCAGCGATTCAAATGAGCCAGTCAAGGCTGCCGGGCCTTCCACACCGGTGGAAGTTCAGGGTCTCGGTGCCGTTCCGGATTCGGGTGATGAATTCTCTGTGGTGACAGACGAGCGCCGAGCCCGTGAGATCACCAGTTATCGCCAGTCCAAATTCAAAGAGGTAAAACTCGCGCGACAGCAGAAAGCCAAGCTGGACAGCATGTTCAGTGAAATGGGTGAAGGTCAGGTTAAGACTTTAAACGTCATCATCAAAGGAGATGTCCAGGGTTCGGTCGAGGCTTTGACCGAGTCGTTGGAAAAACTAAGCACTGACAAGGCTAAAGTTGCTGTGGTGCACGCCATGGTCGGGGGTATTAACGAGTCTGACGTCAATCTTGCGGGCGCTTCAGAGGCTATCATCATTGCATTTAATGTCCGGGCAGACGCTACTGCCCGAAAACTGATTGAGAGCGAAGGGATCGATGTGCGCTACCACAACGTTATCTACGATGTCGTGGACGAAGTTACTATCGCACTCACCGGAATGCTTGCGCCGGTCATTCGCGAACAGGCCGTTGGGCTTGCTGAGGTACGCGATGTATTCCGGGTGGCGAAGATGGGTGCCGTTGCAGGCTGTCGGGTTATCGAGGGTGAGGTAAAGAGAAACCTTCCGGTCCGTGTATTACGCGAGAACGTCGTAATTTTTGATGGGCATATTGACTCACTGAAGCGTTTTAAAGAGGACGTCAGCGAGGTCAAATCAGGTTTTGAATGCGGTATCGGCGTTAAAAACTACAACGATATCAAGCCTGGCGATCAGATAGAGATCTACCAAACGGTTGAACAGGCTGCGACGCTGTAGCGGGGGCGCAGGGACTATTGTGCAAGGCGTCGATCGTACACGCCGGATCGGGCGCGTTCTGCGTAAGGAACTTGCGGCGATCATTCCCCGTGAGGTGGACACCGCAGCATTGGGCCTGGTTTCCATCACGGCTGTTTCGGTCAGCAAGGACTTGCGTCACGCTCGCGTTTACGTCACAGCGCTTGGTGCTAAGGTCTCTCAAGGGGAAGTTGCAGACTATCTTAACGCTCAGTCGGGAACATTGCGGTGGGCATTGGGGCAGCGGGCGGAATTACGCCGAACCCCGGACCTCATTTTTGAGTATGACGCAAGCATTGAGCGCGGGGCCGAAATGTCAAAACTCATTGACGACATCCAAGAGCCTCAAGACAAATCCGGTGGAGACTAGCCATGGGCCGTAGGAAGAGAAAACCCTCGGGCGACCCAGTGGATGGTATTTTGCTGTTGGACAAACCAGAGGGCATCACCTCTAACGACGCGTTACAGCAGGCAAAAAAACTTCTCGGGGCACAGAAGGCAGGACACACGGGCAGCCTCGATCCTATCGCGACGGGCCTGCTGCCCTTGTGCTTCGGCGCATCGACCCGCTGGTCCGGCTATTTCCTAGGGTCAGACAAACGTTACCGCGCGACCATACGTTTGGGCGAGACCACCGAGACCGGCGATAGTGAAGGAGACGTGGTTTCGACCAGTGAAGTCTCCGTGACTGAAGGCCAACTGCAGGAGGCTCTTCGGCGCTTTCGGGGGACCTACCTGCAGGTACCGCCAATGTACTCGGCAATCAAAGTCGATGGGCAGCCGCTGTACAAGCTGGCGCGCCAGGGAAAAAACGTTGAGCGCCAGGCCAGGGAGGTCACCGTTCACGCCTTGGAGCTGGCCGCCTTCGAGGGTCGGGATGTGGAGGTAACGCTCCAGTCTTCATCGGGCTTTTATGTGAGGACACTTGCGACCGATCTGGGTGAGGCGCTCGGCACCGGTGGCCACGTGATTGCCTTACGGCGCTTGGGTGTTGCCAGTCTTGTGGTCGAGGATTCCATGACTCTTAACGAACTTACTGAGCTGCCAGACTATCCTGATCGGCGTGCCCGCCTAGTCCAGGTCAGTGATGCCCTTAATCATTTACCCGCAGTCGAGTTGTCTATAGATGCGGCGTTTTACCTATGCAGGGGGCAAAGTGTCCGTGCCACCAGCCTTCCCAAAGAAGGCAATGTCCGTCTGTATTCGTCGTCTACTGGATTCCTCGGGGTTGGGGTGGTGGACGAACCGGGGATGGTAGCGCCTGAGCGTCTGGTCTCCTCAGGACTCAAAACTGCCTGAATTTGTTGAGGAAACTCCGACATGGCTGTAGAATACCGCGGCTTTCAATTTGTGCCGGCGCGGTTGCCCTGTAATCGGCGTCGATCCCGTTTCAAATAGTCGGAATTCATCTAAGAGAGGTCGAGTTATGTCGTTAGTGGCCGAAGACAAAGCCAAAGTTGTCAGTGAATATGCCACCGGGTCCGGGGATACCGGCTCGCCTGAGGTGCAGGTTGCACTATTAACCGCAAGAATCAGCGATCTGACCGATCATTTCAAGACGCACATACACGACCATCATTCGCGGCAGGGTTTGCTGCGTATGGTGAATCGCCGACGCAAACTGCTGGACTATCTAAAAAGCCGCGATGCCGAGCGTTATCGGACGCTCATTGGTCGCCTTGGCTTGAGACGCTGAGTCCGATTGACCTTCCAAAATCTACGGAGTTATCTGATTGAATAAAATTGTTGAGACTTTCCAGTACGGCGAGCAGGAGTTTCGCCTTGAGACCGGGCAAATTGCCCGACAGGCCTCTGGCGCTGTCATGGCCAGTATGGGGGAGACGGTCGTACTGGTAACCGTCGTGGCCGCGAAAGAACCCAGCGGCAGGGATTTTTTCCCACTGACCGTTGATTATGAAGAACGGACGTACGCCGCCGGCCGAATCCCCGGGGGCTTTTTTAAGCGGGAAGGAAGGCCCTCAGAGAAAGCCATTCTCACCTGTCGTTTGATTGATCGGCCTATCCGACCGTTGTTCCCGGCCGGGTTCAATAACGAAGTTCAGGTGGTCGCGACAATACTGTCGGTCGATCCGGAGATCGATCCTGATATTGTTGCGATGGTCGGTGCTTCGGCCGCTCTGTCCATATCCGGAGTCCCGTTTAACGGCCCAATCGGCGCGACCCGGGTCGGTTTCATCGATGGCGACTACGTATTGAACCCGTCAGCTACCCAGCGCGCAGATTCTGCTCTTGACCTGGTGGTCGCCGGAACCAAAGGCGCCGTTCTGATGGTGGAGTCGGAAGCGCAGCAGTTGACCGAAGAGCAGATGCTCAACGCGGTGATATTTGGCCATGATGCCTCTCAATCAGCAATCACTGCTATTGAATCCTTAACTGCGCAAGCAGGGGCGGAGCGCTGGGAGTGGCAGTCCGAGCCTC